>Ga0114898_1000715_pt1 | contig 23265 bp, 21 predicted proteins | sample Malvired_Geostar_FD_83496 | JGI IMG/M metagenome (GOLD analysis project Ga0114898, IMG submission 83496) | Marine viral communities from the Global Malaspina Expedition - Malaspina viral metaG DeepMed_Geostar | ecosystem: Environmental > Aquatic > Marine > Oceanic | place: Mediterranean Sea... | reverse complement strand
GGCTTGGGCGCCGGCGCGGCGGGCTCCGGGGCCTTGGCGGCCGGCCTCGGCGCAGGCTGGGGCGCCGGCTGAGCCGGGGCGGTCGGCGGGCTGGAAATGGGCGCCGAGGGCCGCAGGTCGGGCGCGGGGCGGGCCTGAGGCTCCTCCGGCGGCGGGACGAAGTTGGGTTCGGCGGGCGCGGGGGCGCCGTCCTCCGACCGATAGATCTGCAGGCCGGTGGCCGGATCGACCGGCTGATCCTCCGGCGAGGGCGCGGTCTTCATCTCGCCCACGGGCGTGCCCACGGTCTGCGGCGGCTCGCCGGCCTCGCGGGCGCCGGAGCGATAGATCAGCACGACGGCGATCACCAGCACCACCAGGACGACGGCGCTGATCAGCAGCATCATGGGCGCCGGGCGCGATCCGCGCACCGGTTGACGGGCGTCGAACGACAGCGGCGCGTCGGTGGGAGGCGTGTAGGCGCCGCGATCATGGTCGGACATCGCGAAGGCTCCGCGGGGAAAACAGATCTCTGGCGCCGGCCGAGCGAATCGGTCGGCGCCTTTCGGCAAGTCTATCGAAGGCGGGCGGCCGAGGGGCCAGTTCTGCGTGCTAATTCCAGACGTCGAGGTGGAAAAGCCGGCGATGCTCCTCGATGGCGTAGCGGTCGGTCATGCCGGCGATGTAGTCGCACACCACCCGCGCCCGGCCGGCTTCGTCGCGATCCTTCGACCGGGCGAACCATTCGGTGGGCAGCACGTCCGGCTCCTGCATGAAGAGGCCGAACATCTCGGCCAGAATGCGGCGAGCCTGGCTGCGGGTGCGATTGACCCGCCAGTGGCGATACATCCGCTCCATCAGGAAGGCCCGCAGCTGCGACAGGTCCTCCACCATGTCCGGCGAGAAGGCCACCAGGGCGCCGCCCATCATCCGCACGTCCTCCGGCGAGGCCAGGCCATGGCGCTCGGCCCGGCGGCGGGTCTCGGCCAGGACGTCGTCGACCATGGCCCCGATCATCCGCCGCACGGCCTCCAGGCGGGTGATGCCCGGATCGAGGTCGGGATAGTCCTGATAGACCTGATGCAGGATCGGGCCGATCAGGGGAACGTCGAGCAGCTCCTTCAGGTGGAACAGGCCCGCCTGCACCCCGTCGTCCACATCGTGGTTGTTGTAGGCGATGTCGTCGGCGAGCGCGGCCACCTGGGCCTCGGCCGAGGCCCAGGTCGACAGGCGCAGATCATACTGACCGTCGAAGTCGGCGATGGCGCTCCAGGAGGGACGATCCAGCTTCGAGGCCACCGGCCCGTTGTGCTTGATCACCCCTTCCAGGGTCTCCCAGGTCAGGTTGAGGCCCTCGAACAGCGGATAGCGCCGCTCCAGCTTGGTCACCACCCGGAAGGTCTGGACGTTGTGGTCGAAGCCGCCATAGGCCTGGGTGAGCACCTGAAGCTCATCCTCGCCGGCATGGCCGAAGGGCGGATGCCCCAGATCGTGGGCCAGGGCGATGGTCTCGGCCAGGTCCGCGTCCAGCCCCAGGGCCGCGGCCAGGGAGCGGGCGATCTGGGCGACCTCGAGCGAATGGGTCAGGCGGGTGCGGAAGTGGTCGCCCTCATGGGCCACGAAGACCTGCGTCTTCTCCTTCAGCCGCCGGAAGGCCGTGCAATGGATGATGCGGTCGCGGTCGCGGGCGAAGGGCGTGCGGGTGGCGCTTTCGGCCTCCTCGAACTTGCGCCCACGGGAGGCGGCAGGGTCTTCGGCATAGGCGACACGGTGCGGTAAGGAAGCGGCCATCAAACCCTTCTTTGGTCGGGCCTCTTGGTCGAAGCCCCTGGAGCCCTCATATAGTTCAAGTCACGTGTTGAATTAACAGGTCATGACCACAGTCGATCTCACCCTCTCCGCCGCGGCGGCCGAACGGCTCAAGGCGATCAGCCAGACCGAAGGCAAGCCGATCATGCTGCGCGTCGCGGTCGAAGGCGGCGGCTGTTCGGGATTCCAGTACCAGCTCGACCTGGTGGACGCCGCCGAGCCTGACGATCTGCGCATCGAGCGCGATGGCGCCGCCGCCCTGGTCGACGAGATGTCGCTGATCATGCTCAAGGGCTCGGAGATCGACTTCGTCGACGAGCTGGTGGGCGCGGAGTTCAAGATCCGCAACCCCAACGCCAAGTCCAGCTGCGGCTGCGGCGTCAGCTTCTCGATCTGAGACCTGGAAGGCCCTTCAAGGGCCATTGAGCCGGACAGCTCGCCCCTCTAGCTTCGCGCTTCGCCGAACATCTGGAGACCGCGATGCGCCTGGCCACCTGGAACGTGAACTCCGTCAATGCGCGGATCGAGACGGTGGTCCGCTGGTTCGAAGAGGCCCAGCCGGACGTCGCCTGCCTGCAGGAGATCAAGTGCGTCGACGAGAAGTTTCCGGCCGAAGCCTTTGAACGCCTTGGCTATAATGTCGAGGTCCTCGGCCAGAAGACCTATAACGGCGTCGCCCTCCTCTCCAAGACCCCACTGGAGGACGTGCGCCGCGGCCTGCCCGGCGACGAGACCGACGACCAGGCGCGCTATATCGAGGCCGTGGTGTCCGGCCCCCGGCCCGTGCGGGTGGCTTCGATCTACCTGCCCAACGGCAATCCGGTGTCCACCGAGAAGTACGATTACAAGCTCGGCTGGATGGGTCGGCTGCACCGCCACGCCCAGGATCTGCTGACCCTGGAGGAGCCCCTAGCCCTGATGGGCGACTACAATGTCATCCCCGAACCCCGCGACGCCGAGCATCCGGAGCGCTGGACCGACGACGCCCTCTTCCAGCCCCGCACCCGGGAGGCCTTCCGGGCGATGAAGTGGCTGGGGCTCGCCGACGCCTATCTGCAGGCCGACGGGACGCCGGGCGCCTACACCTTCTGGGACTATCAGGCCGGCGCCTGGCAGCGGAACCACGGCATCCGCATCGACCACGCCCTGCTCTCGCCCCAGGCCGCCGACGTCCTTCGGGCCTGCGACATCCATCGCGATGTGCGGGGCTGGGAAAAGCCTTCGGACCATGTGCCCCTGGTGATCGAGCTCAACCTCTAAGCGGCTTCTCGGCTGCGGCGAACGGGGTTAGGTTTTCCCCATGGACGAGACGGCGCGCCTCCTTCTGTGGCTGGCCCTGGCGGGCACGGCGGTGACCTTCGCCGGCAGCGCCGCCATATGGTTCATGGACGAGGAGCGGCGCATTCGCCGGGCCTTTCGTCACGTCCTCAAGCTGCCTGCCGACGCGGTCATCGTCGCCAATGGCCGAGGGGTGGGGTTCAACTTCGCCCGCAACCTGGCCGCCGTGGCCTGGGACCAGGGCGCCTGGTGCCTGGTCTACCGGATCGATGAACTGGTCGGGGCCGAGCTGATCGTCGATGGCGAGGTTCGCGCCCGGGCCTATCGGGGCGAGCCCCGCCGCGCCCTGGAGCGGACGACGCCGGGGGGCGGCCAGATCACCCTGAGGCTGGTCTTCGACGACGCCCGCTATCCTGATTTCGAGATCGCCCTGTGGTCGCCGGGCGACGAGGCCCGTCGGCGCGCGCCCTCTCCGGCCGAGGCCATCCAGGAGGCCAATCGCTGGATCGCCCGGGTCGAGGCCATCCTGCGTCGCGCCGCCCCGCGCCGGCCGGCCGCAGCGCCGCCGCCTCCGGCCCAGGTTCAGGCCGAACCCCCCAGGGTCGCTCCGCCTGCCCACGAGGCCCCGCCCTGGGATGACGAGGCCGAGCCGCCCCCGCGCCCGACCGCAGCGCGGCGGGAGCCGCCGCGGGAGCCGCAGACCCGCGACCTGTTCGAGGGCGACGGGGACGAAGCCTTTACTTGACGCTGTAAATCCATGCGCGGATGCTGGGCGCGGTTTTTTGAGAGCGCCAGATGATCCAGCTGACCCTAGCCGCCGCCTTCTTCGTCATGATCCATCTGCTGATCTCCGGCACGAGCGTCCGCGACGGCCTGGTCCGCCGGATCGGCGAAGGCCCCTATATGGCCCTGTTCTCGCTGCTCTCCATCGCCGGCCTGACCTGGATGATCCTGGCCTATGGCCAGGCCCGCGGCGAAGTCTGGAACACGGTCTACTGGGGGGTCGGCCCGGCCACCCGTCACACCCAGATCCTGCTGCAGCTCATCGCCGTCGTCTTCATCGTCATCGGGCTGACCACGCCCAATCCCACCAGCGTCAAGCAGGAGGGGGTGCTCGATCGGGAGGGCGCCGTGAAGGGCATGCTGCGGATCACGCGGCATCCCTTCCTCTGGGGGGTGGCCCTCTGGGCGAGCGGCCATCTGATCGTCAACGGCGACCGCGCCAGCATGACCCTGTTCGGCACCCTGCTGGTCCTGGCCCTGGCCGGAACCACCAGCATCGACGCCAAGCGCCGCCGGGCCCTGGGGCCGAAGTGGGAGCCCTTCGCCCAGCAGACCTCGAACATCCCCTTCGCCGCCATCCTGGCGCAGCGCCAATCCCTGAAGCTGGGAGAGATCGGCCTGTGGCGTCCGCTGGCGGCGCTGGCGGTCTATGCCGGCCTGCTGCTGGGCCATCCCTATCTGTTCGGGGTCGCCGCCCTGCCCTGAAGCGGTTGAACCCCGCGCCGCCGCCCTCCAGAATGCCCGCCTGATTTGGGTTGGAGGCGAGAATGCGTAACCTGGTGCTGGCGAGCTTCGCCGCAATGATGATCGCCGGCGGCGCCCAGGCTCAGGGCCTGCGCCTGCATCATCCGGCCGATACGGACCGGGATGGCGTCGTCACCGACGCCGAGCGCGCCGCCCATGCGGCGAAGAAGGGCGACGCAGCCCCCTGGGACCAGCCCAGCGCCTTTTCGGTGACCGCCCCGCCGAGCGCCGGCGGCCCCTCCATCACGCTCGGCGAACCGCCGGCCGGCGCGCCGTCTCCCGCCAGGCTGGAGGACCGCGCGGTTCAGGCCAGCGGCTTCGAGGAATACATCAACGCCGAGGCCGACCGGAAACGGCGCGACTGATCAGGCCGGCTCGGCCAGGGCGAAGTCCAGGGCCGCGTTCACATGGGCCAGGGCCGAATCGACCACCGGCAGGCCCACGCCGTCGGCCTCCAGCAGCAGGCCAAGCTCCGTGCAGCCGAAGATGACGCTGTCGGCGCCCTCGGCGCGGCCACGCTCGATGATCGCCATGACCGCCGTGCGAGAGCCCACATCGATCACGCCCTGGCACAGCTCGTCATAGATGATCGCGTGCAGCCGCTCCCGCGCGCCCTCGCCGGGGATCATGGGGTCGAGGCCGAAGCGCTCCAGACGATCGCGATAGAAGGTCTCTTCCATGGTGAACCGCGTGGCCAGCAGCAGGGGGCGTTTCAGGCCCTGATCCACCAGCGCCTGCGCCGTGGCGTCACCGATGTGAATCAGGGGCACGGAGATGGCCGCCGCCACATCCTCGGCCACCAGATGCATGGTGTTGGCGCAGATCAGCACCGCCTCGGCGCCGGCCCGCTGCAGCACATGGGCCGCCTGGGCCAGATGCGCCCCGGCCGTGGCCCAGTCGCCCGCCGCCTGCATCTGGGCGATCGGCGCGAAGTCCACCGACCAGAGCAGCAGCTCGGCAGAGTGAAGCCCGCCCAGCCGGGCGCGGACGCCCTGGTTGAGGAGCTGATAATAGGTGGTCGTGCTCTCGGCGCTCATGCCGCCGATCAGGCCCAGACGACGCATGCTTTCGGACCTTCCCCCTCCTCGGCGCCCTGCGCCGAAATCCGGCGGGCATGGCCCAGCCAGAAGGCCCTCCCTAGCGCCCGCCCGAAGAGTCGCCAAGGGCGGCGGCCGGCCTTCAGGCGGCGCCGAGTTCGCGCAGCGCCTGGGCGAGCCGGTCAACCTCGGCCGGGCGGGTGAACAGGCTGACCGTAGCCCGCACGCAGGAGCCGCCGGCCAGGCCATGCCGGGCGACCGTGAAGATCCCGAAGCGCTCCAGCAGAATCCTGGCCAGTTCGACGTTCTCCGCCGGCGTCGTCCGCCCCGCCAGGCGGAAGGCCGCGAGCGCCGAACCGAGCCGATCATCCTGCGGCGTCAGGAGCTGAACGCCCGGAACGTCCCGCAGGGGCTCGGTCCAGCGACGACGCAGATAGGTCAGCCGCGCGGCCTTGGCCTGTGTTCCGATGGCCTCATGAAAATCGAGGGCGTCCGCCATGGCGAGGTAGGCGGCCATGTTGGAGGTGCCGGTATGGACCCGCAGGCGCACGTCCCCAGGGCTGTGGTCGTCGGCGCCCATGAAGGGATCGATGTCCGGGATACGGGCCTTGGCGATATAGAGCACGCCGACGCCGATCGGGGCGCCGATCCACTTGTGGCCGTTCAGGCCGACAAAGTCGGCGCCGAGGTCGGGCAGCTTGGTCGCCACCTGCCCCCAGGCATGGGCCGAATCCAGGATCACATCGACGCCGCGCGCTCGCGCCAGGGCGGTGATCTCGGCCACCGGCAGGCGCAGGCCGTTCCGGTGGCTGACCTGTGTCAGCAGCATCAGCCGCACCTTGGGATGGGCGTCGAGGGCCTGGGCATAGGCGTCGATCAGGCCCTGGCGCGTGGCGGGCTCGGGCAGGCCGATCCGGACCAGCTCGGCGCCGCGGCGGTCCTTGAGCCAGGCCATGGCGCTCTGCATGGAGTCGTAATCCAGGTCGGCGATCAGCACCTGGTCGCCGGGCTTCAGCCGGTTGTAGCCGCCGATCAGGGCCTGCAGGGCCTCGGTGGCGCCGCGGGTGAAGGCGATCTCCTCGGGCGCCACGCCCAGATTGGCCGCCACCCGGACCCGGATGCGGGCCAGGTCGTCGCCATATTCCCGGCGTGAATAGTAGGAGTTCCGGCGATTGACCATCGCCTGGTGACGCTCATAGGCCGCCAGCACCGGCCGGGCCATGACGCCCCAGTTGCCGTTTTCCAGCTGAACCACTTCGGAGGTGAGATCGTACTGGGCGGCGATGCCCGCCCAGTACGTCTCGTCGGCGGCCAGGGCGATCCCCCCCGCGGCGGGCTGGGTCGCCGCCGCCATCCCTGAACCTGCGCCCAGGGCCAGGCCGGCGGCGACGACGCCGCGACGGGTGAGGTTCGTCATGGCCGGCTTCCCCATTAGAAGGTGGTGTCGAGGCGCAGGTAGTACATGGCGCCATTGGTGTCGTAGGGCGAGTTACGCGAGTAGATGAGCCCGCGGCTGGCCTGGAACACCGCCTCGTCCGGATAGGTGTCGAAGATGTTCTCCGCCCCCACCCGGATCGAGATCCGCTCGGTGGGGCTGTAGCTCACCGCCAGGTCGACGAAGGTCACAGCCCCGAAGGTCTGGAAGATGTCGCCGGTGGAGTTGCCGGTGGAGTCCGTCCACGACCCGTAGTAGCGCGCCCGGCCCGTCACCTCGAAGGCGCCGAACCCATAGGTCGCCGAGGCGGTGGCGTTGTGCTGCGGGGTCCGCTCTTCGAACTGGCGCTTCTGGGTGGCGTTGGTGGCGATGGCGCCGTCCGTCACCTCGGTCTCATTGTAGTTGTAGGCGCCGGTGAGGTTCAGGCGGCCGGGCCCCAGGTCGCGGTCATAGGCGCCCACCACATCGACGCCGCGGGTGCGGGTGTCGAAGTCGTTGGTGAACCAGTTGACCCGGGTGAAGGCCGAGGCGCCGGGGACGCCGGCGGCCACCAGCTGGGCGCGGATGGCCGGGGTCACCGTCACCGAGGCCGAACTGGAGAAGCGGTCGGAGACGTCGATCTGATAGGCGTCGATGGAGCCGGTGAAGCCATAGTCGGTGCGCCAGGTCAGGCCCCCCGCCAGGGTGTCGGATTCTTCGGGCGACAGGGGCTCGGCGCCCAGGAAGGCGGCCACCGGATTGGTCGGCGACAGGCGGCCCGAGGTGAACAGCTGCAGGGTGACGGTGTCGAGCCCCTGGGAGGTGCTGGTGGAGTTGAGCTGGCCCGGCGTGGGCGCACGGAAGCCGGTGGACCAGGAGCCGCGCAGGGCGAGATTGTCGGTCAGGGCAAAGCGGCTGGCGATCTTGCCGTTCACCGTGTCGCCGAATTCCGAGAAGTCCTCATAGCGCAGGGCGCCGCCCAGGCTCCACTGCTCGGTCAGCTGGGCTTCGACGTCCACATAGGCCGCATAGCTCTCCTGCTCCCACTCCCCAGCCTGGATGTCGCTGAAGCCCGGGAAGCCGTTGGCGCCCGGCGCCAGGCCGGTGGCCGCACCCGGTCCCACCGCATAGGAGGCCGGATCGCCGGCCTTGATCCCATAGGTTTCGACCCGCCGCTCGGCGCCGAAGGCGATGTTCACCGGCTCGGCCAGGGCGCCGAGGTCCAGGCGATAGACCCCGTCGGCGTTGAGGTTGAACTCCTCCTGCACCAGATCGCCCAGGTCGAAGCTGGTCGGGCTGTTCGGGCCGAGGGAGGCGTTGATCGTATTGTCGAGGAAGAAGCTGCTGGTGTTGCGGCCGTAGGAGGCGCTGATGTCCCAGCTGATGATCCCGCCGTCCTGACGCAGGCCCAGCACCGTCTGGTAGTCCTCGCCCTCGACCCCTTCGACCGGGGTGAAGCCGGCCGGATAGATGGTCTTCAGATCAAAGCCCGGAAAGGCGCTGGAGCGGCCGTAGATGCCCGGATTGCTGGCCGGATTGCGCCAGTTGATGTCGTTCACGCCCTCGGTGCGGGTGAAGGTGGCGAAGCCGTAGAGCTCGCCGAGGCTGGCCACCGGCACGGCGCCGTCCAGGGCCAGGCTCTGGGTCTCCAGGTCGGGATTGCCCCAGCGCTGGACGGGATTGGGCAGGGTCAGGCCGGGATTGGCCGCCTGGAAGTCGATGGCGTCCTGGCGCTGGCGCGACCGCGAGGTGGCCTTGGCGTCGGACCATTCGGCGGTCAGGGCCAGATGGCCGTCTTCCGCCAGTTGCATGCCCGCCCGCACCCCGGCGCGGTAGGTCTCGCCGTCGCCTTCCGAGAACTGACCCGCCTGGGCGAAGGCCCGCACGCCGGGCTCGTCATTGAGGATGACATTGATCACCCCGGCGATGGCGTCGGAGCCGTACTGGGCCGAGGCGCCGTCCCGCAGGACCTCGATCCGCTTCACGGCGAAGGACGGGATCTGGGCCAGGTCGGCCGACTGGGCGCCGCGGGACCCCAGGAAGGCCGAGCGGTGGAAGCGCTTGCCGTTCACCAGCACCAGGGTCTGGTCGGGCGAAAGATTGCGCAGGGTGGCCGGGCGCACGAACTGCAGGCCATCGGACGTGGGCAGGCGCTGGACGATGAAGGACGGGATCTGCTGGGCCAGGTTCTCGCCGAGCTGGGCGGTGGCCGAGCCCTGGATGGTCTTTTCCGACAGCACGTCGACGGGCGCGAGCGTGGTGAATTGGGTGCGGCCGACCTCGCGGGTGCCGGTGACGATGACCTCGTCGACGGTGGCGGCGTCGTCGGCCCGGGCCTGGCCGCCCAGGGCGCCGATAGCCATGGTGATCGCGACAGTCGCGTACAGTCTGCGTTTCAGACCCAGATGATGCATTTTTTATCCCCGATTCCAGGTCGAGCTTTCTCGACGGCGCCGCTCTGGACCCGGGGAATGACAGGCCCGCGACGGGGCGATGAAGTTTTGTGGAGTCGGCGTAACGGAAACCGGCGAACCTGTTTCGGCTATGTCTAGAGCGCGGCCTCGACCGCCCCGACAACCTCCGGATCGGTCGGCTCAGTGCGCGGACCAAAGGCGCGGATCAGCCGGCCGTCCTTGCCCACCAGGATCTTGTGGAAGTTCCAGGCCGGATCGGCCGACTCGCCCAGCTCGGCCTTGGCCCACTGATAGAAGGGATGGGCGGTTTCGCCCTTCACGTCGGTCTTGGCCGTCAGGGGGAAGTCGACGCCGAAGGTGGTGGCGCAGAACTCGGCGATCTCGGCCTCGGTTCCCGGCTCCTGGCCGGCGAACTGGTTGGACGGCACGCCCAGCACCACCAGCCCCCTGTCGCGATAGTCGCCATAGAGCTTCTCCAGCCCCTCATATTGCGGCGTCAGGCCGCACTTGGAGGCGGTGTTGACCACCAGCACGACCTTGTCCTTGAAGGTGGTCAGGGGCAGCACGCCCCCGTCGATGGCGTGGAACGAGAAGGCGTAGGCGTCGGCCATCGGGGCTCTCCCTGGGTTTGCGCCGAACCTAACGCATCCGATGGCCGGACGAAATCACCCGACGCCGGAATGGGCCGCCGACATCGTATCAACCGGCCCTATGGCCCGGGCGGACGCGGACACGACCACAAAGAAGCTTCTTGGTCCCCGCTGGACCGAGCAGTAACCTGTCGCCGACTGACAGTTCTTGGAACCGCATGACCACCTCCGCGACGCCCTCCTCCGATCCCACCGGCGTACGCGCCATGGCCAAGCAAAAGACGGCCGAGGCGATCATAGACGCCGCCCTCGCCCTCTTCGAGGCCCGGGGCTACGACGCGGTGACGACCGATCAGATCGCCAGCGCCGCCGGGGTCACTCAGCGGACTCTGTTCCGGTACTTCCCGCGCAAGGAGCTCATCCTCTATCCCCGGCGCTACGACTATCTGAGCCTGTATGAGGGCTATCTGGACGAGGCGATGGGCATCTGGCCCCGGCCCTATGAGGCCGTCCGCTCCGCCTTCCAGTCCCTCACCGGCTTCTATGAGGCCAACCGCGCCGCCATCAGTCAGATCTATGCGATCATCCAAACCTCAGACCAGCTCAAAGCCATCGATCGCGGCCAGCAGTTGCGCATCGACGAACTGACGGCCTTCGCCCTGGATGGGGCGGAGGTCTATTTCGCCCGGCAAGGCCGGCCGAGTCTGGAATCGCGCATCGTCGCCGCCGTCCTGTTCGGCACGATCCGTCCCATGCTCCGCGCCTGGTTACGGGGCGAACTGCCCGGCCAGCTGCGGATCTACGCCGACATCGGCTGGGCCAATGTGGAGCCCACCATCCTGGCCGCGCGCGCCTACGCGGAGACCGCGGTCGAAGCCTTCCAAAAGGTCGCCCCCCGCTGACTCCACAAGTCGTCGTCCCTTCACGGGAACGTCAGATAAGCGTCACCAGCCCCGATTATGACAGCGACTGACGGATTTTTCCGTTGGGGGACAAGCCCGCCAGCTGCGGGCGTCATCGGGGAATCGAACCATGAAATTGAAGCTGGCCGCGTGCGCCTCAGTGGCGGCGATCTGCTCTGGCCTTTCCAGCGGGGCGGCGGCCCAGCCGGCGACGACCGAGGTCGGCGAAGTCATCGTCACCGGCGAGAAGTTCGGCCGGAACGTGCAGGAGACGGCGACCAGCGTCGGCTACGTCTCCGCCGAGGATATCGAGACCTCATCGATGATCTCCGGCCGCGACGTCTTCGAGCGGCTGGTGAATGTGAACACCGCCGGCGCGAACGGCCGCTTCGCCATCCGCGGCGTGGCCTTCGACAATGTCACCGGGGCCGGGTTCGGCGCCCTGGGCACGCTCTATGTCGACAATGTCCGCATGAGCGACAAGAGCACCCGGTTCGGGCCGGATCTCCTGTGGGACGTCCAGTCCATCGAGGTCCTGCGCGGGGCGCAGTCGACCCTTCAGGGCCGCAACGCCCTGGCCGGCGCCATCTATATCAAGTCCATCGACCCGAGCTATGACTGGCAGGCCAAGGGCCGCGTCATCGCCTCCGACGGCGGCGGCCAGGACTATGCGGTGGCGCTCGGCGGGCCGCTGATCGCCGACATGGCCGCCTTCCGGCTGTCGGCCGAACGACGCCTCAGCGACGGTTTCGTCTCCAATCCGGTGCGCGGCGCCGACAAGGTGGACTATGCCGACGACCTGCAGATCCGCGGCAAGCTGCTGATCGAGCCGACGGACGACCTGACGGTCCGCCTGGCGGTGAACTATGCCGACATCGACCGCCGCGACGCCCCGTCCGACACCCGCCTGCTGGGGGCGGACGGCTATCTGACCGCGGCCGGCGGCGGGGCGCCGGGATTCGAGACCGGCGTGCCCGGCCAGGCCGGGGCCGAGCGTCGTCAGACCTTCGTCAATGTTCCGGAGTTCGACACCACCGAGACCTGGGCCGGCGCCCTCACCGCCGAGTGGCGCCTGAGCCCGGCCTTCACCCTGATCTCCGAGACCGGGGGGCAGCACTCGGAAAACTACAAGCAGCGGGATGGGGACGGCGGCGTCTTCGCCTACGGCTACGCCCAGCCGATCGTGCTGCAGAATCCCTATGGGGTGGGCGACTTCAGCTATCTGGGCGACGGAACCGTGTCGGCCGATCCGGTCGAGCTGCAGGAGGAGACGGTCGAGATCTTCAGCCAGGAGGTGCGCCTGAAGTACGACGCCGGCGGCCGCCTGAAGGCGCTCGGCGGCCTCTACTTCACCCGCGAGCATGAGGCGGAAGATAACTTCTCCATGCTGGTCTTCCGCAATGTCCGTCCCCTGGTGGTTCAGACGGCCGGCGGTTTTGGCCTGACGGGGGCGAACGCCAATCTGCTGGCCAGCTTCTATTCGAACGACGCCCCGCTCTACACCTTCAACGCCCAGCCGGTGAGCGTCACCAACTACGCCGCCTTCGGCGAGGGCGAGTTCGACGCGACCGAGCGGCTGACCCTGGCCTTCGGCCTCCGCTATGATCACGAGGAGAACACCTCCGACATCATCAACTCCGGCATGGTGCTCGGCCTGGCCGATCCCGCCTGGCTGGCGGCGATCAGCCCGCAGCTGGCCGCCCTGGCGGCCGGCATCAACACCGCCATCGACCCGTTCGCCGAAGCCCAGAGCAAGGCCACTCAGACCTTCCACGCCTGGCTGCCCAAGGCCTCGGCCCGCTATGACCTGACCGACGACGTCTCGGTCGGGGCCGTGGCCCAGCGCGCCTATCGGGCCGGCGGCGTCAGCGTCAATGTGGTCCGCCAGCTGATCACGCCGCTGAAGCCGGAATACACCTGGAACTACGAACTGTTCCTGCGCTCGGAGCTGCTCGACAACCGCGCCCGCTTCAACGCCAACCTCTACTATGTCGACTGGAAGGACCTGCAGGTCACCATCGACCTTTCCGACCAGCAGACCGACAGCATCGGCGCCAACGCCGGTCAGGCCCAGCTCTATGGCTTCGAGCTCCAGGGCGACTTCGACGTCACCCCGAGCCTGAAGCTCTACGGGGCCCTGGGCTACAGCCATACCGAGTTCACCGAGTTCGACGTCCAGGCCCCGGAAGCCGCCACGGCGCTTGGGATCACGGTCGACCCCAGCCGACTCGACGGCCTGGAGGGCAACCGCTTCGCCTATGCGCCGGAATGGACGGCGGTGCTCGGCGGCGCATGGCAGGGCGCCGACGGCTTCTTCGCCTCGGCCAATGCCAACTATCAGAGCGCCAGCTTCGCCGACACCGGCAACAGCCGAAAGAACGGCGCCCGCACCCTGATCAGCGCCAAGGCCGGCTATGATTTCGGCCCGGTGACCGGGGCGATCTTCGTCCGCAACCTGTTCGACGTGGACTATGTGAAGGACGCCAACGCCGCCCGTCCGCTGCTGGGCGAGCCGCGGATCTTCGGGGTCAGCCTCGAAGCCCGCTACTAGGAGACCGGCATGGACCCCCTCGTCTTCCAGCCGCTTCTGTTCGCCGCCATCGCCCTTGCCGGGGCGCTGGCCTGCGCCGGGCTTCTTCTCCGGCGCCGTCGGATCGGCCGGGGTCGCGTGGGGGTGATGGTTTCGGCGGCGGGCTTTCTGTCGCTCGCAGCCGTGGCGGCCTTTGTCGGCCTCTTCTACGCGGTGATCCCGTGACCGTCCGCAACAGCCTCCGTAAGATCGCCGCCACGCTCGGGGTCCTGGTCAGCCTGTTCGCCCCCGCCGCCGCGACGGCCTGGGACGGGGTGACCCACGGCCATATCACCGACCTGGCCGTGAACCAGGTGCGCACGCCCGAACTGCGGGCCTTCCTGAAAGCTCACCGGGACGCCGTCCAGTCCGGGGCCGCCTTTCCGGACTGGGGGCATGGCCTGAAACCCCATGGCGAAGCCCTGCACGCCGACTATCTCGACGCCGCCTGGGCCGACCTGCAGGCCCCGGAGGTCCGCGCCGGAGGCGGCTATGACGACCTGCTGGCCCACTATCTCGGCGCCTACGCCCACGTGGTCGAGGATCGCGTGCTCGACGCCACCCTGAAGAAGCACGCCAAGGTGGTCGGCGAGGCCGATCGCGACGACATGGAAAACGCCATGCTGGGCATCGCCGGAGCGGACCTGCTGGGCTGGGGCTATGCGCCCTTCGTGCCCGACGCCGACCTGGCGCGGGTCTACGCCCGGGCCGGCTATTTCGGCGAGACGCGGCTGGACGCCGGAAACCTCCAGGCGACCATGCACCGGGTCATGGCCCAGGGCGGCGCCCTGGAACGGCAGCTGAAGCTATTGTCCTTTCTCTCGGTGGGCTATTCGCGTCGGACGTGGCCCTGGGGCGCAGCCAATCTGGCCACAGCCCCGGGAGGCTACGACTCCAACGCCCAGGCGGTGGCGGCCGGTTGGGAGGCGATCTGGGCCCGGGCGCACGGCCGGCCCGCGCCCTTCTTCGTGTTCACCCTGCCCGCCGACGGCGGCGTGCTGCCAAGCGCCGAGGGGCTGGACGGCTATGGCCGGATCACCCTCGTGACAGCCCAGAGGTTCGATGTGCGGACCCTGGCCCCCGACATGATCCGCCTCATTGGGCCACAGGGCGAGGCGCCGGTGCGGGTCTGGCCCTATATCGACATTCCAGGCCACGACATCGACCTCGCCTTCCAGATCGAGGCCCTGACGCCGTGGGTCGCCGGCGGGCGCTACGAATTGGAGATCACGCCGCCCTCCGACGCCCCTGGCCCCCTGGCCGAGGCCGCGCCGCTGAAGATCAGCTTCCAGGCGCCGCGGAAGCCGCAGTTCCAGGACCGGGCCGCGCCGTCGCAGTCCTGGGCCATGGGCCTGTTCCTGTTCGCCATCGTCGGCGGCCTGGCCGGCGTGCTGTTCGGCCTGGTCGACATGATCGCCCTGGCGGCGGGGTGGGAGACTCGGCCCCGGGCTCTGGAGGCGCTGAACCTGGGGGTGAAGGCGGTCGCCGTCGCCCTGTTCGGCCTGGCCCTCTGGCTGCTGCTCACCGACGGCGCGGCCTTCATCACCTATCTGCGCCACCACCACTGAGCCGCAGGCGGGCTCAGGCGGCGGGCGAAAGCCCCTGCTCGACCGCCAGGGCCAGATCAAGCGCGCGGATCGCCTCCTCGGCCGTCACCACGGGCCGCGGCGCCTCGCCCCGGACGGCGGCGAGGAAGGCCTCGATGCTGGCGCCCAGGGTGTCCTTGGCCGCCGGAGTCTCGGCGAAGTCGGGGTTCAGCAGGAAGCCGGTGGTGTTGCGGAATTCCCGGGTCAGGAAGTCGATCTCCAGTTCGCCGGAGGGATAGACCAGTTTCATGGTCCGCCTGCGGGCCTCCGCCGCCCGGGAGACGTCGAAGACCGCGGTGAAGCCGTCATCGAAGGTGACCTCGCTGCGGGCCACATCCCAGGACTCGCTGCGCAGGATGGCGCCCTCCCCCTCGGCGGTCACCGGCGCGGCCTTGGACAGGGCCAGGGCCAGGTCCAGGTCGTGGATCATCAGGTCCAGCACCACCGAGACATCCAGGCTCCGCTCCGAGGGCGTGCCATGCCGCACGGCCTCCAGCCGCAGGGGCTGGGCCGGGATGTCGAACAGGCCCATCACCTGGAACAGCACCCGCTCCTGGTGGCCGCAGGCGACCACCAGATTGCGGCGAGCGGCCTCGGCGGCCATGACCTCGGCCTGGGCGACATCGACGCCGATGGGCTTTTCCACATAGACCGACTTGCCGGCCTTGACCGCCGCCAGGGCCTGTTCGGTATGCCAGGGGGCGGGCGAGGCCACCGTCACCACGTCGACAGCCTCGAGAAAGGCGTCCAGCTCGGTGAAGGCGCGGCCGCCCAGGGGCATGGCCAGGGCCGCGCCCCGCTCCGGATGCGGGTCGAGCACGGCCGCCAGGGCGACGCCGGGCAGGCGGGCATATTGCCGGGCGTGATAGGTCCCGAAGACGCCGGCGCCAATGACGCCGCCTCGCAGGGTCTCGCTCATATCACCTCCGGCCACTGATCACGCGCATGGCTGCGGGCCGCCTAGCACGATCCGACGGCCGGACGCCACAGCGCGGACGACGCCACCGCCCGGACGGCGGCGGGCCGGGACTAGCGGGCGGTGAGTTCGGTGAGCACCGGCAGGGGCTCGGCGGCCTGATACTTGAACGCCACGCGCGAACCGGGCTCCAGGGGGGCCTCGGCCAGGACGGTGGCGTAGGCGCGGAATTCGGTCCGACCGGCGGCAAGGCCGCCTTCCACCGCCTCATGATCGATCGCCGCCGTGCGGCCTTCGAGGGAGGACAGCACGCCGACGCCGCTGAGTTCAGGCCCCGTCGGGACGGCCTCGACCTCAGCGCCCGGGGCGGCGGCGGTGTTGGCGGTGTCGGACGACTGGCCGCAGGCGGCCAGCGCCAGGGTGGCGGCCAGGGCGGCGAACAGGACTGCTCTCATCGGGGAATCTCCGGAACCGAACGAAAGCGCACCATAGCCATCTTGTGTGTCTTGTGAACGACCACGCCATTGGCCGGTCCCGGCGGAAGGTCTACAAGCAGGAAAGTCCCCCTCCCCCACCGCCGGAGCTATGCCGTGTCGCGCCTCTTCAGCGCCTACCTCATTGTCGACTGGAGCGCGGCGGCCAAGCCGGGCACGGGGACCGACTCCGTCTGGATCGGCGTGCTCAAGCGCGACGTGCGCTTCCGCATGTCGTTTGAGTCCCACAATCCGTCCACGCGCGGCGAGGCCGAAAAGCTGCTGGGGACGATTCTTGATGATCTGAAGAAGCGGGGCGAGCGCGCCCTGCTAGGCTTCGACTTTCCCTTGGGATTCCCGCGGGGGTTTGCAGCCGGCCTGAACCTGGCCGGAGATCCGCCTTGGCCGGCCGTCTGGGCGCAGATCGACAAGATGGTCAAGGACAAGGCCGATAACACCAACAACCGCTTCGGCGTCGGCTCGGAGCTGAACCGGCGGCTGACCGGCGGCCCCTTCCCCTTCTGGGGCTGCCCGCCCAAGGATGCGCTGACCACCCTGCAGCCCAAGCGCACCCGGCCCCATGGTCCGGACGACCTGCCGGAGTTCCGCCATGCCGACGTGGCCGCCAAGGGCGCGGCCTCGATCTGGAAGCTCTATTACAATGGCTCTGTCGGCGGGCAGGCCCTGCTGGGCATTCCGGCGGTCCGGCGCCTGAAGGCGGCCCGCGGCGAGGCTGTGCGCGTCTGGCCGTTCGAGACCGGCTTCAAGGCCCTGACCGCGGCCGACCTGGAAGGGGTCGAGGCGGTGGTGGCCGAGATCTATCCCTCCCTGCTGAACATCAAGGCTGCGCCCGGCGAGGTGAAGGACCTGGTGCAGGTGCGCGAGACGGCCGAGCATTTCGCCCGCCTGGACGAGGCGGGCAAGCTCGCCGAACTGTTCGCCGCCCCGCCCGGCGTGGACGAGGCCGTGCTGGCCGACGCCGAGCGCGAGGAAGGCTGGATTCTCGGCGCCGGGCGCTGAGCGTCTAAAGCGGCCGGAGCGACAACCGCCAGAACCGCCAGCTCAGCAGGCCGGCCGAAATCAGGCTGGCGATGATCACCGCCCAGACGAGGCCGGTCACCCCCATGCCCATGGGCAGGGCCAGCCACCAGGCCAGCGGCATCATGATCAGGATGTAGCTGGTCAGGTGGGTGAAGGTGGGCAGCCAGACATCGCCGCGCGCCCGCAGGGCCTGGGCGATCACCACCTGCAGGCCGTCGGTGAGCAGGAAGAGGCAGGAGAGCGCCAGGGCGCCGGCGGCGATGGCGATCACCTGCGGCTCAGTGGTGTAGGCCGCGGCGATCCAGGGGGCGGCGGGCCAGACCACCAGCGAGACCATCACCCCGAACAGGGCGGTGACGCCAAAGCCGACCAAGCCGGCGCGGACGACCCCGTCCCGCTCGCGGGCGCCATAGGCGCTGCTGACCAGGACCGCCGTGGCGGCGGCCAGGCCCAGGGGCACCATGAAGACCAGAGAGATCACGTTCAGTACGACGGTCCAGGCGGCCAGGGCCAGCACGCCGATCCAGCCGGCCACGACGTTCAGCGAGGCGAAGGCCGCCACCTCGAAGAAGTTGGACGCCCCGGCCCCGTAGCCGATCTTGCGCTGCTCGGCCTCGGCCGCTCGGTCACGGGCCGGCCTGGCGAACACGCCGAGCGCGCGGGCGTCGCGCATCAGGGCGATATAGGCCAGCAGGCCGATCATCAGGAAGGCGCGCGCGCTGAAGGTGGCCCAGGCCGCCCCCGTGGCGCCCAGGGCCGGCAGGCCGAAGGCGCCGGGCACCAGCAGCAGCAGGAAGGCCAGGTTGACGGCGTTGGCCGCCCACATCAGCAGCATGGCCGGGACCGGCCGCGACAGCCCCTCCAGCCAGAAGCTGGCGGCGCAGGAGATCACATAGGTCGGCAGGGACAGGGCGAAGACGATCACCGGCCAGGCCGCGCCCGAGGCGAGGGCCGGCTCGAGGCCAAGGTGCGCCAGGCCGAGCGGTCCCAGCCCCGCCAGCACGACCATGCTGGCCAGACCAATCCACAGGCCATAGACGAGGCCGCGGCGCAGGACCGCGCCGCTTTCACCGGGACGGCCCTCCCCCACGGCGCGGGCGGTCATCACCTGGACGCCGGTGAGCAGGCCGATGGCCATGGTGAGAACGACCGAGGTCGGCGCCCAGGCCATGGCGTGGAAACCCAGATGCTCGGCGGAGTAGCGGCCGACCACGATGGCGTCCATCAGGCCCATGGTCATGATGCCCAGGCGCGCGAGCACCACCGGCCCCGACAGCTTCAGGAGCTGGGCGAGGTCGAGGCGCACGAGGCTGAGGCGCGCCGCCACGGCGGGCGCAGAAGGGGCCGCAGGTCCGGCCATGGGGCTCACCAGATGTCAAAGAGGCGCGGAAGGTGGGCGTCGCGCCAGCCCGTGGCAAGGCCGGCGCGATCGCCCCGCGAAACGCCGCCCGTGGGGTTGCCCCGGGGCCACAGCCCCGGAACGGTTCAGACCGCCGCGCGGCGGGCCATGTCCACCCGGTCTTCCTTGAGCTTCTCAGCCACCAGGAAGGCCAGCTCCAGGGCTTGCTCGCCGTTGAGGCGGGGGTCGCAATGGGTGTGGTAGCGGTCGGCCAGGTCGCCCTCGGTCAGGGCGCGGGCCCCGCCCAGGCATTCGGTGACGTTCTGGCCGGTCATCTCCAGATGGACGCCGCCGGGATGCACGCCCTCGGCCTTGGCGATCTCCACGAAGGACTTCACCTCCGACAGGATGCGGTCGAAGGGCCGCGTCTTGTAGCCGTTGGCCGCCGTCAGGGTGTTGCCATGCATGGGATCGATGGCCCAGACGACATTGCGGCCGCCGGCCTTGGTGGCCTGCATCAGACGCGGCAGGCGATCAGCGATCTTATCGTGACCGAACCGGCCATAGAGGGTCAGGCGGCCGGCCTCATTGGCCGGGCTCAGCGCATCGATCAGGCGCAGCAGTTCGTCCGGCTCCACGGTCGGGCCGACCTTGACGCCGATGGGGTTCTTCACCCCACGGCAGAACTCCACATGGGCGCCGTCCAGCTGGCGGGTCCGCTCGCCGATCCACAGCAGGTGGGCCGAGGTGTCGTACCAGTCGCCCGAGGTTGAATCGACGCGGGTCATGGCCTCCTCGAAGCCCAGCAGCAGGGCCTCGTGGCAGGTGAAAAACTCCACCCGGTGCAGGTCGGGATGGCTGTCGGGGGTGACCCCGATGGCGGCCATGAAGGTCAGGGCTTCGCTGATCTTCTCCGACAGCTCGCGATAGCGGGCGCCCTGCGGGCTGTCATTGACGAAGCCGAGCGTCCAGCGGTGGATGTTGTAGAGGTCGGCATAGCCGCCGCCGGCGAAGGCCCGCAGCAGGTTCAGCGTCGAGGACGACTGGGCGTAGGCCTTCAACAGGCGTTCCGGGTCGGGCGCGCGGGCCTCCGGCGTGAACTCCATGCCGTTGATATTGTCGCCGCGATAGGAGGGCAGCTCCACATCGCCGATCTTCTCCACCGGCGAGGAGCGCGGCTTGGCGAACTGGCCGGCCATGCGGCCCACCTTCACCACCGGCTTGCCGCCGGCGAAGGTCAGCACCACCGCCATCTGCAGGATCAGGCGGAAGGTGTCGCGGATATTGTCGGCGTGGAACTCCTTGAAGCTCTCGGCGCAGTCACCGCCCTGCAGCAGGAAGGCCCGGCCCTCGGCCACGTCGCCCAGCAGGGACTTCAGGCGCCGCGCCTCACCGGCGAACACCAGGGGCGGCATGCCCCGCAGGGTCTGTTCGACCCGAGTCACCGCCGCGGCGTCCGGATAGTCATCCGGAATGTGCTTGGCGGGCTTTGCGCGCCAGGAGGATGGCTTCCAGGTCTCGCTCATCGGTCTGCAACTCCGCATCGCCAGGGTGGCGAAGCCAGGGCGGGCAAGGTCCCGCAAGGAATGAAAGACGCGCCTTCTACTCCGATATGGGGCGCGAGGTCGATGCTCTGCGCGCAGCCAGAGCGGTCGCCGCCTTCGGCGCCCGCGCCGGCAGCCGCTGGGCCGCAGCGCTGGCGACCACGGCCAGGGCGCCCAGGGCCAGCCACCACTCCTGCCACACGCCGAAGCTGACCGCGGCGAAGGTGAGATAGCTGACCGCCGCCGCCGCGCCGGCGGCCGCGCCCAGGTCGCCCTGCGGGCGTTCCAGTCGGTGGAAGATGGCGACCCAGAAGACAGTGGCCGCCGCCGCCCCGATCACCCCCAGCTCCAGCCAGATCTGCAGCGCCGCGTCGTGGGGGTGCAGGCGAATGCCGGGGCCGAACATGCGGCTGGCGTCTAGGCCCCAGCCGCGCAGAGGCTTGTCGCTGATCCAGTCGACCGCATAGCTCCAATAGTCCATGCGCATGCTCCAGGAGAGGCTGACCATCTCCTGAACCTGGCCATAGACGCCCTGGGCGCGGAGCCCCCAGATCACCAGGGGGGTGGCCAGGAAGAACACCGCCACGCCAGCGGCCAACATGCGGGGGGCCAGTTTCGACCAGCGATAGACCGCAAGTCCGGCCAGCCCCGCCGCGGCGAGGGCGATGATCGGCGCATCGGCGCCAAGGCCCGCGGCGCCGGCCACGATGGCGGCCGCCATCAGCACGGCCAGCTGCCACCAGCCCACCCGCACCGCCACCAGCGCGGCCGGCGCCCAGAGCACGGCCAGGACGAAGACGCCCTGAGCCACGTTGCGGACCGCCAGGTCGGGACGGATCGGATCGCCGATGGCCTGGCGGACCGCCTGATAGAGGGCGGCTCCCGTCACCGCCTCGACGATGATCAGCGCCGCCAGGGCCGAAACCCCCGCCATCAGAATGACCATCGCCCGGCGCAGCCCCTCCGGCGTCGCCCGGCGCACCGCGCTATAGGCCGCCCAATAGAGCACGCCCTGGCAGATGAGCTTGACGGCGTTGGAGCTCCAGAGGGCGTCGGGCCTGTAGGGGCTCCACAGCATCGACCCGCAGGCCCAGATCCCCAGGACCAGCAGGGCCAGGGCCGCGGGGCGGTCGGCCTCGCTCACCTGAAAGGCCGGCAGGCACAGCAGGCCCACGATGCTGAGCAGCACGGCGAAGCCCAGGGGACCCAGCCAGCCCAGCAGGCCGGTCATCACCCCCGCGAAGGCCAGCACCCAGCCGCACCAACGGGCGAAGCCTGCTCCGCTGATCCAGCCGGACGCCGTCACGCCACCGCGCCCAGGTCCTGCGGCAGGTATTTCTCGCGCATGGTCACAAGCTCTTCGGCCAGGGTGGGATGGACGGCGCAGGTGGAATCCCACTGGGCCTTGGTGGCCCCCATCTTCAGGGCGATGGCGGCCATCTGGATGATTTCCGGCGCATCGGCGGCGACAACATGGCAGCCAAGAATCTTCTGGCTCGCCTGGTCCACCACCAGCTTGATCAGGGCGCGCTCGTCCCCGCCGGCGAAGGCATGCTTCATGGCCCGGAAGCGCGAGAGATAGATATCGACCTTGCCGTGGGCGTGGCGGGCCTCGGCCTCGGTCATCCCCACCGAGCCGATCGCCGGCTGGGAGAACACCGCCGAGGCGACCATCTCGTGGTCGAAGCTGGTCGGGTTGTCGTAGAATTCGGTCTGGGCGAAGGCCGCGCCTTCGCGGATCGCCACCGGGGTCAGGTTGATCCGGTCGGTGACGTCGCCCACCGCCCAGATGTTGTCCACATTCGTCTTGGAATACTCATCGACGATGACCGCGCCGTCCTTCAGCGCGACGCCGGCGTTCTCCAGGCCCAGGCCTTCCACATAGGGCGCCCGGCCCAGGGCGAAGAGCACCTGATCGGACTCCAGGGTCGCGCCGTTGCTCAGGTGGCTGACCAGCCCGCCCTCGGTCTTTTCGACGCGCGCGTGCTGGCAGCCCAGCAGGACGTCGATCCCCTTCTTCTCCAGCTCGTCAGCCAGATGGGCGCGCACATGGTCATCGAAGCCGCGCAGGATGTTGGGCCCCCGATGCACCAGGGTCACATCCACGCCCAGACCCTTGAAGATGCAGGCGAATTCAACGGCGATATAACCCCCGCCGGCGATCACGATCCGCTTGGGCAGGGTCTCGAGCTGGAAGGCCTCGTCGGAGGTCAGCACATGCTCGATCCCCGGCATGTCCTGCGGGACCCAGGGCCGGCCGCCGGTGGCGATCAGGATCTTGTCGGCCGTGACGGTCTTGTCCTTGCCCACCAGCTCAATGGTGTGGGCGTCGATCAGCCGGGCCTTGGCGTGGGCCAGCTCGGCGCCGGCGTTCTGCAGGTTGGTGACATAGATCCCCGACAGGCGGGCGATTTCCTTATCCTTTTCGGCCAGGAAGGTCGGCCAGTCGAAGCTGGTTTCGCCGACGGTCCAGCCATAGGCCCGGGCCAGCTTGAAGTGGCTGGCGAACTCCGAGGCGTAGACCATGAACTTCTTGGGCACGCAGCCGCGGATCACGCAGGTGCCGCCCACGCGGTGCTCCTCGGCCACAGCGACGCGGGCGCCGCTGAGGGCCGCCAGGCGCGCGGCGCGCACCCCGCCCGAGCCGGCGCCGATGACGAACAGATCGTAGTCGTACTGGGTCACGGAGGTGACGCTCCTTACGGTTCGATGGTGACGACGCCTTCGGGCGTCCCCACCAGGGCCATGTCGGCCAGGTCGAGGAACAGGCCATGATCGACCACGCCGGTGACGCTCTTCAGCGCATCGGCCAGCGCCGCGGGATCCTCGATCCGTCCGCAGGCTGCG
>Ga0114898_1000714_pt1 | contig 23290 bp, 26 predicted proteins | sample Malvired_Geostar_FD_83496 | JGI IMG/M metagenome (GOLD analysis project Ga0114898, IMG submission 83496) | Marine viral communities from the Global Malaspina Expedition - Malaspina viral metaG DeepMed_Geostar | ecosystem: Environmental > Aquatic > Marine > Oceanic | place: Mediterranean Sea... | reverse complement strand
GCTGATCGCCCTGCCGCTGGCCTTTCTGGTGGCGGGCGCTATCGGCGTCGCCATCGAGCGCGGCATCATCCGCTTCCTCTATGGCCGGCCGCTGGAGACGCTGCTGGCGACGTGGGGGCTGTCGCTGGTGCTGCAGCAGGCGGTGCGCACCATCTTCGGGCCGACCAACCGCGAGGTCGGCAACCCGTCCTGGATGTCCGGGGCGTTCGATATCGGCCAGATATCGCTGACCTATGGAAGGCTCTGGATCATCGTCTTCGCGCTGATCGTCTTCGCCGCGCTGATGCTGATGCTGCGCCGCACGCCGCTGGGCCTGCAGATGCGCGCGGTGACGCAGAACCGCCGCATGGCCGCCTCCATGGGCATCCGCACGCCCTGGGTCGATGCGATGACCTTCGGCCTCGGCTCCGGCGTTGCCGGGCTGGCCGGGGTGGCGCTGTCGCAGATCGACAATGTCAGCCCCAATCTGGGGCAGGGCTACATCATCGACAGCTTCATGATCGTGATCTTCGGCGGGGTCGGCAATCTGTGGGGCACGCTGGTCGGCGCCTTCACGCTGGGCGTGGTGAACAAGTTCCTGGAGCCCTATGCCGGCGCGGTGCTGGGCAAGATCCTGGTGCTGGTCTTCATCATCCTGTTCATCCAGGTGCGCCCGCGCGGGCTGTTCGCGCTCAAGGGCAGGGCGGTGGAGCAATGAGCGGTCGAGGAATGAAGGGCGGCTTCCTGCTGCGCGGGCTGGACCGCGGCGGCCTGATCTTCCTGGCCATCATCCTGGCGGTTGGCATCCTGGTGCCGGCGCTGAACCTGCTGCTGCCGGCGGATCATCCGCTGCATGTGCCGAACTATGCCGTGTCGCTGGTCGGCAAATATCTGTGCTTCGCGCTGCTGGCACTCTCCATCGATCTGGTCTGGGGCTATTGCGGCATCCTCTCGCTGGGCCATGGCGCCTTCTTCGCGCTGGGCGGCTATGCGATGGGCATGTATCTGATGCGTCAGATCGGCACGCGCGGCGTCTATGCCAATCCCGACCTGCCCGACTTCATGGTGTTCCTGAACTGGAAGGAACTGCCCTGGTACTGGTACGGCTTCGACCAGTTCTGGTTCGCCGCCATCATGGTCGTGCTGGTGCCCGGCGCGCTGGCCTTCGCGCTCGGCTGGTTCGCCTTCCGCTCGCGTGTCACCGGCGTTTATCTGTCGATCATCACCCAGGCGATGACCTTCGCCCTGCTGCTGGCCTTCTTCCGCAACGATATGGGCTTCGGCGGCAATAATGGCTTGACCGATTTCAAGGATATCCTGGGATATCCGGTCCAGGCGGCCGGCACGCGGGCGGTGCTGTTCTTCGCCTCGGCACTGGCGCTGGCGCTGGGCTTCCTGCTGTGCCGGGCGATCATCCGCTCCAAGCTGGGCAAGGTGCTGGTCGCCATCCGCGATGCCGAGAGCCGCACCCGGTTCCTTGGCTACCGGGTGGAATATTACAAGCTGTTCGTCTTTACCCTGTCGGCCTGCATGGCCGGGGTGGCCGGCGCGCTCTACGTGCCGCAGGTCGGCATCATCAACCCCAGCGAGTTCAGCCCGGCCAACTCCATCGAGATGGTGATCTGGGTCGCGGTCGGCGGGCGCGGCACGCTGATCGGACCGGTGGTCGGCGCGATCCTGGTGAATTTCGGCAAGACCTATTTCACCGCCGCCATCCCGGAATTCTGGCTGTTCGCACTGGGCGGGCTGTTCATCGCCGTCACGCTTTTCCTGCCGAAGGGGATCGTCGGCACGGCGTCCGACCTGATGAAGAAGAACGGCAAACCCGCGCGCCGCGACCCGGCGCCGGAACCGGCGGAGTAGTGCCATGACGTCAGACATGATGACCCGCGCGCTGCTCTATCTCGACGGGGTGAGCGTCAGCTTCGACGGCTTCCGGGCGCTGAACAGCCTGTCCTTCACCGTGATGCCCGGCGAGATGCGGGCGATCATCGGCCCGAACGGTGCCGGCAAGACCACCATGATGGATGTCATCACCGGCAAGACCCGGCCGGATGAAGGCGACGTGGTATTCGACGGCAAGGTGGACCTGACCAAGCAGGACGAGGCTGCCATCGCGCAGCTTGGCATCGGCCGCAAGTTCCAGAAGCCGACCGTGTTCGAAAGCCATACTGTCTGGGACAATCTGGACCTCGCCATTGAGGGCCGGCGCGATCCCTGGGCGACCCTGTTTCATCGTCAAGGGGCGGAGCGCGACCGCATCGAGGAAATCCTCGGCGTCGTCCGCCTGAAGGACCGGCGGCACGAACTGGCCGGCGCGCTGTCGCATGGCCAGAAGCAATGGCTGGAGATCGGCATGTTGCTGGCGCAGAACCCGAAGCTGCTGCTGGTGGACGAGCCGGTGGCCGGCATGACCGACGCGGAGACGGCGGAAACCGCCGACCTGCTGCGGGAGATCGCCCGGACCCATTCCGTTGTCGTGGTCGAACATGACATGATTTTCGTGCGCGACCTCGGCGTGAAGGTCACGGTGCTGCATGAGGGTGCGGTGCTGGCCGAAGGCTCGCTCGACCATGTCAGCGCCGATCCGCGTGTCGTCGAAGTCTATCTGGGGCGCTGAGCATGCTGGATGTCCGCGATGTCGATCTGCATTACGGGGCGGCGCAGGCGCTGCGCAAGGTCTCGCTGAAGGCCGAGATCGGCCGCATCACCTGCCTGATGGGCCGCAACGGCGTTGGCAAGACCAGCCTGCTGCGCGCCATCGTCGGCCATCATCCGGTCAGCCGCGGCGAGATCGGCTGGAACGGCCAGCCGGTCACCGGCCTGCGGCCGTTCGACCGGGCGCGACGCGGCATTGCCTATGTGCCGCAGGGCCGCGAAATCTTCCCGCTGCTGACGGTGAAGGAGAATCTAGAGACCGGCTACGCCCCGCTGCCGCGCAAGGACCAGACTATCCCGGATTATATCTATGAGCTGTTCCCGGTTCTGAAGGACATGCTGAGCCGGCGCGGCGGCGATTTGTCGGGCGGTCAGCAGCAGCAGCTGGCCATCGGCCGGGCGCTGGTCATGCGGCCGACCCTGCTGGTGCTGGACGAGCCGACCGAGGGTATCCAGCCCTCGATCATCAAGGATATCGGCCGCGCCATCATGTTCCTGCGCGACCGGGGCGACATGGCGATCCTGCTGGTCGAGCAGTATTTCGACTTCGCCCGTGACCTGGCCGATGATTTCGCCGTGATGGACCGCGGCGAGATCGTGCTGTCGGGCACCAGGGCCGAGCTGGTGGAGAGCGAGGTCCGGCGCTACCTCACGGTCTGATCTGGGCTTCGTACCGATGGGACGCGGCCAGGCATCGTCGGATAGCGCTTGACCGGGGCGGCAAGGGTCGGTTTGCTGCGGGACGTTTTTACGTCTTCCGTAAAGGAAACCGGTACCGTGTTGCAGATCACCCCGTTGCGCCGCCGTGCCCTGCTCTGGGCGGCGCTTGGTATCGGTTTCGGCCTTGCCTATCGCTATCTGGTGGTGCAGCAGCACTGGATCGGCCATCTGTGCGACCCCGGCGACGGGCCCTGGTGGTGCGGTCCGCGCACCGGCCTGATCCTGTTTTTCCAGTATAGCGGCTTCGGCATCCTGGCCGTGCTGACCGGAGTCCTGGCCTTATGGCGCAGGCCGGTCTGGGCCATTCATACGGCGCTGGCCGCCGGCGGCGCGGGGCTGGTGCTGTATAATGCCGAAACCGCCGGCATCGGCTTCGTCATGGGGCTGGTTGCGGCGCTGCGCCAGCCGGCAGCGGCAGACGATAAATCCATAACAGGGGAGGAACGGGCATGAGCTTCAAGACGACCGAGATGGCACCGGGCATCGATACCGGCGCGCAGGTGGACAGCATGTCACTGCAGGAGATTGCGGCGATGGGCTATCGCGCGGTCATCAACAACCGGCCGGACGGCGAGGAGCCGGGGCAGATGGCGATGGCCGACGCCAAGGCGCAGGCCGAGGCGCTGGGCCTCGAATATCACTTTCTGCCGGTCACCAGCTCGACCATTGGCAAGGCCGATGTGGAAGCGTTCGACGCGATGCTGGCGACGGTGGGCAAGCCGGTGCTGGCGCATTGCCGTACCGGCACGCGGGTCTATCTGCTCTATGGTGCGACACAGGTGCTGAAGCATGGCGCCGATGCCGACGCGCTGGTCGCCGAGGCGGCAGGCAAGGGCTTCGACATCAAGTCGCTGCCTGTGCTAGTGGAAAAGCTCCGGTCCGCTTAGCCGAAATCCACCAGCTGGGTGAGCGGCTGCACGGTGCGCCAGTCGCCTTCCCAGCGGCTTTTGTCGCCGCGCCGCACCCAGAACTGGCAGACCATGATGCGGTCGGTGGCCTCGTGGTCGCTGGCCAGTGGCAGCACCAGCCGGTAGGTGATGCCGTTCACGAAGTTTCCCTGATCGTGATAGAGCGTCTCGGAATAGACCGGGCAGCGCCGGTCCGCCGCTGTCGCATGGGTGAAGCTGACATAGGACAGGTAGGGTTCCGGCAGCGCCTCGTCGATATGCAGGCTGGTCAGTTCGCGGCCGACATGGGTGTAGATGGCGGTGCCGACCAGCCGGAAGCGGAACCGGCGATAACGCTCTGAGCCGACGATATCCAGGAGGATCATGTTCGCCAGAACGCCGTTCGGCAGGTCGAGCGGGTCCACGTCATCGCGGCTCGGCAAGGTGCGCCCCGCGCGCTGGCTGCACCAGTAGCTGGCGAGCTTGCGCAGCCTTTCGTCCGGAATGTCGGTCAAGGCGACACGCCCCAGACTGTAGGTGATTTCCGTACGGCTTGTGTCGAAGACCGTCATGGGCTGCCTTGTTCTTGCGTTCTCCTAATATATGGGCGCGGGGAAATAGATTCAAAGCCGCGAAAATTATCCCGGTCTATTCGTGGGGTTGGTCGTGGCGCTGGTCGTGGCGCCGGGCGACAGCTTCGCGGTGCGCGATATAGCTGACGGCGGCGACCACGATGGCCGCGCCGATCCAGGTCCAGACTGTCGGGAATTCGCCGAACAGCAGGAAGCCGATCAGCGTCGCCCAGATCAGCTGCAGGAACTTGGCCGGTTGTGTCACCGAAACCTCGGCCAGCTTGAAGCCCTGCACCATGGCGAGATGGCCCAGCGTGGCGATGAAGGCGGTCAGCGCCATCAGCGCCCATTCCTCCGGCGTTGGTGCGCGCCAGACATAAAGTGCCGGCACCATGGTCACCAGTGTGACGAAGATCGACAGGTAGCCAACAACCGCCGGCCCGCTCTCCTTGCGCATGAGCAGTTTCGCCATGACGTCGGAAAAGGCGAAGATCGGCGCCGCCACCAGCATGGCCATCGCGCCGGGGTCGATGATCGCCGCCCCCGGCCGGAGGATGATCAGGGCGCCAAGCAGCCCGCCCAGCACCGCGACCATCCGGCGCAGCCGGATGCGCTCGCCCAGCAGCAGCACCGCGGCGATGGTGGCAAAGATCGGCGAGGTGAAGCCCAGCGCCGTCACCTCGGCGATGGGGATGCGGCTCATCGCGTAGAACCACATCATCACTGCCAGCCCGTGCAGGATGCCGCGTGTGGCGTGCAGCTTGATGTTGGCGGCGCGGAAATCCGACAGCTGCATGCGCATGAAGAAGGGCAGCATGAACAGCATGCCGAAGGCATAGCGGATGAACGACATCTGGATCGGATTCATGGTCGTGCCGACATGGCGCACGATGGCCATGAAGCTGGCGAACAGCAGGCCGGACAGCACGACCCACAGGATGCCGCGTACATTCGGCGGCAAATCCGCCCACTGGCTCTTGATCGCGTCCATCCGTCTCCGGCGCTTGCGGCTGGGGCGTTGACGGAAAGCCAACCCAATCCTGCTTAGGGGTTCCGGCGGTACTTGTCCATGCCGCGCGGCCGGATTGCATGGCTGGCACGCGGTGCGGCCATGTGTCCTGACCGGTATTGGTTGAGATTATAAATCACTCTCATTATCATCTGGCTCCATCATATTATTGCAAGCCACGCTGGCCAGGGGGTTGGCCGGCTTGCGTGCGACAGGTTTTAGGAAGGGGCAAGGGTATGAGTAGGAACATTCTGGCTTTGGCAGCAGCAGGGTTGCTGGCTGTTGCGGCACCGGCATCGGCAGCGCCAGGCGACGGTGCGGTGCGCGCCATGCTGACGAACTATGCCGATATCGCCCAGGCGATGTATTCCGACTCGCTTGCCAAGGCGAAGGAGCTGCAGGCCGCCGTGCAGGCGCTGACCGATGCGCCCAGCGCCGCTACGATGCAGGTCGCCAAGCGGGCCTGGCTGGCCGCGCGTGTGCCCTACCAGCAGACCGAGGTCTATCGTTTCGGCAACGCCATTGTCGATGAGTGGGAAGGCAAGGTGAATGCCTGGCCGCTGGACGAGGGGCTGATCGATTATGTCGATTCCTCCTACGGCACCGATTCCGACGAGAACCCGCTCTACACCGCCAATGTGATCGCCAATCCGAAGATCACCCATGGCGGCGAGGAGATCGACGCCTCCACCATCACCAAGGAACTGCTGGCCGAGAAGCTGCAGGAGATCGGCGGTGTCGAGGCGAATGTCGCCACCGGCTACCACGCCATCGAGTTCCTGCTGTGGGGCCAGGATCTGAACGGCACTGGCCCGGGTGCCGGCAGCCGGCCCTGGACCGACTATGCCAAGGGGCCGGCCTGCACCAGCGGCAATTGCGACCGGCGCGCGCAGTATCTGACGGTTGCCACCGACCTGCTGGTGGACGATCTGGCGGAGATGGCCGGCAACTGGGCGGCTGACGGCGAGGCGCGCAAGACGGTGATGGAAGCCGGCCCGCAAGGTGGCCTGTCGATCATCCTGACCGGGCTGGGTAGCCTGTCCTATGGCGAGCTGGCGGGCGAGCGCATGAAGCTGGGCCTTTTGCTGAACGACCCGGAGGAGGAGCATGACTGCTTCTCCGACAACACCCACAATTCGCACTATTACGACATCGTCGGAATGCGCGCGGTCTATTTCGGCAGCTATACCCGGATCGATGGCAAGAGCGTGGTGAACGGGCGCAGCCTGCACGATCTGGTGCGTGCCAGCGATCCGGCGCTGGCGGCGGAAATCAAGCAGGCGCTGGATGCCACCCAAGCGGCGGCCCTGGCGATGAAGCAGCGCGCCGAGGCGGTCGAGGCCTATGACCAGATGCTGGCCGCGGGCAATGAAGCGGGCGCTGCGACGCTGCAGGCGGTCATTGATGCGCTGAGCGCGCAGACCCGTTCCTTCGAGCGCGCGGTGGCGCTGCTGGAATTGCAGCCGATCGCCTTTGAGGGGTCCGACTCTCTCGATAATCCGGCGGCCGTCTTCCAGTAAGCCGACAGGGTGCCCAATAGCTGACGGAGCGTTCTGCGGGACGCTTCGTCTTTCATTCCGTAATTCTTGTGATGAAAATGTTTCGATCGGGTTGGCAGGGTACCGTTTCGCTGGGCTTTATCGCCGGGGCGCTCGCAGCTTTTCTGGGTTTGGCGGTGAACGCGGCTGGCGCCGCCTCCACTGGCCCCGATTCCACTGGCAGCAAGGCGGAAAAGGCGCGCATCGCCGCCGTCACCAAACCGGCGTCCGATTTCTCCGAGGCGGAGAAGTTCGAGCAGAACCAGGGCGGTGCGGCGACGGTCTATAAGCCGCTGAACACCAGCATCTTCTCGCACCCGTCCGGCAATATGGCTTTCGAGAAGCAGCTGGATTTCAAGGTCGGCGACGGCATCTTCCGCAAGATCTGGGTGTCCGCGCCAAGCTCAACCGAATCCTCGGACGGGCTGGGTCCGCTGTTCAACTCGCGCTCCTGCCAGGGCTGCCATCTGAAGGACGGGCGCGGCGGACCGCCGGCCGCGGGCGAGCAGGCGGTTTCACTGTTCCTGCGCCTGTCGATCCCGCCGCAGGACGAGGCGCAGCGCACCCTGCTGGCGAAAGGCGAGGCGGCGCTGATCGGCGACCCGACCTACGGCACGCAGCTGCAGAATTTCGCGATCCAGGGCCATCAGCCGGAAGGCGAGATGGTCGTCGAGTATGAAGAAGTGCCGGTCACGCTGGCCGATGGCGAGGTGGTCAATCTGCGCCGGCCGACCTACAGCGTCGCCAACCTGAAGTACGGGCCGATGCATCCGGAGATCATGCTGTCGCCGCGCGTCGCCTCGCCGATGATCGGGCTTGGCCTCCTGGAAGCCATCCCGGAGGAGGACATCCTCGCCTGGGCCGACCCCGATGATAAGGATGGCGATGGCATCTCCGGCCGGCCCAACCGCGTGTGGGACAGTGTGAAGGGCAGGCTGTCGCTCGGCCGGTTCGGCTGGAAGGCTGGCCAGCCGACGGTGCATCAGCAATCCGCGAATGCCTTCGTCGGCGATATCGGTATCTCAACGCCGCTGGTGCCGGCCTCCTCGGGCGATTGCACGCCGGCGCAGAAGGCTTGCCGCGAAGCGCCCACCGGGGACGATGCGCTGGAAGGCACCGAGGTCACGAAGCAGATGATGGACCTCGTCACCTTCTATGCCCGCAATCTCGGCGTGCCGGCCCGGCGCGATGTGGACGATCCGAAGGTGCTGCGCGGCAAGCAGATGTTCTACGAGAGCGGCTGCACCGCCTGCCATCGCCCGAAATTCGTGACCGCGCGCGATTTCGACGGCGAGGAACAGGCCTTCCAGCTGATCTGGCCCTATACCGACCTGCTGCTGCACGATATGGGCGAGGGGCTGGCCGACAACCGGCCGGAAGCGCAGGCGGATGGTCAGGAATGGCGCACGCCGCCGCTCTGGGGCATCGGCCTGACCGAGACCGTCAGCGGCCACACCTACTTCCTGCACGATGCCCGCGCCCGCAACCTGCTGGAGGCGATCCTGTGGCATGGCGGCGAGGCCGAGGCAGCGAAGCAGAAGGTAGTGGAGATGAGCAAGGCCGACCGCGAGGCGCTGCTGGCTTTTCTTAACTCCCTTTAGGCCTGAACTCCCTGTAGGAGAAGCGCGATGCGATTCCGGTTCCTTGCCATTCTTGCCGTGCTGTTGGCCGTTTCGCCGGTGGCGCTGGCCGCCGATCCTGCTTCCTACCGGCAGCTCAACAGCGATCTGGTCACGCATCATGTGATCCCGCGCTATGCGGCGCTGGAAACGGCGTTGGCCGGTTTCGACCGGGCCGCCGGCGCCTATTGCGCCGCCCCGTCCGATGCCGGCTTCGCGGCGCTGCGGACGGCCTATGGGGCGGCGTCCGATGCCTGGCAGGGCGTGCAGCATATCCGGTTCGGCCCGGTCGATCTGTTCATGCGCCAGCAACGCTTTGCAATGTGGCCCGATCCGCGCAACACGGTGGGAAGGCAGCTGGCCGAGATGCTGAAATCGGGGGAGCGCGACCGTATCAGCCAGAAATCCTTCGAGACCGGCAGCGTCGCCGTGCAGGGGCTGCCGGCGCTGGAACGGCTGCTGTATGACGATGCGCCGCCCGCCGGTTTCGCTTGCGAGGCCGTGACCGCGATATCCGGCAATCTGGCCGGCATGGCAACCGATGTGCTGCGCGCCTGGCGCGATGATTATGCCCGCACAGTGGCAAAGGCGGGCGAGGCCGGCACCCATTACCAGAGCGCCAGCGAGGCGACGCTGGATCTGTTCAAGAGCCTGCACACGGCGGTCGAGCTGGTGGCCGACCACAAACTGGCGCGCCCGCTGGGCGGCAGTGCGAAGGAGGCGAAGCCGCAGCTTGGCGAATCCTGGCGCAGCGGCCGCTCGATGGAAAATATCCGCCTGAACCTGCGCGCCGCCGAAGCGCTTTATCTCGGCGAGGGCGACGGTCAGGGCTTCGGCCATTTCGTGCGCGACGTGGCCGGCGACAAGAAGCTGGACGATCTGTTCCGGCGTGCTTTCAAGCAGACCATCGCCACCGCCGACTCCGTGTCCCTGCCGCTGAAGGAGGCGGTGAAGGACAAGGATGAGCGGGTGAAGCTGGTGCAGCTGGCCAAGGAAACAGCGGCGCTGAAGCAGCTTCTGGCGACGCGGCTGACCGGGGCGCTGGACATTCCACTCGGCTTCAACGCCCTCGACGGTGACTGAGGAGAGTGTGATGCCGATTTCCCGCCGCCATTTGCTGACCCGGTCCGCGCTGGCCGGCCTCGCCGCCGCCGGCGCGCTGACGGGTCTCGATGCACGGGTGCTGGCGCGCGAGGCGAAGGGGCTCTATCTCAGCGCCCGCGCCGACCGCGAGGGGAAATTCTTCGCCAGCGGCTTCGACGCGGATGGGGCGAAGCTGTTCGACCTGCCGATGCCAGCACGCGGCCATGGCTCCGCAGTCAGCCCGGACGGGCGGCCCAGTGGGAGGCAGGCCGTGTTCTTCGGGCGGCGGCCCGGCCGGTTCGCGCTGGTGATCGATAGTGCCAGCGGCAGAGTCGCCCACACCATCCCCGCCATCGAGGACCGCGCCTTCGCCGGGCATGGGCTGTTCGTGAAGGGCGGCCGGCTGCTGCTGGCGACCGAGATCGACTATGCGGGCAAGCGCGGGCTGATCGGCCTGTACGACGCCGCCGACTCGTTCCGCCGCATTGGCGAATGGCAGACCGGCGGTCTGGACCCGCACGATCTGCGGCTGCTGCCGGACGGACGCACGCTGATCGTCGCCAATGGCGGCATCCTGACCCATCCCGAGGTGCAGCGCATGAAGCTGAACCTCGATTCGATGGACTCCTCCGTCGCCTTCATCGATATCCGCGACGGCAGCCTGATCGAGCAGCGCCGCCTGCCGGGCGAGTTCTTCCAGCTCAGCCTGCGCCACATGGCGGTGACGGCGGAGGGCGAGACGGTCATCGCCATGCAGTATGAAGGGCCGTCGAACGATCTGGTGCCGCTGGTCGGGCTGGCGCGTCCGGGCCGGGATATCGAGATGCTGGATATGCCGGATGCTGCCTGGTCGCGCCTGCGCAATTATTGCGGCAGTGCGGCCGTCGATGCCGGCGGCACCATCCTGGGTGTCACTTCGCCGCGCGGCGGGCGGGCACTGTTCTGGGAGGCGGCGACGCGCCGGCCCTTGCCGCCGCTCGATCTGGCGGATGGCTGCGGGCTGGCCGCAGCACCCGTGCCGGGCCGCTTCATCGTCAGCAACGGGTTGGGCGCGCTGGTCGAATACGATCCCCTCAATGGGCGGACCCGCGCGCTCGACAGCGGCTTCGCCGGTGCGCGCTGGGACAATCACATCTTCACGGGCTAGCTGATCTTCCTAGATCAGCTCGGGGTCGATGGCCATGGCGCAGGCATCGGTCGGCTGCGCCGCCGCGTGCCCGACATAGGGGATCATCTTCAGCACCAGCGAGACGCCCCGACAGGGAGCGGCGGCCACGCCGCAGCCGGACAGGCTGAGCAGGATGGCCATCAGGGCAATAAGGCGCATGATCCCTCGGAACAAGGCAATGGCGAGGCATTTACCCTAGCATCCCTTGCAATCGCGGCGCATCGCCAAACATCAGGGCCATCACGAAACGATGGCGCGACAAAACGGGAGAATGGCCGATGGGCATGCTGGTGGATGGCGAGTGGAAGGATGTCTGGTACGACACGAAATCGACCGGCGGTGCCTTCAAGCGCGAGGACTCCGCTTTCCGTGACCGGGTGACAGCCGATGGTTCCTCCGGCTTTCCCGCCGAGGCCGGGCGTTATCACCTGTTCGTCTCGCTGGCCTGCCCCTGGGCGCACCGCACGCTGATCTTTCGCGCCCTGAAGGGGCTGGAGCAGGCGATCAGCGTCTCCGTCGTCGATCCGCTGATGCTGGAGGAGGGCTGGGAATTTTCCGAGCCTGACGAACTCACCGCGGCGACGCGGCTCTACGAGGTCTATCTGAAGGCGAAGCCTGACTATACCGGCCGCGTGACCGTGCCGGTGCTGTGGGACAAGCAGAAGCAGACCATCGTGAACAATGAATCCGCCGAGATCATCCGCATGCTGAACAGCGACTTCGATGATATGGCGGAAAATTCCGACCTCGATTTCTATCCCAAACCGCTGCGTGCCGAGATCGATGCGATCAACGAGATGGTCTATGACCGGGTGAATAACGGCGTGTACAAGGCCGGCTTCGCCACCGAGCAGGACAAGTACGAGAAAGCCGTCACCAGCCTGTTCGGCGCGCTCGACATTCTGGAGGAGCGGCTGGCGCGGCAGCGCTACATCGCCGGCAACCGCATCACCGAGGCGGACTGGCGGCTGTTCACCACGCTGATCCGCTTCGACCCGGTCTATGTCGGCCATTTCAAATGCAATCTGCGCACGCTGGCCAGCTATCCCAATTTGTGGGGCTATACGCGGGAGCTGTATCAGGTGCCGGGTGTGGCCGGGACGGTGAACTTCACCCACATCAAGCGGCACTATTACGAAAGCCACCGGCAGATCAACGGCAGCGGCATCGTGCCGCTGGGGCCGGTGCTGGATCATGATGCGCCGCACGGACGGGACCGGCTGCCGAAGGCGGCATAAGGGCGGATTGGCTTCCCCCGATGCCCTTCGAGACGCCCGCTGACGCGGGCTCCTCAGGACGAGGAGAGTATTGGAATACGGTCAGAGCCTCCCGGTGACCTCATGCTGAGGAGCCGCCCAAAGCTTTGGGCGGCGTCTCGAAGCATAGGGCGGTTTCGGGGGCGGTATTCGGATAGATTGCCGGCGCGGCCGGGGTTATTCTGGTGGCCAAAGCCTCAACCGCTCAAAAGGAGCCAGCCCGATGCGTCTCATCCTCGCGATCTTCCTGCCCTTCCTGCTGTTCTTCACCATCGGGCGGCCGATCGCCGGCATCATCTGCCTGATCCTGCAGATCACGCTGATCGGCTGGATTCCGGCAGCGCTCTGGGCGATCTATGCGCTCTCCCAGCATAACACCGACCAGAAGATCCGGGCGGCGCGGCTAGGCGACTGACGCCTCGATCAGCCCGGCGCGGGTTTCCAGCACTTCCGCGAAGGCGGCAGCCAGCCCGTCCAGATCCGGGGCCTCCATCGGCAGCGACAAATTGATCATGCCGCGCCGGGCGAGGTACTGGCCCTTTTCCAGCAGGTCCAGATGCAGCAGGTCGCGCAGCGCCTTCGGCATGCCGGCCACATCGGCGGGGCGGCGCACCGGGCCGCTGACGGCATGCAGGCACATCATGGAGCCACGCCCGGTCGCGCGGACCGGCAGGCCCATTGCCTCGGCAATGCCGTTCAGCCGGGCGCGCAACGCATCGCCGCGCCGGTTCAGCGCGATGGCGGTGTCCGGCGTGTAGATCTGCGTCAGGCCGGCCAGACCCGCCGCCATGGTCAGCACATTGTTGTTGAAGGTGCCGGCATGCGGCCAGGCGCCGGGCCGGCGCGGGTCGAACCGGTCCATGATCTCGGTGCGTCCGCCAAAGGCGCCGAAGGTCAGGCCGCCGCCCAGATATTTGCCCAGCGTCACCAGATCGGGCGTGATGCCCAGCTCATCATGCAGCCCGCCGGGGGCGAGTCGGGAGGTCATCACCTCGTCGAAGATCAGCAGCGCGCCGGTCTTCGCCGTGGCGTCGCGCAGCGCCTTGATGAATTCCGGTTCCGCCGGGATGCAGCCGCCGGACCCCAGCATCGGCTCCACGATGACGGCGGCGAGGCGTTCGCCCTCCGCTTCGATCAGCCGGGCCGCCCCTTCCGCGTCGTTATAGTCGGCCATGACCATGGGGAAGGGCGCGTTCAGCGGGTTCGCTCCGGCGAAATAGAGCACGCCGCCATGATAGCCGCCGCGGAACGCCATAACCTTGTCGCGGCCGGTCGCGGCGCGCGCCGCCGACAAGGCGAACATGTTGGATTCGGTGCCGGAATTGCAGAAGCGGATGCGCTCCACCGCCGGGAAGCGGTCGCACAGCGCGGCGGCGAAGCGGGCCTCCAGCAGGTTCGGGCCGCCCAGCACGATGCCGTCTGACAGCGCGGCCTCGATGGCGCCCCGGATCACCGGATGCGAATGGCCGTACAGCCCCGCCGTATATTCCACCAGGAAGTCGGTATAGAGGTGCCCGTCGGCATCGCGCACCTGGCAGCCCTCGCCGCTGGCCAGCGTCAGCGGGAAGGGTTCGTAGAACAGGACGGTGCGGGTATTGCCGCCGGGCATCGCCTTCGCCGCCTCGGCGTGCAGGCGCAGGCTTTCCGGATTGGATGCCACGAAGCGCTCCTCGGCCTCGCGCAGGGCGGCGTCGAGGGTGATGTTGCTGCCGGCCGCGAGCGCCATGATCGTCTCCGTTTGTCTAGTCTGGTGACTGACCGTAGCGCATGCGGCTGAAGCGTTCCAGCACCCGCGCCATCTCTTCCTCCGGCAGCAGGAGGGGCTCGCCGATCTGCAGCGCGCGCCAATATTGCGCGGCCAGCGTCTCCACCTCGACGGCGAGCGCCAGCGCCTTCTCGATGGTCACCTCCAGGCAGATCATGCCGTGATTGCCCAGCAGGCAGGCCTTGCGATCTTCCAGTGCGGCCACCGCATGGGCCGACAGTTCCTGCGTGCCGAATGTGGCATAGGGCGAACAGCGGATATCCGGCCCGCCGGCAACCGCCACCATGTAGTGAAAAGCTGGGATGCTCTTGCCGAGACAGGCCAGGGTGGTGGCGAACATGGAATGGGTGTGCAGCACCGCCCCGGCATCGGGCCGTGCCTTCAATATGTCCAGATGAAAGCGCCATTCGCTGGACGGGCGTCTTGGCCCAGTGGGCATGCCGTCCCAGTCCAGCGCCACGATATCCCCGGGCGTCATCGCCTCATAGGGCAGGCTGGAGGGGGTGACCAGCAGGCCGGACCCGTCGGGCAGGCGGATGCTGGCATTGCCGGAACTGCCCTGATTGATGCCGAGATCGTTCATCCGGCGGCAGGCCGCGATCAGCGCCTGCCGCAACTCCAGGTCGCTCATTCGCCGGCCGCCCGCGCGCGATATTCCGGGAACAGCGCGAGCAGCCCCTCGCGGCTGGCCCCGGCGATGCCGCGTTCGGTAATCAGGCCGGTGACCAGCCGGGCCGGCGTGACGTCGAAGCCGTAATTGGCGACGCTGCTTTCCTCCGGCGTCACCCGTACCGGCAGCACTTCGCCATCCGCCGTGCGGCCCCAGACATGGGTGACCTCGGCGGCGTCGCGCTCCTCGATGGGGATGGCGCGCCCGTCGGACAGCGACCAGTCGATGGTTGGCGAGGGCAGCGCCACATAGAAGGGCACGCCATTGTCGCGCGCCGCCAGCGCCTTCAGATAGGTGCCGATCTTGTTGCAGACATCGCCGGTGGCGGTGGTGCGGTCGGTGCCGACGATCACCATGTCCACCATGCCGTTCTGCATCAGATGGCCGCCGGCATTATCGACGATCACCTTGTGCGGCACGCCGTGATTGGCCAGCTCCCACGCCGTCAGCCCGGCGCCCTGATTGCGCGGCCTTGTCTCGTCCACCCAGACCTGCACCGGGATGCCGCCGTCATGTGCCTGATAGATCGGCGAGGTCGCGGTGCCCCAATCCACCGTCGCCAGCCAGCCGGCATTGCAGTGGGTCAGGATATTGACCGGCTCGCCGGGATTCTTGCCGGCGGCGATGTCACGGATGATCGCCAGCCCGTGCCGGCCGATGGCGTGGTTGATCGCCACATCCTCGTCCGCGATCGCCCCGGCGCGGGCGAAGGCGGCGGCGGCACGCCCGGCGGACGGCAGCGGCGCCAGCGTGCCGCGCATATCCTCCAGCGCCCAGCGCAGATTGATCGCGGTCGGCCTTGTGGCGGCCAGCGTGTCGATGGCGCCTTCCAGCGCGGCGTCGGACGCGTCGGCGCGCATCGCCAGCCAGACGCCATAGGCCGCCGTGGCGCCGATCAGCGGCGCGCCGCGCACCAGCATGGCGCGGATCGCCTCCGCCGCGTCGGCCAGCGTCTCCAGCCGCGCCAGCACGAACGCGTGCGGCAGCCGGGTCTGGTCGATGATCGAGACGGCCTGTCCGTCCGCGCTCGGCTGGATCGGCCGCATCGGGGTGCCCTTCACCTTCATGCGATGCCTCCTTTCTTTTGCGTGGGCGTTACATGGCCCAATTCAGTATAGCCCCGGCGGCAGGATTGCTATACTCCGGCCCCGATATTCCGTAACGATGAAGACGAGCCCATGATTCCGCGCTATTCCCGTCCGGCCATGACCGCCATCTGGGCGCCCGAGAACCGATTCCGCATCTGGTTCGAGATTGAGGCGCACGCCACCGACGCGCTGGCCGAGCTGGGCGTGGTGCCGAAGGAGGCCGCCAAGGCGATCTGGGAGCGTGGCCAGGGCAAGGTCGATCCGGCGCGCATCGACGAGATCGAGCGCGAGGTGAAGCACGACGTCATCGCCTTCCTGACCAACCTTGCCGAGCATGTCGGTGAGGAAGCCCGCTTCGTCCATCAGGGCATGACCTCGTCGGACGTGCTGGATACCTGCCTGTCGGTGCAACTGGCCGAGGCGACGGACATCCTGCTGGAGGATATTGACCAGCTGCTGGCCGCGCTGAAGCGCCGCGCCTATGAGTACAAGGATGTGGTCTGCATGGGCCGCAGCCACGGTATCCATGCCGAGCCGGTGACCTTCGGGCTGAAGCTGGCCACCTTCTATGCCGAGTTCAAGCGCAACCGCGACCGGCTGGCCGCCGCGCGCGAGGAGATCGCCACCTGTGCGATTTCCGGCGCCGTTGGCACCTTCGCCAACATCGATCCGCGCGTCGAGGCGCATGTCGCGAAAAAGCTGGGGCTGACGGTGGAGCCGATTTCCACCCAGGTGATCCCGCGCGACCGGCATGCGATGTATTTCGCGACGCTGGGTGTGATCGCCAGCTCCATTGAGCATCTGGCCATCGAGATCCGCCATCTGCAGCGCACCGAGGTACGCGAGGCGGAAGAGTATTTCTCGCCCGGCCAGAAGGGCAGCTCGGCGATGCCGCACAAGCGCAACCCGGTGCTGACCGAGAACCTGACCGGCCTCGCCCGGCTGGTGCGCGGCATGGCGATCCCGGCGATGGAGAATGTCGCGCTGTGGCACGAGCGCGACATCAGCCATTCCTCGGTCGAGCGGAAGATCGCGCCCGACGCCCCCGTGACGCTGGATTTCGCGCTGGCCCGGCTGACCGGCGTGATCGACAAGCTGGTGGTCTATCCCGATGCCATCGATAAGAATCTGAACCAGCTGGGCGGGCTGGTGTTCTCGCAGCGCGTGCTGCTGGCGCTGACCCAGGCCGGGGCGAGCCGCGAGGATTCCTACCGCCTCGTGCAGCGCAACGCCATGCAGGTCTGGGAGAAGGGCGCCAACTTCCTCGACCTGCTGAAGGCCGACAAGGACGTGACCGCGAAACTGTCCGAGGCCCAGCTGGAGGCGCTGTTCGACATGGGCTACCACACCAAGCATGTCGATACGATCTTCGCCCGGGTGTTCGGGGCGTAAGGCCAGAACAGCGAGCCGAAAAAGCAAATGCCCGGGCAAGACCCGGGCATTTTTTTCGCCGTCACGCCCGGCACAAGGCCATGGATGACGTGAGAGGTAAAATTACTCCGCCGTGATCTGGCGCTGCGCCTCGTCGAGCATCTCTTCCATCTGCTTCAGCAGGCGATGCTCGCTCATCTCCAGCTTGGCGGTCTCGAAATCGGCCATCAGCTTGGCGATGACATCGTCATGGCCGGGCTTCTCGAAGTCGGATTCGACGACGCTCTTGGCATATTCCTCGGCTTTGTCGCCGGTGTGGCCCAGCAGCCCGGCCGCCCACAGCCCGACAAGCTTGTTGCGCCGCATGATGATCTTGAAGCGGAGTTCCGCATCGTGCTTGAACTTGTTCTCGAAGGCCTGTTCGCGCTCGCTGAAAGACGCCATGCTGCTGCTCCGCTCTGTTACCTTGCATCGATGGCGCATCCGCGCCACTCACTTCCCATATAGGGTTGCGCCCTTATCTACGCTATCGCCCTGCGATTCTGAACCATCAATTTCGTGACGCTTTCCGGAAAATGCCATGTGCACCGTCATTCTGTTGCATCGTCCCGGCCATGACTGGCCGGTCCTGATCGCCGCCAACCGGGACGAGATGGCCGGCCGGCCCTGGCAGCCGCCGGCCCGGCACTGGGAAGATCGGCCGGACGTGACAGCCGGGCTCGACGTGCTGGCGGGCGGAAGCTGGCTCGGCCTCAACGACCATGGCGTGGCGGCGGCGATTCTGAACCGGGTCGGCACACTGGGCCCGGCCCCCGGCAAGCGCAGCCGGGGCGAGCTGGTGCTGGATGCGCTGGACCATGCCGACGCGGCGCTGGCGGCGGAAGCGCTGGCCGATCTCGATCCCGCCGCCTACCGGCCTTTCAATATGCTGCTGGCCGACAGCGATGGCGGCTACTGGCTGCGCAGCGAAGGTGGCGCGGGCGGCCATATCGAATTGCACCCGCTGCCGCCTGGCCTGCATATGCTGACGGCGCGCGACATCGACGACCGCACCAGCCCGCGTATCGACCGCTACCTGCCTCTGTTCGAGAACGCCGCCGTGCCCGATCCCGTCACCGGTGACTGGACGGAATGGTGCAATCTGATGGCCGCCACGGAGCATGATCCCGCGGCCGGGCCGCGTGGTGCCATGACCATTCGCAGCGAGGATGGCGGCGGGAATGGCTTCGGCACCGTCTCCTCCTCGCTGATCGCGCTGCCGCGCCCGACCGGGCCGGGAGAGGCACTCCTGAAGCCGGTCTGGCTGTTTGCGCCGGGCGCGCCGGATGCGACGGAATATGAACCGGTGTCGCTCGACCAGAAGAGACAAGGCTAAGCCTGCCATTCACTCACATTGTTTCGCCTCCGGCTTCCTGCTATAGGGAGGCGAAAGCGACAGGCGCGCGACCGCGCAGCGTGCGCTGCCCCTGTTCGGGGTTCCTTCTCGGGAGTTTCTCCATATGGCCAGACGCAGACGCATCTATGAGGGCAAGGCCAAGGTCCTGTTCGAAGGGCCGGAGCCCGGCACTCTGGTGCAGTATTTCAAGGACGACGCCACCGCCTTCAATAACCAGAAGCATGGCGTCATTACCGGCAAGGGGGTGCTGAACAACCGCATCTCCGAGTTCCTGATGCAGCGTCTTATCGAGATCGGCATCCCGACCCATTTCGTGCGCCGGCTGAACATGCGCGAGCAGCTGGTCCGCGAGGTCGAGATCATTCCGGTCGAGGTGGTGGTGCGAAACATCGCCGCCGGGTCGCTGGTGAAGCGCTTCGGCGTGCCGGAAGGCCAGCTGCTGCCGCGTGCCATCGTCGAGTATTATTACAAGTCGGATTCGCTGGGCGACCCGATGATCTCGGAAGAGCACATCACCGCCTTCGGCTGGGCGACGACGCAGGAGATCGACGACATCCTGGCGCTGTCGCTGCGGGTGAACGACTTCCTGACCGGCCTGTTCGTGGGCATCGGCCTGCGGCTCGTTGATTTCAAGCTGGAATTCGGGCGGCTGTACAGCGAGGACGAGATGCGTATCGTCCTCGCCGACGAACTCAGCCCGGATAACATGCGGCTGTGGGACGCCAAGACCAACGAGAAGATGGACAAGGACCGCTTCCGTCAGGATCTGGGTGGCGTGAAGGAAGCCTATCAGGAGGTTGCGCGGCGCCTGGGCATCCTGCCCGAGGGCGGCCCGACCGACATGAAGGGCCCGAAGGTGATGCAGTAGCCGCCAGGGCTGCTACATTGTTTTTCTGCGACTAACGGAAAGCGGAATCTGTGAAGGCGAAAGTACATATCACGCTGAAGAACGGCGTTCTCGACCCGCAGGGCAAGGCCATCCACCATGCGCTGGAAGTGCTGGGCTTCACCGGCATCGGGGACGTCCGGCAGGGCAAGTATATCGAGCTCGATCTCGCGGAGAGCGACCCGGCAAAGGCCAAGGCGGCGGCGGAGGAGATGTGCCGCAAGCTGCTGGCCAACACGGTGATCGAGAATTATTCCGTCGAGGTGGTGGCCTGACGGCGCCAGCCGACAGCGGCTACCGGCGCCGGCTGGAGGCGCTTTACCTGCCCCGGCTGGACCGCCACCGCATCGGGCCGGAAGCCCAGGCGTGGCCTAACATCTTCGAACAGTCTGTCCGTTTCATCGCGCTGGCCGATATCGGTATCAAGCCGGATGATACGGTGCTGGATGCCGGCTGCGGGCTGGGCGATTTCGCCACCTATCTGGGCGAACATGATTTTCAGGGCCGGTATATCGGCATCGATGCGCTGCCGCAGATGGTGGAGCGCGCGCGCCGTGCCCGTTTCGCCGACGGCTTCGACATAAGCTTTGACTGTGCCGATATCCGCGATGCGCCGGAACGCTGGCAGGCGGACATTGTGGTCGCCAGCGGTATTTTCGTGGAGATGACCGAGGAGGAAGCGCGGGAGACCATCGCCGCGTTGTTCCGGGCCTGCCGCCGGGGGGTCGCCTTCACCTCGCTGTCGAGCTGGGACCGCTCGGAGAATGAGGAAGGGTTCCTGCGGCTCGACCCGTTGCGCACGCTGGATTTCTGCCGCACCCTGTCGCCGCGCCTGCTGTTGCGGCACGAATATTTCTACAGCGATTTCGCGATCTACATGTACCGGGACCTGCCAGACGTCAATTAGCGAGGCGTCAATTAGCCAGGCGTCAGTTGGCTGGACGGTCCAGCAACTGTTCCAGCACGAAGACGCGGATGGCGCTGGACAGGTTGGCGGCGCGCTCCCGATCGATGCTCTCGACGAGGGCGTTCACGGACAGGCGCTGACGTTTCGCGAGCACCTGAAGCTGTTCCCAGAAAATATCTTCCAGCGAAACGCTGGTGCGGTGCCCGGCAATGACGACCGAACGCTTGCGGATGGTTGTCGCGCTCACGGTTCCTTCTCCCCGTTGCGGGTCGGGGCGATCATCAGGCGCGGATCGACCCAGCGATCGAACGACTCGGCATCGACATAGCCTAGAGCCAGCGCCGTCTCGCGTAGTGTTTTACCGTCGGAATGTGCCTTTTTCGCGACAGAAGCCGCCTTGTCATAGCCGATATGCGGGGCGAGCGCGGTGACCAGCATCAGCGAGCGCTCGACATGCTCGGATATGCGCGCGGTATCGGCCTCGATGCCGGCGACACAATTATTGGCAAAGCTGATCGCGGCGTCGGCCAGCAGCCGGATAGACTGCAGCACATTGTAGGCGATCACCGGCTTGAACACGTTCAGCTCCAGATGGCCGCTCATCCCCGATACGGTGACGGTGGTGTGATTGCCCATGATTTGGGCGCACACCATGGTCAGCGCCTCGGCCTGGGTGGGGTTCACCTTGCCCGGCATGATGGAGGAGCCGGGCTCGTTCTCCGGCAGGCGCAGCTCGGCAAGGCCGGAGCGCGGGCCGGAACCCAGCAGGCGGATGTCGTTGGCGATCTTCATCAGCGAGACGGCCAGCGTGTTCAGCGCGCCGGAACTCTCGACCAGCGCATCGTGCGCGGCCAGCGCCTCGACCTTGTTGGCCGCCGTCACGAAGGGCAGGCCGGTCAGACGCGCGACCTCGGCGGCGAAGGCGGTATCGAAGCCTTCCGGCGCGTTGAGGCCGGTGCCGACGGCGGTGCCGCCCTGCGCCAGCTCGTACAGCCGGGGCAGCGTGCCCTCGATTCGCGCGATGCCGTAGGCGATCTGCGTGGCGTAACCGGAAAATTCCTGGCCCAGCGTCAGCGGCGTGGCGTCCTGCAGATGGGTGCGGCCGATCTTCACGATGTCGGCGAAACGCTGGCGCTTTGCCTCCAGCGCCGCGTGCAGGTGGCGCAGCGCGGGCAGCAGCCGGTTCACGATCTCGCTCGCCGCCGCGATATGCATGACGGTCGGGAAACTGTCGTTGGAGGACTGGCTGCGGTTCACATGGTCGTTCGGATGCACCGGCGATTTCGCGCCGCGCTGGCCGCCCAGCATCTCGTTCGCCCGGTTGGCGATCACCTCGTTGGCGTTCATGTTGGTCTGGGTGCCGCTGCCGGTCTGCCAGACCACCAGAGGAAAATGCTCGGCAAGCGTGCCGTCCGCGACCTCTTCCGCAGCCTTCACGATGGCATCGCCCAGGCGCTGTTCCAGTTCGCCCAGCGCCATGTTGGCCAGCGCCGCCGCTTTCTTCTGCACGCCGAAGGCGCGAATCAGCGGATCGGGCATGCGCTCGCCGCCGATGCGGAAATTCTGCAGCGAACGCTGGGTTTGCGCCCCCCACAGCCGGTCGGCTGGCACCTTCACGGTGCCCATCGTGTCGCTTTCATCCCTATAGGGATTGCGGTAGGCGGCTTCGGTCATGACACCCTCATCATCCTTGCGAAACGGTTGCAAGGTCATATGGGTTGCCAGAAAACCGAATGCACCCTCCGGTAGGGTGCGGGTGCTATGCCGTGGAAACTACCCTGATAGGATTATTCAGCCGCCCGGGGCAGGTTCAGATAGCCGTCGCGGGTCTGCGGCAGCTTCTTGCCCAGGATGCGCGAGGCGACCATGGTGCGCAGTACCTGCGCGGTGCCGCCGCCGATGGTGAACATGCGGGCATCGCGGACCATGCGCTCCAGCGGGTTGTTGCGCGAATAGCCGGCCGCGCCGTGCAGCTGGAGGGCATTGTTGGTCACCGTTACCGCCATTTCCGAGGCGAACACCTTGGCCTGGGCGGCGGCGGTCGGCTCCGGGAAGGGCTCGTCGCTGACGGCGGCGTTGTGGATGAGGGCGCGCGCCGCCTCCACATTGATCGACATGTCGGCCAGCATGAATTGCAGCCCCTGGAACTCGAAGATTGGTCGGCCGAACTGCTCGCGCTTCTTCACGAAGTCCAGCGCCGTCTCGTAGGCGCCTGCCGCGATGCCCAGCGCCACGGTGGCCGCACCCACGCGCTGGCTGTTATAGGCGTTCATCAGCCCGGCGAAGCCGCGGCGGATGCCTTCCGGCGGGACCAGCGCCATGTCGGCGGGGATTTCCAGATCCTCGAAGAACACCTCGGTCTCCGGGATACCGCGCAGGCCCATGGTCGGCTCGCGCTTGCCGATGCGCAGGCCCTTGGGGTCGATGCCGTTCTGCGGGTCACGCACGGCGATGAAGCCGCCGATGCCCTGTTCGACGCCATCCTCAAACACGCGGGCGAAGATCAGGTGCAGCTTGGAGACGCCGCCGCCTGTGATCCAGTGCTTCTTGCCGTTGATGACATAGCGGTCGCCCTTCTTTTCGGCGCGGGTCGGCTTCTCGGTGGCGGCGTCTCCAAGCTGCACCTGCTCTTCGCCCGCGTGTTTGAGGATGGCGTCGAACAGGGCATCGGCGGCTTCATCGCCGTGCGTGACCCGCAGAACGGCATCGACCCCAAGG
>Ga0114898_1000712_pt1 | contig 23328 bp, 18 predicted proteins | sample Malvired_Geostar_FD_83496 | JGI IMG/M metagenome (GOLD analysis project Ga0114898, IMG submission 83496) | Marine viral communities from the Global Malaspina Expedition - Malaspina viral metaG DeepMed_Geostar | ecosystem: Environmental > Aquatic > Marine > Oceanic | place: Mediterranean Sea... | reverse complement strand
GTGAAGGGGGAGGGGCGGCGGCAGTGTATCGCCCGGCCGCAGGCGCAGGGCGGGAGGCAGGAGCGGACTGGACCGCCTATGGCGGCACCAATGGCGGACGACGCTATTCGACCCTGGACCAGATTTCCACCGACAACGTAGCCCGGTTGGAGGAAGCCTGGACGTTCCAGAGCGGCGATCTGACCCCGCGCGAAGGCCGGGTCTTCTATTCCGCCCAGAACACGCCGATCAAGGTGGGGGATTTGCTGTACACCTGCACGCCCAGCAACCAGGTGTTCGCGCTCGATCCCGGCACCGGACAGGTGCGATGGAGCCACGACCCCGGGGTTTCTCCGGACCACATGGAGTCGCTTTTCACGGCTGCCTGCCGGGCCGTCGCCTATTTCGACGATGGCGCGCCCGCCGGCCGGCCGGAGTCCATCGCCAGAATGCCCGCCGTTCCTGGCTTGATCGGTCCCGTCCCGCGCGGCGGCAGCCAGTGTCATCGGCGGGTCTTCGTCTCCACGGCTGACGGCCGCCTGATCGCGCTCGACGCGGTCGCCGGCTTTCTCTGCCGCGAGTTCGGTGAACAGGGCGTCGTCGACATGACCGCCGGCATGGGGCTGCGGGAGAGGGGCTTCGCCTCGAATACGTCGGGCGCGACAGTGGCCGGCGGCCTGCTGATCCTGGGCCAGCAGGTGAGCGACAATCAACGGCGGGACGCGCCGTCCGGCGTCGTGCGGGCTTACGATGCGCGCACCGGTGAACTGCGCTGGGCATGGGACGCGCTTCGCCCCGACGCGCGGGCGGCGCTCGCGGAGGGAGAAATCTATCCCAGGGGAACGCCGAACGTCTGGAATGTCATTTCGGCCGACGAGTCCCTGGGCCTGGCTTTCCTGGCGACCGGCAATGCCGCGGCCGACCAGTGGGGCGGCAATCGCACGCCCGAGGATGATCGCTTCACCGACGCCGTTGTGGCCGTCGATCTCGAGACCGGCGCCACCCGGTGGGTGTACAGCACGGTGACTCATGACCTCTGGGATTACGACCTTGGCGCCCAGCCCATGCTTGTCGATGTGACCATCGAAGGCCAGGTGCGCCGGGCCGTGATGCAGGCCAGCAAGACCGGCAACATGTTCCTGCTGGACGCCGCCACGGGCGAACCGCTCCGCCCGGTCGAGCAGCGCCCCGCGCCTCAGGGGCCGCCGCCCGGGGACTGGGTCGCGCCGACCCAGGCGCAGTCCGTCTTCTTTCCCAACATCGGCGGAGTTCCGGGCCGCGACCCTGAACGGATCGACGCGCGCCACGCCTTCGGACTGACGCCGATCGACGGCGCCCTTTGCCGCATCAGCTTCCATCGACACCGCTATGAGGGCATGTTCACCCCGCCGACCACCGACAAGGCCGGGATGCTGCTGTCCCCGGGCACCGTCGGCGGCATGAACTGGGGCGGGATGGGATATGATCCGCAGCGCCGCCTGATCATCGCCAACAATTCCCGCCTGCCGAATCTCGTCATCCTGCACCCCCGCGAGGAGGTGGAGGACCAGCCGGTTGGCTCCGGGGGCGCCCGTCCCGATCAGGATGTCGCGCCCCACGCCGGCACGCCCTTCGGCGTGACCCGGCCGATCTGGTGGTCGCCGCTCAAGGTCCCCTGCATCGCCCCGCCCTGGGGCTACATCTCAGCGACCAACATCGACACGGGCCGCATCGTCTGGTCCCGGCCGCTGGGAACGGGTTTCGACACCGGCCCCCTCGGTCTGCCCACCTTCCTCAAGATCACGACGGGGACGCCCAATCTCGGCGGTCCGCTGGTGACCGCCGGAGGTCTGACCTTTATCGGCGCGGCGCAGGATGATTTCCTGCGGGCGTTCGAGACCTCGTCCGGCAGACTGCTGTGGGAGGCCCGCCTGCCGGCCGGCCCGCAGGCGGGACCGATGACCTATGAGCATCGGGGCCGCCAGTACGTCGCCATCACGGCGACCGGTCACGCGCGCTTCGAAACAACGCCGGGCGATTATCTCAAGGTCTACGCGCTACCCGAATGAACGCCGCGGCCCTCCGGCGGGGGTGTGGGAGATCACAGGCAGTAGGTGGTCGCCACCGCCGGTGACAGGGTCCAGATCGCCGCGACGAGGCCGACCCAGCCGGTCGTTCGGCTGACGAACGTTACGAAGGGCGAGCGCGATGCGAAGCGCGGCGCGTGAAGGCCCCAGAGCACCGCCGCCAGCAGGAGCACCGAGGCCAGGTAGGCGGCGATCAGGAGAACGCGCGCGACCGGGATTTCCCCCGGGAAGGCGCCCGTGAGTCCGTGTCCGCAGATCAGCCCGTGGAGGCCGTAGACGCCGCTGAAGGCGGCGAGCCAGAGCAGTGGGGCGGCGAGAATGCGCAGGACATCGCTCATGCGAAAAATCCCGGCAGGTGGGCGACAAGCAGGACGAGGGTTCCGACGCCGGCGAGATAATCCACCCAGAGCTGGACCACGGGGAAGTCCGCCCGCCGAACGGCGGAGGTGAAGCCCCGCGCGACCCGGGCGGCGAGGAAGGCGAGCATCAGGGCCGCGACAGCGGCGTGGAAGAGGGTGTAGCCGCCCATCACGAGAAGCGTCGCGCCGTAGGCGTGTTCCCCCGGCCCTGGAGTGCGCAACATGATCGCGGCGGCCGCGGCCCCGACAGCGAGAACCCCCGCGAAGGCGACGGCGAGCCATGCCCTCACGTCCCGGCCTCGTCGGCCGCCGCGCAGCACCAGGCGGACCGCCGCGGCCGCGGCGACCGCGCCGGCGACGCCGAGCGCGAGCTCGACTGCGGACGGAGCGAACCAGGCCGGCGGCGGCCAACCGGGCGCGACCGTCCAGAGGAAGGCGAAACCGAACAGGAGCGAGCCGAAGAAGGTGGCGTTGGCCGTCAGGAGGAACAATGAGCCCCACCATCCCGGCGGCCGGTCCACGCCCGTCGCGTTCGGCAACTCAAGACCGTGGCCGACCGGCTGCGGCGGCAGGTCGTCCTTGCGGCCGAGCGTCCAGGCCCATCGCCAGGCCAGCGCCGCCACACCGGCCACAGCCAGGGGAACCGTCCAGTAGAATTTGAGCAGAATCGAAAGAAAGAACACCCCGGTCACCGCGGCCATCGCAATCGGCAGCCGCGTGTTGGTGGGATAGATGACGTGGAAGTCCGGCCTTCCGCTGGCGACATCGACCGTCAGGGTTTCGCGCCAACCGCGCCGCGGATCGGCGAGGTAGCCTTCGCCGCGGGCGAGGCGGACCGGGAGCTCGGGATCATCCCCGAACGGCTCGCGGCTGTCGACGTGCGGCAGGCTGGCGAAGTTGTAGGCCGGCGGCGGGGTCATCATCGCCCAGTCGAGGGTGCCGGCGCCCCAGGGATTGCGCTGGGTCCGCCGAGCGGTCAGCGCCTGGAGCACAAGGTCTATGATGACCATCGCAATGCCGATCCCGAGGACGAAGGCGCCGATGGAGGAAATGAGATTGATCACGGTCCATCCGTCCTCGGGCTGGTAGGTGGAGATCCGCCGTCGCTGCCCGAGCAGGCCGACCCAGTGCATGGCGAGGAAGGTCGCGTGGAAGCCGACGAAGATCAGGCCGAAGGCGGCCTCGCCGAGTCTGAAGACGCCTCTGCGACCGCTCACATGGGGCAGCCAGTAGTAGATCCCGGCAAGGATGGGAAAGACGAAGCCGCCGAACAGCACATAGTGAAGATGCGCCGTCACGAAGGCCGTATCGTGCGCCTGCCAGTCGAACGGCACGACGGCGACCATGACCCCGGTGAGGCCGCCGATCACGAAGGTGACAAAGAAGCCGAGAAGGTGGAGCATGGGCAGGCGGAGGCTTGGCCGGCCCTTCCACATGGTGCCGATCCAGGCGAACACCTGGACGCCCGTCGGGACCGCCACAAGCGTGGAGGCGGCGGAGAAGAAGGCGAGCCCCATGTGCGGGATGCCTGTCGTGAACATGTGGTGCACCCACAGTCCGAACGACAGAAAGGCGAGGGCTACGGCCGCTGCGACGACCCAGCCGTAGCCGAGCAGGGTCGCGCGGCACATGACGGGCAGAATGGTCGAGATGACGCCCGCCGCCGGAAGGAAGATGATGTAGACCTCAGGATGGCCGAACAGCCAGAACAGGTGTTGCCACAGCAGGCTGTCGCCGCCCAGCTCGGCCTGAAAGAACGGCAACCCGAACGCCCGCTCGAGCTCCAGCAGGATCGACCCGAGGATCAGGGGCGGGAAGCCGGTGAGGATCATCAAGGCCGTCACGAGGGCGTACCAGGCGAAGATCGGCATCTTGTCGAGAGACATGCCGGGCGCCCGGTACTTCAGGATCGAGACGGTGATCTCGACCGCCGCCGCGATGGCCGAAATCTCCACGAAGGTGATCCCGATCAGCCAGAAGTCGGTGTTGATGCCCGGTGCGTGAATCGCCCCGGTGAGCGGGGGGTACATGAACCAGCCGCCGTCCGGGGCGATGCCCAGAACCATCGAGGCCAGCAGCATGGTTCCGCCGAACACGTAGCACCAGTAGCCGTAAGCGGTGAGCCGCGGGAAGGCCAGGTCGCGCGTGCCCAGCAGCTTTGGCAGAAGGTAGATCGCGAGTCCCTCGAAGGTCGGGATCGCGAAAAGGAACATCATGATGGTCCCGTGCATGGTGAAGATCTGGTTGTAGATCTCGGGACCGGCGAAGGCCGAATGCGGCGTCGCCAACTGCGCGCGGATCAGCATCGCAAGGACGCCGCCGACGAGGAAGAAGAAGAAGGCCGTGCCGAGAAACAGCTTGCCCAGATCGGTGTGGTTCACGGTCGAGAACCAGCCCCGCAGGCCGGGCTCTGACGACCAGATGGCGCTCAGCCTGCGGTGTCGCTGGAGCGTATTCATCGCATCCCCCCTGAGACAAAGCTCTCCCAGCCTTCGGCGTCGTGCGCGACCACGGTGAAGGCGAAATGGTCGTAGCCGGGCCCGCTGAACTCGGCGCTGCGGCCGGCGTAAACCCCGGGTGCATCCGCCTCGATGCGCAGGACGTTCACGTGGCCCGGAATGGCGTCGATCTTGCCAGCGAGCCGGGGCGCCCAGAAACTGTGAATGACATCCGCCGTGGTGATCGCGACGTCCACCGGCCGGCCCGCGGGAATGTGCAGAACGTTATCGGTGGAGAGTCCCGGGGCCGCCTCATAGGTGAAGGTCCAGGCGTACCGCCGGGCCTCCGCCCCCACCCTCACCACCTCGGGACCGTCGCGCGGGAGGAGGCGCTCTCCCACCACAAGCCCGTAGGCGAGCAGCGCGAGCAGCACGATCACGGGAAAGCCCAGGCCGAGCTTGACGATCCAGAGGCGCTCGTGTCCGGCCTCGTCGGCGGTGGAGCGCCGCTGAAACGCCAGCGCAAGCAGCGCCATGACCAGGGTGAAGATCAGCCCCGCGCCCACGAGCATCACCCACCAAAGGGTGGCGATCGTGCGGGCGGCCGGACCGCCGGGGTCGACAGTTGACAGGGCCCCTTCGCAACCGGCGAGCATCAGCGCCGTTGTCGAAGCGACGAGCCAAAAGGAGAGCGAGGCGCCGTGTCGGCGGAAAGCACCGAAAAAGAGGCTGAGAAGCTGGTGGATCCGATCGCCGAATCCCCCGGATTCGGCAAGACGGAGTCGAGCGTCGCGGTGCTCGGACACCCGATCCATGCGATGAGCGTCGCCTTTCCGATCGCCCTGACCTTCTGCACATTGGGCGCGGACGCCCTGTACTGGTGGACGGGCGACGCCTTCTGGGCGCGCGCGGCCCTGTGGGGAGCGGGGACCGGCTTCCTCTTCGGCATGCTGGCCGGCTTTTCCGGAACAGCCGAGCTTCTGGTGGTCTCCGGCATCCGGGCGCGAGCGCCGGCGTGGACTCATTTTATCATCGCGGTGACGCTGCTCGCCCTGCTCGGCGCCAACTGGGGCCACCGGCTCTACGGCTACGAGGAGGCGGTCCTGCCGTACGGAATCCTCCTGTCGGCGCTCTGCGTGGGCATGGTGTCGTTCACAGGCTGGCATGGCGGCAAACTCGTCTTCGATTACCGTCTTGGAACGTCGAAAGGGAGCTGACCGTCGTGCGGCTCGGTCAGCCACCCCGGAAAGGTCACCCATCCAAGCGCTGGTTTGGCGAGGACAAGGAAGAGGATCACAAGCACGGCGAGGAGCACCGACGCGACAGGGAGATAGGCCGGCGGAGGCCTGTGCTCAGTGGGGGTCTCGCCGATGCTGACGACCACGTGCCCGATCCAAGCATGGGCGAGCACCAGCAGCGCAACGAAGAAGAGTTTGGCGTACATCCAGGGCGTGAAGACCTCCCGCAGGAAGATCAGCCAGGTTCCGGCGATGACGGCCGTCACCGCGGCCGGGGTCGCGCACATCGTGTAGGTGAGATGGGTGGCCCGGCGGATCATGCGGTAGTCCTCGGCGGAGATCGCCGGGTCATGTCGGGTCAGCATCAGCGGCAGCACGGTGAGGCCCCCCACCCAGACCAACAGACCGATGATGTGCACTGCCTTGAAGATCGGGACGGCGGGCAGGATCCAGTCTGTCACGCCGCGACATCCGTCAGGCGGGTCCAGCCTCGGCGGGCGATCAGGGCGGCCGCTACAGCGTAAGGAATTCCGGCGGGCGCCCACATCACCAGACCGCCCAGCACCTGATCCTCCAGAGGGGTCAGGCCCCAGGCCAGCGGCGCCAGGGCGTGGGCGTCATACAGCGGGTGCGGGGCAAACGTCAGGATCGCGCCAAGCATCCCCATCTGGGCGAAGGCAGCGACCACAAAGGCGAGCCGGTCCACCGGCGAGCGCGCCTCCGCCAACACGCCCCGCCAGAACATCAGGGCGCTGCCGAGCAGCGTCAGCTGCATCGCCCAGTAGACCGCCACATTGGAAAGGGCGGCGTCATAGGCGGCAGGCATATGCCAGGCCCAGAGGACCAGCGTCGAGATGGCGAAGGGGAGTGCGATGCTTCCCGCGCGACTTGAGGGGAGCGCCGATGCAAGAAGCGGCGCGGCCACCGCGACCAGCAGGACGTGGTGGAGCACCCGCGCCGAAAACAGGGCGGAGGACAACGCGCAGAGCGGAGAGACAAAGGCGATCGCCAGGACGGCGACAGCGGCGAGACCCGCCCGCTCACGTCTGAAGGCTACGCCCAGGACCAGAAGCGACGCGAGAACAACCGGATCGAAATTCCAGCTCCCGATCAGGCCGCTCGGGAGCGGCGGCGGTCCGCAGTAGGCTGCATTCATTCCGGCCCTCCCTGCCGTCTGTCGACCGATCGCGGTCCGCGCGCCGTCCCGGGACGCGGCATGATCTGTCTTAACCCGGGCTTGCGCCCGACGTTCCCTCGTCGCCACTGGCGGCCTCAGGCCCGGGGTCGCGACCTTGCGGACCATGGCCCTCAGCGGAGCGGCTTGCATCCCTCGGGCAGGCCTGACCGAAATGCCGAGCCTCCGCGCCCCAAGCCGACCTGATCGAGCATTGGCGCGGAGGGTCGAATTTCGACGCAGACTGGCCCGCGGGTTCCGGCGCGGCCGCACGGTGGTCAGGTCCACCGGGACGCACCGGTCCGTCGCGTGATGTCCGGACGCCGATTTTGCTCAGGCCTCCTGGGCTCCGTCCCACAATTCCAAATCAGGTCCAACCGGGACGATGCCCGCTGGATTGATCTGTCGATGGCTCTCGTAATAGTGGCGCTTGATGTGTTCGAGATTGATGGTCTCGGCCACGCCGGGCAAGGCTGCGAACTTTCGAACGAAGCGCCAGAGGGTAGGGTAGTCTATGATGCGACGCCGGTTGCACTTGAAGTGACCGTGGTAGACCGGATCGAACCTGACCAGGGTCGTGAACAGGCGGACATCGGCTTCGGTCAGAGCATCGCCCAGAAGCCATGGACCTCGAGAACCCAAGGTGGCTTCAAGCCAGTCAAGCGTGTCGAACAGGGGGCCGACCGCCTCGTCATAGGCCGCCTGGGTCTCGGCGAACCCGGCGCGATAGACGCCATTGTTGAGGGTTTCGTAGACCCGCTCGTTCACGAGATCGATCTGATCGCGAAGGGCATGAGGATAGTAGTCGCCCTATCCGGCCCCGAGCTCGTCGAAGGCGCTATTGAACATGCGGAGGATGTCGGCGGACTCGTTCGAAACGATCGTCCCGCGCTTCTTGTCCCACAGCACCGGCACTGTGACCTTGCCGGAGTAAAGGGGATCTGCGGCGGTGTAGACCTGATGGAGGAAGCGCGCCCCCAAGATCGGATCACCGGTGACGCAGGGACCCTCTCGGAAGGTCCAGCCATCGTCCCGCATCAGCCAGTGGACGACGGTGACGCCGATCATGTCCTGCAGCCCCTTCAGACGTCGCAGGATCAGGGTGCGGTGAGCCCATGGACAGGCCAGGCTGACGTAGAGCTGGTAACGGCCCGGCTCGGCCGCGAACCCGCCGTCGCCGGCCGGACCCGGCGCACCGTCCGCGGTGACCCAGCTGCGGAACCGGCTCTTCTGGCGCTTGAACCGGCCGTCGGCCTCCGCGCCGACCTCGTCGCTGCGCCAATGCCCCTCGACCAGCTGTCCCATGAGTGTCTCCGTTGCTGTCAGCGCCCAAATCGTGGAAACGATCCCGGTCACCAGCTGGATCATCCCGCCGGCCGCCGCGAGGAAGAGGGCTTCCGGGTGTGGAGCCCGGCGCCCGTGGCCGTCCCAGGCGTTCGCGGCTCTGAACACTATCCTGCCCTCGACGCCCACTGGCGTTCAGGAGCACCTGGGTGTTCAGTCCCGAGGTATGCCGGCTTGGTCGTATCTGAAGCGATCTGGCTCATCAGCCCGGGTCGGAGACCTGGTCGATCCAATACCCTCGGTGGTCCGCAGTATTTGGTGAAGGGCTCCGAGCTGCAAGACGACACGACAGACGCTGACGCCCTGCTTTGAAGCCAGGCGTCTGCGGGATGAAGAATGGCGGGATCACGCAGGCCACGGCCGTCAGGCAACAGGATCGTGAAAGCGAACGCATCCGGACCGCACTGTGAGCCGGCCCTTATCCGGGTGGCCGTGGTTCAGTGATCAGACTCGTCCGAGGTTTCCCGCAGGCGAGTCGGCGCTGCCGCCGCTGCCCGGCTCCCCGATCGGCCCCTCGCCGTGGGGGCTGAGCTCGACGCCTTCGCCCCGGAGGGCCGTAACCTTGTCCGGATCAAGCCCGGTCAGGCGCTCCACCTCACTCCACCGGGTGAAGGGCCGCGCCTCGATGATCTTGCGGGCTCGGTCGGGTCCAATCCCGTCCATCGCGCTCAGCGCCTCCTCATCAGCGCTGTTGAGATAGAGGGTCTCACCTGGAGACGGAGAGCTCGTGTTCATGTCCGCGTTCCTTTCCTGCTTGGCCCGTTTCAACGGAAAGGCGACGGGCCTGTTCCAGACATGAAGCCAAAGGAAGAAGCCCGACACCGGACGCCGGGCGGTGTGCGATTGCCACCACGTCCACTGACGGCGGGTCGGGGAACGCGGCGGTCCCCGCGATGCGGGTTACCGCCCGCCCGCGGAAGCGGGCGCCTACCGTCAGCGTCAGCGATCGGCGCCCGGCGGCAGGAGATCGCGGCTTGCGGGACCTGCACCCGAAGGAACCACCCGTTCCGTCAAATCTTGTTTCTTGCAGGGCGTCAGCGACAGCGGAGCGTGGGAGCGGGCTTATGAGGCCGGACAGGCGCGATCTTCTGGCGGGCGGGCTGGTGCTGGCCGGCGCCGCCTTGGCGGCCTGTGAGCAGCAGGCGCAGCCGCGGATGTTCGATCCGGGAGACCTGGCCGGAGAGGACGGCTGGGAGCGGATTCGGGACCTGTTCGCCCTGTCGCCCGGCACGGTGCACATGAGCGCCATGCTGATCGCCTCTCATCCGGCGCCGGTGCGCGAGGCGATCGAGCAATACCGGCAGGCGCTGGACGCCGATCCGGTGACCTACCTGGAGGGCAACAACAATCGGCTGACCGAGGCGGCACGGGCCGCTGCGGGTCGCTACTTTGGCGTGGACGCGGGCCAGGTCGCCCTGACCGACAGCGCCACTATGGGCATCGGCCTGGTCTATAACGGCCTGCGCCTGCGGCCCGGTCAGGAGATTCTCAGCACCGAGCAGGACTATTTAGTCACCCATGAATCCATCCGCCTGGCCGCCGAGCGCAGCGGCGCCGGCGCCCGGCTGATCCCGCTCTACGACGACATCGCCTCGGTCAGCGCGGACCAGATGGTGGAGCGGCTGCGCCGAGCCATCCGGCCGAACACCCGTGTCCTGGCCATGACCTGGGTTCACTCCAGCAACGGGCTGAAGATCCCGGTGCGGGCCATCGCCGACATGGTGGCCGGGATCAATGGCGGGCGGGACGAGGAGGATCGCGTGCTCTTCTGCCTGGACGGCGTGCACGGCGTCGGCAATCAGGATGAGGATTTCGCCGATCTGGGCTGCGACTTCCTGATGACCAGCTGCCACAAGTGGCTGTTCGGGCCTCGTGGTACTGGCGTGGTGGTCGGGCGGAGAGAGGCCTGGAGCGCCTGCCGGCCGGTCATTCCCAGCTTCATCGACGACGGCGTGCTCAGCGCCTGGATCTCGCGCGAGCCGCCCGGCGGCCCCACCACGGCCGCCCGGATGACCCCCGGCGGCTTCAAGGCGTTTGAGCATCGCTGGGCCTTGCCGGAAGCCTTTGAGCTGCACGCGGCGGTGGGGCGCGACCGGGTCGAGGCCCGCACCGATCACCTGGCGTCGCGGCTGAAGGCCGGTCTGGCTGAAATCGGCGGCGTGGCGCTGCGCACGCCCGCATCGACCGACCTTTCGGCGGGCATCGTGTCCTTCGATGTCGCGGGCATGGGGCCATGGCCCGCAGTCCGGGCCCTGCGGGATCGCGGCGTCGTCGCGAGCGTGGCGCCATACGCTACGCAGCACGTGCGCCTGACGCCGAGCATCCGCAACTCCGTCGCCGAGGTGGACGCGGCGCTGGCGGCGCTGCGGGAAATCGCCGGCTGATCGGGGGCGGCACTGGCGGCCTTTCCAGGCGCGATCGAAGGTCGGCTATCAGACACTCCGCGCCGGACTCGCTGCGGGTGTTCGCGCCGCTTCGCGAATGCGGTCTTCGTCTGATCCGTAAAACCTGAGGGCCTGAGTCGGCCTTCAACCGGCGGATCTGCGGATGATCACCTCAGAATTCGGGGAACCCCTGACAACGCCGAGGGCCTTTATGGGGAGAGCGAAGGAGGAGAAAGCCATGGCCGAAGACCCGAGCAACCTGACCAGCAAGGTGAACGACGAAGGCCGTCGTCCGCCGGGATGGCGTCCCCATGACCGGGGATGGCGTGAAGGCGATCCCGGGGCGGATTCCGTCATGCCCGCCCGAGAGGCCGGTGCGGGCGGCAGTACCGACGACGGGCCCAACGAGGCGGGCGGAGAGGAGACCGGCGCCCCGCGGGACGGAGGCTGAGGTCATGCTCGACGTCCAGGACGCCCGCGCCCGTATGGTGGAGCGTCAGCTGTCGGCCCGCGGCGTCAAAGACACGGCGGTTCTGAAGGCCATGGGCGAGACGCCGCGCGAGGCCTTCGTGCCGGAGGGACTGAAGGAGTTCGCCTATAACGACTCGGCCCTGCCCATCGAGGCCGGACAGACCATTTCCCAGCCCTACATCGTCGGCCTGATGATCCAGGCGGCGGAGGTCCGCCCCGGCGATCGCGCGCTGGAGATCGGCGCCGGTTCGGGCTACGCCGCTGCGGTGCTGGGCCGCATCGCTGACGAGGTCCACGCCATCGAGCGAGATGCGGACCTGGCGGCGCTCGCCGCCGAACGGTTGGCCCGGCTTGGCTATGACAATGTCTATCTGCATCACGGCGACGGGACCCGGGGCCTCGCCGGAGAGGCGCCCTTTGACGTCATTCTGGCGGCCGCGGGCGGCCCAGCCATTCCGCAGGCGCTGAAGGAGCAGCTGGAGATCGGCGGCCGGCTGATCATGCCCGTGGGCGAGACCCGGGAGCTGCAGCGGCTGGTCAAGGTCGTGCGGCGGGATGCGAAGCGGTTCGAGGAAGAAGACCTGGGCGGGGTGCGCTTTGTGCCATTGATCGGCGAACACGGCTGGCCGGCCGACGGCGGAAGTCCGAATCCGTCAGAGTCGAGGGTGTTCGAGGCGCCTGCGAAATCCCTGCCGCGCATGATCGCGGAGGCCGCCGAGCCGCTGCCGGACCTGGACGACCCGGCCTTCGGGCGCCTCTTCGACCGGTTCGCTGGTGCGCGGGTCGTTCTGCTCGGCGAGGCGAGCCACGGCACGTCCGAGTTCTACCAGGCCCGCGCCGCCATCACCCGCCGCCTGATCGAGCGGCACGGGTTCAACATCGTGGCGGTGGAGGCGGACTGGCCCGATGCCTCGGCGATTGATCGTCACGTGCGCGGGCGCCCGGCCCGGGAGGCGGAGGCGCCGTTCCAGCGCTTTCCCACATGGATGTGGCGCAACACCGACGTGGATGCGTTCGTGCGCTGGCTGCGCACGTGGAACAAGGGTCGAAGCGAGGACGAGCGGGCCGGATTCTACGGTCTTGACCTGTACAATCTCTCGGGCTCGATCGCGGCCGTGCTCGACTATCTGGACCGTGTCGACCCGGACGCGGCGGCGGTCGCGCGCGAGCGATACGGCTGCCTGACGCCCTGGGCGGCCGAGCCCCAGGCCTACGGCCGCATGGCCCTGACCTCGGGCTACGCCCAATGCGAAGCCGGGGTGGTGAAGGTGCTGGGCGATCTGCTGGACAAGCAGCTGGAGTACGCCGTCCGGGACCCCGACTGTTTTCTGGACGCCGCCGGCAACGCCCGACTGGTCCAGAACGCCGAGGCCTACTACCGGGCCATGTACTACAGCGGGCCGGACAGCTGGAATCTGCGCGACACCCACATGTTCGAGACCCTTTGCGCCGTGCTGGAGGCGCGAGGCCCACGGTCGAAAGCCGTGGTCTGGGCGCACAACTCCCATATCGGCGACGCCTCGAAGACCGAGATGGGGCAGGTCCGGGACGAACTGAACATCGGCCAGTTGTGCCGGGAGCGGTTCGGCGCCGACGCCGCCCTGATCGGCTTCGGAACTCACACCGGGACGGTGGCCTGCGCCAGTGACTGGGACGGACCGATGGAGGTCAAGCGGATCAATCCCTCCCGTCCGGACAGCTATGAACGCCTGGCCCACGACAGTCGCCAGCAGCGCTTTCTGCTGGATCTGCGCCACGGCGTGCACGACGCCCTGCGCCAGCGGCTGATGGAGCCGAGGCTCGAACGCTTCATCGGCGTGATCTATCGGCCCGAAACCGAACGCTGGAGCCACTATTCAGGCTGTTCGCTGCCGGAGCAGTTCGACGGCTGGGTGTGGTTTGACCGGACCAGCGCGGTGTCGCCCCTGCCGGCGCGACGCGGCGCCGGGGCGCCGGAGACCTGGCCGACCGGCCTGTGATCGTCCTCCGATCCGGAGGCCGGTTCGCCCATTTCGGAACGACCCGCCGCGGCGAACGGTTAGGTGTCAGGCAGAAGGAGACGAACATGACCGACACCATGAACTACGACACCGACTCCCGCCTGATCGCCGCCGACAAGGTGGAGGGGACCGAGGTCTTCAATCCCGCCGGCGACAAGCTCGGCGTCGTCCGCGACATCTACATCGACAAGCGCTCCGCCCAGGCGGAGTTCGCCTCGATCGGCTTCGGCGGCTTCCTGGGCATGGGCGAGGACTACCATCCGGTGCCCTGGCGGCTGCTGGACTACGACACCCGCAAGGAGGGCTTTGTGGTCGACCTCGATCGCGACGTTCTCCGCGAAGCGCCGTCCTTCGCGTCCGATCGCCTCGATCGGGACACCGGCTGGCGCGAGGATGTACGCAGCTATTACAGCGGCCGTCCCGACTACACGGTGGTCTGAACATGCAGGCTCGCCTGCGGCGGACGCCCCGCGCGAGCCCGTCCCGGCCTCAGGTCGTGGTCATAACCGGGGCCACGGCCGGGGTGGGGCGGGCGGCCGCCCTGGAGTTTGCGCGCGGCGGCGCCTCGGTGGCGCTGCTGGCCCGCGACGCCGATGCGCTGAAGACGACGGAATTCGAACTGGCCTCGCTCGGCTGCCGCACGTTGAGCCGGTCCGTGGATGTCGCGGACCCGGACGCCGTCTTCGAGGCCGCGCGGGCGTGCGAGGCGCGGCTCGGGCCGATTGACGTCTGGGTGAACTGCGCCATGGTCACGGTGTTCTCGCCTGTGGCCGATCTCTCGCCGGAGGAGGTGCGCCGCGTCACCGAAGTGACCTATCTCGGCTATGTTCACGGCACGATGGCCGCGCTCAGGCACATGCGGCCGAGGAACCGCGGCGTGATCGTGCAGGTCGGTTCGGCGCTCGCCTATCGGGGCATTCCGCTCCAGGCGGCCTACTGCGGCGCCAAGCACGCCATCCGCGGTTTCACCGACTCCCTGCGGACAGAGCTGATCCATGACCGAAGCGGTGTGCGTGTCACCGCCGTGCACCTGCCGGCCATGAACACACCCCAGTTCGACTGGGCGCGAACCCACAGGCGCAAGGCGCCGCGTCCCGTGGCGCCGGTTCACGATCCTGCCGCAGCCGCCAGGGCGATCGTGCATGCGGCGGAGCGGCCCGCGCGCGAATACTGGCTCGGCGGTCGGACCTTGCTGACCATCGGCGCCAACATGATCGCGCCGACGCGGATGGACCGTATTCTCGCGGCCCAGGCGTTCGAAGGCCAGGATCGGTCGGAACCTGTCGCCCCCGATCGCCGCGACAATCTCTACGAGTCGGTATCAGGGAGCCATCAGGTGCGCGGCTCGTTCACGGATGAAGCGCGACCGAACGCTACCGTCTTCAATGCGCCGGTCGCGAGGGCCGTCGCGCTCGGCGTCGCCGGCTTCGCGGCGGCGGCTGCCGGCGCGATCATGGGCTGGCGCCTGGCGGCCCGCCACCCTCATCGCTGACGGCCCGAAACTTCCCTCCTCCTGACCCGGAGATGACCATGCACAGCAAACGTTTGAACGATCACGCAGGCCAGAGAACCTTTCTCCTGGTCCTGGAGACCGGCGACGAGGTCATGGACAGCCTCCAGGACTTCGCCGCGACGGAAGGCCTCACGGCCGCCCAGATCACCGCCATCGGTGCGTTCCAGAGGGCGGAGTTGGCCTTTTTCGACTGGGAGACCAAGAGCTATCAGCCGATCCCCGTCGACGAGCAGGCGGAGGTCGCGACGCTGGCGGGGGACGTCGCCTTGGGTGAAGGCGGCAAGCCGGCGCTGCATTTGCACGCCGTGCTCGGCAAGCGGGGCGGCCAGGCGGTGGCGGGTCATGTAACCCGGGGCTGGGTCCGACCGACCCTGGAGGTCGTCCTGACGGAGACCCCCGCCCATCTGCGGCGCGTGAAGGACGGGGTCACCGGTCTGGCCCTGATCGACCCCGGGGCGCGCCTGTGACCCGGGAGACGCAGCGAGCGCAGGAGGCGGCCTTGATGCTGGCCGGGAGGGGCAGGACGCAGCCCGGGCCGGCCGGTAGTGATTGCGAGGGCGCTCGCCGGGTCGCGATCCCGCTCGCGGAGACATGATCGGTTCGCACGACCAGGGTCGGGCGAGCCGGAACATCGGCGACTACGCCATGATCGGCGACTGCGAGACGGCGGCGCTGGTCGGTCGGGACGGCTCGATCGACTGGCTGTGCTGGCCGCGGTTTGATTCCGGCGCATGCTTCGCCGCCCTGCTGGGCGCTCCGGAACACGGCCGCTGGCGGATCGCGCCGCAGGATCAGGTCGAGCGGATCTCCCGCCGCTATCTGGATGACACCCTCATCCTTGAGACGATCTTCGAAACGGCCGAGGGCGCGGCGTCGGTCATCGACTTCATGCCGATCAGGCAGGATCGTTCGGTGTCCGACCTGGTGCGGATCGTGATGGGGCGCCGCGGAACGGTCCGGATGCGTATGGATCTGGCGCTGCGGTTCGATTACGGCCGGATCGTGCCCTGGGTCTCGAAGCAGGCCGACGGTTCGCTGCGGGGGGTGGCCGGCCCCCATGCGGCCTTCCTGACCTCGCCGGCGCAGACCAGCGGCGAGGGGCTGACGACCGTGGCCCGGTTCACGGTGGGGGAGGGAGACCGCATTCCGTTCGCCCTCACATACGGCGCCTCCCATTTGCCGCCGCCGTCCATCGTCGATCCGCATCGGGCGCTGGAGGAAACCGCGGCGTTCTGGCGGGACTGGGCCGGGCGGTCGCACTATGATGGCCCCTGGAAGGAGGCCGTGACGCGGTCGCTGATCACGGTGAAGGCCCTGACCCACAGGCCGACAGGAGGCGTCGTCGCGGCGCCCACCACATCGCTTCCCGAGCAGCCGGGTGGTCCGCGCAACTGGGATTATCGCTATTGCTGGCTCAGGGATGCGACCTTCACCCTGTTGTCCCTGATCAACGCCGGCCATCGCCAGGAGGCGGAGGCGTGGTGCCGCTGGCTGCTGCGGGCGGTCGCCGGCGCGGCGTCTCAGGTGCAGCCGCTTTACGGCGTCGGAGGCGAGCACCGCAACGATGAGACTGAACTGGATTGGCTTCCCGGCTTCGCAGGATCTCGCCCTGTCCGCGTCGGCAACGCCGCCTATGCACAGCTGCAGCTTGATGTGTTCGGCAATGTCATGGACGCCCTGCACCAGGCCAGTGTCCGCGGCCTTGAGCTGCATGAGGCCACAGCGGGTCTGCAGCGGGAGCTTCTCAGGCATCTGGAGCAGGTCTGGCGCGAGCCGGACGAGGGCATCTGGGAGGTGCGGGGCGGCCGCCGGCGCTTCGTCCACTCCAGGCTCATGTCCTGGGTCGCGTTCGACCGGGGCGTCGCGTCCGCCGAGCGCTTCGGCTTGGCCGGACCGGTTGACCGCTGGCGGCGCATTCGCGACGAGATCCGCGAGGAAATCCTGACCCAGGGCTACGACAGCGAACGCGGCGCCTTCGTCCAGGCCTATGGCGGCAAGGAACTGGACGCCGCCGCCCTTCTGATCCCCATTCTGGGCCTGCTGCCGCCTGACGATCCGCGCGTGCTCTCGACGACCAGGGCCATCGAGCGGGAGCTGAGCGTGGACGGCCTGCTCCTGCGCTATGACACCAGAACCGCCGAGGACGGTCTGCCGTCCGGGGAGGGCGCGTTCCTGGCCTGCAGCTTCTGGCTCGCCGACAACATGATCCTCCAGGGCCGGCGCGAGGAGGCGGAGGCGCTGTTCGAGCGCCTGCTGGCCCTGAGCAACGATGTGGGTCTGCTGTCGGAACAGTACCATCTGCGCGACCGGACGCTGGTGGGCAATTTCCCCCAGGCGTTCTCCCACTTCGCCCTGATCGACACGGCCTTCAACCTTGCCGCGGACGCCGGATCCGCGCGCGAAGCCCGCGACTGTCAGGCCCCCGACTGACGACCGGCGGTCGGAACGATCGGGCCCCGGGCCTGTTCAATTCCGGCAGGGCAGACGTCGATCAAGGAGACAGCCATGGCCAGGACCGCCGCTGACGCACTCGTGGAAACGCTCATCGACTGGGGCGTGGACACCATCTTCGGCCTGCCGGGAGACGGCATCAACGGCATCATCGAGGCGCTGCGGGTTCGTCAGGAGCAGATCCGCTTCATCCAGGTGCGTCACGAGGAAGCCGCCGCCTTCATGGCCTGCGCCTACGCCAAGTTCACCGGCCGGCTCGGGGTTTGCCTGGCCACGTCCGGGCCCGGCGGTGTTCATCTTCTGAACGGGCTCTATGACGCCAAGCTCGACGGCGCCCCCGTGCTCGCCATCACGGGCCTTCAGCACCATGATCTGATCGGGACCCACACCCAGCAGGATGTCGAGCTGGACAAGCTGTTCATGGACGTGGCGGTCTACAACACGCGCATCATGGGCGGCGCCCATGTGGAGAATGTCGTGAACCTCGCCTGCCGCACCGCCCTGGCCCGCCGCGGCGTGGCGCATGTGACCATGCCGGTCGATATGCAGTCCGAGGCCGTGAAGGCCGATTCCAGGTCCGACCGAAACGTCGCGAACCACATGTCGGACGCCTTCGCCCGGGGGGCCATGATGGCCGGCGACGACCAGCTCGCGCGCGCGGCGGCCATCATCAACCAGGGTGAGAAGATCTGCATTCTGGCCGGGGCGGGCGCGATCGGCGCGCGCGATCAGGTCATCGCCCTGGCCGAGCGGCTGGGCGCACCCATCGCCAAGCCCCTGCTGGGCAAGGGCGCCGTGCCGGATGATCATCCGCATGCGATCGGCGGGGTGGGTCTGCTCGGCACGAAGCCGGCCCAGGAGGCGCTCGAGGACTGCGACACCCTGCTGATCGTGGGCAGCTCCTTTCCCTACATCGAGTTCTATCCCGAGCCCGGAAAGGCCCGGGCCGTGCAGATCGATCTGGACCCGGCGCGGATCGGCCTGCGCTATCCGGTGGAGGTCGGCCTTGTCGGCGATTCCGCCCGGGTGATCGAAGCCCTGTTGCCCCGGCTTCAGCATCGCGAAGACGAGGGCTTCCTGCGTCATGCCCGCAAGGAAATGGAATCCTGGCGGGCCCTGATGACGGAGCGGGGCACGCGCGAGGACGTGCCGATGAAGCCCCAGGTCGTCACCCACGAACTGAACAAGCTTTTGTCGGACAATGCCGTGGTCACTACGGACTCGGGCACCATCACTACCTGGGTGGCGCGGCATATCGACATGCGCGGACAGATGCAGTTCTCCTGCTCGGGCAACCTGGCGACCATGGCATGCGGCGTGCCGTACGCCATCGCAGCGGCCGTGGCCTTCCCGGGCCGTCAGGTCGTGGCCGTGGTCGGCGACGGAGCCTTCACCATGCTCCTGGGCGAGCTGGCGACCTGCGTGAAGTACGGTCTCGACGTGAAGATCGTCGTCATCAAGAACGACTCCCTGGGTCAGATCAAATGGGAGCAGATGGTCTTCCTGGGCAACCCGGAATACGTCTGCGAACTGCAGACGATCGACTTCGCGGCCGTCGCCCGCGGCTTCGGCGTGCAGAGCGTGACCATCGATGATCCGAAACGATGCGGCGAACAGCTCACCGAAGCCCTGGCCATGCCCGGGCCGGTGGTCATTGAGGCGGTCGTCGACACCCATGAACCGCCCATGCCGCCCAAGGCGACGGTGGATCAGGCGACGAAGCTGGCCACAGCCCTGGCGCGAGGCACGCCCGACGGCGGCAAGATCGCGCGCCGCATCGGCGTGGATGTGGTCCGGGAGATCGTCTGACGGAGACGGCCGTGGCCCTGTCCTCCTGCCCCATCAGCCGGCTTGATGCGTGCGCTTTCACTGTCCCCACCGACGGACCGGAGGCGGACGGAACGTTCGGCTGGGCGCAGACCGATCTGGTGGTGGTCGAGATCGCGGCGGGAGCGCGGACGGGACTGGGCTACACCTACGCTTCGCACACGATCGCCCCCCTGATACGGGAGACCCTCGCCCCGCTTCTGCTTGACCGCGAGGCCCTCGATATCGGCGCACGCGCGGCGGACATCGCTGCGGCGGTCAGAAACATGGGCCGTTCGGGGATGGCGGCGACCGCGCTGTCGGCGGTGGACTGCGCGCTCTGGGATCTCAAGGCGCGGCTTCTGGACATCTCCCTGGCGGACTTGCTGGGCGCGGTTCGCGACGACGTCGCCATCTACGGCAGCGGCGGCTTCACCAACTATGACGATCAGCGAACCATCGAGCAGTTCGGCGGCTGGGCCGCCGATCTGGGGTGCCGGGCCTTCAAGATGAAGGTCGGCTCGGAGCCTCGCCTCGATCCCGATCGCATCGCCGCGGTTCGGCGCGCCATGCCCCACGCCGAACTGATGATGGACGCCAACGGCGCGCTGGACCGGAAACAGGCGCTGGTCCTGGCGCGGGCGGCTGCGGATCTGGGCGTGACCTGGTTCGAGGAGCCGGTATCCAGCGACGACCTTGACGGTCTGCGGCTTCTGCGGGACCGGGCGCCGGCGCGCATGGAGATCGCGGCGGGCGAGTACGCCTATGATCCGGTCTATGTGCGCCGCATGGCGGCGTCGGGCGCTGTCGACGTGATGCAGCTGGACGTGACCCGGATCGAGGGGATCACGGGCTTCCTGAAAGCCGCTGCGGTGGCCGAGAGCCATCACCTCCCCATATCGGCCCACACGGCTCCGGCGCTTCATCTGGCGGTTGGGTGCGCCGCTCCCGGCATGCGCCACCTGGAATGGTTTCACGATCATGCCCGCATAGAAGCCATGCTATTTGACGGCGCGCCTGTTCCGAAGGGCGGGCGGGTCGCGCCCGATCGCTCGCGCGCCGGACACGGCCTGGTCTTCAGGCGGCGGGATGCGCAGCGGTTCGCCGTCGAGGGCGGAGGCGCGGCATGACCGGGTCCGCGCGCTGGACCACGCTGCCCCTCGCCGAACGACGCCGGACCGTCAACGAGGCGGGCAGGGTGGTGCGCGCGTCCACGCGGATCGGAGCGGATTTCAGCCGGCTGGAGGCGGACCTGCGCGGCGCCCTGGAGGGCGAGGTGCAGTTCGGCCCCGGCGCCCGGGCGATGTACTCCACCGACGCCTCCAACTACCGTCAGGTCCCCCTCGGCGTGGTTCTCCCGAAGACGGTCGAGGACGTGGTCCGCGCGGTGGAGATCGCCCGACGGCACGATGTCCCGGTGCTGCCTCGCGGCGGCGGCACCAGCCTGGCCGGACAGGCCTGCAACACCGCCGTGGTCATCGACTTCTCGCGCCATCTGAACCGGGTGAAGCGACTGGATCCGGATCAGCGCATCGCCGAGGTGGAGCCCGGCTGCATTCTCGACACCCTGCGCGACGCCGCGGAGGCCCACCATCTGACCTTCGGGCCCGACCCGGCGACCCATACGCACAATTCGCTCGGCGGTATGATCGGCAACAACTCCGGCGGCATCCACTCGGTGATGGCGGGACTGACGGTCGACAATGTCGAGGCGCTGGACATCCTCACCTATGACGGCGAGCGCATGACCGTGGGGCCCACCGACGAACGCGAGCTGGCGGAGATCCTGGCGGCCGGCGGACGCCGCGCCGACATCTATCGCCGTCTGGCGGCGCTGGCCGAGGCGCACGGGGACGATATCCGGCGAACTTTTCCGAAAATTCCGCGCCGGGTGTCGGGCTATGACAGTCTGAACTGGCTGCTGCGGGAGAACGGCTTCCACGTCGCGCGGGCCCTGGTGGGCACCGAGGCGACCTGCGCGATCATCCTCGGCGTCACCCTGAAGCTGGTTCCCAGTCCGCCGGAGCGCGTGACCGTCGTGCTCGGCTTCGCTGATGTCTTCCGGGCCGCCGACGCGATTCCCCGCGTGCTGGAGCATGGCCCGCTGGCGTCCGAAGGCCTGGATCGCAAGCTGATCGACAACATGGAGACCAAGGGCCTGCACACCGACAAGCTGGGCATCCTGCCGGAGGGCGACGGCTGGCTGATCGTGGAGTTCGGCGGCGACACGCCCTCTGAGGCGCGTCGCAAGGCCGAGGGTCTCGCGCAGGACATGACGGCCGGCGGAGAGGTTTCGTGCAACCTTCTGCCCACCTCCGAGGAACAGGCGGAGATGCGGCTGGTGCGCGAATCCGGGCTGGGCGCGACGGCCTATGTGCCGGGCGAACCGGAGACCTGGGAGGGCTGGGAGGACGCCGCCGTGCCGCGCGAGGCGCTCGGCGATTATCTGCGCGCCTTCCGCCGGCTTCTCGATCGGTACGGTTACGACACGGTGATGTACGGGCACTTCGGCGACGGTCTGGTGCACTGCCGGATCAATTTCGACCTGGGTTCGGAGCAAGGGCTGGCGCACTGGCGTCGCTTCCTGGACGAGGCCGCCGATCTGGTCGTTTCGTTCGGCGGCTCCCTGTCCGGAGAGCATGGAGACGGCCAGGCCCGGGCGGCTCTGGTTGAGCGGATGTACGGCCCGGCCATGGTGCAGGTGTTTCGGGCGTTCCGCGCCATCTGGGACCCGGCCGGAAGAATGAATCCCGGCAAGGCGCTGGACGCCTATCCGGTGACGTCAAACCTGCGTGTGGGTCCGGACTACCAGCCGCCGGAGGTGAAGAGCCGGTTCGCCTATCCGGATGATCGCGACAGTTTCGTCCGGGCGACCCTGCGCTGCGTCGGCGTCGGCAAGTGCCGGCGGCCCCATGCGGAGTCCGGGGTCATGTGTCCCAGCTACATGGCCACAGGTGAGGAAAGGCACAGCACCCGCGGCCGGGCCCGGCTGCTGTTCGAGATGCTCAATGACGGCCCCATCACCGACGGCTGGCGATCGAACGAGGTGGAGGAGGCGCTGGACCTGTGCTTCGCCTGCAAGGGCTGCAAGAGCGACTGTCCGGTCAGTGTGGACATGGCCATGTACAAGGCCGAGTTCCGGGCTCGACACTACGCCCGTCGTCTGCGTCCGCGCGCCGCCTGGTCCATGGGTCTCATCCACTGGTGGGCGCGCATCGCCGGCGTCGCGCCTGGTGTCGTCAATGCGCTGTTGCGGGCGCCGGGGCTTGGAATTGCGGCCAAGGGAATCGGCGGCATCTCAGCCGACCGGGACCTGCCCCGGTTCGCCGAGCAGTCCTTCACGCGCTGGTTCCGTGATCGTCGGACGAACGGGACCGGGGGCCGACGCGTGATCCTCTGGCCGGACACCTTCAATAACCGCTTCCATCCGCACATCCTCAAGGCGGCGGTTCAGGCCCTGGAGGCGCTGGGCTGCGAAGTGGTGGTGCCCCGACGTCCGCTGTGCTGCGGCCGCCCGCTCTACGACTGGGGCATGCTGGGTCTTGCGAAGCGGCAGTTGCGGCAAATCGTCGACACGCTGAGCCCTGAGATCGAACAGGGCACGCCGCTCATCGGGCTGGAGCCGGCCTGCGCCAGCGCCTTCCGCGATGAGCTGCCTGCGCTGCTTCCGGATGATCCGCGAGCGACACAGCTCGCCGACCAGACCTGGCTGTTCAGCGATTTCATCGATGAGGAATGCGACCTGCCATCCGTGCGAGGCGCGCGCTCGCCGGCCGTTGTGCAGTTGCACTGTCATCAGCACGCGGTTTTCGGAGGGGACGCGGAGTGGCGCCTGCTCGAACGGCTGGGCGTCGCCGTCGCCGACAAGCCCACCGGCTGCTGCGGCATGGCCGGGTCTCTCGGGTTCGAGGCGGGCAAGCAGGCCGTCTCCCTCGCCGCAGGCGAAGCCGCCCTCTTCCCGGCGCTTCGCCGGCACGAGGACGCCATGGTGCTCGCCAACGGCTTCAGCTGTCGCGAACAGATCCGCCACGCCTCCGGCGCCAGCGCCCGCCACATCGCTGAACTGGTGGCTGCCGCGGCCGACCCCCGCACAGCGCTGTTCAGT
>Ga0114898_1000709_pt1 | contig 23371 bp, 18 predicted proteins | sample Malvired_Geostar_FD_83496 | JGI IMG/M metagenome (GOLD analysis project Ga0114898, IMG submission 83496) | Marine viral communities from the Global Malaspina Expedition - Malaspina viral metaG DeepMed_Geostar | ecosystem: Environmental > Aquatic > Marine > Oceanic | place: Mediterranean Sea... | reverse complement strand
GTCGAAAGATAGGAAATGAAGTTGATGTCGTCTTCGGGCGAATAGTTCTGTTCGATCAGCACCTCGCGCTCAAGGCCGTCCCAAGTGCGCGTCCAGTTCTCGTTCGCCCAGCAAAGGCAAAATGGCAGATCGAGATCGGGATGTTCGAGATACTGGCGAACCGGTTGCTCAAGAAGCCGTTTACCACCAAACCAATAGAAATAGAAGCAGAAGCCACCGATGCCATATTCCTTGGCGAGCTCGACCTGTCGACGCTGCACGTCGACCGGTCTCAGATCGTAATATCCAAGTTCACCGGGAATGCGCGGCTGATCGTGCCCGTCGAATTCCGGCTTAGCCCGAACGACGTTGGTCCATTCGGTGAAGTCCTTCCCCCACCATTCGTCGTTTTCGGGGATCGGATGGAATTGCGGCAGGTAGAATGCAATCGCCTTGACTTCGGCAACCGCGTTTTCCTCCGCAAAGGGCCCGCTCGCCGTACCCTGCCGTCCCTCCGTTCGTCCCTGCCGCAGGAAATGCCGGAACGGATCGACGCCGGCCTCGGCCACGTCGGGATTCCGGTCGAGATACCACGCGGTCGAAAAGTCCAGCCCCGGATCGCGCTTTTCCGCCACGCCTCGCGTCACGAAGTGGACGAGCGGATTGAGGCCAGTCGCCGCGACATCGGGATATCGGCGCAGATACCAGTCGGTATCGAAAAGCGGGTTCGGATTTCGCCGCTCGGCGACGCCGTGCTGAAGATAGTGGAGCAGCGGGTCTTCGCCCGCCGCCGCCACGTCTGGATATGTGCGCAGATACCATTCGGCATCGAAGAGGCCGGAAGCGGCGATGAGCTCGGCGTCGCGCGCGAGGCTCCGCACGGCTGGATCGTCGAACTCGCGCCAGGCCTCCAAAGAACTGGCGAAGCGATTGTCGGCCGATGAACGGCGTTTGCCTTTATCGTTATTTTCTCGCGCCCCGCCGCTATAGGTCGAGGGCCCGTTCTTTTCCATGCGGCTCCGCATGCGGCGCGCGAAGCCTCGCGGCAGGATGAGCTGAAATTTCAGAATGAACCGGCTGGTCTTGTATTTTCGCCGCATCCGTCTGGTTTTTTTCGCCCGGCTTGACGCCGGCGCCCTGGCCGCCGGCAATTCGTTTGCGGGCATGGGCGATGCCTTCTCCATCCGGCGCCGCATACGATCAGCCAGGCGCTCCGACAAAAAGCGCTCGAACCTCAAAATGAAAGCACTGCTCCGCCACCTCACAAATCTTTTGAGAGTCTTGAACGGGCGTGAGCGGGCAGCCTCCAGCGCATATTGCGATCGCTGAAAATCCTCACCGCGTGCAATGAGTTCCGCCGAAATATCGCTCTCCCGCTGCTTCGATTCGGCCAGCGCCGCGTTCCCTTCCGCCACTTCTGCCTCAAGTCGCTTGACCTTTGCATCCTGCTCGTTCACTTCGGCGCGCAGCGCTTCCTCTCGCCGTTTTGCCTCGTCAAGCGCCGTTTCCAACTGCAACGACGTCTCGCGCAGTTCCTCAGCCTGTGCGGCGAAGGCCTTCGCCTCCGCGCGCCGAATCGCTTCGATTTCGTCGATCTTTCGGCGCAGCACCGCGATTTCCTTCTCCTGCGTCAGTACGGCCGTTATCGTTGGCCTGTTGACGTGGAACGAGTAATCGCGGCGCCGCAAAAATTCGCCTTTTTTTATGCCCCAGAAATATAAATCGTGCGCCGTCGTCTCCACCGAAAATTCGTATGCGGAGAATATGAGATCGACATCAATGACGCCCCTGATATCCTTCTCCGTCAGGTTTCGATAGTAGTCCTGCCAATCGCCATGTTGAACCAATAGCGGCGCATCTTGCGGCGTCGTCCTGCGCGTTCCATGCTCCGCCCGTCCTTCCGTGGCACAGGTAAAAAGGAACATGCCGCCAGGCTTCAACAGCCGGCAGATATTACGCAGCGTTTCCTCGTAGTGTCTGTCGTGTTCAAAGCATTCGGTCGAAACGATGACATCGAAAGTCTCGTCCGGTAACGCCAGTTCATGGCCCATGGAGACTATATCGACATTTCTGCCCGGCGCGACATCGACACCGAGATAAAGCGCGTCTTCGAAAAGGTAATGATTGTTGCCGTTGATATCGAGCGCGCCGACGTCGAGCACCAGGACATCCCTGAAATAATCGGCATGTCTTTCTTTGACGGACAGGCAAAATTCCTTTTGCTGCTTATGCGCCATATTCGAGACCGTCCTCGTCGGTAATGCAAAGTTTCATCGTGGTTCCCCAGTCTTCGCGCCCCAGCCTGGCGAGGTAATGCCCGTAGGTCGAGCTTCCGAGCGCCCGCACGGCGGCGCGCAAATCCTCGGCGGTGATATAACCGGCTTCATACGCGATTTCTTCGGGGCTCGCGACCTTCACTCCCTGTCTGTGCTCGATCGTCCTGATGAATTCGCCCGCTTCCATGAGCGAATCATGCGTGCCCGTATCGAGCCAGGCATAGCCGCGCCCGAGTTTTTCGACGCGCAGCCGCCCCTTTGCGAGATAGGCGCGATTGACGTCGGTGATTTCGAGTTCGCCGCGCGCCGAGGGGCGGATGCCCCTGGCGATCTCGACAACATCGTTATCGTAGAAATAAAGGCCTGTTACTGCCCAGTTTGAACGCGGCGCTTTTGGTTTTTCCTCAATCGATAGAGCATGGTTGTCGCTGTCAAACTCTACCACCCCATATCGTTCGGGATCGCCCACGCGATAGGCAAAGACAGTCGCACCTTTTCTTTCCGAAGCCTGGCGCATTTTCTTGGCCAACCCATCTCCATAGAAAAGATTATCGCCCAGCACCAAAGCGCATGCATCATTGCCGATGAATTTTTCTCCAATCAGGAAAGCCTGCGCCAAGCCATCCGGGCTAGGCTGTTCGGCGTAGGACAGACTTATGCCCCATTGTGATCCGTCGCCGAGCAAGCGCTGGAACAACGGGAGATCATTCGGCGTTGAGATGACGAGAATGTCACGGATACCCGCCAGCATAAGCGTTGTAAGCGGATAATAGATCATCGGCTTGTCGTAGACGGGCAGAAGCTGCTTGCTGATCGCCAGCGTCACCGGATAGAGGCGCGTCCCCGAGCCGCCCGCGAGAATGATGCCCTTCATGATGCGCCTTCCATATCTGCGTTTTGCAAAAGCTCATCGAGGCATTGCCCCAAACTGATTTTCCAATCCGGGAGCACTATCCCATATGCGTCCTTGATCTTCCTGCAATTGAGTCTCGAATTCATGGGCCGTTGGGCCGGGGTCGGATAATCGCTCGTGGGTATTGCGATCACGTTCGGGGATCTCATGCCACGAGCCGACGACCGCGCAAATATTTCACGGGCGAATCCACACCAGGTCGTCTCCCCGCTACCTGCGAGGTGGAAAGTACCATATGCCCCGTCGCCACCAAGCAAACGCGCGGAAATCACGCCGATGGCGTCAGCGATGTCCGTGGCGAATGTAGGCGCGCCGCGCTGATCATCGACCACATTCAATTCGTCTCGATTTTCCGCGAGCCGCAGCATTGTCTTGACAAAATTGCTACCGGTCGAGCTACAGACCCAACTTGTCCGCAGGATCACGTGCTCCCTCAGCAGTCCACGAATGGCCTCCTCGCCTTCCGCCTTCGATGCGCCATAGACATTAAGCGGAGCGGTCGGATCATCTTCGACGTAAGGCGCACTCTTGGTGCCATCAAAGACATAATCTGTCGAAATATGAATGAGCGGAATTTTCGCTTCCGCACAAAGTCTTGCAAGAATAGCGGCTCCGTCACTGTTGACTGCAAAGGCAACATCGCGCTCGCTCTCGGCCTTATCGACGGCTGTGTATGCCGCCGCATTGACAACGAGTCCTGGGTTATGTGCCGCGAAAGCACGCTCAACTGCACCAGGGTCCGTCAGGTCGATCTCATCTCGTCCAAGCGCCACATGCGGAACACCGTCGAAGCCCCTCGCATCAAGTGCCTGCGCCACCTGCCCATGGCGACCAACGACAAGAATTGGCCGCTTGTCCGCCCGCCGTCCAAGTGGCTTGACGCGCACCTTGTCGTCAGCCAGAAGGCCCAGCCTCTCGCCGCCATAGATGCCCGATCGTAGTGGACGCCACCAATTCTCGTTTGCAAGATACCATTCGACTGTCTTACGAAGTCCGGTTTCGAAACTTTCCTGCGCACGCCAGCCAAGTTCGTCTTCAAGTTTTGTTGCATCAATTGCATAACGTTGATCGTGTCCCGGTCGGTCGGCGACGAAAGCGATGAGGTCCCGACGGCACTCGACAGTTGCCGCGGGTATTTTTTCGTCAAGATAATCGCAGATTGCTTCGACGACTTCGAGATTTGTGCGCTCGTTCCGTCCACCGATATTATATTTCTCACCAGGGACACCTCGCCTCAGAACGAGTTCAAGGGCACGTGCATGGTCATCGACATAGAGCCAGTCCCGGACATTGTTGCCTTTGCCGTAAACGGGCAACGGCTTTTCCTCCAGCGCGTTAAGTATCACAAGAGGTATAAGCTTCTCCGGAAAGTGATAAGGCCCGTAATTATTCGAGCAATTTGTTATCAAAACGGGAAGTCCGTAGGTGTGATGCCAAGCATTCACAAGGTGGTCTGCTGATGCCTTGCTCGAAGCATAAGGCGAATTAGGGCTATATGCCGTTGTCTCTGAGAACAACCCTTCCGCGTCAAGACTGCCATAGACCTCATCGGTCGAAACATGAAGAAAACGAAACTCTCTCTTTCGCGATTCCGGCAATCCTTCCCAGTATCGCCTTGTCGCCTCAAGCAGCGTGTAGGTGCCGACGATATTGGTTTGAATGAAGTCAGCCGAACCTGTGATCGAACGATCAACATGCGATTCTGCGGCAAGATGCATCACCGCATCGGGTTTGAAATTTCCAAATATCTCATCAAGCAGGCAACTGTCGCAGATATCTCCCTCGACAAATCGATAACGCGAACTCTCCGCTACCAACGCAAGCGAATTTAAATTGGCCGCATAGGTCAACTTGTCCAGATTAATAACTTCGGCGTCCGTCAGCTCGATTAAATATCGACATACCGACGAACCGATAAATCCTGCCCCCCCCTGTAACCAGCACTTTCATTTCGCCCCCCGGCACCAGGCAAAAATTATACACTAATACGTATAGAGAAAGCTTCCTACCTCCCCTATTTAGCTCCCAGACTTTTCAACATCGCCGTATTTGAAATATTGCGGCAAGTCGGCAAGCGAGGGGTGGTGACGATCTTTTTCAGACAAGACAGCGACAATGCCGTCCAGCCCCCAATCAATCTTCAATGCCGGATCATTCCACAAGAGCCCGCCATCATGCTCGGCCGAGTAGAAGTTTGACACCTTGTAAACAACTTCGGTGTCGTCCTCTAGCGTGACCAACCCATGCGCAAACCCGATCGGAACAAGAATTTGAAGGTTGTTTTCGGCGCTAAGAACAACGCTCGCATGCTTGCCGAAGGTTGGTGATCCATGTCGGATATCGACCACCACATCGAGAATTCGCCCCCGAGTTACACGGACGAGTTTGTCCTGAGCAAAAGGGTGAGTTTGAAAATGTAATCCCCGTAGTGTGCCACGAGCCGCAGACAACGAATGGTTGTCTTGTACAAACACCGCCGCAATTCCGGCTTCAGAAAACGTACGCAAACTATAAGTTTCGGAAAAAAATCCGCGAGCGTCGCCGTGTCGCGGCGTTTCGATCAGTTTTACTTCTGGCAGAACCGGCAATGATTTTACGATAAGCTTGTTGCTCAAAGAATCGATACCCCAATTACAAAAAGTAAAGTCGCTCAAGTCGCTCAAGTCGCTCAATATGTACACAATTGCAGGTTCCTCCTCCTCCTCCCCCCCGAAGAAACCTTCCATTGCAACCATCCTGACCTGAGGGTCTAGGCATTGAGTGTGACATACAGTGCTACACAGAAAAATACCGTCGTTAAGCCTTTGTCATCGCTAATTTTTTCGACGGTCGAGCGGGTCCTAGTCCCCCAGCCAATTCCCTGTATGACAGCAGCAACACCCCGTCTTTACCGCGCGGCTCAGGCTGCTACACTCCACTCAACTGAAAAATATAGGGAATCCGGTCGATAGCGCGGTCCGCTTGTGGCGGTTGTCCTGCGCTTCCCGGGTCTGAATAAAGTGCACCATGAAGGTGACGACGGCATGAACGGTCCTGGCGGGGCCCATGCCGCTATTGAAGGCCTGCCACAGGCCCCCTCCGCCGCGAACCACAGCACCGCCTCCCAAAAGGAAGCGGATGACGAAGGGTCACGCGGTTCCCCCGAAAAGAGCACGGTTCAAGACAGGCCGGGGAAGTCGCGCCGGCGCGGCCGGCGGGGAAGAGGCCGCCGCAAGGAAGAAGCGCGTAAGGACGCTGCCGCGCTCGATAAATCGGTCGAGCAGCCTCGATCCAAACCGGCATCCAGAAATTCCCGACGTCCGGTCAGAGGCCGCGGCGCCCAGGACCACCTCTATGCGGCGCTCGATCTCGGCACGAATAACTGCCGTCTTTTGATTGCCCGCCGCTCGCCCGAAGGATTCAAGGTTGTCGATGCCTATTCCCGCATCGTCCGTTTGGGGGAGGGCTTGGCCCACACGGGCGTTCTGGGCGATGCTGCAATGGATCGTGCAATCGATGCTCTGCGCATCTGCGCCGAGAAGATGACACGCAGGGGCGTCGCCCGGTCCCGGACGATAGCGACAGCAGCCTGCCGCACGGCGGAAAACGGCTCGGACTTCATCGAACGGGTGAAGCGGGAAACCAGTCTTTCGCTCGAAATCGTCTCGACGGAAGACGAGGCGCGCCTTGCTGTTGCCGGGTGTTCGCCTCTCCTCGACAGGAACTGCACTTCCGCGCTCGTTTTCGACATTGGCGGCGGATCGACCGAACTCATCTGGGTTCGTATGGATGACCGTGCCGACGGACGTCCCGCCATCGCGGATTGGATTTCGCTGCCCTGCGGTGTCGTCACTCTTGCCGAGCGTCACGGTGGCGTGGAGGTGCCGGAAGACGTATATGCACGCATGGTGGGGGAGGTAAGCAGTCAGCTTACCCCCTTTCTGGAGCGCATGATGCCGGATGTGAGCAGTACACCTGCGGATTTTCATCTGCTCGGCACTTCCGGGACGGTGACAACCATTGCGGGCGTCCATCTCGGTCTCGCTCGCTATGACCGCACACGGGTAGATGGCATCTGGATATCGCCGGAGGAAGTGCGGAACGTCACGCAGTCTCTTCTCGATATGGATTATGAAAGTCGTGCAGCTCATCCTTGCGTCGGACAGGAGCGTGCGGATCTTGTGTTGGCGGGTTGCGCCATTTTCGAGGCAATCGCCCGGGCCTGGCCGGCTGATCGTCTGCGGGTCGCGGATCGCGGTCTTCGCGAGGGTATCCTGCTCTCGCTGATGGAAGCGGATGCCAACAAGAGAAAGCGACGTCGCAGAAAGCGCCGAAGAAAGCCACGATCCGCAGGTGATCCGGCAGCTAACAATGGAATGGTGTGACGATGGCTGGTGAGAAGAAGGGCAAGGACGGTGGGACGGGAGATGGCGGCGCCCGCGCGCTGAAAGTGCGCGTGAAGACAGCGCGTAGACGCTCGAACTCGTCCACCCGCTGGCTGCAACGCCAGTTGAACGACCCCTATGTTCATGCCGCGAAGCGCGATGGCTATCGTTCCCGCGCGGCCTACAAGCTTGCCGAGATCGACGACAAGTACCGCCTGCTGAAGCCGGGAGCCCGCGTGGTCGATCTGGGTTGCGCGCCCGGCGGCTGGTGTCAGGTAGCGGTCGCACGAGTGAAAGCACTCGGGAAAGGCGAAAGCAAGGGCGAGGGCAGGGTGATCGGTCTCGATTATCTCGAGACCGAGTCCGTGCCCGGCGCCACTATTCTCCAGCTTGATTTTCTGGATGAAGGGGCTGACGACATAGTGAAGGCGCTTCTTGCGGGCGAAGCCGACCTCGTGCTCTCCGATATGGCGGCCCCCACCACAGGCCACAAGCAGACGGACCATCTGCGCATCATGCATTTGTGTGAGATCGCCGCGCATTTTGCCGTTGAGGTTCTCGCGCCCGGAGGAGCCTTTCTTGCCAAGGTGTTGCAGGGCGGAACGGAGAGCGAGCTTTTGACGCTCCTCAAGCAGCACTTCAAGACGGTCCGCCATGTGAAACCAAAGGCGAGCCGGGCCGATTCGGCGGAGATGTATGTGTTGGCACAAGGCTTTAAGGGGCGTTCTGAAAGCAGTGCCGAAGACGCTCTGTGAATATTTCGCAGCTGCGGCATACAGCTCTTTGCATTCCCGCATATAGGTGTTAAAAGCCAGCGCCAACACACGATAAGGTGCCCGGCCAGTAGCGGCCCAGGAGGTTGGCAGTATGATCCGTGAAGCATTGACGTTCGACGACGTTCTCCTGCTGCCTGCAGCATCCACGGTCCTGCCTACTCAAGCCGATACGCGCACACGCCTTACCCGAACGATTAATCTCGGCATCCCCATCATCTCCGCCGCCATGGATACCGTCACTGAGGCGCGTCTTGCCATAGCGATGGCGCAGGCCGGCGGCATCGGCGTCCTGCATCGCAATATGACGCCTGAGCAGCAGGCCGAGCAGGTCCGGCAGGTGAAGAAATTCGAGAGTGGCATGGTGGTGAACCCTGTCACCATCGAGCCGGATGCGACCCTTGCCGATGCCTTCGCCCTTATGGAACGTCATGGCATCACCGGCATTCCCGTCGTCGAGCCGTCCGGCCGCCTTGCTGGCATCCTCACCAATCGCGATGTTCGCTTCGCCAGCAACCCGGCGGAGCCTGTCCGTAACCTGATGACGAAAGACGGTCTCATCACGGTCGCCGATGGTGTCAGCCAGGAAGAGGCAAAACGCCTCCTTCACAAAAACCGGATCGAAAAGCTTCTCGTGGTGGACGATGCCTATCGCTGCATCGGTCTCATCACAGTGAAGGACATCGAGAAAGCGCAGCTTCATCCGAATGCCGCGAAAGACGAGCAGGGCCGCCTCCGCGTGGCCGCTGCGACCACGGTCGGTGACGATGGTTATGGCCGCTCTGAGGCGCTGATTGCCGCGGGCGCCGATGTCATCATCGTCGATACGGCGCATGGCCACTCGGCTCGCGTCGCCGAGGCGGTGACGCGCATCAAGAAGCTTTCCAACAAGACCCAGGTGATTGCGGGTAACGTCGCGACCGCAAACGGCGCTATGTCGCTCATCGATGCGGGCGCAGATGCGATCAAGGTTGGCATCGGGCCGGGCTCAATCTGCACCACGCGCATCGTGGCGGGCGTCGGCGTGCCGCAGCTCACGGCCATCATGGATGTCGTCGAGGCGGCCCGGAAGGCCGATACACCCGTCATCGCCGATGGCGGTATCAAGTTCTCTGGCGACCTCGCCAAGGCGATTGCGGCGGGTGCGGACTGCGCCATGCTCGGCTCGCTCTTCGCAGGCACCGAAGAGAGCCCCGGCGAGGTGTTTCTTTTCCAGGGCCGTTCCTACAAGGCCTATCGCGGCATGGGATCGGTGGGCGCGATGGCTATCGGTTCCGCCGACCGCTACTTCCAGCAGGATGTGAAGGACTCGCTGAAGCTCGTGCCGGAAGGTATCGAAGGTCAGGTGCCATACAAGGGGCCTGTGGGCGCCGTGATCCATCAGCTCGTGGGCGGTCTTCGGGCGGCCATGGGATATACCGGCAACGCGACCGTGAAGGACTTCCAGAAGAATGCCGAGTTCGTGCGCATCTCTTCGGCGAGCCTGCGTGAAAGTCATGTTCACGACGTTACGATCACGCGCGAAGCCCCCAACTACCCCGGCGGTGCGAGCTGAGCGCCCGTCCGGTCGCGGGTGACGTGAAATGACACCCGGCGCACGTCTGCAATCTGCTATCGAGATCCTCAACGACATTTTCCAGAGCGGCCGCCCGGCGGATCGCATCGTGGAGAACTGGAGCCGGTCGAACCGCTATGCGGGCTCGAAGGATCGCGCCGCCATTTCCGAACTCGTCTACACTGTGCTTCGCCGCAGAGCGGAGCTTTCCGCAGCCACGGGACGTGAGGACGCCCGCCTTCTGGCTTTTGCCGCACAGGCGCTGGTGAGGGGCGAGGACGTATCTTCGCTCGCGGATGGTGGCCGCCACGCGCCGGAGCCTCTGAGCGAAGAGGAGGCGTCAGTATTGGCCGCCGCCGCGCTTCCCGGCCCAGAGGCCGCACCCTGGGTGCGGCTCAATTATCCCGAATGGCTCCATACTGAACTTGAGGCAGCCTTCGGCAATGCATTGGAGCGCGAGATGTCGGCGCTTCTCGATCGCGCGCCGACAGACCTTCGCATCAATACGCTGAAGACGAACAGGGAGCGCGCTCTCAAGTCGCTGGAGGAGGCTGGTCTCACAGCCGAGCCTTGTCCGTGGTCGCCTTGGGGGCTCCGGCTCACATCGCGCGGCAATCTGCCGGCACTTGCGGTTTATCGCGAAGGCGCTGTCGAAATTCAGGATGAGGGCTCGCAGCTTGCCTGCTTGCTGACGGGCGTTAAGCCCGGCGAACAGGTTGTGGATCTTTGCGCGGGCGGGGGCGGCAAATCGCTCGCACTCGCCGCCATGATGGGAAATCGCGGACAGATTTATGCCTGCGATATGGATGGGCGCCGCCTCGCGCCGCTTGAGCCGCGCGCTCAGCGTGCAGGCATCCGCAACCTTCAGACAAGTGTGCTCGGGCCCTGGCATGCAGGCCAGCCGGACCCGGATCTTGCAGGGCTTGCCGCTCGCGCGGATTGTGTCCTTGTCGATGCGCCTTGCAGCGGCACCGGTGCATGGCGCCGCAGCCCCGATGCGCGTTGGCGTCTGGCCCCCGGCATGCTGGCGGGCTATCGGGCAGCACAGGAAGAAGTGCTTGCCCGTGCCGCGGCGCTGGTCAAGCCCGGCGGGCGAATCGTCTATGTCACCTGTTCGCTCCTGCCCTCGGAGAATGAGTGCCAGGTGGATGCCTTTCTCGCCGCTCGTACCGGTTTCACCGCCTTGTCCTGGGCGGCTTTCTGGCCGGAAGGGGTGGTGCCTCCGCCTGCGCCGGCTGGAAATGCGCTTCGCCTGAGCCCGGCCTCGACCGGTACGGACGGCTTTTTTGCAGCCATTCTTCGCAAGGAAGAGGACAAATGACGCAGTGCGGCATTGGGCTTGACGGGTCGGAGCAAGGATGGTCTATCGAAGGTCTTTCCCCCCACGGGCCTGGATTGATGGCGGCCGTATTTTTCCGAAAAATCTCGCGCTTCGCGCTGTTGATCTGCTGGCTTCTGTCGATGACGGCACTGCTGCCGCTCAATGACGCTCTGGCGGTCGATGCCAGGTCGCAAAGCGCTTCCGTGATCCTCACCGAAAAGGGCATCGCGGCCGCACAGACCGGCGACCTCGACGCCGCGCGGCGTCTCCTGGAAGAGGCGATTGTCTCGAACCCCGCAAATGCCCGTGCCTATACCGAGCTCGCGGCTGTGCAGAACGCGGGGGGTAATCGCAAACTCGCCCGAAAATATTATCTGATCGCGCTTGCCATCGACCCCGTTTTCCCTGCTGCTCTGGCCGGACTTGCCCGCCTGAACATCATGGCGGGAGACGAAGACGCCGCGAAACTGTTGCTCGACAAGCTTCGCCTTTCCTGCCCGGCCTGCACCGAAACTCGCGAAATCGAACGCGCGCTCAATGCTGGTTCATCTCCCTCGCCCGAAGTGAAACCCAATCCGTAGACGGAACATGACTGAAGACCGCATTCTCATCATCGATTTCGGCAGCCAGGTAACGCAGCTCATCGCGCGGCGTGTTCGCGAAAGCGGCGTCTATTGCGAGATCGTCCCCTTCAACAAGGTCGAGGAGATGTGGGAAGGGTTCGGGCCTAAGGGCATCATTCTCTCCGGCAGCCCCGCCAGCGTCAGCCGGGAGAATTCCCCGCGCGCGCCGCAATTCGTCTTCGAGGCAGGGCTTCCCGTTCTCGGTATCTGCTACGGCCAGCAAACCATGACATTGCAGCTCGGCGGCCAGGTCGAAGGCCATGACGAGCGTGAATTCGGGCGGGCTTCCATCGAGGTGATAGAAGACACACCACTGCTCGAAGGGATCGCGCAGAAGGGGGAGACGGAACCTGTCTGGATGAGCCACGGAGATCGCGTGGTGTCCATCGCGCCGGGCTTCAAGGTCGTGGCGCAGAGCCGCGGTGCGCCTTTTGCCGTCATCGCGGATGAGGAGCGTCGCTTCTATGGTGTGCAGTTCCACCCGGAGGTGGTGCACACGCCGCGTGGCCGCGACATGCTGTGGAACTTCACGCATCGCATCTGCGGCTGCAAGGGCGACTGGACCATGGCCGCCTTCCGTGAAACGGAAATCGCCAAGGTCCGCGAACAGGTGGGCTCGGGCAGGGTGATCTGCGGTCTTTCGGGCGGCGTGGATTCATCCGTTGTCGCCGTGCTGTTGCATGAGGCCATTGGCGACCAGCTTCAATGCGTCTTCGTCGATACCGGGATGATGCGCGCGGGCGAGGCCGAACAGGTCGTCTCGCTCTTCCGCGATCACTACAACATTCCGCTCGTCTCGGTCGATGCGAGCGACCTTTTTCTCGGCAAGCTCGATGGCGTCACCGACCCTGAGCAGAAGCGCAAGATCATCGGCGCAACCTTCATCGACGTCTTCGAGGCGGAAGCGAAAAAAACCGGCGGTGCGGATTTCCTCGCTCAAGGCACGCTCTATCCCGATGTGATCGAAAGCGTCTCCTTCGCGGGCGGCCCGTCAGTCACCATCAAGAGCCATCACAATGTCGGCGGTCTGCCCGAGCGCATGAACATGAAGCTCGTCGAGCCGCTGCGCGAACTCTTCAAGGATGAAGTGCGCGAACTTGGCCGCGAGCTCGGTCTGCCGGAGCAGTTTGTCGGCCGTCACCCGTTCCCCGGACCGGGCCTCGCGATCCGTATACCAGGCGAGATCACGCGCGACAGGCTCGAAATCCTTCGCAAGGCCGATACGATCTACCTGGAAGAAATCCGTGCTGCCGGTCTCTACGACCAGATATGGCAGGCATTCGCCGTGCTGCTTCCCGTTCGCACCGTCGGCGTTATGGGCGATGAACGCACGTATGATTTCGTCTGTGCGCTCCGCGCCGTCACCTCGCTGGATGGCATGACGGCGGATTACTACCCGTTCTCGCATGAGTTCCTCGGTCATGTGTCGACGCGCATCATCAACGAGGTGCGCGGCATCAATCGCGTCGTCTATGACGTGACATCCAAGCCGCCCGGCACGATCGAGTGGGAATGAGGGAGAATTCTTCCATGACAGCCAATAAGCGCATTGTCCTTTCCAGTGACCACGCCGCTATCGGACTCCGTCAGGCCATCTCCGCTCACATCGCGGGGCAGGGCTGGGAGGCGGTCGATATCGGCCCTGCCACGCCGGAAAGCACTCACTATCCAGAGCATGGCGAAGCGGCGGCGCGGCGTGTCGCTTCCGGGGATTGCCGCTTTGGCATCATCCTTTGCGGCACCGGCCAGGGCATCATGATGGCGGCGAACAAGGTCAAGGGCATACGTTGCGGCGTCTGCGCCGACCCATTCTCGGCCCGGATGATCCGCCAGCACAATGACGCCAACATGCTCTCGCTCGGCGCGCGCGTGGTGGGCGAGGGACTGGCGCTCGATATCGTCGATGCATTCCTCGCCGCCAATTTCGAGGGTGGCCGGCATGCGACGCGCGTGAACATGATTACCGCGCTGGAGAACTAGCGTCTGCGTGCTGTTGACCCGCCCTGCGTCATGGGCAGGCGGGGCCGGCGGAAATGAAAACGGCAGGGATGACCCTGCCGTTTTTTGTTTGTCAAATGCGTTAAGCACTACTGCGTTCAGTGCAGGCCTGCTGCCTTGTCGATGGCGTCCTTGTCGCGCACGGCGCCCTTCGCCGCGCTGGTCGCGAAGGCGGCATAGGTCTTGAGCGCGGTGGAGACGGCGCGCTTGCGGGGCTTTTCCGGCCGCCAGCCCTTCTTCTCCTGCTCGGCGCGGCGCTCCGCCAGTTCCTCATCGCTCACCTTGAGATGAATGCCGCGTCCCGGTACGTCGATCTCGATCATGTCGCCTTCGCGCACAAGGCCGATGGCGCCGCCTTCCGCTGCTTCCGGCGAGGCATGGCCGATGGAAAGGCCGGAGGTGCCGCCCGAGAAACGGCCATCCGTGATGAGCGCGCATTTCGCGCCGAGGCCCTTCGACTTGAGATAGGAGGTCGGGTAGAGCATTTCCTGCATGCCCGGTCCGCCGCGCGGTCCCTCATAGCGAATGACGACCACATCGCCGGCTTTCACCCGATTGGTCAGGATCGCGCTCACCGCGTCGTCCTGGCTCTCGAAAATGCGCGCCGGGCCGGTGAACTTCAGGATGCTGTCATCGACGCCTGCGGTTTTCACCACGCAGCCATCCAGCGCGAGATTGCCGTAGAGAACGGCCAGCCCGCCATCCTTCGAGAAGGCGTGATCGGCTTCGCGAATGACCCCGCCTTCACGGTCGAGGTCAAGGCTCTCCCATTGGCGGTTCTGGCTGAATGCGGTCTGTGTCGGCACACCGCCGGGCGCAGCAAGGAAGAGCGCCTTCGCTGCATCGCTCGCTGTGCTGCGCTTGATGTCCCATTCGTCGAGCGCGTCGCCAAGCGTGGCCGCATGGACGGTCGGCAGTCCCGTATGCAGCAACCCGCCCCGGTCGAGTTCGCCGAGGATCGACATGATGCCGCCCGCGCGGTGCACATCTTCCATATGCACGTCCGCCTTGGAGGGCGCGACCTTGCAGAGCACGGGCACACGGCGCGACAGCCGGTCGATATCGGCCATGGTGAAGTCGATTTCGCCTTCATGCGCGGCGGCAAGAATATGGAGCACCGTATTGGTCGAGCCGCCCATCGCGATGTCGAGCGACATCGCATTTTCGAAGGCTTCCTTCGTGGCGATGGAGCGCGGCAGAACCGACTGGTCGTCCTCTTCATAGCACCGCTTCGCAAGACCGACGATCCGGCGGCCCGCCTCGAGGAAAAGGGCTTCGCGTGCGGCATGGGTCGCCAGCGTCGAGCCATTGCCAGGCAGGCTGAGGCCGAGAGCTTCCGTCAGGCAGTTCATCGAGTTCGCGGTGAACATGCCCGAGCACGAGCCGCAGGTCGGGCAGGCCGAGCGTTCGATCGTCTGCACTTCCGCGTCGCTATAGGCCTCGTCCGCCGCCGCCACCATGGCGTCGACGAGATCGAGCGCCTTGGTCTCGTCGCGGAGCACCACCTTGCCCGCTTCCATCGGTCCGCCCGAAACGAAGATCGCCGGGATGTTCAGGCGCATCGCGGCATTCAGCATGCCGGGCGTGATCTTGTCGCAATTGGAGATGCAGACCATCGCATCCGCGCAATGCGCATTGACCATATATTCGACGCTGTCGGCGATGATTTCGCGCGAGGGCAGGGAATAGAGCATGCCGTCATGCCCCATCGCGATGCCGTCATCGACGGCAATGGTGTTGAATTCCTTGGCAACGCCGCCCGCCGCTTCGATCTCGCGCGCAACGAGCTGACCGAGATCCTTCAGATGCACATGCCCCGGCACGAACTGGGTAAAGGAGTTCACCACCGCGATGATCGGCTTGCCGAAATCGCCGTCTTTCATGCCGGTGGCCCGCCACAGGCCGCGTGCGCCCGCCATATTGCGGCCATGGGTCGTCGTGCGCGAGCGATAGCTGCTCATGATGATCTCGTCCTTTGGTCGTCGTGATCCGCTGATCGGGAACGGGGAGAATAGTGAGTTGCACCCGGCGCGTCGAATGCCCGTCCGTTAGATGGGTGATAGGCAAGCCGGAATGAAGGGATTAGAGACAAAATGCCCGTTCCGTCAATAGCTTGGCCTGCAACGCCGCAGAACAGGGGTGTATCCCGCGAGCTGAGCCCTATGCCGCGCGGACGAGGATTTCCCCGATCTGCACGGCGTTGAGCGCCGCGCCCTTCAGAAGCTGGTCGCCCGCGACGAACATCGCGATCGACCGGCCCGAAGGGTCGGAAATGTCCTGCCGGATACGGCCGACGAGAATATCGTCCTGACCGGAAGCATCCTTCGGCATCGGAAAATAATTCTCGGCGAGATCGTCGACGATCTTTACGCCCGGTGCCCCGGAGAGAATTTCGCGCACCTGCGTTGGGGTAATCGGCTTTTCGCACTCGAAGTCGAGGGCTTCGGAATGCGCGCGCAAGACGGGCACCCGCACGCAGGTTGCCGTCACGCGAATGTCCGGATCGGCGAAGATCTTCTTCGTTTCCTTCACCATCTTCAGCTCTTCCTCGTTATAGCCCGTCTCCGGGTCGATGTCCGAGTTGTGGCTGAACACATTGAAGGGATAGGGGTGCGGAATGATCTTCTGCTCGAAGGGCTCGCCATCGAGAAAGGCGCGTGTCGCCTGTTCCAGCTCTTCCATCGCCGCCGCGCCTGCGCCCGACGCCGCCTGATATGTCGCCGCGACAAGCCGCTTCACCGGGTTCACCTTGTGGATCGGCCAGATCGGCGTGATCGCGATGATGGTCGAGCAGTTCGGATTGGCGATGATGCCCTTGTGTGCGAAGGCGGCTTCCGGGTTGATCTCCGGGATGACCAGCGGCACATCCGGGTCCATGCGATAGGCCGACGAATTGTCGATCATCACCGCGCCTGCGTCGGTCACCGCCTTGGCAAACTTCCTGGAGATGCTGCCGCCTGCCGAGAAAAAGGCGATGTCCACGCCCTTGAAGCTCTCTTCCGTCAGTTCCTCGACGCGAATATCCTGGCCCCGGAATTTCATGGTCTTGCCGGCCGAGCGCGCGCTGGCGAGCAGCTTCAGCTCCTTCACCGGGAAATTGCGTTCCTCCAGGCAGCGGATCATCTCGACGCCCACGGCGCCGGTCGCGCCTGCTATGGCGATGACGGGATTGGCATTCATGTCGGGTACTCCGGATCGAGCCACAGACGGTTGGCGGGCTCGTTTATTACGCCGTGCCTATAACAGCGCCGCCCAGCTCCGGCAAGAGGCGGCTCAGTCCTGCCGGAAGCCTGCGCCGATCTCCGAAATGCGCTCGAAAAAATGAAGGCCCACTCACGGCGATTGCGACAGGCCGGACCATCGATTCAGACTTTGTGCATGTCATCACCCTGAAAGACGGCAAATCGCTTCGCTTCCGCGATTTAATGAACACGGCCGTCGCTGTCGCCGCTTTCTCGTAAGGGCGGGAAGGGGTAGTCTCCCGGTCGGATATTGACCGGGAGATGAGATGCTGAAGAAAACGGGATTTGCCCTTGTTCTAGCTGGCTTGCTGGCAGCGCCGCTACCGGCGGTTGCGGACGCGATTGGCGACAACAACATCTGCTACGAGAAATTCGCCACGGCCGACTACAAGGGGGCGATCCGCTATTGCACCAGCGCCATCGATTCCGGCGAACTCTCCGACCCGGATCTGATCGCCGCCCTCATCAATCGCGGTGTCGCCTACAAGACGACGGAGCAATATGAACTCGCGATCGGCGACTACACACGCGCCCTCCGCCTCGCGCCCAAGGATGCGCTCCTCTATCAGAACCGCGCCAACGCGTTGCGCGCGATGGGCGACTACGACGCTGCATTGAATGACATCCAGAAGTCGATTGACCTCGATCCGAAAAGCGCGGGCGCGTGGTATGTGCGCGGCGCCATTGCCGAAGATCGTGGCGATCCGGGCGGTGCCCGCAAATATTACATGACGGCCTTGAGCCTCGAGCCTGAGAACGAGGTCTACCGCGGAAAGATCCTGGGAAACGGCTCGCAATGACAGCACGTCTCGACGTTGTAAAGGCAATCGGCGAAGCCTATCGCGGCGCCTGGGAACATCTTGGCGAGATGGTGCGTCTCATCTGGCTTCCGGGATTGCTCTATCTCATGCTTTCCATCGCCAGCGTCTTCGTCGATATCGAGGAGCAGCGTGTGGCCGCTGTTCTGATCAATCTGGCCTCGCTCTTTCTCTGGCCCGTCATCGCCGTTGCCTGGCATCGCTTCATCCTTCTCGGCGATGCACCCTCCGGCCATTTTCACATCGCCTTTGGCCGCCGCGAGGCGCGCTATCTCGTTGTTTCCGTCTTTCTGACGCTGCTTTTTGTGCCGGGCTTTGTGCTCGGTGCGGCGCCCGCCTTCATGCCGGCCAACATGACCGCTTCGCTCGTGAGCTTCCTCGGCGTCATTCTCGTCATGGTGGGGATCTATTTCATGGTCCGGCTGACCCTTCTTCTGCCTGCGGTCTCCGTGGGCGATCCGATAAATCCGCGTCTCGTACTGGAGCGCACGAGGGGAAATTTCTGGCGTCTCGTTCTCATCTTTGCCGCCGTCGTCTTGCCCATGCTGCTGATCGCCCTGCTTGTCGGCACGCTGCTCGAAGGCAGCTTCGCCATGCGTCTTGTCGCGGTCAGCATATTGAGCCTCGTGCTCATCTTCTTTGCTCTCGTGAACATCGCCCTCCTTTCCATTGCCTATCGCGAGCTGATCGGCCCGGCCGGAACGCAGGCCCCCGATAATGGCGACTACTGAGTGGCTTCGCGTTTGCCTTCACCGTCTCTCCCGCTAAGCTGAAAATACTGTTCCGGGGGAGCGTTGCCGGTTTTTTAGGGGGGAATGCCATGAGAAAGCTGCCGGTTTTTCGCTCCGTGAGCGAGGTCTTGTCGGGCGTCACGAGGCACTATTTTGAACTGATCGGCGTTGCCGCCTTTCCGCTTCTCGCCATACTTGTCGTGACGGTGGTCGGCGGGGCCCTGCTCTGGCAGTCCGATCTCGCAGATTGGTATATGGAGATGCTCAGGCAGCCGGTGGGCAGCACCGCGCAAACGGCTCCGCCGGTAAGTGGCGGTTCGGGACTTCTGATCGTCCTTCTCGCCATCGTGGTGATGCTCCTCTTCGCGGCCTGCGCCGTTCGCTGGCATCGCTTTGTCCTCCTTGGCGAGCGGCCGGGGGCGGGTGGTGCCCCTCTGGCTACCTGGCGTGGCGAGGACGGCCGTTATGTCATCACCATTCTCAAACTCTCATTGGTTATGATCTTCGCCATGATCCCGGTCGTGGCCGGTAGCGTCATTGCGGGTTATCTGACGAACGGAGGTGAGGGCTCCGGTCTGGGCGCATTGGGAGGGCTCCTGTTTATCGGTGTTTTCTTTCTTCTGATGCTGCTTTTCGTGCGGATCTCGATTGCCCTGCCGGATGCGGCCCTTGGCGGTCGCGGCTCCGTGCGTGTGACTTTCGAGCGGACAGAGGGCAATAGCTGGCGGCTGCTGGGCTACAATATCCTGGTGCAGCTTGCCCTCATGGTCGTGAGCCTGATCTATGGCCTGCTGGCGACGCTCATTCTTGGAAGCGTGTTCGCAGACAGCACGAACGGTGCTGCAATGCTGACTTCAGCCCTGCTCAATATCCCGATCTATCTCTATTCATCGATGATCGGCGTCACCATGCTTTCCGTCGCCTATCGCGAGATTGTCGGTCTGCCGGACGGGGAGGGCCCGGCGGGTGCGGAGCCCGCCTCCGCACTTTGATTGCGCTTTTTTCCCGATTTAGGTAGGGTCCGCCCATAGGGATCAGAAAAGGTGCCCGGAGGCATCCAAGGGTTTGTCTCGTATGCCCTTTCGCAGCGGCATCCGGCCGTCGTCGCAATCTCCCGCGCGAACACCCATCTATGGAGGGAACTTCGCGCGCCACCTGAAAAGGGATGATCCGAATGTCCGTTCACTCGAAAATCAAGCGCATCACCGTTCCGGAAATCCGCGCCCGCAAGGGCGGCGAGCCTATCGTCTCGCTGACCGCCTATCACGCGCATACCGCCCGCTACGTTGACCCCTATGTGGATTTCCTGCTCGTGGGCGACAGCCTCGGCATGGTCATGTATGGCATGGAGACGACGCTGGGCGTCACCCTCGACATGATGATCGCGCATGGCTCCGCCGTTGTGCGCGGTACCGAGCGCGCCCTCGTCGTGGTCGATATGTCCTTCGGCTCCTATGAAGAAAGCCCCGAGATTGCCTTCCGCAATGCCGTCCGCGTCATGAAGGAAACGGGCTGCGCTGCCGTGAAAATGGAAGGCGGCGCGCGCCTCGCACCCACCATCCGCTATCTGGTTGACCGGGGCATCCCCGTCATGGCCCATATCGGCCTGACCCCGCAAAGCGTGCAGGTCATGGGCGGTTTCAAGGCGCAGGGCCGCGAAACCGACGAATGGGCCTCCATCGAGGCCGATGCGCAGGCTGTTTCGGAAGCCGGTGCCTTCGCCGTCGTGGTGGAGGGCGTGGCCGAGCCTCTGGCGGCCAAGATCACCGCCCAGATCGACATTCCGACCATCGGAATCGGCGCCTCGCCTGAATGCGACGGCCAGATTCTGGTACTTGAGGACATGCTGGGCCTCTCGCCCAAACCGCCGAAATTCGTCCGGGAGTTCGCCACACTGGGCGCTCAGATCGCCGGCGCGGCGGAAGCCTATGCCCGCGCCGTGCGTGATCGCAGCTTTCCGGCGGCTGAACACACCTACAGCATGAAAAAGCAAAACAGCTAAAACAATTGATATCTTTACCGCGAGGCCTTCGGGCCTCGCAACGCTGTTTGCCAATAGGCCCCGACCGGGCTATTTTGCGCCGCCTGCAGGGGGCAGGCGCCGGGCGCCTTGCCTGTGCCCATAGCTTTCTCCGCGGAGTATTCTTGTGACCGATCTCTTTCGCGAAGTCGAAGAAGACCTTCGCCGCGAGCAGTTCAGCAAACTTTGGGAAAAATACGGAACCTGGGTCATCGGCCTTGCCGTTGCGGTCGTGCTCATCACGGCTGCTTTCGTCGGCTGGCGCGCCTGGGAGCATTCGAGCCAGGTTGCGGATTCGGCGGCCTATAATGCCGTCGTGAAGGAAACCGCCAATGCCGCCCCCGCCGAGGCCGCCGAAGCCTTTGCGAGGCTTGCCGCTGAAACGGATGGCGGTTACGAGACGCTGGCCCTGCTGCGCGAGGCCGATGCCCGTCTTGCGGCAGACGAGGCGGATGCCGCCCGCACGATTTACGAGCAAGTCTCGAATGATGGCGGTGTGCCCTCGATCATCCGTGGCCTTGCCGCGATCAAGGCCGGTCTCCTCGTTGTCGATACCGCAAGCCATGACGACATGAAGGCGCGCATGGCGCCCTATATCTCCGCCGATTCTCCCTGGCAGGGTTACGCGCTGGAGCTTGTGGCCCTCTCGGCCATGAAGGCGGGCGAGTGGCAGATGGCTGACACCAGCGTCAAGCAGATCATCGCCAATCAGACAACGCCGCCCGGCTTGCGCGACCGCGCGCATGTCATGCAGGCGCTGATTGCGCCCAATCTGCCGCGCACAGCGGAACCCGCCGCTGCGGAAGAAGCGCAATCCGATACCCTCCGGGATGCATCCGAAGACGACATTCCAGAAAACGCTCAAGAGAATACGCCGGAGAATACGCCGGAAGCCCCGGCGGCCCCGGCAGAGACGGAGTAATGGCGATGACGGCGGAATTCATGTCGGTTGCGGCGCGCAAAAGCGGAACCCTCCTGCGCGTGGCGATGGTCGCCCTCGCATTCGGTACACTTGCAGGTTGCGATAGCGTGACGGGGATGTTCACATCCGAAGACAAGACGGTGCTGCCCGGCAAGCGTCTCTCGGTCATGGAGCTAGGCTCGACCCTTGAGGTCGACCCCGCCATCGCCGGTGAACTCGTCATCCTGCCCCAGCCTTATGTGAATCCGGACTGGCCGCAGCCCGGCGGTTCCCCGGACAATGCGAATTATCATCTTGCGGCTCCCGGCCCGCTGGATCGCCTCTGGTCCGTAGATGCCGGTGCAGGCTCGGACCGTGTCGCCCAGCTCATCGCTTCGCCCGTCATTGCGGATGGCAAGATATTTGTGCTCGATGCCGAGTCGACGGTCCATGCCTTCGATCGGAAGACCGGCAAGCGGCTATGGGAAACCGACCTCGTGCCTGAAGGTGAAGATGCCGATGAAGGCCGGGGCGGCGGTGTCGCCTTCGACAATGGCAAGATTTTCGTCGTGACTGGCTTCGGCACCGGCCACGGGCTTGACGCGGCCAGTGGTGCTATCGTCTGGACGCAGACCCTTGGTGAGCCTTTCCGTGCTGCGCCCACTGCCAATGGCGGCCGCGTCTTTGCTGTCACGGCGGACAACCAGACCATCGCCTTCGCGCAGGAGACGGGCGAAGTGCTCTGGCGCCATCGCGGTATCGTCGAAAGCGCGGGCATCCTCAGCTCGCCGAGCCCCGCCGTTGCGGGCTCCGTTGTCATCTCTCCCTATTCCTCGGGCGAACTCGTGGCGCTGCGCGTCGCGAATGGCACCCCGGTCTGGAGCGACTCGCTCAACCGCACCGGTAGGCTCACCTCGCTCAGCGAGCTGAATGACATTGCAGGTCGTCCCGTCATCGACCGTGACCGCGTTTTCGCGATCAGCCATTCCGGCCGCATGGTCTCCATCGATCTGCGCACCGGCGAGCGCGCCTGGACGCGTGATATCGGCGGCGTGCAGACGCCTTGGGTCGCGGGCGACTATCTCTACCTCATCACCAATTCGGAAGAACTCGTCGCGATTTCGCGCCGCGATGGCCGCATCCGCTGGATTACGCCCATGCCGCGCTGGGAAGACCCTGAAGACAGGGAAGACCCCATCGTCTGGTCCGGGCCTGTGCTTGTGAGCGATCGTCTCATCCTTGTTTCGTCCACCGGCGATGCGACCTCCGTCTCGCCCTATACCGGCGAAATTCTCGGCCGCATCGATCTGCCGGACGATGTGCTGATTGCGCCGGTTGTCGCCGACGAAACGCTCTATATTCTGACGGACTCGGCCTCGCTCATCGCGTTGAAGTAAGGAGCGGCTTTCGCGACCCGCGAAGAGCATGAGCTCTCGTAAAACGGCATCAGAAGGGCCGCATAAAGTGTCATTCAAGGTCGCCATTGTTGGACGGCCCAATGTCGGCAAGTCCACCCTGTTCAACAGGCTCGTGGGCCGCAAGCTCGCATTGGTTGACGATACGCCGGGCGTCACGCGCGACCGGCGTGAAGGCGATGCGCAGCTTGGCGATCTCTTTTTCACCGTCATCGACACCGCAGGTCTCGAAGAGGCAAGCGGCGACAGCCTTGAGGCGCGCATGCGCCGCCAGACAGAGCTTGCCGTTGCCGAAGCGGATGTCTGCCTCTTCCTCATCGATGCGCGCGCTGGCGTGACCCCGCTCGACAGCCGCTTTTCCCAGATACTCCGCAAGTCGCCGACGCCGGTCATCCTCGCCGCCAACAAGTGCGAGGGCGGGGCGGGCCAGTCGGGCCGTATG
>Ga0114898_1000708_pt1 | contig 23400 bp, 22 predicted proteins | sample Malvired_Geostar_FD_83496 | JGI IMG/M metagenome (GOLD analysis project Ga0114898, IMG submission 83496) | Marine viral communities from the Global Malaspina Expedition - Malaspina viral metaG DeepMed_Geostar | ecosystem: Environmental > Aquatic > Marine > Oceanic | place: Mediterranean Sea... | reverse complement strand
GAACATGGACGACCACATGGACGCCCTGTTCCAGGCCATCGTCGATCACGTACCGGCTCCCGCCGTGGACGTCACCGGTCCGTTCCAGATGCAAATCTCGCAGTTGGACTACAACAGCTTCCTCGGCGTTATCGGCATTGGCCGTATCCCACGCGGCAGCGTCAAGACCAACACCCCGGTGACCGCCATCGGCGCCGACGGCAAGAAGCGCAACGGCCGCATCCTGAAGATCATGGGTCACTCCGGTCTGCAGCGCGTCGAAGTCGCCGAAGCCCAGGCCGGTGACATCGTCTGCATCAGCGGCATGGACGAGCTGTACATCTCCGACACCCTGTGCGATCAGCAGAACGTCGAGGCCCTGCCGCCGCTGTCCGTCGACGAGCCGACCGTTTCCATGACCTTCCAGGTCAACGACTCGCCGTTCTGCGGCAAGGAAGGCAAGTTCGTCACCAGCCGCAACATCAAGGAGCGTCTGGAGAAGGAGCTGCTGCACAACGTCGCCCTGCGCGTCGAAGAAGGCGACTCGGCGGACAAGTTCAAGGTGTCCGGTCGTGGCGAACTGCACCTCTCGGTACTGATCGAAACCATGCGCCGTGAAGGCTTCGAACTGGCCGTTGGCCGTCCGGAAGTGGTGATCAAGGAGATCGACGGCGAGAAGCAGGAGCCCTACGAGAACGTCATCATCGACATCGAGGAGATCCACCAGGGTCCGATCATGGAGCAGATGGGCCTGCGCAAGGGCGATCTGACCAACATGGTGCCGGATGGCAAGGGCCGTATCCGCCTCGAATACACCGTGCCGGCGCGTGGCCTGATCGGCTTCCGTAACTCCTTCCTGACCATGACGTCCGGTTCCGGCATCCTGACCTCGACCTTCAGCCACTATGGTCCGATCAAGCTCGGCGAAGTCGGCCATCGTCAGAACGGCGTACTGGTCTCCATGGCGACCGGCAAGGCGCTGACCTACTCGCTGGAAACCCTGCAAGACCGCGGCAAGCTGTTCCTCGAGCCCGGTCAGGACATCTACGAAGGCCAGCTGGCCGGTATCCACAGCCGTGACAACGACCTGGTGATCAACCCCACCAAGGGCAAGAAGCTCGACAACATGCGCGCTTCGGGCAAGGACGAAACCATCCAACTGGTTCCGCCGATCAAGTTCACCCTGGAACAGGCACTGGAATTCATCGACGACGACGAACTCGTCGAAGTGACGCCAAAGTCGATCCGCCTGCGCAAGAAAGTGCTCAACGAAAACGAGCGCAAGCGTGCCAGCAAGAACTGATACGCCGTTGTAGCCGCACAGCAAGGGCGCCTTCGGGTGTCCAGGCTGTCAACAAGAACCCCGCCCAGTGGCGGGGTTTTTTGTTTGTGTGGGCTTCTGCAGCCTGTGCTGGATATCGCGCCAGACTCTTGTGGGAGCCCCGCCCTCGGGGCGAGCTTCTGCTTCAAAGCTGCCCCGCCGCTCATATTCGCCGCGAGGCGCGCCTCCTACGAAAGCGCTGCGGTCTGTACTGGACATCAGGTCCACCGCCGCCCCAGGTCTTTGTGGGAGGCCCGCCCTCGGGGCGAGCTTCTGCTTCAAAGCTGCCCCGCCGCTCATATTCGCCGCGAGGCGCGCCTCCTACGAAGCGCTGCAGCCTATGCTGGACATCAGCCCCACCGCCGCGCTAGCCCTTGTGGGAGGCCCGCCCTCGGGGCGAAGCTTTTGCTTCACAGCGGCCCTGCCACTCAAATTCGCCGCGAGGCGCGCCTCCTACGAAAGCGTTGCGGTCTGTGCTGGATATCAGCCCCACCGCCACGCCAGCCCTTGTGGGAGCCCCGCCCTCGGGGCGAAGCTTTTGCTTCACAGCTGCCCCGTCACTCGCATTCGCCGCGAGGCGCGCCTCCTACGAAAGCGCTGCGGCCTGTGCTGGAAATCAGCCTCACCGCCGCCACCAGGCCCTTGTGGGAGGCCCGCCCTCGGGGCGAAGCTTTTGCTTCACAGCTGCCCGGCCGCTCATATTCGCCGCGAGGCGCGCCTCCCACGAAAGCGCTGCGGCCTAGTTTGTTGGACGCCATGTCCACCGCCGCCCCAGGTCTTTGTGGGAGGCCCGCCCTCGGGGCGAAGCTTTTGCTTCACAGCCGCCCTGCCGCTCATATTCGCCGCGAGGCGCGCCTCCTACGAAGCGCTGCGGCCTGTGCTGGAAATCAGGCCCACCGCCGCGCTAGCCCTTGTGGGAGGCCCGCCTCGGGGCGAAGCTTCTGCTTTTCAGTCATGCGCTCGAGCCGGGCGGGGGCGCTTGATCTGCTGGCGGTGCGCTCTTGCGCGCTGCATCGATGATCCGGCCCAGCAGGCGATGCAGCGCATCGCGGTGGCCCATGGCGCCGCTCGAGGGTTGGTGTGTGTTCGAGGTCATGACCACGGTCATCTCCAGCCCAGGCACCACATAGAGCATCTGCCCACCGTAGCCCCAGCCATAGCGCACCGCTTCGCCTTCCAGCGAGGTGATGAACCAGCCGTAGCCATAGCCATGCCCGGTGTAGCGCGAGCGGGTGCGCGGCGTCCATGAGGCCTCGATCCATTCTTCGGACAGTAGTCGTTCGCCCGCCGCCGTAAGTCCGCCGCGGCGGTAGAGTTCGCCGAAGGCGAGCAGCGAGCGCGGGGTCATTGCCATTTCATTGCCGCCCAGGTAGATGCCCTGCGGGTCGCGCGTCCAGGCGCTGATGGCAAAGTCGTCGAGCGACGCGAGCCATCGGCGGGCCAGCTGCAGGGTCGATTGGCCGGTGCGGCGGGTGAGGATCGCAGAGAGCAGATGGCTTGATCCGGTGGAATAGATCATCGTCCCGCCGGGCTCGGCCTCGAACGGGCGCGCCAGCGCGGCGCGGACCCAGTTGCGGCTTGCCACCCAGGCACCATAGTTGCGCCCGGAGGTGGAGCCAAGCCCGGCTTGCATGGAAAGCAGATTGCCCACCGTGACGTCGTGCAGCCGGTGATCGGGATCGGCGGGAATATCATTGCGCAGCAGCTCGGCCATGCGCTGGTCGGTGCCGGTCAGAACGCCCTTGTCGATGGCGATGCCGACCAGTGCCGAGATGACCGTCTTGGATGCCGATTTGATGTTGGTAGGCGTGGTCGTCCGGTGGCCCCGGTAGCCGCGCTCGACGATTACCTGGCCGTGGCGGGAGATGATCAGGGTTTCCAGCTGATCGAGCTGTTCGGCCTGATCGACGACCGCGTTCAGTGCGCTGTCGGCCGATGCCGACGACCCGAGGGTGAGCAGGATCACCGCGCAGATCGCGCGCAGCGACGTGAACCAAGGGTGCGCCTGGGCGCTATGGGGTGATAAGCACATACGCGGTTTGACCGTTATCCGTCGGTGCCGTGCGATCGGAGTGGCGACCCCAACGGCGGGTTCCTGCATCCGGCTGCGCTGCCTCGGGCTGCTGGCGTGTGGGCCCTGGCGAGCGGCGGCGGCCTGTCTGGATCTGTCACGCGTCTGTCACGCGCAGGTCATAGGCTCGTAGTTTTTCGACAGGAAGAGTCCTTCATGCGCAGTCTTCGCCCGCTTCTGTTCGTTCTGTTCTTGCCCGGTCTGGCTATGGCCGATGTGCGGGTCGCCGGCCCGGTCGAGGCCGGTGTGTTCGAAAGCCGTTATCAGGACCAGCAACCCGGTGAACGGCTACTGACCCGTGGCGATCAGCGGATAAACGCCACGCAGGTCGTGCCCGCCAGGATCGGGACCAAGTTCGGTCTGCGCTATCGGCTGGAGGGCAAGCGCGCGGACGACACCCCGCTCACATTGCTATACCTCACGCCCGGAGTGATCGATGCGAACGGTGAGCGGCACGACCGTTACGAGGTGGTGCAGAAACTCGTTCCGGATGCGCCGCTGGATGTCATGGCCTTCGAGTTCACCGAAACCCATGAGCTGGTGCCCGGCCAGTGGCATTTCCTGGTCTTCCAGGGGGACCGCAAGCTGGCCGAGCATCGTTTTGACGTGCGCTGAAAGGGTCGAACCTCGTTCCAGCGTTCGTCGTGCGCGGGTCTGTAACGCCCAGGTGGCGCGAGTGCCGTGGCCCCGGGGCTTCACGAGGCGTTTGCGGGGCGCCGGGCGCATTGCGAGCCTGACGCATCGCGCGCCCTTACTGGCGGATCCAGGTCTGCGTGCGGCCTAGCGCCTCGATGCCGATATAGCCGCGCATCTCCAGCTTTTCGCCTCCTTCGGGCAGGGTCAGCTTGGCGCGATAGGTCTTGCCTTTGACAGGGTCGAGGATGTTGCCGTCGCCCCAGACGCGGTCGCCGTCGGGCTTGAGGCCCCAGAGAATCGTCATGCCCTTGATCGGCTGGCCTTTGCGCTCGCCCTCACAGGCGTCGCAGACCGGATTGGGGCCTTGCGCCGATTGCAGGATTTCAACCACTTTGCCGGTCAGCGTGCCGTCGGCGGCCCGCCGGATGTCGACGATGGACTTGGGCTTGCCGGTTTCGTCATCGATGGTTTGCCAGTGCCCTTCAGGCGAGTCGGTCGCGAAAGCCAAGGAACTGAGCGCGAGCGGCAGTGCCAGCGATAAGGCCGTAAACAGTGGGCGCATGGTTTCTCCTGCGGTAGTGGTTGGCTGCGCTGACTTTACCACCGTCCCCCGATCTGCCGCGCTGAAGCCGAATGCCGGCGCGGGAGCACGGGTGAAACGGGGCGCGCCACGCATCTATGACGGCCTGCCTGCGTCGAACGCTTCGAACGCAAGCGCCAGCGGCGCCTGGCAGTTTTAGCCCTGCAGATCGGTCAGCATGGCTGTGGCGACGGCTTCGGCGACCTTGATGCCATCGACTCCCGCCGAGAGAATGCCCCCCGCGTAGCCGGCGCCTTCACCCGCCGGGTACAGGCCTCGAGTGTTGATGCTCTGCAAGGACGTGTTGTCGCGCTTGATGCGCACCGGCGACGAGGTCCGTGTCTCGATGCCGGTGAGCACGGCGTCGGCACGGTCGAAGCCGCGGATCTGCTTGCCGAACGCCGGCAGTGCTTCGCGGATGGCGTCGATTACGTAGTCGGGCAGCGACGGCGCCAGATCGCCCAGGCGCACGCCGGGCTTGTAGGACGGCTCGACGTCGCCGAATGCGCTCGACGGCTGGCCGCGAATGAAATCGCCCACCAGTTGCCCCGGCGCGCAGTAATCGCCACCACCCAGCTCGAACGCGCGCGATTCCAGCCGCTCCTGAAGCTCCACCCCCGCGAGCGGGCCACCGGGGAAGTCTTCTTCCGGGTTGATGCCGACGACGATCCCGGCGTTGGCATTGCGCTCGTTGCGCGAGTACTGGCTCATGCCGTTGGTGACCACGCGGTTGGGTTCGGAGGTAGCCGCCACCACGGTGCCGCCCGGACACATGCAGAAGCTGTAGACGGCGCGGCCGTTGGTCGCGTGGTAGACGAGCTTGTAGTCGGCAGCGCCCAGTTCCGGGTGTCCGGCGTATTTGCCCAGGCGCGCGTGGTCGATCAGCGATTGCGGATGCTCGATGCGAAAGCCCACGGCGAAGGGCTTGGCTTCGAGATAGACACCGCGCTCATGCAGTATGCGGAAGGTGTCGCGTGAACTGTGACCGAGCGCCAGCACGACGTAGCGGCTGCGCAGCGCTTCACCGCTGGCCAGGCGCACGCCCTGGATGCGTCCGTCTTCGATGATGAAATCGACCACGCGGCTGTCGAAACGCACCTCGCCGCCCAGCGACTTGATTTCCTCGCGCATGGTCGAGACCACGCCGGTCAGGCGGAAGGTGCCGATGTGCGGCTTGCTGACGAACATGATCTCTTCCGGCGCCCCGGCGCGGACGAACTCGTGCATCACCTTGCGACCGTAGAACTTCGGGTCCTTGATCTGGCTGTAGAGCTTGCCGTCGGAGAACAGCCCGGCGCCGCCCTCACCGAATTGCACGTTGGATTCGGGGCTCAGCACCTTCTTGCGCCACAGCGCCCAGGTGTCCTTGGTGCGGCTGCGCACGTCGCGGCCGCGTTCCAGCACGATCGGCCTGAAGCCCATCTGCGCGAGGGTCAGCGCGGCGAACAGCCCGCAGGGGCCGAAGCCGATCACCAGCGGGCGTTCGCTCAGCCCCTCGGGTGCCTGGCCGACCGGGTAATAGCCGGTGTCCGGCGAGACGCGGATGTTGCGGTCGTCGGCCAGGCGCTGGAGCACCTTGGGCTCGTCGGTCACGCTGGCATCGATGATGTAGACGAAGGTGATTTCGCTGTTCTTCTTGCGCGCGTCATAGCTGCGCTTGAAGACGCTGAAATCGAGCAGGTCGGTATCGGTGACATTCAGGCGCGCGACGATGGCCTGGCGCAGGGCGTCGGCGGAATGATCGAGCGGCAGTTGCAGTTCGTTGATGCGAATCATGACGAGTCCTGGCCGGTGACCCCGGCAAAGGGAGGGACGAGCGCACCATTCGCGGCCATGCGAGGCAGGCGAGTCGGGCTGATCCAGGGAAGGCGCGCAGTGTAGCTTCGCTGGTCGAGCCTGTCATTCAGGCCCTGTGTCATCGTGGCGGCATCGGAGCGATCCCGCCACGTCGCGCCTGGACTGCATCGCCCGGACAGGTGTCCGCTACGGATGCGTCAGCCACGTTGAGGCTTTCGGATTACTGAAGCACGACTCGCGAGTTGAGGGGCTGCAACGGACGGTTGTTGGCATGGCCGACGGCGCTCTGCAGCGCTTCGATCTGTTGCTTCGAGGCGACAACCGGCTGTTTCAGCACCAGCCAGCGCACGCCCTCGGTGCAGGGTGGCGTGGTCAGTGAGCCGCTGAAACGGTAGTAATCCAGGTCGGCGGGTAGCAGTTCGGTCACGTTCATCGGGGCGATCTGCCGGGCCTGGCCCGCCTGCGGCGGTGCGTCCCACAGACGAGCCAGCGCGGTGTTCTGCTCGCCTTCCTTGAACATCAGTGCGATCACCGCGAGATTGCCCTCCTGGTCGGCGTGCACCAGATGGCCTTCGAGCGGATAGGACTGGCCCTTGATATGGTTTTCGCTGGGCATGTGGAAGTGGAACTGCAGCAGTTCGTAGTCATTGCCGTCGAGTGACAGCTGGCTACCGGGCGCGTAGGCCACCTGCACGGTATGCCCGGTGTTGACCACCTCGCTGGTGCCGGTCTTGTAGTTCAGCCGCAGCGGTGCGAGGTCCGCCTCGACGAGCCCGTCGATATCGACCGGGGCCTGGTTCTTGCCTGAGCAGGCGCCAAATTCCGGCGTCAGGGTGGCCCAGTTTTCCGGTCCTGCCTCACCGGAATAATCCCAATGAGTCCCCGGCGTTACCGCGCCTGCGTGGGCGCACGCAAGCAATACACCAACGCTTAATGCCGCTCTTTTCATGACAGCTCTCCAACTTCATCTATGGACATGAGCGAGCCTCGACAGGCATGGGCGCTCCCGCTCTCTGACAAGGCGAAACGGTGTGTTGCTCGGCGGGCAGGCGAGACGGGTGTGCAGAAGGGTGATCAGGTCGTGGGTGGAGCTTCTGGCAAAGGGCTCGTTTGGCGCTACGCTGTGACAGAGTTCTCGGTTTTCTACCCCTGAGGTGGCCCGCACGGCACCGCTGCGGCCTGGGTGACGCTGAGCGCAACAACAATAACGATCGTCCGCCGAGACGACCCTCGATGAGGTTGGCCCGATGAAACACGCACCGTTCACCCTGAGTGCCTTGCTGATCTGCCTGTCCGGGCTGGCGCTGGCCGCCCCTACCAGTGACGAAGCGCTGGAGCGCATGCGCTCGATGAAGACCACCGGCCAGTCGCTGGACATGAAAACCGTGCCGCAGGATGGCGAGGTGGCCGATGCGATTCGCCAGAACCTGGAACGGATCAAGCTGCCGGACGGCTTCAAGATCGAGCTTTACGCCGTGGTCCCCGACGCGCGCCACATGGCGGTAGGACCCTCCAGCGGCGTGGTCTTTGTCGGCACGCGCAAGACCGACCTGTGGGCCGTTACCGATCGCACCAAGAACCGCACCGCCGATGAGGTCAAGCGGTTCGCCCCGGCAATCTCCTTCACCCAGCCCGGGCCCTGCTTCAGCCCGGACGGTTTCCTCTTCGTGGCCGAGCACAATCGCGTACTGGTATTCCCCGCCGCCGAATTCTTCTACGAAGGGCCGGACGTCGCCGCCGATATCGTGGTGCCTACCGGCGAGCTGATCCCGACCGATGAGGAGAGCTACAACCACGGCGCGCGGGTTTGCGCCATCGGGCCGGACAACCGGCTGACCATTTCCCTCGGGCAGCCGCACAACGTGCCGCCGAAGGACAAGCTCGATCTCTACAACCAGCATGGCATCGGCGGCATCGTGCGCATGGAGCGCGACGGCAGCAAGCGGGAGGTCTACGCGACGGGTGTTCGCAACTCGGTGGGGATCACCTACAACCCGACCACCCAGGAGTTGTGGTTCACCGACAATCAGGTCGATGGCATGGGCGATGACACCCCGCCCGGTGAGATCAACCACGCACCGAAGGCCGGCATGCAGTTCGGCATGCCCTGGTATGGCGGCGGTCAGGTGCGCACCAACGAATACGCCGAGCAGACGCCGCCAGAAGGACTGACATTCCCGGTGGTGGAAACCGTGGCTCACGCGGCGGACATGGGGCTGACTTTCTACACCGGCAAGATGTTTCCCGAGCAATACCGAGGCGGGCTGTTCAGCGCCCAGCGTGGCAGTTGGAACCGTACCGTACCGGCTGGCGCGCGGGTGATGTTCACCCCGTTCGCCGCCGACGGATCGGCCCCGTCGGGCGAGACGGTGCCTTTCGCCGAAGGGTGGCTGGATGAAGAAACCGGGGAATATTTCGGCCGTATCGTGGACGTGGCCCAGCTCAAGGATGGTTCGCTGCTGGTCAGTGACGACACCGCCGGAGCGATCTATCGGATCTCCTATGACGCCGATTGACCTGGATCTTTCGCAAGGCTGGCCGGCTCGCTCGTCGAGCCGGCCAGCGCCGATCAGGGGTGTGCCTATGGTCAGGAATCGTCGCAGTCGGATGCTCATGGCCTGGCTGGTGCTGCTGGCGCTGCTGTTCACGGCCGAGGTCCGTGCCGCCGATGCGGGTGCGGGGCGTGCCAAGGCGAAAATGTGCGCGGCGTGCCATGGCCTCGACGGGCTGAGCAAGGTGGCCGATGCGCCGAACCTGGCGGGCAACGGCGAGTTGTACCTGGCGCGCCAGCTCCAGGCCTTTCGAAGCGGCGAGCGCAAGCACCCGCAGATGTCGGTGATCGCCGCTGGCCTGAGCGACGACGACATCGCCAATCTCGCCGCCTGGTACTCGGCGATCAAGGTCAGCGTCGAGTTGCCACAGTAACCGGGCGTCACGCTGGGCCTGGCGTCCGGCACGGGTTGCAGCATTTTTCTGAAATGCCCGGGCTATCCTCTATACTCGCCGCCATCCGGGCCGGCCCCGTCTCGCTGCACGAGCCGGGCGTGCCACGCTCGCTCATCCACGAAGTAAGGATTGTCCATGGTCAATAACGATGTGTTGCGCAGCCTGCGTTACATCCTGAACGTAAGCGACGCAAAGCTCGTCGAGATCACCCGCCTGACCGGCTACCAGGTCAATGAGGCCGATATGGTCGCCTACCTGAAGAAGGACGATGAGGACGGTTACAAACCCTGCGGGGACGAAGTCATGGCGCATGTGCTCGATGGCGTGGTGATCTACAAGCGCGGCAAGGACGAGAGCCGCCCGACGCCCGCTGTCGAGTTGCCGGTAACCAACAACATGGTGCTCAAGAAGCTGCGTGTGGCCTTCGAGCTGAAGGAAGATGACCTGCACGCGATCCTCAAGGCGGCGGATTTCCCGGTATCCAAGCCGGAGCTCAGCGCGCTGTTCCGCAAGGCCGGACACAGCAACTACCGTGTCTGCGGCGACCAGCTGTTGCGCAACTTCCTCAAAGGCCTGGCGTTGCGCGCCAAGTGATCGAACGCCTGCTCGTCGCACCTGTGGCGGGCAAAAAAAGCCCCGCCGCAAGGGGCGGGGCGCGTTGAACGGCTGAACGCTTAGTTCTGGACCATCGCGATGACACGGTCGCGCAGCTGTGGGTCGCTCTGCACCGCCTGGTTGATGGCGTTGTATTCCTCGATGCTGAGGTCGTTCTCGACCACGGTATTCATCATTTTCTCGTTCGCTTCCTGCTGCAGCTGCTGGGCTTCGGCTGGATCGCCGGTCTTTTCCAGCTTGGCGGTGAAGTCTTCGCGGATTTCCATGATTTCACCCAGTGAATCGGCAAATTTCTCCAGCTTCTTGTCGCTGATGTCCGCTGCCTGCACCGCGGGCGCGGGCTGAGTCGTCGGCGCTGCCTCCTGCGCGGACACCTGTGAGGTGCCGGCGGCCATGAGAAGAGCGGCAAGGCCGGCGGAAACGAGGCGGGCGTTTAGCTTGGTCATGTTGGATATTCCTGCGGTTTGAAGACGGCAGGGACCATTGCATCAGCCATGCCAGCCTGGGCTGCACATATCAAGCTACTGAAAATAAACGAATTATTCCGTTCGTCCTGTTCGGCTCGACGTTGCAGGGGCTGTTCTGTATGGTGCCAAAATGGCACATGTAGCAGTTTGGCAGAGAACCTCGACGCTCCGCGGCGCGCTGCTGTTGAAGGTCGTGATCCCGCTGGTGGCGATCATGCTCGGCTTCAGCTATCTGCTGTTATGGACGGTCGAGCGCAACAGCGAGCGGCGCCTGCAGGAAGAGGTCGAGCTGGTGGCGCGGGCGGTTCGGTTGCCGCTCAGCGACAGTCTGGAAAGGCAGCACGACCGTACCTCGCAACAGGTGTTGGAATCCGTGCTTGGCCTCGGTCGCGTCTATGGGGCTTATCTTTATGACGATCAGGGCAAACTGGTGGCCTTTGCAGGCGCCATCGAGCCGGATCAGGACCAATCTTCGATTCAGGAGCTGACCGCGGACGGCAAACGTCGCGGTGGCTATCAGCGCATCCGTGGGCGTGAGGTCTACTCCTATTTCCTTCCGCTCGAACAGAGCGGCGGGCGCATCAATGGCCTGTTGCAGGTGACCCGTCGCTGGAATGATTTCGAGCGCGATACACGACGCCTGCGCGTGATCGCCGGGATATCGGCCGCGGCGCTGGCGCTGGCCGCGGTTTGCATCGTCCTGCTGGGGCACTGGTCGGCCATCGGTCGCCATTTGCAGCAGCTGACCCAGAGCATGGCACGTGTCGCTTCGGGCGATCGCCAGCACCGTGCGCCACACAGCGGACCCCAGGAAATCGCGGTGCTCGGCCGCGCATTGAACCAGATGCTCGACAGCATCGCCGACGCCGAGCAGCGGATGGCTGCCCAGAAGGCGCGTGAGGCGGAACTCGAATCCCGGTTGCGACGTACGCAGCAGTTGGCTGCGGTGGGGCGCCTGGCCGCTGGGGTGGCGCATGAGCTAGGCAGCCCGCTCAGCGTCATCGACGGCAAGGCCCAGCGAGTGCTACGCAGCGAACACCTGGAAGATGGCCAGCGCAAGGGCCTGCTGCAGATCCGCAGCCAGGTGCGGCGGCTCAGCGAGATCGTTCGCCAATTGCTGGAGTTCGGACGCGCTGCTGGCCGCCCAGCACGGCGCATGCACGCTGATGTGCTGGCGCATTCGGCCGCCGCCGCGGTTGCCGATGAGCTGGCCTCGCTGGATGTGAAGCTGCACCTTCAGGCGCCGGACGTTGCCCTGCATTGCGACGTCGATCCGCCGCGCTTCGAGCAGGCGTTGACCAATCTGTTGCGCAATGCCGCCCAGGCCAGTCCCGGCGGACGCGTGATGCTGCGCTGGTGGCAGGAAGCCGATTGCCTGATGTTCCAGGTCGAGGATGACGGTCCTGGCGTGGCCGAGCAGCACCGCGCTGCCCTGTTCGAACCGTTCTTTACCACCAAGCCGGTGGGCAAGGGCAGCGGCCTGGGGCTGGCGGTGGCGCATGGGGTGGTGGCCGAATGTGGTGGCCGGATCGAACTGGTGGAAAGCCCGCTGGGTGGCGCGGCGTTTCGTATTTCCCTGGCGCTCGCCAACGAGGATGACACGCATGCAAATGGATGACAGCGCGCCGCAGCGGGTGTTGATCGTCGAAGACGATGACAGCCTGCGCCAACTGCTGGTCGAGGAACTGGAAGATCGCCCGTTGCACGTACACGCCGTGGCGAGCGCGGAAGACGCCGTGCCGCTGCTCGACAGCTTCGAGCCGGAGCTGGTGATCAGCGATCTGCGTCTGCCGGGCGCCGATGGCATGGCGTTGTTGCGGCGGGTCAAGGCCATGCAGGCCGCGCCGGCGTTCCTGGTCATCACCGCATTTGGCAGCATTCAACAGGCCGTTGCGGCGCTCAAAGAGGGCGCCGATGAATTCCTGACCAAGCCGCTGGACCTCGAACACCTGGGGCTGGCCGTGTCGCGCGCGCTGGAGACTCGCCGGCTGCGCGACGAGGTGCGACGCTTCCAGCAATTGCTCAGCGACGATCGTTTTCACGGCATGCTTGGTCGCAGCCGTGTGATGCGCGGTCTGTTCGACCAGATTCGGCAGCTTGCGCGCGCCTCCGGCCCCGTCCTGGTCATTGGCGAAAGCGGCACCGGCAAGGAGTTGGTGGCGCGCGCGGTACATGCCGAGAGCGAGCGATCGCAGCGACCCTTTCTGGCCATCAACTGCGCCGGGTTGCCGGCCGAACTCCTGGAAAGCGAGTTCTTCGGTCATGCCGCCGGTGCGTTCACTGGCGCCAGTCGTGCGCACAAGGGGCTGTTTCAGCAAGCCGACGGCGGCACCCTGTTTCTCGACGAGATCGGCGAAATGCCACTGCCGTTGCAGGCCAAACTGCTGCGCGTGCTGCAGGAAGGCACCATCCGCCCGGTTGGCGGCGAGCGCGAACTGAGCGTCGACGTGCGCATCATCGCCGCCAGCAATCGTCCGCTGGAAACCGCCGCGGGACGTGAGTCGTTTCGCGAGGATCTGTTCTTCCGCCTGGAGACGTTCATCCTCCAGGTGCCGCCGCTGCGTGACCGCGAGGAAGACCGCGAGCTGCTCGCTGCCGGCTTCGTCGCGCACTTCGCCGCCCGTGATGGTCGTCCCGTGCGTGGGCTGTCGCGCGCGGCACTCGAGCAACTGCGGCGCTATCCCTTCCCCGGCAACGTGCGAGAGCTGCAGAACGCCATGGAACGCGCCGTCACCTTTTGCCATGGCCGCAGCATCGAGCTGGAGCATCTGCCGACGCGGATCGCCAGCTACCAGGAAACCCCGTCCGAAACCCGCTCCGATGAATTGCTCGGGCTGATGATCGACGGTCCCTTGCTACCGACGCTGGATGAGTTGGAGATGCGTTACATCCGCCACGTGCTGGAGCGGGTCGAGGGGAACAAGCGGCGCGCTGCGGCGTTGCTCGGCATCGGACGCCGCACCCTCTACCGTCGTCTCGGCGAAAAGGAAGTGGACGAGGGCTGAGCCCGCTGCTGCGCCGCTCAGGCCTGGTAGCGCTCGCGCCGTTCACCCCTGCGCGAGCAACGCCTGACCGCTCGGCGCGCCGAGGGGCGACCCTGGCGTGCGGTTGCGGATCGCCACCCATTCCTCCAGCGCGGCCGCCGAGCGCGGCGGCGAAATCAGATAGCCCTGGAACAGGTCGCACCCGGCTTGCAGCAGTGCCGATTGCTTCTCCAGCGTATCCACGCCCTCGGCGTTGACCCGCTTGCCCTGAGCCTGGCAGAACGCAACGATGGCCCTCAGGCTTTCCTGCATCTCGGTGCGGGTCAGGCGTTCGACGATGGCCATGTCCAACTTGATGGTGTCAGCCGGATACTCGAGCAATTGTTGGATCGAGGTGTACCCAACGCCGAAATCATCGATGGCCACACGGAAGCCGGCCATGCGGATCGCGCGCACCACTTCCATGGTGTTGTTGCTCAGCTCGGCGGCATAGGTCTCGGTGAGTTCGATCTCGATACGGCTGGTACAGATGCGGTAATGCGCGGCACGTTCGATCAGGTAATTGCAAAGGCGATCATCGGTCAGCTGTGCCGAGGAAACGTTGATGGCCAGGATCACCTCTTCACCGAACAGCCTGACCAGCTCCGGATAGCCTGCCAGGGCGTGATCGATCACCCAACTGTCGATCTTCGGGAACAGGCCGGCGCGCTCGGCGATGGGTATGAATTCCCCGGGCGAGACCGTGCCCAGCAGCGGCGAATGCCAGCGCAGCAGCACCTCGCAGCTGGTCACGGCGCCTCTGCGATCCACGGCGGGCATGTAGACCAGGCTGAACTGGTCGTCGCCGTCGAGCAGGCGCAACTGCTCCTCGATGACCCGGATGCGCAGGTTGCGCTGCTCCAACTGGGCCGAGAAGGCCACCGCGACGTTCTTGCCCTCGGCCTTGGCCTGGTACATCGCCGTGTCGGCGCGGGTCAGCAGTTGGGTGATGGAATCGGCATCGGCCGGATAGCGGGCAGTGCCGATGCTGACACTGACCGGGTAGAGACGATCCTCCAGGCGAAAACCGCCACGACACAGGCCCAGCAAGGCGTCGGTAAGAGCCGGCAGGCTGTCGTGCTCGACATCGGTCAGCAGCAGGATCGCGAACTCGTCACCCGACAGCCGGGCGAGCGCGGCTTCGGCGTCCGGGTGAGCCTGTCGATGACGGTCGAGCACACCCTGGACCCGTTTGGCGAATATCCGTAGCAGCGCATCGCCGGCATCGTGGCCGTGCTGGTCGTTGACCTGCTTGAAGTTGTCCAGGTCGAGAAACAGCAGCGCCAGCTGCCGCTTGCTATGCGCACACTGGTCGTACATGGCGGTGGCCAGCACACCGAAGTGGGCACGGTTGCTGATGCGGGTCAGGCTGTCTGTCCAGGAAATCTCCTGGATGCGCTGCAGGGCGGTGGTGTTGCGCTCGTGAAGGGTCTTCATGTTCAGCGTCAGCCGGCCGATCTCGCCGCCATCGCCGGGTTCGTCCAGTGCGTCGCGCTTGCACAGCAGCAGGTCGGTCAGTTGCCGGTCAAGCAGGCTGATCGGGTCGGTGACATAGCGCCGTATCAGCAGCAGCAAAAGGCCGATGGTGATCAGGCAGACCATCGAGCCGCCAACCAGGAAGGCCAGGCTCAGCGTCTGCAGGCGTGCGGCGATGTAGTCAGGCGCAGGTGCCAGCCGGGCATGCAGCGAGCGTGACAGCTCGATATCGGCCGACAGGCCCGGCGCAGCCGGCGGCAACGTCGAGGCAATCTCGATCGCTGCGCCGTATTCGCTCTCCAGGCGCTGCTTCAGCGCGACGAAATGATCCGGCCGCACGGCCAGCTGCAACGCGAACGCCTCCAGCCGTTGGCTTGGCAAGGGCCGGCTGCTGGAGGCCGACAGCAGGAACTCGGTGGCCAGCAAAAGCGGCCCCTGGTCGGCGCTTGCCAAATAGCTCGTCTTGCCGGCGTCGGTTGCCTGCCGGGCCTCGCGAACGAGCTGTTGTTGTTGGGCGCTCATGGTCGAAAAGGGCGCCAGGCTGCTTTCGAAGTAATACGCCACCTCGCCGTCGGGCTGCACGATGGCGAACGAGACGAATGACAATCGACTGGTGGACAGCGAACGGACACTCTGCTGAATGCGCAAGCTGAGCGTCTCGTTGCGGTAGGCGGTATTGGTCTCGCGCAGAAACAGCAGCAGCGCCTCGCTCTCCATGATCGAGTTGAGCACGCTGCGGTTGAACGCCTCATAGTCCATGTAGGCGGATTTCAGGGCCGACAGCTGTTGCGCCAGGCGCGCTTCTTCGAGGCCCAGCAGCGAAGCCCGTTGGGTCAGGTAGGCGGTCGTCGCGGCCAGCAGCTGGATGATCAGGATGACCGGAAAGATCACCAGCAGGGCGCGCTTACCGAGCGTCATGGGCGTTGATCAGTGCGCTGATGATGCGCCGCCGCGTCTGCGTGGCATGCGGCGGCAGGGGTTCGAACGACTGGCTGCGCGCCAGTATGTCCTCCGGCGGATAGATGGTCGGGTCCTGTCGCATCGCTTCGGGCAACAGTGCCCGGGCCGCCGCATTGGGTGTCGCGACGCCCAGCTCGGCGGCGTTCAATGCGGCGATCCGGGGGTCGCTGATGAAGTCCAGAAAACGGTACGCCAACGCCTTGTTCGGGGTGTTGGTCGGAATCGACAGGCAGTCGACCCAAAGCAGCGTGCCTTCCTCGGGCACCGCGTAACGCCAAGGCGCGCCGTCGACCCCGGGCGCCTGATTGAGCACATGCTGGTCGCCACTGTAGGCCAGCGCCATGACGGCCTGGTCCAGGTAGCGTTGGCGACCCAGCGAAGTGATCGCGTATTCATAGGTGAGCACGGCGCTGGCCTGGGCGCGGAGCAGTTCGAACGCGGCCTTGAGCTCATCGTTGTCCGAACTGTTGATCGAGCGCTGCTGGTAGATCAACGGAGCAGCGAGGATGTCCTCGTGGTCCTCCATCATGATGATGTGCGGCTCATCGCCTCGGGTTGGCAGCAGCAGGTCGGCCCAGGACTGGGGCGGCTCGTCGATGCGGTCGGCGCGGTAGGCAATGCCGAGGGTGCCCCAGAGATAGGGGATGCTGTAAGAGCCGCAACGGTCGCGCCAGTGTTGCGAAACATGGCGCAGGTTGGGCAGTGCCGCCTCATTGATGGGCTCGAGCAGGCTGCGACTGCCGAAACGGTAAGCGCTTACCAGCGCCGTAAGCACCAGGTCGATCTGGTGGTCGGGCGTGGCCAGGACCTCGTCGCGCTTGTCGCCGCTGTCGAAGTAGATCTGCTGGATCGCCACCCCGGTCTCGGCTTCCCAACGCTGAATCACCGCATCGCTCAGGTAGTGCTCCCAGTTGAGCAGCGTCAGGCTTTGGGTGGCGCGAACAACGGTCGAAGGGAACAGCAGGCTGGCCGACACCAGCGTCGCGGCGACAAGTCGCCGTCCATACGACGACCCCAGTTTCTTGTTATTCATCCGTTGCTCCATCCGCAATGACACCGCCTGAGTCGACGGCCCGCACCGGCTCGATGAGCGTCAGTGCATCAAAAAGGGGCGTCGGATGGCTATCGGCTCGCGGAGGTGGCACTTTAATGGCGCCAGACGAATGGCAGCAATGTTTTTATCAAGCCGGTCGGGCCGTTCCGATCAGCGGACAGGGGCCGGTTGTTCAGCGTGTCGCATACGTGGGCGGGGCGGGCTCTGCAGCCACGGTCGCAGCAGTCGTGTGGACAGCGGTATGAACAGGTAGGTCATCAGTGGCGTCAGTGCGAGCGTCGTGATCAGGATGCGCATCACCAGACTCAGCTCGCCGAGCAGCCCACCGAGCGACAGGTTGAATATCAGCGACACGGGAAAGAAGGCCAGCCAGATCGCCACGCTCTGCTTCCAGCGCGGAGGGGGAGGGCTGTCGTTGCCGCCGAACCAGGCGTCGATGCCACGTGCGCGGTGCTCATGCGGCTGCCCGAACAGCTCGCCGCCACGCTGCAGCCAGGCCCTGCGCGAGGCCGAATGCTCCCAGCTGTCGAGGGTCTGTTCATCGGCGAAGCGGAAGACGATCTGGAATTCGTCGTCCCCGGGCGGCGGTGCCAGCACGCCGGAACCCAGGTAGCCGGGAAAGTCCGCGGCCAATTGCTCGCCTTCGTGCAGCCAGGCGAGTAGATCGTGGTAGCGGCCATCGCGCACGCGGCGGGCAACCATCAGAGTGACGGGTTCGGTAGACATTGTGTATCTCCAGCATCAGGCCGGCCACCCGGGTAGGGCATTCGGCAAACGCAGCGCCGGGGTGATGGGCTGCGAACTTGGTCAGGCAAGGATCATGCCTTGGTCATCAGACCGCGCCAGGCCTTGTGAGGTCGGTACGTCGGAGGACGACGGCGCACTATACGGAGATTCGTCGCACTTGGAAGGGGCATGCGCGCCCGAATGCGTTCGAGAAACGGCAGGTGCCGTCCGGCCAGCCCGGCAGGCGACGACCGGCCATGCGTGCGCTATGGCTCCGATCGTTCGGCACGAGGCTCAGAAGGACGTGCGAAGTCCCAGCCGTTCGCCGAAACGCTCGAGCGCGGCTTCACCGACCACGTCTTCAGCGAGCAGCGGCAGTTCTTGCAGGGCAAGGTCCGGGAGCGCTTGTCGCAGGGCATCCAGATGTCGCTGTTCCTGGGCATGTCGCTCGGCCAGAAAGGCGCCGGCGTCGGCTGGTGAGCGCTTGTTCACCACCAGGCCGGCGACATCGATGCCACTGCGCTGCAACTGGGCGTGCAGCTCGATGGTTTCCAGGACCGGCAACCGCTCGGCGGCCAGGACGATGACGAATGCGCAGCGTTGTGGGTCCTGGATCACTTCGCGCAGCAGGCTGAAACGCTCGCGACGCCGGTAAAGCAACTGACGCACGCGCTGTTGACGATCACTCCCGTCGCTGGGCTCGCGACCCACCACGCTTTCGCCCAGTCCCCCGTCATCCTTGCCCAGATTGCGCAACACATCGCCAAAGCGCTTGCTGCGTTCCTGGCGTTGCAGCAGGCCCTCGGTCCAGGCGGTCATCATTTCCGGCAGCGCCATGAGCCGCGAGGTATGGCCGGACGGGGCGGTGTCGAAGACCAGCAGGTCGTAGTCTTCGAGGCCCTGGATCAGGGTGTCCGCGATGCGCTCGAGCAGCGCCGCTTCGTGCATGCCGGGCGCATCGCGAGACAGCGCCATGTGCTTGTCGACTTCGCCGGCCAGATGCGGCGGCATCAAGCGGCGCAACGCACCGCCCACTTCGTCGAGGTGTTGGCGCACCGTTTCATCGGGGTCCAGCTCCAGGCCATCGAGGCCGGCCGCCAACCGAACGCTACTGGAGCCAATGGCTCGATTCCACAGATGGCCCAGGTTGTGCGCCGGATCGGTGGATACCAGGAGCACACGGCGCCCGGCGCGCGCCTGCTGCAATGCCGTGGCGGCGGCGACGGTGGTCTTGCCGACGCCGCCCTTGCCGCCGATGAACAGCACCCGCTTTCGGGCGGCCAGTGCTAGCAACATCCGATGTGGTCCAGTGGAGAGTGCTCCATGCCCATGCGTCGATGCCAGTCATGGAAGCGCTGGTAGAGTTCCGGCATCAGTTCCAGGGTGTACCAGGTGGCCGGGTTCGGCACGCCCAGCGCTTCGGAGAAGACCAGCAGCATGAACAGGTCGTCCTCATCGCGCCGGGCGCGGGCGAACGTGCGCCGGTAGGGCGCTATGTAGAACTCCCGCAGCCCATCCGACAAGCGCTGGAAGAACGGCCGCGGTGTCACGGCAGCGGCTCGTCGGTGGTCATCTCGGCAGCCGGATCGCGGCCCTGGCGCATGGCGATGATCGCCTCGAGTGTGACCCACAGGGCGGCAATCAGGATCACGATGTCCATACCCAGCAGCAACCAGTTTTCCGCGCGGTAGAACTGACCCATCTGCACCAGCAAGGCGTAGATCGACATGGTCAGCAGGAACACAAGTGGCACCAGGGTATACACGGCAGGACGGCCCTGCTTGATCAGCAACACGGTGATGATCGATAGGGTCAGGCCCGCCAGCAGCTGGTTGGTGGTGCCGAACAGCGGCCAGATTGCCATGCCGCCGCTGCCCTCGGCACCGGCGCCGAAGGCCAGCGCCATGCACACGCCAACCGCAATCAGGGTGCCGACGAGGGTGTTCACTTTCATTCCGGCCAGCTCGCCCGCTTCCTGGATCACGAAGCGCTGCAAACGCAGGCCGGTATCCATGGTGGTGCCGGCGAAGAGGATTGCCATCACCGCGAGAATGGTTGCACCGAGATCTGCCGGCAGGCCCAGGCCGTTGGCAAGCAGGGTCCCGCCGCCCTGAACGAAGGCGTTTACACCGCCTTGGCCGAACGCGGTGTACACCTGCTGCCAGTCCAGCAGCGTGGCGAAGCCGGCCGTGCAGCAGATGATCGCGGCCAGCGAGAGCATGCCTTCACCGACGGCGCCGAAATAGCCGACGAAGCGGGCATCGGTTTCCTTGTCCAACTGCTTCGACGTGGTGCCGGACGCCACCAGCCCGTGAAAGCCGGAAATGGCACCGCAGGCGATGGTGACGAACAGTAGCGGCACGATGCTCGGGCTGTCGCTCGGCAGTTCGGCGTTCCAGGCGGGCGCGACCAGCTCCGGTGCGCCGAACAACACGGCGAAATACAGCAGGCCGAGGCCGACGAACAGTTGCAGGCCGTTGATGTAGTCGCGCGGCTGCAGCAAGACCCACACGGGAAGCAGCGAGGCGATGGCGGCGTAGGCGAACAGCAGCAGAATCCAGAACGATTTCGCACTGAGGCCCATCACCGTTTCGGGCAGGCTGATCGGGTAGGCACTGCCCAGCAGAATCAGCAGGTAGAGCACGATCACGCCGCCCAATGACGGCCACAGCAGCTTGACGTTGTAGCGGTAGATCAACTGGCCGATCACCAGGGCCACGACGATCGCACCCCACACCGGAATCACCGAGGTCGGCGTCGACACCAGCAGGTTCGAGATCACCGCGGCAAAGGCGCCGTTGACCATCAACAGCACCAGGAAGATCACCACCAGAAACAGGCTGCGCCCGCGCGAACCGATCAACCGGCCGCTGAGCATGCCCACCGACTGGCCTTTGTTGCGGGCGCTGGCCCACAGCGCGCCGAAATCGTGGATGCCAGCGAAAAAGATGGTGCCCAGCACCACCCAGAGGAACGCCGGGACCCAGCCCCATATCACCGCGATGGCCGGACCGACGATGGGTGCCGCGCCCGCCACCGAGGTGAAGTGGTGGCCCCAGAGCACGAATTTGTTGGTCGGCACGTAATCCACGCCGTCGCGCATGGTATGGGCCGGGGTGCGGTAGTTGGGGTCGAGGCGATAGATCTTCTCGGCGATGAACTTCGAGTAGAACAGATACCCCAGCGACATCGCCGCCAGCCCCACAATCATCAACGCAATCGCACTCATTCGATAGCTCCTCGCACGCGTGCCCGACAGGCATCACGCAGGCTTGGGCTGCTGCCCGACAATGACTTGATCACCCCAGCGGGTGCGGTGTTCGGTATCGACCAGCAAAGCCCGGCGTTGACGCCTCGGCGTTGTGCCAGAACTGGCGATTGAGGTTCGAGCGGCTGCGGCGTGAAAGGTTTCCCGTCGATGACCGCACGAGCCCTGACCCGGCATCCCGCGCGTCGGCCATGGCGACGGGTTCGGGACGGGTCTGGCCCCCGATTGACCAAAACCGATTCTGCCTGTGTAGACAGCGAAACGCGAACCCTCGCCGAGCATTCAGGTCCTTTGAAGACAAACCTGGGCCAGGGGCTCGCGTTCGGGCGGCCGGCGACGCGCTGGATCGATGCCGCTTTGCGGCCATGAAGGATCCTCGTGCAACGCCGCGAAAGCCAGGCGGGCAAGCCTGCAGCGCCCGCGGTCGGGCTGTCCACGGCGTTGGCCACCAGCGCGAACGAGCCGGCCCCCGATCCGATGGAAGCAAGCGGACCTCGACGATCCGCGTGAACAAGGAGACGCCGTGACGACAGACACCGGATCGCATCGCCGCTGGCTCGATGGGCTGGCGTGGTCGCTGTTCTACGCCGCGATCTGGGCGTTGTTCACCAGGGGCAGCGGCTGGACGCTGGGCCTGCCAAGCGTGCTGCTTGCTGCTGGGCTGTCGCTCTGGCTGGGGCTGCGGCCCTGGCGGCTCTCCTGGCGGAGATTGCCGGGGTTCGTCTGGTTTTTCCTGAGCCGCATGGCGTTCGGCGCCTGGGACGTTGCCGTGCGCGCGATGCTGCCTGGACCCTCGCTCCAACCGGTCTGGGTCGATTATCGGATGCGCTGCCAATCGCCACGGGTACGGTTGCTGCTTTCTGCGATGGTCGGTTTGCTACCCGGCACGTTGTCGTCGCGAATCGACGGCGATTGCATGCGCCTTCACGTGCTCGATGAGCGGCAACCATGGCACGCGACGGTGATCGATCTGGAAGCTCGCCTGGCGCGGCTGCTTGACGGCAGGGGCGAGCCCTGATGGCGCTGTACTCAACGCTGTTGCTGGTGACCATCGCCGTTGGCCTGGTGCGCGTGGTCCTGGGCCCGACACGGGTGGATCGGCTGCTGGCCATCCAACTGTTCGGCACCGCTGGCACGGCGTTGCTGCTGGTCCTGGCGCACTGGCAGGAGCAACCGGCACTGCGCGACGTGGCGCTGCTGATGGGGTTGCTCGCCGCAGTCGCGACGGCCGCCCTGGTTCAGTTGCTGCGGCGCAGGCAGCATGACTGACCTGCTGATCGCGGCGCTGAGCGGGCTGTTGATGCTTGGCGGCCTGTTTTTCTTCGCCGCCGGCAGCCTTGGGCTGCTGCGTTTTCCCGATGCGGTGAGCCGGCTGCATGCCCTGACCAAGGCCGATACGCTCGGTCTCGGGCTGGTCGTCGCTGGCCTGTCGATTCGTACCGAGAGCCTGTACGAGGTGGGGCAGATGCTGTTGATCTGGCTGTTGCTGCTGGCTTCGGGCGCCACGGCCTGCCAGTTGCTGGCACGGCAGGCCGGTGAGGGTCCGCGCGATGACTGAGTGGCTATGGGATGGCGCGCTGGGGTTACTGCTGCTGGGGCTGGCCGTGGGTGCGCTGCACGGGCGGCACCTTTACACCAGCGTGCTGCTGTTCATTGCCTTCGGCCTGGCGCTTGCGTTGGTCTGGGCACGCCTGGGGGCGGCGGACCTGGCGCTGGCCGAGGCCGCCATCGGAGCCGGGCTGACCGGTGTTCTGCTGTTCTCTGCGCTGGCGCGTCGAGCGGGACCGGCCGAGCGGCCGACCATGGCCCCGACGCGCCAGCGCCTGGCCGCGGCGGCGGTGGTGTTGCCATTGCTGATCATGCTGGTGCAGGGGCTCGCACCGCTGGCTGATGGCCGCTCAGCGCTGCCTGATGAAATCGACCGGGTGCTGCCGAGCACTGGGGTCAGTCATCCGGTCACCGCCGTGCTGTTGAACCTGCGTGCCTGGGATACCTTGCTGGAGTTGGCCGTGCTGTTGCTGGCGCTGATAGGCGCACGACAGCTCGGGCCACAGCGTCTCGACCTGGCAGAGCCGTGGCCGCTATTGCGTGCCTGGGCTCGGGTGCTGGCACCGCTGCTCGTGCTGACGGCCGGCTACGTGCTCTGGCGTGGCGCCCACTCACCGGGCGGGGCGTTCCAGGCGGGTGCATTGCTGGCTGCCGGCGTGGTGTTGCTGCGCTTGTCGGCGTTGTTGCCCGGATTGCGCTGGTCCTTCGTCCCGCTTCGGATGCTGGTGCTCGGCGGCGTCTGGCTGTTCCTCGTCGTCGCCCTGCTTACCGCCTGGCTGGGGGAGGGCTGGCTGGACTATCCGGACGGTTGGGCCAAAACGATCATCCTGCTGATCGAAGCGGTGGCGACACTGTCGATCGCCGCCAGCCTCAGCCTGTTGGTGATCGGTGAAGGCGAGGAGGCCTCGCGGTGAGCGCCGCGTTGTTCTGGAT
>Ga0114898_1000707_pt1 | contig 23407 bp, 24 predicted proteins | sample Malvired_Geostar_FD_83496 | JGI IMG/M metagenome (GOLD analysis project Ga0114898, IMG submission 83496) | Marine viral communities from the Global Malaspina Expedition - Malaspina viral metaG DeepMed_Geostar | ecosystem: Environmental > Aquatic > Marine > Oceanic | place: Mediterranean Sea... | reverse complement strand
GTTTCATACTCAATCACAGTCTTTCTCATTTCCTTCAGCTCATCATATACACCAAAGGCAGCACCACGTACTTCTTCCCTAGTTAATTTCTTCTTACCAATAGTCTCCCTCTCATCAGCTAGCTTAAAGATAGCAGCAGAATAGGCTTCTTCAAATGCTGCTTCATAAGCATTCTTCTTAGAAGATATATCTGCCAATTCTCTTTCTAAGTGGGCCTTATATCCACCATATACTGTGAGGAATAATTCTAGCTTCTTAGTATCAGCATTCATAAGAGAAGAGAAATCTAGTTCTTCCCGTTCCCCCAAATCAATTTTCATGGAGGGAACATTTACATCCTTTACATATTCATCAGCTTTCGTTATTGCTGATGATGGAGTCCATCGCTTTTCCATTCGGCACCTCTTTACATCTACAATATTTCTCACCTGTACACATCACAGGCATACGAACCATTCGTCTAATGCGTTCACATTTCTCTAGAAGCTGAGTCCAAACTTCTTCATTCCTAATTACTTCAAAACATTTAACCTGTTGGTCATTCTTATTCTCATATAATACAATACCATGTTTTAACTTTAACAGATTTAAATACATCTGAAGTTGAAGATAGTGGTCAGGTTTAGGATCAGTAATTAATGATTTAAAACCTTTATCATTAATAGATTTTAATTCTACGACAGTCTTTCCATATACTTCATGCTGTATTAAGAAGTCATATCTCCCTGCAATAGGGGGGTCATTTAAATAAACAGATTGTTCTTCAGCTACCCAGATATTCATTTCTTTAAAATATTTAGAAAATCTATATCCTAGATAATCTCCACAATCGAAGATACGTCTAACATTTGCTGAGATAGGGGTTGTCGCAGCCATACCATAAAAGGCTAAATACACATACCTATCACAAGGACTACTTAAAACAGAAGGATAAAATTTGCCTCCCCTACTAGGGTGGGGCTGCTTCTGTAATCTATCATCTAAAGTCTTAACAAGCCATTCATCTTGATTAACCGCTACACTAATCGTGGGCTTGGTAGTTCTGCGCTTTCGGGTTGTTGTAACAGCGGTTCTTCTGCCAATTTGTTTAACGCCTGCCATAATGTATCCTTCACCCCCACCTTAGAATTTTCTTTTATATGAAGTATATTTTCAACTCCATAGATTCGCATTATATCTGCATCCCTCTTAACATCTCGTTTTTTAAGATGTCCATAGATACCATCGGCTTCTATCACCATTCCTAGTTCAGGGACAAAGAAATCAGCTATGTATCCAGAGATTGGTACTTGTTGGTCATAGCGGAGTCCTATCTCAGATAAAACTTCCGCTATAACATTCTCCTGTTTAGTATAGTCTTTAGGTAACACTCGTTTTTAACTCCTCAAGACGAGATGGATTCTCAATAAAGAAATGTTTTAAACCGTTCATACCTTGAATCTTCTCTTCCCCATACATATACCACGGGCCTCTCTGAGAGATTAAATCTTGCGTAAGAGCTTCACGAATAAAGCTTTCGACTACATCAATACCACCCTCAATTCTAAATGGAATCTTTACATTATTCCAATGCTCTCCACCTATCTTAGTCTTCCGTAATCTAATATCCATATCAAACCCTACCTTAGTACCTTTGGGTTCTTCAATCCATCCGTCACGTTTAACCTGTAGTAGTGAATGAGCAAAGAACGTTTGAGCCAATCCTCCTGGCATTGCATCAATGGATACAGGGCCAAGACTAGAACGTATTTGATTAATCAATACCAAAGCCGTCCCATTTTTTAAATGGGGAAGCAGCTTCGGTAGAGAGGAATTCACAAATCTAGCTTGCCATGCCATTGGATTATATCCAAACTCTTCTTCATAAACAGCAGAGGGAACAAGCCCTGCCATACTATCAAGTACGACTAGTCCTACCCCATTCATCATCATTTCTCTAACTGTCTCAAATGCCTCTTCTCCAATCGTTGGTTGACTGACCAGTACATCTTCCGTAGTCAGCCCACATTTTTCCATCCATGCGGGATCCCAAGATTGTTCTGTATCTACCCACCCTACAAGGTCATCATTATGTTGAGCATTCACAGCTATCTGTGAAGCCAAGAAACTCTTACCAACATTGGGAGGGCCATACAACAGAGATATACGCTTCTTAGCTATACCACCGCCCGTAAGCTTATCCAAAGCTGGTATCCCAAAAGGGATTTTATCGTAGTCTAGTTCCGTGCTATTCCCCCGTTTAAGATTCAGCCTCTTGTTTCCTAACAACTGTTCAATTACATCTTTCGCATTATCTTTCATGCAATACTCCTTTATATTATTTATCTAGTACCTCTTCAATTTGAGCATCTATCCTATTTTTCAACACATGCCATACTTGGTCTGCAACCATACCAGCTTCATCAATCTGTTGATTAATCGGCAAAGAAGTATCAATTTGGTCTATAGATAAATCTACTCGACCATATTGATTAGTTGCCAAGTCACCTACCCTAAACGTAAACCCTAGATGTACACTTACTTTAGCCATTCTATTCCTCCTCTAATCCCAATCTATATAGTCTTCTATTATATCACATTTCAGCTTTGGTAAACTCCATTTAGCCCAGTTAGATTTAGTTGCCCACGAACCGTCACATACATCTATATCAACTTTAAGTGGGATATCTAAACTGTTTGCTTCTAGTATGAGTTGTATTTGCTGTGGTAGTTCACGTATTTCGTCATCGTGGATTTCACAAATGATTTCATCATGGACTTGCAGCAAGATATTACTCTTTTTATCCTTGAGATATTCATGTACATATATCATCCTCTCATTTAAAATATCAGCACTGGTGCCTTGTACCAAATAGTTCACACCCTTATATCCCAACGTATTATCTAGTCTATAGATACGACCATACCGATTCTTTATCCATCCCCGTGACTCAACCGTAGAGATAACTCTATTAATGAACGAGCGAGAGCCATAAATATTATTAAAATATTGTTGCTTGTAAGCTTTCGCCTGGTCAGTTGTGGTACTCAATTGTTGAGCCAATCTTTTATTGCCCAATCCATATAGAATACCAAACGTAATATTCTTTGCCATCTGCCTATAGAATTTAAATTCCAAATGATCTTCCTTAATGCCAAAAGCTATCTTAGCTGATTCACTATGGAAGTCTACATCATTTCTATTTAGCAATTCATCCATCTCTGTGTTATGGAGATAGCTCAGGAAGACACGTACTTCCATTTGTGAATAGTCAAAGCTAACCAGGGTGTAGTTCGGTCTAGGTATAAATAATCTCCTTACCGCTACTTGGTCTACATCAGAAGCATCAAAAGATTCATCGCCTACAAACCCCCACGTATCTAAAACGGAATTACTAAGTTCTACATCAGATAAATCTCCCTTAGATTTAGACGATACAATTGCATTTATTCGACCTTTAACAATATCTCGTTCTTCATCTGATAAAGACCTATCACTAAGTTTAAAGTGGGTACGAGGGATGTTCTGAAGGTTGGGTTCTCTAGAGGAGAGCCTACCTGTTAGGGTTCCCCAATTACAGAATGAAGTGTGAAGCTCTGCTGTTTCAATATACGGATTAATATACGTAGATTGAAGTTTCTCCAGAGAACGATACTGACGAACTAAGCCTGCCAGCTCATTATCTATTTGTACTAATGCAACCTCACTCCATGACTCTTTATCTTTAGGAGTCTTGACAGGAGACTGAATGCCCATGCTTGTAAATATTTCTCCTAGTTGTTGAGTACTACTAATATTAAATTCATACCCAACCTTACTATATATACTTTGAGCTACTTCTTCTTTACGAAGAATAAGTTTCTTAGATACCTCATCAGCATATTCAATATCAACTATAACTCCACGCCGTTCCATATCAAACAATACTTTAGTTAACTCACATTCCATATCAAATATATTCATTTGATTACTTTGTTGTATCTGTTGCAATCTATCTAAATATAGTTTCTGTGTATACCAAACATCTTTCTTGCAGTATTCACCTAATATATCAGGATGTGCCATAGAAAAGTCTTTGAGCCATTTCTGTTCTCGTAAATATTTTTTAGTCTCTATATCATAGCTAGCTGCTTCCTCACCATAGCTACGCTTAATAGTATCTGTTAATCCCAAGTCTCTAATAGCAGTATGCTCAGTTAAACGTACCATCACTAGGACATCAACCAATCGTTGATGGTCTAAGATTAATCCTTCATTAACTAAGAAGTGGAGGTCAAACTTAATGTTATATCCAATCAAAGTAGAGGGGATTTCATTAAGCCACCCTATTACTTCTTGTCGAGCCTGCTCCGTTAAATTTTCTCCTTGTTGATGCCGAAAGGGGAAATAATAATTAAATGACGATTCTCCATCATAAGAACCGATTCCTAATCCACAAATTTGATTCGCTCCATAAGGATTAAGGCCATTCGTTTCCACATCAATAACCCATTTATCAGATGATTGCAATCCTATTTGAGCCGTCTTATAATTAGTATTAGTAAATATCATGCGCCTGCCCCCAACCATTCTGGAGATTCAAAGTGTCCTGTTTCTGCCATACGTTGCATTAAGCCGTTAAAAGCTTCAGTAGGAGTTATACCTGTCCCTGTAAGCCAAAGCTTGTTTTTATTAGGAGCATTTATTTGCCACTGTTCTCCTGTCGTTTCTCGTGGATCTCTTCCTAACCTAATGTCAAAACTCGAAAAATTATAATACAACGAATTTAAACAATCTAAATCATCTTTACTAAATATCATGTTTTCTCCTCTTGTGGGGGCCGAAGCCCCCACACTTTACTTGCCTAGAAAAGTTCATCAAGCTTAACTGCTTCAGAGGATGGAGTGCTTCCATTGGATGATGCAGCAGAAGCTGTCACAGAACCGTACCTATCCTTAAAGTATTCCTTGACAGGGGGAAGGTCACCTTGCTCTTCAAACTTATCATCAGGAATCTCCATGTCCCTAGCAGTTGCAGAGATAGTATATGAAGTATCCAACATACCAGCACCAGTACGCTTAATTCGCATGACACCCTTATCAAGTTGGCCCCAATCATTATAAACATCGACCAACTGATTCCAGATGTAATCGCTACGACCAAACGTCAGGGCAACTAGACGGTAATCATTGACTACCTCTTTATACATCTTCTTACCACCAGGGCCAGATATCTCTTCCCAAGAGTCCACACGCTTCTCAGGATGTATTACTTCGTGTACGAAAGCCCAAAAGCCAAACTTATGGCTAGGCCGTGTATCTGAAGGAACATCCGAAGTGTCGGTATCTGGGTCAGACAGGAGGTTCACCCACCTATTACCAGACCTATACGTATAAATGTAAAACTCATCCAGCTTAGTATCATCTTCATGACCTGTAGCTAGAGCAGTTATGAAAGCTTGGTCACCATCTTTAAACCAAATCTCTCGTCCTACGGCTTGATTCCCATTACTAATACCAGTGCGCTGTTCTTCCCTTCTTTCTTGTATTCGATTTATTCCACCCATAATTTATATTCTCCTTACCAATAATTTCGTTTATTTATTATATCACAAAGCTGGTCTTGATTTCTTACATCTTGCACATCTTTAATCCCTGTAGGTAATGTTATATACGATACGATAAAACTTGTAGATAGTTCTTTAAAGATTTTATTCATAGCTCGTAATCCTGTAGTATCATTATCTAAACAAATAACAAATTCTTGTGTTGATATATTATACAACATTTCCTTCTGTTTTTTCGACATGCTTGACCCCAGTAAGGCTACCGAACCAAAACCATGTTGGTCTAACCACATCGTATCCAAACTTCCTTCTGTAATACAGATGAAAGGATGGATATCTAGATGGCAAGCTCCAAAAAGGAGCTTTGATTTCTTTAGCCCTTTAGAATACATATACTTAGGATTAGCATTCAACCTCCTACTAATCCATCCAACCAAACGCTTGTCGTTATCTTTAACGGGGATTATTAAATCATTGTATGTATTAATAGCGCATCCCCATTTTTCTAATGTATATCTATTGAACCCCCGTTCTACAATCCATTTAGGTACTAAGTCGCACATAAAAGGAAAATCTGTTTCAGGAAGTTTCTCATCATCATCTACCATGAACTTATCAAATAGATTAATATCAAAGTCTGCTTCCTGCTCATGCAATAAGTTATCTATTTGCAATCGAGAATAGTTTAAATACTTTTGTAAAAATCCTTTTAGATTTCCTGAACCACATCCTGCGAAACATATCCATACGCCCTTCTCAATATTGATAGAACAGGAATCTATCTTATCTTCATGAAAAGGGCATTTAATAGAAAATTCTTCTTTGTACGTAGATGGAGCTATACCTACATCTAACAATACATTTGTCCAATCAATCATTAAAATTCTCCCGCTAAAGTCATATCTTCTTTAATAGACCCAGTATCTACATCCCATGCTAGCATAGAATTATCAATGTTTAACTCTCCGTCCCGATATTTTTGATATTGAATAATACGCTGGAAGTCATTATCTTCTACCATACACATCGACAGAGCTACATCAGATGCCCTAAGTAGAGCGTCTCCAAAGGCCACATGCTCCGCTCTAGGGGGTGCATATAAATCCGCTGCATCCCTATTAGCTTGAGTAGAAACAAACATGGCTATATTATGGCTCATGACTAAATTCTTCAATCCATAGAATAATGAATGGGACTGTTCCCACATAGCCTTTTTACCATCCCCACTAGAAACTAGATATACCCCATCTAATACAATGAAATCTGGTTGATGTTTACGGACTAAGCCTGAGATAGCATCTAAGGACATTCCTTGTTGCCCCTCAATATGGTCACATATTAACATCTTCCTACCATTCAACTTAATGAGAAAATCTTTGTATGCTTCTTCATCAATAGCATCCCCATTACGTAAAGCCTTATGTGAGAAGTTATATCCCATCATATTAGCTAATACAATATCAGTCCGAAGACTGATAGAGTTAGTGGGCATTTCTGTTGAAATAAGCAGGGTCTTATATCCAGCCATCATAGCTACTGCTGCTGCATGGACACATAGCCAAGTCTTACCCATAGCTGGTCTTGCAAACAAGGATATCAATTCTCCTGGCATCCAGCCCACACCAATCTTATTGATTGAATCGAAAGAGGTGGGTATCCCCATCATGCCATCTTTTCGTAGCTCATTCTTCCGCTTCCACTCATTGTACCGTTCTAAATGACCGCTATCATAATTAGTGACATCTTCATCATAGACCAAACCTATATCTTGTAATGCAGTTACAATCTGTGCATACGCATCTTTAGGTTTCTCCAGCAGCAGAGCTTTATTCTTTTGAAATGACCCAACTACTTGTCTAAAGAGTACTTGGTCTTTGAAAGTATCGAGGGCATAATCAAACGTAAGGTTCTTTGCTGAATCATCCAAGGTAGGATAGTTTTCACAAATCGTAGTCTCACTTGGCAGTTCTCCATAACTATCTAAATATTTATTTACAAACTTAAAGGCATCCCCATGTTGTGCAAAATCTTGCGATGTATATTTAAATTTACCAAAATTCTTTTTCTCCGTTAGTCCTAATATTAACCCCGACTCAATATAATCATAGTTTTCCATTCTCTACTCCTTCTTAGAATCATAGATAATTCGATTAGAATCATTGTGCACATAGTATACCACATCAGCTTTTTCCCTAAACTTATCTACCATATCCTTAGCTTGAGCAAATGTAGTAACCGTGGCTTCCACCCATACAGTTTTACTAAATTGATGAACTGCAATAATCCGAAATTCCCCCTCAGGAGCAATACGCCCTTGAAGATCTGTTTTATCTAGACTCCGTTTTACTCTTACTAACCCTAGTTGTCTTTTTCTTTGATGCCGTTCCCTCTTTCGCATTTGTCCACTCCATTAATTCTTTTTCTAATGCTTCCATCTTTCGTTTATCTGTAGCTTTCGGGAGCCATTTAGCTTTAATTAAACGTAATTGATTCCACTTATTAATATATTCCTGTTGATTACTGGACATGATTCTCCACTGTAATTCAGGATTATCATCCGAAGATAAATAATACCTAATCCCTGCGACAAAATATGGGATGTGTACTGTAGCAGAATTCCTTTTGATACAAGACACTATCCCACACAAAATGGCAAAGACATCATGTGCATCTAATAAACCCTTTAACAATTTCATTTCATACCCTATGAATCTAGATGACACATATTCTTTGCCATGTTTCTTATAATACTCTTCTGAAAATATTCTATGTAAATCGTGGCTATTAAAATCTTCTATCGCTTTCTCCCGTTTTTCCATAATCATAAATTCCTTCTCCTTTAAACAATGCTTTCACTTTTTCTCTAAGAGCTGCCCTTATAGTATACGCTGACTCATGTAAATCTTCTGTAATTTCCTCCATAGTCAATCCTTCTAACCGCAACAGAATAAACTGTTCTTCTTTCGGAGTTACATTACTATTATTAATCAACTCTAAGGTTTCAAAATAATCGAACGAATCATCATCAACACCCAATGCCTGTTGTATTTTACTGGAGGGAGTCTCCCATCCAATTGAAGTATCTAATAATTCGTCCATACTTTGAGTCTCTATATGTTTTCTCTGTGCTCGTACAATTAAAGTACGTAACGTATTCATCATAGTAGTATGGAGATATGTATGAAATGATGTACCTAAAGAAGAATCAAATCCTTTAGCAGCCTTTAAAATTGCTATTCTTAATTCTTGAGCAATATCATCCCGATCCATATCTAATATAAAAACAGACGAAGCTAATTTCTGAACTTTAGGTTCCCATTTAATAATTAAATCATCATTAATTTCTATTTCTGATTCCATATCTTTCTCCAGAAACTTAGGGGTGAATATCCCTTAGCAATTAAATATGCATAATTAGCCATAACCCCTGAAAAACATAAGACCATTATATATAATACCCATAGAGGTAAAGGTGCAAATTTAAAAAAGGTCACCATAATACTATCCTCTATCATATGCATAGCTGTTATGCCAATCAATAACTTCCAATATAACTTATCTACATGATGATGTCCATGCATTATCTACTCCTCTGTCCTGTTATACCATCTTTCTGTCCATGATTATAACAAGATTTACTACAAAAAATATGTAAATACCCACGCCTATAACTATCTTTAATTATACGCTTTTTACGACGAAACTTTAAATGACAAAATTCACAATCTACCCAAATAAATTTAATATCTTCTTTGCACTTACCTGGGCAAACCTTTTGTTTATTAGGAGTAGGATTATTACATATTGGACAATATATCAATTTCTTTCGTTGATATAAACCCTTAGTTGGTAACCCTGCATCCTTTAATATACGAAAAATACGTTGCTTGGTTACACCAAGTTTCGTTGCTATAGCTGGTAAGGTCAGATAAGGCTGACTTTCCTTCAAAGCTATTGCTTCGCTTCGTGTAGACATTATAGCACATCGGCCTAAATAATTACTTGTACTGTCTCACGATTAAACTTATACATCTTGCTGCCCTCTTTAGGGTAACTATCGGACTGAGGTTCAAATAATTTCATGGTTCCATTTGCGAACACAATAAGATTGTAGGCATGTCCCGCATCATAGTCAATAACCAAGCCTACCGTATTCACATGGAACTTCCTATCGACTCTGGCCTTGAATGAGAAAGCAAAGTTATCACAGTCATACTTCTCAGCTACATATTTTTTATTATCTGTCCAATCCCAATCAATAATCTTTGTGAATTCTGCTTCAGAGATAGTTATATATTTCCTATCTAGCCAAGTAATATTCTTCACACCGCCCATTGCTTTACTAACATGGCCTAAAGACATATCTTTATGTCCTTTAAGTTCAGGTGGATTTAAAATATCTAAGTCATCTTTTAATTTAGTGAGTGTCGTTACTAATTCTCCCATTTATCCACTACCTCTCGTATCTCCTTAGCTATAACTATAGCTTCATTACGTTCATCTTCTAAGACTTTGATACGACGACTTAACGATTCCAGTTCTGCTGCCATTTCTTCATCCTTGGGCGCACCCGTTTTAGCCTTCAATAAAGTTAATAGCTGTTCTAGTATTTTATTCAGTGTCATCTCTCTCCTCCAATAAATCTAAAATATCCTCACAGCGTCTTTCTAACCACATATCAAACTTACATATTCTACTAGTAAAAACTAATAGTTGTATTACAACTTTCATTTTAATTTCCCTCCAATGTTTCTATTCGTGCCTTTAATTCTTTAATGGAAGCAACTAAGGGAGCGATGAAATCATTATACACTAAGCCCCAAGAAACTTCTCTATCAGGATTAAGTTCATCATCTTCATCTACTTCCTCTGTATAAATCCCTAACTCTTCGGTATATCCTTTAGACAATACCATCTCTTTCACATCTTGAGAAGTAAAACCCATATGTATCTGTGAGTCACCAATAAAGTTATATTGAATGGGGTTTAAACTTGTAATGAAATCTAATCCTTTATCATTAGTAATGGGGGCTATATTTTCTTTCAACGCAGCATCTGAAGTAAAATTAGAAGTAACACCATAAACAATTTTCCAACGTCTTATACTACTACCACTATTTCTAGTATTATTACCATCTGGATAAATTATCTGTGATTCTGCATTTTGAAGAAAACGAGTAACTCCGTTTTCCCACCGCTGTTTTGCACCTCCATTAGCTACCATAATTACACAGTTATTACCTGAAGTATCCATATACATTCCATAAGTAGTGTGGTTAGTAAAAGAATATGTAGGTGCGCCTACTGCCCCATTGCTAAGTCTGAGGGGGTCTGGCACAGAAGAACCACTGGATGTCCAATGTAAATTATATATGTTGTGAGTAGATGTGTTAGGAGAAACAATACCAGTAGTGACTGTATTACAAGCTAATACATCCCCTGCTATTGGATTATCCGTTGGCATGGAATAAATTTTAGGGCTATTTGTTGAATTTCCAGGGATGTTAAGATAACGAGATACTAAATGAATAGTTGGAGTACTTATACGGGTTGGGCCAGGAGGTTGATCATCCATACCAATATACACATCAGTACCATCAGCAGTACCTAATTGAACCCTATCCCAACTGGAGTTTGTAGCAGACATTAAAAATGACTGCACAGTTCCACTACTATTATTAAATTTAATAAAGCCCTGAGAAGAATCAGTAGAAGTGACAGTTAACCCACTAGCTCCTGCTATAACCTTCCCCCCTCCAAATTCGGCTCTACCATTCTCAGCTTTAAGTTCAAACTCTGTGGTATTAGTTGTGCCAGTACGACTAACACCTTTGATAGATGTATGATCCATTTGAATGTAGCTTTGATCGGATGAGGGGGAGAAGGTTGCATCAGCTGTCATGAAGAGGCCATCAGTGGCAGCACCCCCCTCCTTTAATATAATCCTGGCAGTATTAATTAAACCACCATTAATTGAAGTAGATGCAGAATTAATAGCAAGTACATCATCTCTACGCATCCATCCAGTACTTCCTGAAGTTACAATAGCATTTGCGCCAATGGAAAGAGCAAAGTACATAGCTTGGTCATCAGTATCTGTCCAGATATCACCTATATTTATTGAGGTAGGAATATTATTATATGTACTACCACCTCCCGTTATACCTTCTTGCCTAAATATCTTATTGTCTTCCTTTACCAGTACCCAATGCCCTGCTGCAATTGTAGTAGCGTCCACACTTTCGGCTCGATATATTTTATTACCATCATTAGTATCTACCCATATATCTCCAATGGTTACAGATGTAGGAATACCATTCTGAGCGAAGGTTTTAGCTCTATCACTATTACTATTAAGTAAATCTCCTTGTGCTGACACCGATAATTTAGCTGTCTCAATAGTTCCAGCTTTAATAGCATTAGCCGTAATAGCATCGGCTGCTATAGCTACTGCACTAAGGGTAGGTACTTTAGAATTTATAGGTAAAATTGTAGGAGACTTCTGAGTAGTATCAGTATCAATAGTTATGATGGCTACTATAAAAGCATCGTCAGTAGATGCGTCTGCAAAATCCTCTGAGAAATGAGGCTTACTATCTGTATCTGGTTCCATATAAGCAAAATACGTAGTACCCGTAGCAAAAGTAAATTGCTGATCTCCCGAACCATTTTGAACACTATTTCCTGGTACAACTGTAATATTACTAGCCGTACCCGCATCACCAAAGGAAATAGTAGCAGCGAGGTCATCACCATCATGCCATTGAACAGCATTATATAAATTATTATATGCTTCAAACGTTAGATTAGATGCAAATGGTTTAGCTCCTTTTCTTAATATAGCCGAAGTTATGGAATTTGGTTGAATAGATCTCGCAGCAGAGAGGAGACTGCTAGACAGCCCCCATACATTATTAAAAGCCGACATAAATTCTATTTCACACATACCTTGTGTGAAATCTATATTTACTTGATAGAAATTTGGCCCTGGCAATCCGATAGTTTTAACTCCAAGGGGTCTATTATCACCAGTAGTTATGTATGCTAATTCAATAAATGTATTAACCCGTGCATATCCAGTAGCCATATCATGGGTAAGCTCATCAATTTTAATCGTATGATATCCATACTCGTTGGGTGTGTCAGCTGTATCTAGAAAAAGAACATATTGTTTATACGGCTGCATAGGATTATTTTGAGTACCGTCACCCCAAGCACCTCCTGTAACCGTATACCCCGCAGTAGTTAAAGCAGCATCTGTATCGCCTGCTAAGAATTTATACAAATCCCCCGAACTATTAAGTCTAACTTGACCGCCCGACCAAGAGAACGTATTGTAATTCCTCTTACCAAGAGGAGCTACGTTAGGAGTTTCCCATAATTCATGGTCATGCCACCAATATACGCCTGTAGCAGTATAAGCATTCGCTGCTAAAGAAGCAGCATTTACAACTCTTGTGTCTTCAAACTCATATAATTGGGGAGGATCATCATCCCCTAATGTAGCTCGACCTTTAAATACTACTTCATCATTAATACCAATAACTTCTATCTGTGTACCGACCCTACCATTATTCCAAATATATTTAATTTCAGTTATAATAAAATCACCATTAATACCTGAAATTAAATTTTCACATCTAATGGACATGCCTGCTCTATAAGGCACAAAAATATTATATACATCCCCAGCTGACCATGCACCTTGATAATTGCCTTCATTACCGCCACCTAAAGCAGAGGCTAGATAAATACTGGCAGTTACATTGGTTGCGCCTGTACCAGATACATAACCTACATATCTATTGGTTCCTGAAGACCTAACTACAGAACAGCCTCTTCTAATACCATATGGAGTAGAGGGAGTAACTCCTGAAGATACTTGCTGACCATCAGAACTTTGGTCTAAGTATAGAGTTGAACCACTACTGAGTAGTGCTGCCTCGCCTGCCCATCTAACATGGGGGTAATCTTTCAAAGTAAATAAACCTTTTCGCATCCGCTTCGTAAGTTTATTATTAGCTTTTAAGAAATTATTTTCTACCCGATTTCTCAGTTCATCATACGCTGTATCGAATACAGTCAGTGTCTCACCCATGTCGAGAGTTCTTTTTCCTGTTCGCCTAGCAGGATATCCATCCGCAGCCAAACGACATTTAGCTATTTGGTCATGGGAACCATCATTATTAGGATTATCCCAATAATGACTTCGTTCATATAACGTATCATTCTCATCCATAATCATTAATATATCATGTTGAGGTTTACTTAAAATTAAAAAGTAATTACCCTCTTCATCCTGGCCCTGCCTCTCTACATTTCCCATCCAAGTTTTAGTAACCCCAGTTTTAGCAATAAAACTTTGGTTATTACTACTTTTAGGCCAAGTATGTAAAGAACTTACTTGCCTAAAACTTCGTCGTTTAGGCTTGTTAGCTGGTTGTGATTCACTGTGTAAATCTGAAGATGTGTCATTTAAATGAACAGAGAACGTTTCAAGGGTACTTTCTCCATCATTAGGTTTAACCCAAATTATAGCAAATTCTTCTCTTGCCCACTCCTTTGAATAATCATCGGTTGTATCTAATGTTTCATATAAATCATAGGTGCCACCGTATCTCTCTTTTTGATCATCATTTACTTCTTCATCCCTAAACCTCCCTAGTGTAGGAAGTATAGCTTGATCCGTACCATTAACTTTCGTATTATATTCTGCTCGCGCACGAAGAAGAAGGTTTCCTGGAGAAAGAGGCCCAGTATTCCAATCTGGTTCAACTTCTTTCTGTCCTTTATATTTCAATACTATATGAGTATAGGTTTTAGTACCATACCCTTTAAACTCAAAACCATCCTGAAACATATTACGAATTCTATCAGTCGTACCTAAGGAATCAGCCTCATTTACTTGAGCAGTAGCATATTTAACTACTAATCCTAGCGTTTCAGGGGAGGCGGTGGGATTAGCACCCCGCCTATAATAAACAAAATCTTGGTCAGGAAACATATGACCTACTGTATGTTCATGTCTAGGGTTTATTCTAGTAGCATCTAGATGAAATGTCCATCCAAAACGTTTACGATTATTAAGATTGCCATCTTCCCATTGTTGATTTTCAGCTAAGGATTGAATCTTTTTAAGTGGGGAGTCTACCTTTCTAAGGTCTGCGAAAGCATAGTCGTCGTTCTTCTTGTCCTTTTTCCAAGCATTAATAGCTTCTTCAGAATACACTAGATAATTTGGATTATTATTAACATTATGGTCAATTTTATCTGATGTTACTGATGTACCAAAAGTATCATCTATACCAGGGATTTCAATATTATCTCCCCCTGAATGTTTAACTATATTACGTATAATATCTAAACTATTCCGTGCAAAATTTGTTCTTCCACCATTAGATATATCATCATCAGGAACAGTACTAAGGTGAGTTTGCCTTAGCAGACCGTCATCTTCACTTAAAGGAGATAAATTATTGCTAGCTACAACGTCTAATAAATCTCGACAAGTTAATAATATTAAACTCCCCGCAGAAAGATCATAGGTTTCATCAATTTCTAAAACTTTGCCAACAAAAAGAGTCATAAAGGTATTAGTTTCATGAACAATTATATCAGTATGTTCATTAATAAGATTATGAAATTGACCTAATTGTGAATTAACTAGGGGATCTTCACCGAAAGTATAATTAGCAGGGTTAGGTTCAACAAAAGGTTTTCTAGGATTACTCTGCCTATTATTTAGAGTTAAATGACATTCTAAGGGAGCACCCATAATATCACTTATCTCACATCCTAATATAGGATTGCCCCCGTCATAAGCAAAAGGTTTATTAGTAGGAGTAACATAATTTCCAGAAATATAATCCTCATTAGGTACTCTAGTCTTTAATTGAACCCATTTAGTATTAGCGGTATCATAATATAAAACAGTTAACGAATCAGCCATCTATCACTCCTTATTAAAAGACCCTAGGTACAACATCTCGTCTAGACATAGACACGAACTGCATCTGACAAATCCATCTATCTTCCCGACCAGCATCTAATTGGAAACGGGCTTGTTGCAAAGCAACTTGATATGTGCCACCACCCGTAGCAAAATTATTATCATTAGCACCAGCTGTACCATCTTCTTTAACTTTCCATACGGGAAAAGAGGCATCACCTATAATTAACGTAAGAACATTATCATCATCTGCTACCCATTGATATAATTTCTCCTCCAGCTTATTTTTATATGGAATATAGTAATTATAAGATGCATCAGCTAAAGCATTATACACAGATATACTACTCATTCCTGCGTATTCAGTAGAAACACTACTATTATATATCGTACTCCCTCCAATATTATCTACAATAGCTGATACAGTAATTGCAGGACGGAAAATTCCAAAGTCTACTAGTTGGGGAGTATTTTGAGGAATAGGAATTTGAATGGGTGTTTTAGATATAGAGATAGTAATACTATCAGCTTTCAAAGCATAGCGAATAGGTTCATTAGTATTGACAGCATATTCACCTTCTTGATATGTAAGTAAAACTGAAGAATCCATTATGACCTCATCCCATACAGAGGAGAATTAGGAGTAGGTACTCGCTCCCTAGATCCTATATCACTCGCATGATAGTCGGACAATGAAATATTAGCCGACGCATCATCTTCATCCTTCTGCCTTCGTAAATAACTTACAAGCATTCCTCCTATAATAGATCCAGCGGTAGCTCCTAACATAGTTCCTATACCAGGAACCAATGAACCAGCTATACCACCAATTAATGCACCCCCAGCTGCACCGCCTGCTCCTGCTCCTCCTCCCATAGCAAAACCACCAGCAATTCCTGCTCCTACACCTAGTGCACCAAAAGCAGTTCCTCTGTTCATACCAACACCTCTAGTACCAAATGCGCCAGCTCCACGGCCCCAGCCTTGCCCTCTGGCACCCCCGCCAGCATCCCAATTTCCTGGGCCTCCAAACCTTCCTGGGCCTCCTGCTGGTGTCGTAAATGTCCCTGCTCTCATAAATCCGATTTGTTTAGCAATTAATCCCAGACCTTTCAACATACCAAAACCGAAATACTTATGTAACAACCAGAAGGGTGTCCAGAGTCCTGTTATCTTAGCTATGAAAGCTCCAATCAACCAATATTGAAGAGCCTCTCCTAGCCCTGACTTAATTGCTTGAACCCATTTATTACCTTTCAGCCATTCATTCCATTCCTTCAGCTTTTCAACGGCTTTTTCAATCCATACCTTTATCTGTTCAGCCTTTTCCTGAATCTGTGGGATAGAGTTAGCCATAGTTTTTAAGGCAGGAATAATTAAGGGCATGAATGCAGCAAGTACAACGTCAACCATCGCACCAAGGATTTGGAAAATAGTACCTAATGTACCAGTGAAAAGCTGGGACTGCTTTAATAGGCTCGCAACGCCAATATTAATACCTAGACCAGAGCGAACTGTTTTTTTAGCATGGTCAACTAATTCTTTACCATGATCAACCATCGTTTTACGATGCTTTTTTTCTTCCCTATCTTCAGCTTTTTCGTCAGCCTCACTCTTTCCGTCACCACCTCCTGGCCCACCATCACCCCTACTCTCAGGATCGCCTGCACTTTTCCAATTAAGAGTAATTCCAAAGATATTTTTTTCACCATCAATAGATCTATTTACCATTACATTCCTTGATTAATCTTACGAGTTTCACGTTCTTGAAGTTCCTGTTCATACTCTGCTATAGCTTGTAATGTCCCTAATAATAATGACACATCTTCATCTGAAATGGATGTAATCAAATCCCAAGGGACATTCGCTTTTAGCATAGTAACAATAGTCAACCAATAATTGTCTTTAAATAACTGTGGTAGATTAGATTCGTCTGGCACCCCCCTTATAAGTCTAGTTAACCTTTTTTTGCTAAGTTGGTCTGAACTCCCTCGTCACCGAAAGCTTTCGGAACCAGGGCTTCTAATGCGCTTCCTAATCTTGCATCAATAGAAACTAAAAACTTTTCATCTGTGACTCCCCAAGGGGCTTGAACTATCATTTGTCTTAAACATTCTCTGACATATTTATCGCCATCAAAATCTACAGAACTGCCATCACCCCAATTCAAACATTCAGATACAATTTTATTTCGCCTACTCCAAGGGATGGGTTTTACTTGAACTGAAAACTCATCCCCTGTTTCAGGAATTACTACTGTATAGGTTTCAGATTCCGATGACAGTATATATTTAGATATATCAAACCCTTCAACTTCAACTTCACTTTTAAATTTCTTTTGTTTAGTGGACATCCTTACCTCCTATGGATAAAACGGTTCCCTATCTCTAATCATTATATCAATATTACGAAATACAAAGTCACATGTTACTTGGAATGGGGCTTCAGTCATAATAGTATGGGGGGCTGACCGTAAGAAAGCTCCTTGTGTACCTACTCCAGTAACAGCTGTATTAGAATATCCTGATAAATCTGTTTCCCCAGGATATCGTCCTGGGATTTTAATAACAATTTCATCGTTGATGTTAGGTGCACCTTCAATAGTTCCCCTAGAAAACACTAATTCTATGTGAAAACCGTGATGCCCCCCAGTCTCTGTATAACGTCCTTCTAACAATAGTTCTTTAAAGAGTGACATAGCACTATCTCTACTAGAACTACTAGCACCCACGGTATCAGGTAAAGCTACAGTACAGTTAAGGGAATATTCTCGACGTTGTTCCCTTATTTCCGCAGGCCCACGATGGTCACCTGGGCGATTCTTAATATAGTAACGAGGGTCTTCATTATTATTTACAGTTAATGTAAAACTTCGTACCCGTGCAAACTCTATTGCCGTACTAGAAGCTACTCCTAATAACTTCACACTACCATTAGAAAAATAGTAAGGCTTAGTTGTTGGGAAAGATATGTCAGCTGAATCAATATTGTGCATTATAGCAAAACCTGGCATATTAGAAGTAGTAGTGCCTGTTAGATCTGGATATAGTTGTTGAACATTAGTAGTACTATTACGAGTACTAGTATCATGTCTAGCCTGATTATGTAACATATCTAAGAAAACAATGCTGTCCCAATTACAGGTAATCAACCCCCCTTCTTCACCAACCAGGGACATAGACCCTACTTTCCCGCCAATCCATCTTCGGTCAAAATCATTCGCTTCGTCTTCAGCACTATCTCTCATTTTAAGATGCATACTAATAGTATCTAAGTCGTTAGTTTCTTGAATATAGTGTTCAATATAAGTATCAGCAAAGGCTGTACCACTATTAGCTGTTTTAAGAGTAGCATCTGTTGCAGATAAAGCATACCCCATAATACGACAGCCCCATCCAGTAGTAGCGTTGTTCGCACCACCACCGTCATGTGCATAACGTAATGGATAATTCAATCTAACCCAAGTTGTCTGATTATGTAGATCAGTGTTATCATATCCATTAAGTATAGTACCATCCACATCTTTACCTATTTCAACAATTTGACGAATCTCTAATTTATTCCGATTTGCTTCAGCCACGGTACTCTGAGTCGTAAATATCTTATTAGTTACATCTACTGTATTACCACTATAAGTTCGTCCAGTCACTACATTCATATCAGTATAGTCAATTAATAAATGATGGCCTATACCTATTGCTGCACCATTCCAACCAATATGTGAAAGACAAATCCATACATCCCCAGGATTACTACCATTTTTTAAACCCAGTCCTAACTCGTTTACATGCCCAGTATTACCAAAGCCTATCGAATAATACCCAAGGTCTATGATACCTTTAAGTGGTTGAGGATAATTAGCATCATTATCCCCCCCACTTCCACCTCCCCCATTAAGATTAATATTTGGTGTAGAGGTATCAAGCTCACCAAAAACCTTAGGAACTTCTTTACCTATAGCAAACCGCAAAGGCCAACCATTAGTTAATACCATCCCATTCAAAGCTCCTGTAAAACTGTGTTGTCCAGTATATACAGATGTAAAGTTTCGATTAGATTGAGTACCTAAGAAATATCGAGGTTCAACTAAGGGAGTAAAATCAGGAGTATCAACAGTTTCATACACCCCTGGAATCACATTAATAAATTTTTGTTCTGAACTACCAGCTGTCAAAGTCCGAAAGACCGCTGCTTTATAATAATGACTGTAACCACTTAGGTTCCCCCAACTACCGAATCCAGAAGCAGCACTAGTATGTGTAAATTCTAACTCATCAGGATAATTAGCCGAATCGCCTCTCTCATCACTTCCATCATAACAATAATGAGCAAAGGCAAGAGGGCGGTCAAAATAGATAAGTCCTAACCCAGCACTACCAATGACTTCAATTCTTTCAATTCTTCTAATCTCTGGTTGGCACCCACCCCCAGGCGTTGTAGCATCTATATAAGGAATAGTATATTGAGCGGTAGAAATAGTACCACCACCCCCTGCTGCTCCTACCCAGTCTCTCGTATCGAAGCAAATAAAATCTCCCGTAGTTAAATGGCCCACAGGATTAACATAACAAGTACTAGCACCCGCAAGAACAGGAGGCAGAGCTACAATAATAGCCTCTAATTCTGCCCCAGATGGGCTACCATCTTCAGGATGTGCTGCTAAAGCTGTTGAACTACTAGTATAGAAAACTCCTCTGAGTACATTCGTAGCAAACTCTCTAAGAATGGCAGGGACTATAATCTCAGAATCAGCCCCAGGAAATACTTCCCCCAGTATAGTTAGTTGTGATTGATCAGGTCGTAAGACAGCCATATTTTTCCTCCATAGTCAATACCTCTAAGATATTATACCCTAATTTATGTTATTTCCAAAAGGACTGCCCTATTTTCTAGCTGTATTCCGATAGTTCCTACCCACATATTAACTTGTTGTTGTGTCTGTTCTGAAAAATTCATGAATCGTATTCGTTGAAAATTTGTAAGACTATGTATTTTAACGTGGCATATACGTCTAATCTCTCTCATCATATTATATAAACGCTGCCTATCCACTAAAGTATACACTTCTAATTCTACCATATATTGACGATTACCGTATTTATAATTACCGATAGGCTGTTCATCCATAGATGGAGTTCCAGCCCGACCAACAATTTGATCATTAACATTTAAGTCTACTCTAAAAGGATCTCCCTCTCCTGTAACTTCAATAAACCCTGGCTTCTTAGTCGCTCCTGTAACTTTATCAAAATCCCAAGTAGTATTCAGAATATCTAATACATCACTAGCTGGTAGAGGTTCAGTTGGCATTAAAAGACCTCAAAAGCTCGTAAGGTATCTAACATCAATTCAGTCTCCATAGACCATGATTCAACCTTCTGCATTAATTGGATTCTATCCGTACCACTTACTATAAGTGTCCCAAAATCTGCACTCCTCAAAACTTCAATTGCTGCCAACTTTCTAGCAGCATCAAAAACTATTCCCGCTTCCCTGGCATCGGCATGGATATCTCGTCCTGCAAGATAAGATAATTTGACAGGCATCATAAATTCACCGCCACCGAATCTCCAGATGGGAGCATTGTATGACATGAACCGTGCTGGCAGGAGGAAATATCTAGAGAAGTGTACCATGCCAACTTCTTTAAGAAGAAAGAAATCATTCATCCTGCCAGGGGTTTTAGTTTCCCAGCTAGCTCCATTCCAAATCTGTAACTTAAGAAGTTTATAAGGATCTGGCCTATCTAATTTAAAACCATTCAGATTAAAATCATGATATTCCTCACCTACGTATTGAGTTCGCCACGATTTACGAGTCATATAATCTATTCTAGATTCCGCAGCTTGTATATAACTTTCAACAGTATCTTTAGTAGGAGTTGTGCTAGTTGAAAAATCTGTAGCACCTCCCCCTACAATATTTCCTAATTGTAAAAATCTGAATACATCTCCTGTACTACAATAAGAAGCAAAAGGACGTTTTTGAATTCTATTAATAGATACAGAACCCACTACAGATGTTTGCGAAGATACTCTTATCCAATACCTACTAGTAGCAGATATACCAGTACCATCTACAGTTCCCAATGCCCAAGTACTTAATTGATTAGAGGGGAACATCTCTACACCATCCCGTGTAAAATCATAGGATGCCCCTACAGTATCATCATCCATATCATAATTTAAACGGCCCGAAGAAGGGACAAATTCTGCCCAAGTACTTGTGCCTGTAGAGAACTCCCATTTCAATACGCCGAAACTGCCAGGGGTAGCGGTATCAAATACAGCCATATCAAACTTTTCATCATCGCCTAAATATAAGAAATCACTAGTAGTAGTTAAAGCAGTAAATGCAGTCCCTAACGGAGACTGCGCTTCTAGTGACCTATCTGAATAGGTCGATGGTGTATAAGTATAAACACTTGTAAATTCCAAGCCTGCGGATGAAGGCATTATTTCTCCTTACGAAGCTATTACTTCAGGTGGGTATTGTTCGCTCCTCTCTAGATTGTCTACGTCTATTACTCCATTAGTACTCTCTTCTGGTTGTCCCTCTTGTTGCTTCCCCCTCAAGTACATAGCTATGCCATTGAGGTTATGAATCTGTTGCATGAGGGATTCCCTCTGCGTATTCAATTCATTTGCTTGCGCCACCAATTGTTCTAGCTGTTGATTTACCTGGGCCAAGTCCTGTTCCACATCTATCTCTGGCATATCGTTCCTCCTTAACTTTTGTTTCCTTATATATTATACCACACTTTACCCTTTTAATGCAGCTACTTCTGCCTTTAATTCTTGTATAGTATTTTTTAATTCTTGATATTGGTTATCCATACGTTCTCTCGTTTGCCACATTCCCGCCCAAGTAAACATCAGTCCGTTGCTGATATTGATTCCAAGCCAAGGCGTTTTACGATTGGCTAATGCCACAGGGTCTTCTTCCTTGTCATCATAGTCCATGATTCCAAGTTTCACTAAATGAGCAATATTCAAACTCTGTCCAACCGCATATGGATTAGCCATAGTTGCTAAATCTACACCAGCTTTTCTCAAAGCTAAAACGTCATCATGCCACTCCACCTCACCACAACAGGTAAACATTTCTAAACCATGATTGCCACAATTAGAACAAACATAGTCAAAGTTAGAACCCAGACCAGTGTTGAGGCTTAAAACTGGGGGTGTTCCCGACGTTACCCTGAATGTATCATTACCACCTAATGCAGAACCCTGACCTCCCAGAACAAAATAATCGCTTGCGGAGTTGTCAACGCCCATCAAGAACTGCCCGTTGCCTCCAGATATTTCAAATTCCATGTATGGGTCACCAGCAGATGAGCCTCCTGTCCTGGCACGTAATTTGGCTGTGCTGTTTGTCGTATTGCTTTCGTTGTAAGCACTAATAGAAATTTGCCCACCAGAAACCGAATGTCGCATGAGGATAGCATTAGCTGTCCACGAATTCCCAGCAACACCAACGTTTGACAGAGTATAGTTCCCAGCATCTATATTACCCGTCCAAGGAGTTTGACTCCCACCAGCATCTCCCCATTCTAATTGGGAAGTACTGCCAGAGGTTGTCTTTAAAACTTTACCAGCAGCAGGAGCAGCTGTAGGCATTGTTATGGTATAATTAGCAGCAGTTGTTCCTGTATTAATTGTGATGGCATTAGTGTTAGTACTATTTGTTAATAGGATTGTGGGGGTAGAAGTCTTAGTTATCACGACTGCCCCCGTACCATGAGGGGTGAGGTTAATAGGATTATTACTTGCAGTTGTAGTAATAGAAGTTCCATCAATAGTAATTGTATCTACCACTAATGAAGTAAGATTACTTAAAGCTCTTCCTGTAGATAAGACTACCGAAGAAGATAAGAACCCTCCCCCATCATTAGCATCCCAAGTTACTAGCCCATTCGTTGTAGTAGAGC
>Ga0114898_1000701_pt1 | contig 23625 bp, 18 predicted proteins | sample Malvired_Geostar_FD_83496 | JGI IMG/M metagenome (GOLD analysis project Ga0114898, IMG submission 83496) | Marine viral communities from the Global Malaspina Expedition - Malaspina viral metaG DeepMed_Geostar | ecosystem: Environmental > Aquatic > Marine > Oceanic | place: Mediterranean Sea... | reverse complement strand
GCGTCGAGCATGCCGATTCGCTGGGCATGCCGATGATCGTCGGCATGCCCATCGAATCGGCATGCTCGACGCAGAGCCGCGTATCCTTGTCGGACAGTTCCAGCGCGAAGCCGAAATCGAAGGTGCGCGGCAGCACGAAGCGGGGGATCTTGTCCTCGGTCGCGTTGGTACGGCCGCTGGAGGCGTTGATGATCTCGATCATCCGGTCCGGGTCGAGGCCCGACGCCTTGCCAAGCACCAGCGCCTCGGACGCGATGGCCAGCGCCGTCACCGACATCAGATTGTTGATGACCTTGATGGTCTGGCCCATGCCCGGCTTGTCGCCGGCGATGAACACCTTACCGAAACAGTCGAGGATCGGCCTCGTCTCGGCCAGCCGCTCAGGATCGCCCGCCGCCATGATGGCGAGGCTGCCCTTGGCGGCACCGGCGACGCCGCCGCTGACCGGCGCATCGACCAGCGCGATCCCCGCCGGGGCGAGGATCCCGGCCAGCACCTCCGACCCCTTGGGGCCGGTGGTCGAGAGGTCGATGACGGTGCGCAGCGCCTTGCCTTCCGCCAGCTCGCGCCCGACGGCCTCGACAATGGCTGGTGTCGGCAGCGACAGCAGCACGGTATCGACCTTGTCGGCGATGGCGCGGGGCGAGGGGGCTATGCTGGCGCCTGCCGCCTCAAGTGCTTTCAGTGCGTCGGTGTTCTTGTCGAAGAGGGTGACGGCGTAACCGGCATCCAGCAGCCGCTTCGTCATCGGTGCCCCCATGCGGCCAATGCCGATGAAACCGATTTCCTTGCCCTGGGTCATGTAGTCTCCTGATGGCATGCCACGATCCCGCCAGCCGGCGCGGACACCTTGGCGGATCGATATTCAATATATGTTATCGATATCATTCAAAGCGGAACATTACCGTTGGAACTGCCGGCTGGAAAGGGCAAAGTTGCGCTGTCACTCGGCAAAGCGGTGAAGCACGGGCCATGTCCAAGAAAATCCCTGCGGGCACAGTTCTTACGGGCCCCCATTCTACAGGTCAGGCGAAATCCGTGCGCATGAGCGACGTCGCGCGCCTCGCCAGGGTGTCGGCGATGACCGTGTCGCGCGCGTTGCGGGCGCCGGATACCGTGTCGGAGGAGACCCGCGAGCGCATCCGCGACGCCATCGAGAAGACCGGCTATATCCCCAACCGTCTGGCCGGCAACCTGTCCTCGCGGCATTCCGATGTCATCGGGCTGATTGTCCCCAGCCTGCGCAACTCGCTGTTCGCCGAGACCATCCAGGCGATCGCCGATAATCTCGGCAAGGCCGGGTTCCATGTGCTGATCGCCGAGAGCGGCCATTCGCTGGAAGTGGAGGAAAAGCTGGTGCTGGCTTTCCTCAGCCAGCAGGTCAGCGGCATCATCCTGCACAACACGGCCCATACGCCCCGGATTCGCGGCATTCTGACGAAGGCCGACATTCCGGTCATTGAAACCGGCGACCTGACCCGCGATCCGATCGACATCGTGGTCAGCTATTCCAATTTCGAGGCGGCGAAGGCGATGACCCACCATCTGCACCGCCGGGGTTACCGCCGCATCGCCTTCGTGTCGCTGGCAACGGAAACCAATGACCGCATGCGCCAGCGCCGCAGCGGCTACCTGGCCGCGCTGGAGGAACTGGACCTCAAACCGGACCGGCAGCTGATCCTGGAAACGCCGGAAGGGCTGTCCGGTGGCCGGGACGCGCTGATCCGGCTGCTCGATCTGAAGAAGCGGCCGGACGCCGTGTTCTGTTCCGGAGACGTACTGGCGGTCGGCGCGGCGCTGGAATGCCAGCGCCGGAACCTCCGCCTGCCGGAGGATATCGCCATCGCCAGCTTCGACGATCTCGACATTCTCGATCATCTGGTCCCCAGGATCACGGCCCTGCGCCTGCCGCGCCGCGAAATCGGCATGTTCTCAGCGAACATCCTCCTGCAGCGCATCCTCAAGCTTGGCGGCGGCGTTATCGCCAAGGACCTCGGATTCGACATCATCCAGCGCGAGAGCACGTGACGGCAGAAGTCATCGTCAGCCCGCTTGACTTGGCATGAATAGATGTTATCGATAACAAGTACATACCCTCACGCAAGGCCTGGGCTGGTGCGGGTGTCCTGACGATATGAACGAGGTTAAGCCACGCATGCTCAAGGGTAGGAGTGCACTCATCACCGGTTCGACGGCGGGGATCGGCTACGCCGTTGCGGAGCGGCTGGCCGACGCAGGCTGCAACATCGTCCTGAACGGCATTGAGCGCGAGACAGAGGTCGCGGACAAGATCGCAGCCCTGAAGGCGCGGAATGTCGATGTGCTCTATGACGGCGCCGATGTTGGCGATGCCGCCCAGGTGGAGGCGATGGTCGCGGCAACGAACGCGCGTTTCGGCGGTGTCGATATCCTGGTCAACAACGCCGTGACGCGGCTGTTCGGGCTGATCGAGGATACCAGCCCGGCCGACTGGGACCGCGCCATGGCGGTGAACCTGAATTCCGCCTTCAACGCGATCCGCTGCACCATGCCGGGCATGAAGGCCCGCAACTGGGGCCGTATCGTCAACATGTCGTCAATCTACGGGATGATCGGTGCGGCGAACCGCGCCAGCTACGTCGTTGCCAAGACCGCGCTGATCGGCCTGACCCGCGCCGTCGCCATGGAAACCCTTGAGCACGAGATTACCTGCAACGCGATCTGTCCCGGCTCGGTGAACACGACGCACAGCAGCCGCGTCATCAAGACCACGATGGACGAACACGGCCTCTCCGAGCAGGAGGCGGTGGGCCGCTTCCTTGCCGGCAAGCAGCCCTCCGGCCGCTTCATCGCGCCGGAGAGCGTCGCCGAATTCGTCGCCTTCCTGTGCGGCCCGGCTGGCCGGGATATCAATGGCGCGGTGCTGCCGGTCGATCTGGCCTGGTCGGCGAGCTGAGGTTACTTAAGGAGCGGGCCGCGCCAGCGCCATGATCGCGCCGGCATCCTCGCTTTTGTCGAGAGCCCATACGGCGTCGATCAGCTTCTCCGCACCGCGGCACTGCGGCGCGCCATAGGCGGCAAGCGTGCGGAACTTCGCCTCGATCTCGCCATCGCTGAGCGGGCCGTTATCGGTACCCTTCGCATCGGTGATGATGATTTCTTCGGACCGCCCGTCCTTCAGGCTGACGACCGCGCGCACGCCGGTGAAGTCGCGGCCGGCCTCATCCTCCATCCGCACCCGCGCCCGTAGCGCCAGCACTTCGGGATTGGCGACCGCCGCATCGCTGAACTGTTCCAGCCCGGCTTCACCAGCCAGGAAGCAGACGGCGACCGCGTGCTGGGCGCTGACCTGTGCCTCGCGCCCGGTTTCGACATTGGGACGGTCGGTGCGCTGGCGCAGCAACGGGTGGCCGTACAGCGTCACGGTCTCGATCTCCGCCGCCTGAATGCCGTGCTCATTCTTCAGCGCCAGGCAGGCGTCGATCACCGGGAACAGCACCACGCCACAGGGGTAGGGCTTGTGGATGTTGCGCAGCACCTCCCACCGTGTCCCGAGATCGCCCGTCACCTGCCCGAAATCCGGATTCTCGCCGGTGACGGTCAGGAAGCCGCGCGGCCCTTCCAGCGGCCTTTCGGGGCCGCCCAAGCCGTTCTCCGCCAGCAGTGCTGCCAGCAGGCCGCCGCGGCAGGCGCTGCCGACGCCGATGCTCTTGGCCATGAAGCCGAGGGTCTCCACGAGGCCGGAGGATTGCGCCGAGGCGGCGCCCAGGGCATGCACCAGCGTCCGGCTGTCCTGGCCGAGCACCTTGCCGACCGCCAGGGCGGCGCCGAACACGCCGCAGGTCGCGGTGATGTGCCAGCCGCGTGCGTAATGGCCGGGGGAGACGGCGTTGCCGATCCGGCAGGCCGCCTCGATGCCGAGCGCCAGCCCGTGCAGCAACGCCGCGCCGGATATACGCTGCCGCTCGGCCAGTGCCAACAGCGCCGGCGCCACCGGGGCGGCGGGGTGGATGACGGTGCGGATATGCGTGTCGTCGAAATCATGCACGTTCATCGCCGCCGCGTTCAGGAAGGCGGCGGTCATCGCGTCAGCCCGGTCGGCGCGGCCGATCAGCGTCGCCTCAGCCTTGCCGGAGAACGGCAGCATCGTTCGGGCGGCGATATCGGTGGCGCTGTCGCGGGAGCCGGCGAAGGCGGTCGCGAGGCCGTTCAGCAGCGACCGCCGGGCGGCATGCCGGACAGTTTCCGGCAGGTCTTCCCAGCGGGATTTGGCGACGAAATCGGCCAGAACGGCCGACACCCTGTCATCGGCGGCGATGTGCGCGGACATGATTCCGGTATCCTTTACGTGAGGGCAGACGGTCTTACAGCTCGCCCGCTTCTTCCAGAACCTTGCGCGCCACGCGGAAGCATTCCAGGCCCATCGGCACGCCGCAATAGATCGCGATAACATGGACGGCGGCGCGAATCTCGTCCTTGGTCACGCCATTGTTCAGCGCGCCGCGGCAATGCGTCTCCCATTCGTGCAGGCGCCCGAGCGCCCCCAGCATGGACAGGTTCATCAGGCTGCGGGTCTTCGGGTCGAGGGCCTCATCACCCCAGCCGAAGCCCCAGCACCATTCGGTCATGGCTTCCTGGAAGGGGCGCGTGAAATCGTCGGCGGCGGCGAGGTTCTTTTCCACATAGGCGGCACCCAGCGTCGCCTTGCGCTTGGCCAGGCCCTTCTCGAACAGATCCTTGTCCATATGCGTATCCTCCAGATGGTTTCGGGCAAAAAGAAAGACGGCACGCCCTGCAGCCGCAAGGCATGCCGTCCCGATTTCATACGTTACTTGCCGAGCACTTCCCGTGCCTTTTTCACATAGGACTCACCATCGAAGCCGACGGCCTTGGCGCGGTCATAGAAGGATTTGTAGGCCGCCTGCGAATACTGATCGGCGGTCAGGCGATCGACCTCGGACTGCGGTGCGGTCCACAGCTCGATGCCGTTCTTCTTCATATTGTCCACGGCCTCGTTGACATGGGCGTAGAAATTGTAGAGCGCCTCGTCCTCCAGCGCCTGCATCTCCTTGCGGATCGCGGTGCGCAGATCAGCCGGGATCTTCTCCCAGATGTCCTTGTTGACGATGACGACCCAGCCGGTGATCGGCCCGACCTTCCAGTTCTGCACATTCGGGGCAAGACGCCAGTATTCCTGGCCATTGCCATAGCAGGTCGAGGTGAAGACACCGTCGATGACCCCGCGTTCGAGGGCCGGCGGAATCTCGGACAGTGGCAGCGGCGTCGGCTTGGCGCCGACCGCTTCCATCAGCGAGGCGGTCTGCGGGTTATGGACGCGCAGCTTCTTGCCCTTGAAGTCCTCCAGCGTGCGGATCGGCTCCTTGGAGAACAGGGCCTGGCTGCACCATGCGCCCTCGGCGAGGACGACGGAGTTCCATTTCTCCGCCCAGAGCTTTTCGACATCCTTGCACCAGAAGGATTTGCACAGATAGGCGTATTCCGGCATGCCATTGACCAGGCCGGGCAGGTTGAACACGCCCATGCGCGGCTCTTCCGCCGCCAGATAGGTGTGCAGCGCCCCCGACATCGGCACCCGGCCATCGCGGACCGAAGCCGTGATCTGCGTGCCGCCGACGAGCGAATCGTTCAGCGTCACCTTCACCTTGCCGCCGGTCGCCCGCTCGAAACGTTCGGGAACCTGCTGCATCATCTTCAGATAAAGCGAGTTCGGCGCGGGCAGGATGCCCATGGTCAGATCGAAATCCTGCGCCTTGGCGCTGGATGACGCGCCAAAGCCGATGGCGATGGCCAGAACCGGTGCCATCAGCGCCGACAGCGCCGTGCCACCCGTGGATTTTGTCGCAAGCCTCATTCGAGACGTTATCGATAACATTAACATTGCGCTCCTCCCGGTGTTGTCTGCATACTTCGAAAACGACAGTGGGGAATTTCCGATGGTTATGGCGCTGGCTCAACGCCATTGCCTTTTTGGAGGCCGAGAAACAAGGCCACAATCAGCAAGATAATACGACCATGCGCCTTCATTGCAACGACATAATCCCCAGGCTAGCGTTCCTCGACGCCCCAGTCCGGGGCTGGATTTTCTTGTGCGGCGGCAGCGTTAAGGCGACACCCTGCCCTTCCGATTCGTTGCCGGCTATCATCTCAGGAGACATTCGATGACCATAGGAACCGGGAGTTTCCCGGCTTCGAACGACAAGGCGCGGTCCCAGGCCGTCCGTGCCATCGACGGCGTGTCACGCGTCACGGGCGGGCTCAGTGCGGTTGCCCTGATCGCGATGACGCTGATCGTGTGCTTCGAGGTGTTTTCCCGATATGTCCTGAACGAGCCGACCTACTGGGGCAGCGATGTCGCGACCTATCTTCTGGTCGGAATGACCTTTCTGGGGCTCGCCCAGGCGCAGCGTTCCGACGATCATGTGCAGGTCGAACTGCTGCTTGCCAATGTTAGCGAAAACATCCAGGCATTCCTGAATCTCTTCGCCAACTGGGCCGGGTTGCTGTTCGTGCTGTTCACCGGCTGGCAGATGATCAGCTTCAATTATCAGGAATACGTCAACGGCACCCGCGACTGGGGCTTGCTGGGCACGCCGCAATGGATTCCGGAACTGGCGGTGTCGCTCGGTTATGCCGCCTTCGCGCTGGCCATCCTTGGCGATCTACTGCGTGCCGCCCGGCCGGGCTGGCGCACCGAGGCCGGCCTGATGATCGGACTCGCCTTGCTTGCCGGCTTCCTGCTCTGGCTTGGCCCGCGGCCCGTGTATCTGGACGGGCTCCGGCTGGATGCCGGCTCACTCGCCATCATCGCGACACTGCTGCTGGGCAGCCTTGTCGTCAGCGGCTGGCGTGTTGCCCTGATGCTGGTGCTGGTTATCGGCGGCACCGGCATGATCTTCTGGCTGGCCAAGGGAACCCCGCTGCTGCTGCTGGGCGTTTTGCTGGTGGCGACCCTGTTCCTGTTTCTGGTGCTGGGCATCCGCGTGGCGCTGACCCTCGGCAGCGTTGGCCTGCTGGGACTGATGTTCCTGCTGCCCATGCCGCAGTTGTCACTGTTGGCCGAGCGCTCATGGAACAGCGTGAACACCTTCACCCTGACCGCCGTGCCGATGTTCGTGCTGATGGGGGCGGTGCTGATCCGCAGCGGCGTCGCGCGGGAGATGTTCGACGCGCTGACCTGCTGGTTCGGCCGCACGCCGGGCGGCGTCGCGCATGCCGCCGTGGGTGCCTCCGCTGTGTTCGCCGCGGTTTCGGGCTCCAGCCTCGCCACCGCCGCGACCATGGGCAAGGTTGCCTGCCCGGAGATGATTTCGCGCGGCTACAGCCAACGCCTGACCTATGGGGTGGTCGCCGCCGGCGCCACGCTGGGCATTCTGATCCCGCCCAGCATCGCCATGATCATCTATGGCACGACGGTCGGCGTGCCGGTCACCAAGCTGTTCATGGCCGGGGTGATCCCGGGCATCCTGCTCAGCCTGTTTTTTATGGGCGGGGTTGCCCTCTGGTCGGCGCTGCGTCCCGGTGCAACGCCGCGTGGCGAGTCTTTCACCTTCAGGCAGAAGATTCGCGGCTCGGCCTCGGTCTTTCCCTTCCTGTTCATCATCCTGGTGGTTCTGGGATCGCTCTATGCCGGTGTGGCGACACCCAGCGAGGCTGGCGGCATCGGCGCCGTCGCGTCGCTCATGGTCTGCCTGTTCCGCGGCATCCTGACCTGGAAGCTGATCTACGAGACGGCGATGGAGACGGTGCGCGTCACCTCGTTCCTGCTGCTGATCGTCGTCGGCGCCTCGATCATGAGCTGGGTGTTCGACTATCTGCGCATTCCGCGCACGCTGGTCAGCGTTGTCGAGGCGGCGGAGATGGCGCCCTGGATGGTGCTCATCATCATCGCCTGCCTGTATATCGTGCTCGGCATGTTCATCGAATCAATCTCGATGATGCTGATGACGCTGCCGGTGGTCTTCCCGATCATCCTGTCGCTCGGGCTGGATCCGCTATGGTTCGGCGTTTTCCTGGTGGTGATGATCGAGGTCGGGCTGGTGACGCCGCCGGTCGGCATCGTGCTGTTCATCCTGCGCGGCGTCGGCGGGGATGTGCCGCTGAAGGAGATCGTCTATGGCGTTCTGCCGTTCGTGGCCATCATGCTCGGTTTCCTGACGCTGACCTATTTCTACCCGGAAATCGTTCTCTGGCTGCCGTCGCAGGTGAAGTGAGCGATCCGGCTCTAGCGCGCCACCATCTCCCGCGCGAGCTGGCCGAGCAGCCGGCTCATCGCTGCCGCGACGCTGGCCGCATCCCCGGCCGCCGGACTGGCACCGGCATTGCCGCCGGCACTGCCGGGCAGAACTGCCACCGCTTCCGTGCCCTGAAACTGACCGCTGCGCAAGACATTGTCCTCGCCCGCCGCAAGCTGCCAGCCGGCCCACAGCGCAACCCGGCCATCCGGCCCCGGCTCGAACCGGTCTATCCTGACATCGTAGCGCGCACCCGCCGGCAGCGACGGCGACAGGACGGCCAGTTCCGCCTCCAGCACGCGGCGGATGCCGGCCTCGATCCGTTCGCCCCAGAACTGGTCGCGGCGCTCCACCAGCTGCGTTTCCGACATCCGCCAGATCAGATGGCGGCGTTGCAGATATTCTGCAACCTCGATGCGGCCCATCCGGTTCTCGGCCGCCGGCACGGCGGCAGCCGCGCTGTGCAGCACGATGACGCGCGGATCGGCGCGCGGCCCGTTCGTACAGCCAGCCAGCAGAAGGATCGCCGACAACAGCAGCAGGAAGAGAGGGGCAGGCTGGGCCAACAGGGATTTCCGCATCATGCTCACCGGCCAAGGATCAGGAGGTTGGGTTCACGCTCGATGGCCTCTGCGAAGCTGCGCAGCGCCCGCGTCGCCACTGCCAGGTCGCGGATCGCCGATTCGGCATCCTGACGCAGCACAGAGCGGCCATCGATGGTCTGGTTCAGCGTCTTGGTCAGGGCGGAAAGCTGGGCCAGTGTACGGTCGGCATTCTCCAGCACCTTGCGGACATCCGCCGCCGTCGTGCCGACCTCCGCCCCCGCCCCATCGCTGAGCGCGGTGACCGAGCGTAGCGCGGTGCGCACCTCCTCCTCCAGGCCCAGCAGCACCACCGTCGCCATGTCGAGGCTGTCATCCAGCCGGTCCATCGTCGTGCCGACCCGGTCGGACATGCCGCCCAGCTCCTTCGAGGCGACATCGGCGAGGCTCTGCACGGCGGTCAGCGTGCCGATCAGCTTATCCACCGCATCGCGCAGCGGCAGTTCGGCGATGGTGTCCTTCACCGCCTGAATTTCCGATCGGATCGAAGCGATCTCCGGCACGGTATTGTCCAGCGCCAGCAGCCGGGCCGGCGTCTCCGGGCGGAAATCGAGCTGGATGCCGAGCTGACCGGTGATCAGACTCAAGGTGACAAGCTGGGCGCGCAGGCCGATCTCATTCAGCCTGTCGAAATCGGGCACCTGCAGCACCGTCTGCTGGCCGTCCGGTAACCGCACCACGCCGGGCTCCAGCGACATATAGACAGCGATCTGGGCCGATACTTCTTTCGGCATGATCTGCAGCTGGATGCGCTCGACCCGGCCAACCGGCACGCCGCGGAAGCTGACCGGCGCGCCGATGCTGAGGCCGCCGACCGACCCGTCGAAATAGCTGACGACAACAAGCCGCTGCTCGAACAGCCGCCCGGCGCCGAAGAACAGCGCCGCCGCAACCGCGAGGATGAGGGCGGCGATCACGAAGCCGCCGACCAGCACCGCCCCCTTGCGTTCCGTCCCACCGGGTCCTGCCATGGCCGCTCCCGCTCAGGCTTCGCGGCGCAGGAAGGCCTGCACCGTCTTGTTGTCGGACTCATCCAGCATCGCCTTCGGACTGCCGAGCGCCGCCGGCACTTTGGTGTCCGCATCCAGGAAGATCGCCTTGTCGGCAATGGCGAAGATGCTGGCCAGCTCATGCGTCACCATGACGATGGTGGTGCCCAGCATGTCGCGGATCTGCAGGATGAGGTCGTCGAGCCGGCGCGAACTGATCGGATCGAGACCGGCCGATGGCTCGTCGAGAAACAGGATTTCCGGGTCCAGCGCCAGCGCCCGCGCGAGACCGGCGCGCTTGCGCATGCCGCCGCTGAGCGATGCAGGATACAGATGCTCGCGCCCGGCGAGCCCGACAAGCGCCAGCTTGAAGGCGACAATGGCAGCGATCTCTTCCCTCCCCAGCCCCGTGAAGATCTCCAGCGGCAGGGAGACATTCTCGCCCACCGTCATCGATGACCAGAGCGCACCGCCCTGGAACAGCACCCCGAAACGCCGGGCGATATCGCCCAGCCCCTCCAGCGGGGTATCGCCATCATACAGGATTTCGCCGGCGGCGGGATGATGAAGCCCGATCAGATGCTTCAGCAACGTGCTCTTGCCGCAGCCGCTGCCGCCCATGATGACGAAGATCTCGCCACGCGCGACGTCGAACTCCACTGCGCGTTGCACCAGCACATCGCCATAGGCCATGGTCAGGCCGCGCACCGAGAGAGCGGGCCCCGACTGGGCGGGCTTCACCCCACTTTTGGCCCCGGTTTCAGATGTCGAGGGCATTGGCGCACACCGCGAAGATGGCATCGAGCAGGATGATGCCGACGATGGAGATGACCACGGCATCGGTCGCCGCCTTGCCGACATCGGCGGCGCTGCGCCCCGCCGCCAGACCGCAGCGGCAGCCGACAGCGGCGACCAGCAGCCCGAAGGTGATGCTCTTCACGAAACCTAGGGCGAAATTGGCGGTCCCGATGGCGCCGCGCGTCTGTTCCAGATAGGCGACGACGCTGAGGTCGAGCAGGCCGATACCGATCAGCATCCCGCCCAGCAGCCCCATCGCAGTGCCGTAGATGTAAAGCAGCGGCATCATGAAGGAGAGCGCCAGCACGCGCGGCACCACCAGATAGGCGATGGGCGATATGCCCAGCGTCTTCAGCGCGTCGATCTCCTCATTGCCCTGCATGGCGGCAAGGCGCGCGGCATAGGATGCCCCGGTGCGCCCGGCCACCACGATGGCGGTCATCACCGCCGCCAGTTCGCGCGCCATGGCGATGCCGACCAGATCGGCGACCAGGATGCCGGCCCCGAAATTGCGCAACTGCACCGCGCCGACGAAGGCCAGGATGGCGCCGACCAGCAAGGTCACGATGGAAACGATGCCCAGCGTCCCCGCGCCGGCATCGCGGAACAGCGCCAGCGTCTCGGAAGCGCGCGGGCGCTGGCGCACGCCGCGCCGGGGAGCAAACAGCTCCAGCAGCACATCGCCGAGGAATCCCAGCACGACGCCCAGCTGCCGGATTTCGGCCAATGCCCAAAGGCCAACCCGGCTAACGAAACCATCCGCCGCCACTGGACCGGACAGGCCGGGCCGGTCGGACTTGCCGGCGAGATCGAGCGTGTCCCGCAGCGCCGCCGGCAAGCCGTCCAGACGGAGCACCAGATCGCGCCGGGCCGCCTCCACTTGCAAGGCGAACAGGAAGGCCGGCAGGGTCGCGTCCCAGCGCCCCAGATCGTGCACCCGGACGGTTACGCCCACTCCCTCCTTCGGCAGGACAGGCGACAGCAAATCCTTCAGGCGCGGCGGCTGCCGCGTCATGATCCACTCGCCGGACAAGGTCAGCACGACATTGTTGCCGTCGCGCGACACGGCGATGCGCTCGTCCCTACCGGGCATGGACTGGAAAGCCCTCCTCAAGGAAGCGCGGCCACGCGACCGGCGCGGCACGCCATGGCATCAGTGCTACAATGCGAATGGGCGGGGATCAACCATGGCGGGATGAAAGCTGCCCCGGTCACTCCGCCGGGCTGGAAACCGGCTTCTGCGGATCGGCCATGATTTCCGGCGCCTCCCCGCCGCGCTGACGGGTCAGCAGCGTATAGGTGGTCGGCACCACGAACAGCGTCAGGATGGTGCCACAGATCATGCCGCCGACGATCACCCAGCCAATGGCCTGCCGGCTTTCCGCACCCGCCCCGGTGGCCAGCGCCAGAGGCACCGCGCCCAGCACCATGGCGCCGGTGGTCATCAGGATCGGGCGCAGGCGCAGCACCGCGGATTCCACCACCGCCTCGCGCAGCTTCATGCCGCGCTCCTGCAGCTGGTTGGCGAATTCCACGATCAGGATGCCGTGCTTGGTGATCAGCCCGACCAGCGTGATCAATCCAATCTGGCTGTAGATGTTGATCGTGTTGCCGGTAAAATACAGCGCGGCCAGCGCCCCGGTCATCGACAACGGCACGGTCAGGATGATGATGAGCGGATCGGTGAAGCTCTCGAACTGCGCGGCCAGCACCAGATAGATGAAGGCCAGCGCCAGCAGGAAGATGACATAGAGCGCCTGCCCGGCCTGGCGGAATTCGCGCGACTGGCCGTTCAGGTCGGTCTGCACATTTGCCGGCAGCACACGCCCGGCCGCCTCCTCCAGAAACACAAGCCCCTCGCCCAGCGCGTAGCCCGGCGCCAGATTGGCCGTGATGGTGGCGGAACGCAGCTGGTTGAAGCGGTTCAGCTCGCGCGGGGCGACCACCTCCCGCACGCTGGCCAGGTTGGAGAACTGCACCATCTCGCCGCGCGGCGTGCGCAGATAGATACCCGACAGATCGCCCGGCGTGCGGCGGTCGGCATCTTCAACCTGCACGATCACGTCATACTGCTCGCCATTCATGTTGAAGCGGGTCACCTGGCGGCCGCCCAGCAGGGTTTCCAGCGTCCGCCCGATGACCGAGATCGGGATGCCGAGATCGGCCGCCTTCTCGCGGTTCACGTCGATGTCGAGCTGCGGCTTGTTCAGCTTCAGGTCGTCGTCGAGATTGACGAAGCCCGGATAGTCCCGCGCCTCTTCCATCATCAGCTGGAGATAGGTTTCCAGTTCCTGATAGCTGGCGGTGGTCTGCAGCACGAACTGGATCGGCCGGTCGCGCGAGTTTTGTCCGAAGGCGGGACGGTTGATCGCGAAGGCGCGGATGCCGGCGATCTTCACCAGCTTCTTCTGCAGCTCATTCACCACGGTCTGCTGCTTGCGATCCCGGTCCTCCCAGTTCTTCAGCCGGGCGAAGGAGACCGACTGCGTCACATCGGGGAAGCCGGTGATGACGATGGCGCCCTCGACCTCCGGCGTCTCCAGCAGCATCTTCTCGAACTTCTGGGCATAATGATCGGCGAATTCCAGCGTCGCGCCTTCCGGCGCGGTGGAGAACACGTTGATGGTGCCGCGGTCCTCGGTCGGCGCCAGTTCCGATTTCAGCCCCATATACAGGAAGTAGCTGGCGCCGGCGACGCCAACACCGATCAGCACCACCAGGAAGCGCACGTTCAGGCTGCCCAGCAGGATGCGGCGATAGCCATTGGCGAAGCTGTTGAACGCGCCTTCCATCATATTGTAGAGGCGGCCGTGCGATTCGTGCGCCTGCAGCATCTTGGAGCACATCATCGGCGTCAGCGTCAGCGCGACGAAGCCCGACACGACAACCGCACCCGCCAGCGCCAGCGCGAATTCGATGAACAGCCGCCCGGTGCGCCCCTCGGCGAACGCCACCGGCGCGAACACGGCAGCCAGCGTCATCGTCATGGCGATGACGGCGAAGGAGATTTCCTTGGTGCCGACGATGGCAGCGCCAAAGGGCGTCTTGCCCATCTCCAGATGGCGATGGACGTTCTCCAGCACGACGATGGCATCATCGACCACCAGACCGATGGCCAGCACCATCGCCAGCAGGGTCAGCGTGTTGATGCTGAAACCCATCGCATACATGAAGATGAAGGCGCCGATCAGCGAGACCGGGATGGTGACCATCGGGATGATGGTCGCGCGCAGGCTGCGCAAGAAGAAGAAGATCACCAGGATGACGAGGATCACCGCCTCGATGATTGTGGTGAACACATTGTCAATGGACCGTTCGATGAAGACCGAGGTATCGAAGGCCACCTCGGCATTCATATCGGAGGGCAGGTCGCGCAGGATATTGGGCAACTCGGCCCGCACCGCCTGAGACACTTCCAGCGGGTTGGCCGTCGCCTGCTTCACGATGCCCAGCGTCAGCGAGTTCACGCCATTATAGCGCGACACGCGGCGATTGTCGGACGGCCCCAGCTCGGCCCGGCCGACATCGCGCAGCTTCACCTGGAAGCTATCGACGTCCTTCAGCACGATGTTCTCGAACTGCTCGGGCGTCACCAGATTGGTGCGCGACAGCACGGTGAATTCGCGGCTGAGACTCTCGATGCGGCCGGACGGGATTTCCACATTCTGCTGGCGCAGCGCGTTCTCGACATCCTGGACGGTCAGATTGTAGCCGGCCAGCTTTGCGCGATCGATCCAGATGCGCATGGAAAAGCGCCGCTCGCCATAGATCCGCACCTCGGCGAGGCCCGGCAGAGTCTGCAGCCGATCGACGAAGAAGCGGTCGGCATAATCCGTCAACTCCATGGAGGAGCGGCCGGGGGCGGAGAAGCCGATGAACAGGATCGGCGAGGCATCGGCCTCGACCTTGGCAATGACTGGTTCCTCGATCTCCTCGGGCAGGCGGCCGCGCACCCGGCTGACGCGGTCGCGCACATCGCTGGCCGCCACGTCGGGGTCGGTACCCAGACGGAAGCGGATGGTGATGTTGGCGCGCTCCTGCCGGCTCTGCGAGATGATCGTCTCGATGCCTTCGATGCCGGAGATCGAGCTTTCCAGAACCTGCGTCACCTGGGATTCGACGATTTCCGCGCTGGCGCCGAGATAGTCGGTGCGCACGGAGACAATCGGCTCGTCGATGTTAGGATATTCGCGGACCGGCAGCCGCTCGTAGCTGACCAGGCCGATCAGCAGGATCATCAGGCTCATCACCGTCGCGAAGACCGGGCGCCTGACGCAGAGCTCGAAAATGTTCAAGGCTGGCTCCCGCTCAGCTGCCGGGCGCTGTCACGGCCGGCGCATCGCGGCCGACCACATCGACGGCAATGCCGTCGCGCAGGCGCAACTGGCCGGCAACGACCACGACATCCTTCGGATTCAGCCCGCTCAGCACCTCGACCATACCGGGCCGGCGCGCGCCGAGCTCGACCTTGGTCAGCGCCACCTTGTCGCCGACCAGCCGATAGACATACCGCTCCTGACCGACCGGGGTGATCGCGGATTCCGGCACCAGAACGGCGTTCGTGCGGGTATCGGCGATGATGGTCAGCCTGATGAACAGGCCGGGAAACAGGGAAAGCTCAGGGTTGGGTACCAGCGCGCGGATGCGCAGCGACCGGCCATTCACATCGATCTGCGGGTCGATGGCGTATATTTCGCCCGTAAAGCTCTGGCCGCTCAGCGCATCGGCGGTCATCTCGACCTTCTGGCCGACGCGGATCGAGGTCAGATAGATTTCCGGCACGCGGAACTCCGCCTTCAGCGGATCGATCTGCTGCAAGGTGACGATGATGTCCGCCGGCGTCACATAACGGCCCAGGCTGACGCTGCGCAGCCCCAGCACGCCGGAGAAGGGGGCGCGGATCGTGGTCTTTTCCAGACGCGCCTTGGCAAGATCGAGGCCGGCCTCGTCGGAACGCAGCCGGGCCCACGCTTCGTCGCGTGCCCGCGCAGTGCCGGTGCCCTGCTTCAGCAGCGTATCGGCACGGTCGAAATTCGCCCGGGACAGCGACAGGTTGGACTGCGCCTGCGCCAGTTCGGCCTGAAGGATTTCCTTGTCCAGTTCGACCAGCGGCGCGCCGCGTTCCACCTGTTGTACATCCTCGAACAGGATGCGCGAGATGCGCCCCGCGATTTCCGGCTGGATCGACACTGCCTCGTTCGGCAGCAAGGAGCCAATGGCGGTGATCTCGGAGCGCACCGTGTCGATGGTCACTTCAGCGACCTCGACCGCCGGGCCGGCATTCTGTTGCGATGCCTTGTTCTCGGTCTGCGCGACGGCGGCGGAACCCTCATCCTTCAGATGATAGGCAACCCCGCCACCCGCGGCAGCAAGAACCACCAGCCCCGCCAGAATCTTCCAGCCTGCGCTCATTGCTTTCCGTATCCGTGTCGAAGGGCAAATCTAGTAAATCCGCATGCCTTGATAATGAAGCCGGGCCGTAAAGAGTCAAGGCGGCTTACAAGCGGAAAAGGCCCTAGGCGGCAGCGCTCGATGGGCTCTCAGCTGTCGTCGCGCCCGGAATCGGTACCCCGGGAATCGGCATCCCGGGAATCGGCACCACCACCGCCTCGGGCGGCAGCGCGCCCGCTGCGTTCTCCTGCGCCATCGCCCGGCTGGCCAGCAGTTCCGGCGCGATCACGAAATTCGCCCGGCGCACGCGCACCCGGTTGATCATGCCGTCCGATATCTCCTGCGCCGCCGCCGTCAGGAAAATTTCCATCTCGCCCTTGGTGAGCTGGACGAGCCGGCCCTGCGCCAGGGTGGACAATTCGCTTTCCAGCGCCGGCCTCAGGACGGGCAGCAGGTCGCGCACCATCTGCGTATGGCCGGGACGCGGCACTTCCAGATCGATCTCCAGCTGATAGACCCGGTCCGGTTCGGCCTCGTCGCCCAGCGGCACGATCAGCGGACTTGCTGGCCGCACGATGTTCAGCGCCCCCAGCACCATCAGCCGGCGGCGGCGGTGGGCCACCTGCGCCAGCATCACCATGACGACGATGAACAAGGCGGTAATCGCGATCACGAAACCGGTGGTGGCGATCACCGCATCGCGGATCGCCATGCCCTCCAGATCGAAGGGGCGCAGATAGCGCCCGAACAGCAGGATGAAAGGCGCATCGCCATCGAACAGCGCGTCATAACCGGACAGCGTGGCATAGACATGCAGGCCCAGATTCCAGAAGGCCAGGGCCAGAACAGTCATGTAGAACGCGGAAAGTGCGGCGATCACACTGTTATAGGGTGGCATGCAGAACCCTTTGCGCAGCGCCCGGAGGGGCGGGCAAGAGAATGCCAGCAGCCCTTCACGCAATCCAGCGGTATTTTGCGGTCATACGCGGCTACTCCACCACCTATGGTGGCGTGATCTGCTAGAATGCCAGCCGGCCATAGAGGTTATCGAAGGGCAGCATGACATGCGCCCGGTAGGCCGGGCGTTCCTGTAGCCGGGCGTACCAGGCCTGCACGTTCGGCACCTCGGGATGCTCCAGCCCCATGCCGAAATAGCGATAGAGGCAGGCGCCGGCGGGAATGTCCGCCAGCCCCAGTATCGCGCCGGACAGGAAGGGTCGGCCGGCCAGCTCGGCATCGAGCAGCCGGACATACTGCGCGCAGGCCTCCTGCTTCGCGCGGATCGCGGTCCAGTCGCGCCTTTCCTCCGGCGTGCGGTAATAGCCCCAGAACAGGCCGGAGAGGAAAGCCGGCTGGAAGGCGGTGGCCGACCAGTCCATCCAGCGTTCATCCTGCGCGCGGGCGGCAGGCGTCTCCCGCAGGAACGCCCCCTTGCCATAGACCGCCGCCAGATAGCGCAGGATGGTGTGGGATTCCCAGACCACGGTGCCATCAACATCGCGGATGACCGGCACCTTGCCGTGCGGGTTCATGGCCCGGAAGTCCGGCGTGTCCAGACCGCCGGCATCGCCCCCGGCATCGATATGGGTGTGCGGGATATCCAGCTCGCCGACCAGCCACATCACCTTCTGCACGTTGAAGGAGTTGCGCCGGCCCCAGATGGTGAGCCCGGAAGCCGTGCTCACGAGGAGCCTTCCTGCTTCTTGGCGATATCCTCCAGCGTGCGGCGCAGCTGCTCATTCTTGAAATCGGCCAGCCGGTAGGCCCAATCCCCGGCGCGCGCGTTGATCTCGGCCGCCTCCGCCTTTACGTCGTCCGAGGCATCCGGCAGCGCGGCGGCGGTATAGCGGGTCCACAGCTTGCCGTCATGCTCGGCGAAGCCGATGGTCACGGCCAGCCCGTCGAAGGTGGTGTAGCGCGTCACACTCTCCTGCAGCGTCAGCCCCTCGGCCGGCATCACCGCGTCGAACACCAGCTTGTCCAGCGTGCCGGCGGTGGCGTTCAGGGTGAACTGGTTCTCCACCTTCATGGTCTCCGGCAGATCGACGATCCGGAAATCATTGCCCTCGCGGCTGTCCTTGGCGACCGTCAGGCTGCCGCCATCGGGGTGATCGATGACCACCTGCTTCACCCGGCCGCGCGCCACATCGGCGATACGGCGGTCGAGCCAGTCGATGGGCTCAACACGCGGATCGAGCCGGCTTTCCGCCAGGAAAGCCCGCCCGCCCTCCGGGCGGCGCACATAATGCGCATCGGCCTGGCCGCCCTGCCCGAAGCGTTTCTTGCCGACGATCAACTCGGCCAGCACCTTGCCTGCACCGTCCAGCACGGTGATGCGCCGGGAGCGCGACTTCTCCGCATCCAGCGGTTCGACCTCCAGCCGGGCGAACATCTCCGGCCGTTCGGTCTTGGCCTCGATGATCTGCAGGTCGGCAAGCGCCAGCAGCAGCGCCCGCGCCGCCTCGCCGCGCGCCGGGTAGTTGTGCGCGTTCTCGACCACCCAGCCCTCGCCGGCCCGCACCAGCGTGACGCTGTCCTGGCTGTCCTCCAACTGGATGGCGGCGACCTCGTTCAGCCGGTCGGACAGGTCGGGGAACACCAGCTCGGCGCTGATGGTGCCGACAGCACCGGCATGGCGCTGCCAGGCGGCGTGGCCGGCGGCACCCACCGCCAGCACGGTGATGACGAACAGGATCCAGAAGCCGCGGGCGGTCATGCGGATGCTCCTTTCCCCGAAAGCGTTGCGGAAGGTGCGCCGCGCCGCCGGCGGGCGGCACGGGCGAGGCCGACAAAAATGGCGGCCAGAACGACAAGCAGCGGCACCAGCCCGATATTCAGGAACAGCAGCCGGGTCTGCAGCGTGTCGATATCCTCCCGCAGGGAGCGCTGCACGGTGCGCAGCTCCCGCCGCGCCTGCAGGATATCCTCCTGAATCTTGGCGATCTCGGCACGCTGCGCGTTGGTCAGGATGGCACCGCCGCCGGGTGCCTCCTTGGAGCGCAGCTCCTCCAGCCGGGTCAGCGATTCCTGCAGCCGTTCCTGCAGCGCCTCCTCCTGCGCGCGGAAGCGCTGATCGGCCTCGCGGCGCATCTCCTCGATCACCGTGAAGGGCCGGGCGACCATGCCGCGCCCACGCAGATCGACCAGCGCCGAACTGCCCGACAGGCTTTCCAGCAGGTTCATGACGAAATCGCCATTATTGGCGAAGGGCGCCATCACCTGCTGGCCGAAGAAATCCTGTACCCGGACCCAGAACCGGTCATCCAGCAGATCGGTATCGGCGATCACCGCGAATATCGCCTCGCCGTCCGAGCGGGCGCGGTGTTCCGGCATATCCTTCGGTGTCTCGGCCTCGCCCTCGACCGTCGGGCGACCGTCGGGAAAGGCGCTGTCCAGTGCGCCCTGGAAGCGCGCCGCCAGCACTTTCGCCTCGTCCCCCGGCTGGTACTCGCGCAGCAGGCGCTGCGGGTCGGGCCGCGGCCGCAGCTTGTCCACCGCGATCATCTGCGCCTCGGCGCTGGTGCTGATCAGCGGGGTCATGGACAGGCTGGCGCCCTCCTTCAGGCTGACCGCGCCGGCGCTGGCCATGGAAATCTGCTGCAACTCGCCGGTAACCGGCAGTTCCTGATTCAGATTCTGGCGCTGCAAATTCAGCCAGACCACGAAATCCACCGCCACGACCTGGTTGCCAGCGCCGGCATTGACCCGGCGCGCGGCGCGTCGGTCGCCGACTACCTCATCCGAGGAGACCGCGATGCCCCATTTGTCGAACAGGCCGGGCAGCGCGCTGGAGGTGTCCAGCTTCGGCTGGCCGGACGGATCGGGAATGGTCGCGTCGGCCTCGGAATAGGGATCGACGAAGAAGATTGCCCGGCCGCCGGCCATCATGAACTGGTCGATGGCGTAGAGCGTCTTTTCCGGCAGGTTCTTCGGATGCACGACGAACAGCACATCGACATCCGGCTCGATCCGATCGATTGCGGCGCCGATGGTGCGCACCAGGAAGACCTGGCGCATCTGCTGCAGGATCGTCCAGGGCGGCGCCACCTGCCCGCCGGGCATGAAGCGCCCTTCCAGCGGCAGCCCGGAGAGCATACCGACGACCTTACGCTCCGGATTGGCCAGGTTGTTGACGATGCGCGTCAAATCATATTCCAGGAAGCGCTCACGCTCCGGCTGGAAGAACGGCACGACCTGCTCGTCATCGGTCATGTTCGTGCCGACCAGGCCGAAATAGACCTGCTCGCCCGACTGGTCGATGGGCACGCCCTGCAGCCCGTAGCTGACGGCGCGGTCCTCGACGGTCGAGAACGGCTCGGGGTCGAAAATCTCCAGCCGGATCTTGCCATTCGACAGATTGGCGTATTCCTGCAGCAGATTGCGCACGCGCTGGCCATAGGCGGCATAGGCCGGCAGCTCGCGCCCCAGCCGCTCGGAGAAAAAGAAGCGCAGGGTGATCGGTTCCTGCACCTTCGCCAGCGTGTCGCGCGTGCCCGGCGACAATGTGTAGATCCGGTCCTCGGTCAGGTCGAGCCGGGCCGAAGTGAAGGACACGCTGGAATAGACATTGACCGCGACGAACAGCAGCGCGACCAGCGCCAGCGACAGCCAGGCGTAGGATGGCCGGACAAGGGAGGAATGAGTGCGCGGGGTCTTGGCCATGATTCAGCGCCCCTTCTTCAGATCGACCAGCAGCGCCGTGGCCCACAGGAAGGCCAGGATCGCCGAGAGATAGAAAATGACATCGCGCAGATCGATGACGCCGCGCGTGATGTCCTGGAAATGCGCCAGGAAGCTGAAGGAGCGCAGCGCCTCCAGCATCGGCGCCGGCGCCCAGCCGGTGAAGAAGGACAGCACCAGCGAGGAACCGGCGGACACGAAGATCACGCCGACCGCCGCCGTCAGCACGAAGGCGATGATCTGGTTGCGGGTCAGCGCCGACAGCGCCGAGCCCAGCGCCAGATAAGCCCCGGCCAGCAGCGCGCTGCCGATATAGGAGGCGAGGATGACGCCATTATCCGGATCGCCCAGATAATTGACCGTGATCCACAGCGGGAAGGTCAGCGCCAGCGCGATGGTGGTGAAGGCCCAGGCAGCGAGGAACTTGCCGGCGACGGCGCTGCCGATGGAGACCGGCAGGGTCAGCAGCAGTTCCAGCGTGCCGCTCTTGCGCTCCTCCGCCCACAGCCGCATCGCGACCGCCGGCGTGAGCACCAGATAGAGCCAGGGATGGAAACCGAAAAAGCCCTGCAGGCTGGCCTGCCCGCCCTCGAAGAAACCGCCGACGAAGAAGGTGAAGGTCGCCGTCAGCACCAGGAAGATGATGATGAAGATATAGGCGAGCGGCGTCAGGAAATAGCTCGCCAGCTCGCGCTTGAAAATCGCCCACACACCCATCGTTCTAGCCCTGTTTTCCGGTCTTTTTCGGATCGGTGACGTCGCGGAACACCTCGTCGAGGCGGCCGCGTTCCAGCCTGATTTCGTCCGCCGCGATATTGGCGTCGCGCAGTGCCTGGCTGACCGCCGGCAGGATCGCCTTGCGGCGCTGCGCCAGCACGGTCAGCGTGCCGTCAGATTCCTCGATGCCGGCGGCACCGGGGATATCGGCCAGCGCCTTGCGGGCGGCGGGCACGGCGCTCTTCTTCAGCCGCACGGTGACGGCATTGTGCAGGCGGGAGCGCGCCTCCAGCTCCGCCGGGGTGCCGTCGGCGACGATCTGGCCGCCGGCGATCACGATGGCACGGCTGCACAGCGCGTCCACCTCTTCCAGGATGTGGGTCGAGATGATGATGGCCTTGTCCTTCGCCATGCTCTCGATCAGCGTGCGCACCTCATGCTTCTGGTTCGGGTCGAGACCATCGGTCGGCTCGTCCAGCACCAGCACCTCGGGATCGTGCAGCAGCGCCTGCGCCAGCCCGACGCGGCGCTTGAAGCCCTTGGACAGCGTGTCGATCGGCTGGTACAGCACGCCGCCCAGCGTGGTGCGGGCGATGGCGGCCTCGATCTTCGCCTTGCGGTCCGCCCCCTTCAGCCCGCGCACATCGGCGCAGAATCCGAGGAAACCCAGCGGCGTCATGTCGCCATAGGCGGGTGCGCCTTCCGGCAGATAGCCGATGCGCCGCTTCACCTGGATCGGGTGGCGGCTGACATCGAAGCCACACACCTCGGCGCTGCCCGCCGTCGGCTCCAGGAAGCCGGTGATCATCTTCATGGTGGTGGATTTGCCGGCGCCATTGGGCCCGAGGAAGCCGAGAACCTCACCCCTGGCGACCGCGAAGGAAATCCCGTCAACGGCGCGGATCGGCCCGAAATGCTTCGCCAATCCACTGACTTTGATCATCTCGGTCACTGACCGCTCCCCCTGTGCCTTCTGCGTTCCGTTGCTGGCCGTGCCTTATTCCCCGACTGGTTTCCCCGGCGGGACGGTGGCCTTCACTTTTTCGACCGGCTGATTTACGAATGCCGCGCTATTTTTCAAGAGGTTGTGGCAAAATCGTGGCGACAGCCCCGCAACCGGCGGCGCTTCAAGCCGGAGACCCTAAGACATGGCGGCGGCCGAGGCCACAAAGAAAGCCATCGACAGCGCCGCCCTGATCCGGCAGGCCCGGCTGGCCAGCGGCCTGGTCCTGGTGTTCTTCGTCACCACGCATTTCCTCAATCATTCCCTTGGCCTGATCTCGCTGGAGGCGATGGAGCAGGGAAGGCTCTACTTCATGGCGTTCTGGCGCGCCAAGACCGCGATGTATGTGCTGTATGGCGCGCTGCTGACGCATCTCTGCCTCGGCCTCTGGTCGCTCTACAAGCGCCGGCCGATCCTGCGCGTGCCGCCCTGGGAACTGGCACAGCTGGCGCTCGGGCTTGCCATCCCGCCGATCCTGGTCGGCCATATCTTCGACACGCATTTCGGCTTCACCCTGGCCGGGGTGGACGACACCTACGCCTATGTCCTGCTGCTGCTGTGGGTGGAGCGACCCTATGGCGCGGTGCTGCAGATCGCCCTGCTGCTGACCGCCTGGCTGCATGCCTGCATCGGCCTGCATTACTGGCTGCGTATCCGGCCCTGGTACCACAGGGCCGTCCCGGCACTCTATACGATAGCCCTGCTGTTGCCGGTGCTGGCACTGCTGGGCTTCGTGCAGGGCGGGCTGCAGGTGATCGCGTTGGCGGAAACGCCGATGTGGCTGGAAAGCTACAAGCAGACCATCGATTATCCCGACGCGGCGGGCTGGGCACGGATTCAGGGCGCGGCGGATACCGGGCAGCAGCTGTTCCTGGGCGGCATCGCGCTGGCGCTGATGGGACGCGGCGCGCGCCGGCTGGCGGGGCTGCGCCGCAAGGGGGCGACCGTGCGCTATCCCGACGGCAGCGCCTGCCGGGTGGCTATCGGCACCAGCATACTGGAGGCCAGCCGCATCGCCGGGCGGCCGCATGCCTCGGTCTGCGGCGGGCGCGGGCGCTGCTCCACCTGCCGGGTGCGGATCGATGCCGGCGCGGAGTATCTGCCACCGCCGGAAGCCGAGGAGACACGCGTGCTGCGCCGGATCGCCGCCCCGCCAAAAGTGCGCCTCGCCTGCCAGGCACGGCCCACCGGCGACGTGCAGGTGACGCCGCTGC
>Ga0114898_1000698_pt1 | contig 23641 bp, 38 predicted proteins | sample Malvired_Geostar_FD_83496 | JGI IMG/M metagenome (GOLD analysis project Ga0114898, IMG submission 83496) | Marine viral communities from the Global Malaspina Expedition - Malaspina viral metaG DeepMed_Geostar | ecosystem: Environmental > Aquatic > Marine > Oceanic | place: Mediterranean Sea... | reverse complement strand
GCATGGAATTGTTCTATATGAGAATAAAAATGATCAAAAATTAAAAGCTTTTAAAGTTGATAAAGACCCAAAAATGTGGGATAATATATTAGAAAGATTATTTAAAATAATGAGCATGACAAGAATACCTGAAAAATGTACAGGCGAATCTTATTGTCAATGTAAACTAGTAAAATGAGGAGAAGTGAATGTCACCTATAAGAACTTTAGGAAATATAAGCAAATACGTTTCAAGTTTACCTATTCCCAAGCTAGATTTTGAAGAGGTTTTTAATGACTTAGAAGAGGGAGAAGAAAGACCAAAACTTCAAGTAGCTAAATTAGTAGAGCTTAATGACGAGGAATTACAAAAAACTTTATATCATTATGGAGCAGGCAAAGCTTTTTTAGAAGCAGAGCTGTCTGATATAGAATCTAAGAAAGCTTTAATAGAAGATGTGTATAATGAGGTTTTTTCTATTACCACATATAAAATAGTAGATAGAAGAGCAGAAGAAGGATTAATAAAACTTAATAAAGAGGGCTTAGAAGGAGCAGCTTTTTCTGAATCTGAAGAGCTTAGAAAATATAAAGAACAAATGAGAGAAGCGATAGGAAGATATACACTAATAGAAGGGGAATTAAAATCTTATACTTCTATGTATAATGCAATATCTAGAGTTATTTCAGCAAGAAGTCAAGATAAAAAGGAGTATAATAGATAATGGATGTTTCAGAATTTATACATGAATGGGATGATTACGCAGTAAATGATTTAATAAATGACTTATCTAAAACTGTAAGTGGTATGAAGTATGCTGCTTACAAAGAAGATGCTGATTTAATGCTAGACATTATTTCAGAAACACAAGTTTGTTTAGAGGCCTTAGAATCTGTGATGTTAGATAGACCCCATACTAACCAAGAATGAAAAATTTTATAGGAATTGATTGTTCAAGCAAAGCTATACATTCTGTATGGCTAGGAAATGGGGGATCAATATTAAAGAAAATAAAATGGGAACATAAGTCTAAGGAGTTTGAAGAGAGATTTCTTAACTTTGTGTCAGACTTTGACCATTATTTAAGTACAATAAATATAGAGGCACAGGCAGCTGTAGAGGCAGCTATATTTATCCAAAATCCTAAGTCTACTATATCTTTATCTTCAGTAATAGGATGTGTAAAATACCTTTGTTATAAGTATGGTATTAAATGTATTCCAATAGATAATACTAAATGGAAAAAAGATATTATAGGAAAGGGTAATGCCTCTAAATTAGAAATAAAAGCTTTCGCTGAAAAGCATTGGGGAGAGACTTTTGAAGAACAGGATTTTGCAGATGCAGCCTGTATAGCATTATGGATAAAAAGAAAGTTCGAATTGGAGAAAATTAATGGACAAGAAAAGCAAGAAGACGAAAAAAGAAAAGTTACCAAAGGATAGTTTACCTGAAGGGATTACACAAGAAGATTTATTTAAACGATATGGAAAGTTAGTTTGGTGTGATTTTAACGATTGTTTTTGGAATTCAAGACCTAAAGGATTGAAAAAAACTGTAGGAAGTGTTTTAAATAATAAATACTATAAACCTTTAGGAAATAAAGATGAATCTTGGGTTGGAATTTGTGGAAGACCAAATGAAATAGCTATTAGATTTCAAAAAAGAATTACAACAGGAGGGGCTAAACAAGAATTTCCAATCTGTTTTGTACCAGCTAAAAATGGTAAAACAGGTCATATAGATTTTGCAAAACTATTACAGTCAGATGGAACTCCTTATGGTGGAAATTTGAACTCTCAAGCTGTACACCCAGAAGAACACTTAAATTATGATATGGATCAATAAAGGAAATTATTATGCCAAAAGTATTACCTAAAAAAATGAAAGTGAAAGCTCAAAAATTATACTTGGAAGGTAAAACAATTAACGAAGTATATGAAGAATTAATTAAAGCTTATCCTAAAGAAAATATAGCCAAGTCTACAGTTTATTCTTGGCCAGCAAAAAATAAGTGGGATAAAGATTTGACAAAAGTTGACTTCGCTGTAAAAGAAAAAGCTAAAGAACAGATTATAGAATCTGAAGGGCAAAGAATGGCTAGATTGCAAAAAGAACATTTAGATGAATATGAAGAAATAAGGCTCAAAGCTAAATTAGAATTAAAAGGATTAGAATTTAATTCAGGTGAAGGAGCAGCTAAAACTTTAGATTTAGGTATACAGGGACAACAAAAAATTATGGGTGGATTAGTCCATTTAAGTTTTGTACAAGAGATTTTAGGTGTTTTAGTAGATGAGATAGAAGATAAAGATTTATTAGGTAAGATTAGTTTAAGATTAAAAGGAATTGTACAGGCTCAAAACAATGCAAAGTAAGAAAGAAGAAATTACTACCTACACAGACGCTTTTGATAAATTATCAGACGGATTAATATCTACTGAAGGAACTAGATATACAGGTGATTTTTATTCGTTTTTAAAAGATGTTTGGGCATATAGCTTTGATCATCCTGAATATTTTAATGCTTGGCATATTGGAGTATTAGCCGAAGATATAGAAAGATGTGTAGCAGAACAGAAAAATTATGTCGCTGTTCTTCCAAGATTTCATTTTAAATCAACTGTTTTAGGTCATGCTTTTAGTGTATGGAGATTATTAAAAGCAAAAAGAGATGCATCTGTTTTATACTTATCCTATAGTGATGGAATGGCTAGGTATCATTTATCAGAAATAAATAAGGCAGTTCAGAGGAATCCAATTTTAAAAGGCTGGATGACTAATAGATCGCCAAAAGCAGATTTTTCCTTTAGATATTATATAAATAAAAATCCTATGGAAATTATGCATGGAGGATTATTTTCTTTCAAAAGAGGTATGCATGTTAATGGGGCCTTGATAGCAGATGACGTATTAAGAGACCCTGAAAATCCCTTGAATATGGGACAACTATCTAAAGTAGAAGATCATTTTATGACTGAATCTCTCTTTATCCCATTGAAAGGAGTACCTATTATAGTATTAGGAACTCCAATGATGCCCGGAGATTTATTAAGTAAGTTACAAGATGATGAAAGATTTGAATCTAGAGTGCTACCAGCTTTAGACCCAGAACCAAAAAGAAGGGTATTAATGCCTGAATTATATAACGAAGAATGGTTGTTAAATCAACAGAAAGCAAGACCTAAATCTTTCGCTTCAGAGTTTTTATTACAACCACACTTCTCTACTGAATCTTATTTTGAAGAAGAGCAAATTACTGCTTGTGAAGATAAAAAATTAATAAATTTATCGTATAATAAGAAGTATGAGAAGTCTATAGATGAACAAGTATTTGGAGGATTTGATGTTGGCAAGAAAAGACATCCCTCCCATTTAGTTCTATTTAGTAGGATAGGAGAAGAAGTAAAACAAATTCATTCTTCTTTTTTAGATGGTTGGACTTATTCAGATCAAGTAGATTATCTTCATGAAGTAGCTGAAAATTATCAATTAGATGGGGGATATGTAGATAATACAAGAGGAGAGTTAGAAGATAGAGGATTGCATAGACTTTGGAGACCAATGTCGTTTACTAGAAAGTCTAAAAATACAATGGCTCAAATCTTTGAGAAATATATAGTAGCTGGAAAATTAAAGTTAATAAGAGATGAGAGACAGAAACAACAAATAATTTCAGTTAATAATGAGTTAAAAGCTCCTGTAACCCCAATGGGTCATGGAGACGCTTTCTTCTCAATAGCTATGGCTTTACAAGCTATATACGAAACTGAAGTATTTAAGTATGAAAATATAGGAAGTGTTACGGATTGGTTAGATGCTATATCACCTGACGAATCCCCAAAGCCAAAAGAAAATGCTATACTTGAAAAATTAAAATTTGAAGGGGATACTAAAGACGTTCTAAATGGAGATATTGAACCATTAAATCCTAATTGTAAGGAACAAGTCTGTAAACCAGAATTTTGGGTTCAAGAAAGAAAATTATGTTTATATTGCAGTTATAGAGGATAAGGAGTAAAAATGGATAATATAACAACATCTCTTAATGAACAAACAGAAACAATTGAAGAGTCTGAATCTGAATTAACTGAACAGGCTGAAGTAGTATTGAACCATAGATACTATTTAAAAGATATTGATGGAGAAGTTATTGAAAATAATTTTAAATTATTCAGAAGAGTGGCAAAAGCTATATCTTCTATAGAAAAAGGATATAAAATATTACCTGTAGAAGCAACTTTATTAGAAAAAGATTTTTATTCTATGTTGTCAAATTTAGAATTTCTTCCTAATTCACCTACATTAATGAATGCAGGAACAGAGCAAGGTACATTATCAGCTTGTTTCGTACTTCCATTAGAAGATTCTATGGAAGATATAATGAAAACAGCTCATGATATAGCTATGGTTCAAAAATATGGTGGTGGTACAGGATTTGCTCTTTCAAAGTTAAGACCAAAAGGAGATAGAATAAAAACTACTCATGGAATTGCTTGTGGGCCTATAGCTGTTTTAAGAACCTTATCTCAAGTATCTTCTATGATAACTCAAGGAGGTAAAAGAGATGGGGCAAATATGGCAATAATGGCTATATCACACCCTGATATTGAAGAGTTTATTTCTTGTAAGGCTGTAGAAGGCGATATACATAATTTTAATATTTCTGTTGGTGTAGATACCAAGTTTATGGAAGCTGTAAAAAATAATATTAGTTATCCATTAGTTAATCCAAACACTAAACAAATTACTAAATGGATAGATGCAAGAGAGATATTCAGTAAAATAGTTGATGGAGCTTGGAGAAATGGAGAACCCGGTATGATTTTCTTAGATCGAGTCAATGAAGATAATGTTGTTATAGATACTCATGGCGAAATGATTGCAACGAATCCTTGTGGAGAACAACCACTTTTAAGTAACGAAAGTTGTAATTTAGGTTCAATAAACTTAGCTAAATTTTATATGGATACTGATGGTAATTGGCAAGATAAAATAGATTGGGATAACTTAAAAAAAGTTACTCTTTCAGCTACTCATTTTTTAGATAATGTAATTGACGCAAATAAATATGCTACTAAAGATATAGAAGAAATGACAAAGGCTACTCGAAAAATCGGTTTAGGTGTCATGGGATTTGCTGATCTATTAATTCAATTACGAATTCCTTATAATACAAAATTAGCTAGAGAAGTTGGAGAATCTCTAATGCAATTCATTAGAGAAGAAGCTGATATTTATTCAAGACATTTGGCTAACCTTAGAGGAGTATATCCTTCAGGGGAAGACAAAGACGAATATAGAAATGCTTGTAGAATGACAGTAGCTCCTACAGGAACTATTTCTATGATTGCAGGATGTTCTAGTGGAATAGAACCTACTTTTGCATTAGTTTGGAAGAAAGCTAATATATTAGAAGGTAAAACTTTATATTATTCTAACAAATATTTTGAAGAAGATGCAAAAGAACATGGATTTTATTCCGAAGATTTAATGGAATATTTATCAAAGGGGAATTCTTTACAAGATAGGGATGAAGTTCCACAATGGGTAAAAGAAGTATACATTACTTCTCCTGAAATTTCACCTGAAGCTCATGTATTAATGCAGTCAGCCTTCCAAAAATCTGTAGATTCAGGTATATCTAAAACAATTAATTTTCCAAATGAAGCTACTAGAGAAGATGTTCAAGAAGCATATCTATTAGCATGGGAAACAGGTTGTAAAGGTATTACTGTTTATAGAGCTGGTAGTAGAGAAAAAGAAGTATTAGTTAAAGGAACCGATAAAAAAGAAGAACCTTTTGCGTGTTGTGATTCTCCTAATATAATAGAAGAATCTGGTTGTGAAACTTGTAAATCATGTGGTTGGAGTCTTTGTCACGTTTCATAAAACAATATTTTAATATATAATAAAAAAATTAATAACTTTAGTATAATAGAAGTAGGAGAATAGTATGGCAATAGGCAATATGCTTAAAGATAGAGAAATTCAGTATGTGGCCATGAAAGATGAAACCACACAAACGTGGAGAATTTTAGATACATGGCATGAAGCATTAAAGAATTTAGACCCAGAAGACGATGTATCTGATGATAATGCAGCAGTTAATGTTTTAACAGAAGGTCAATTTTTGGCTATAGTAAAAGAAGCAGCTAGATTAGGGGTTTTACAGAATGTAAACCTTTCTAATGTAGAAGAAGTAGAAGAATTAGAAACTCAAATTTCAGATTTAGAGAAGGAAGTAGCAGATTTAAAATCTGATGTAACTAAATATGAAACAGAAAAAAGTGTTTTAAAGCAAGAACCTACATCTGAAAGTTTTATGATAAAGAAATTAGCTATGAATAATATCATGAAACTTGCAGCTATAGACGATGTAAATAATCTTGCATTATAAAAGGTGTAAAATATGGCAAAATTAGGTGATTACCTTCCAGAAGTACCTCAATTAGTTAATCAAATGACTGAATTCAATTCTCAATTGAATTTATTACAGCTAATGAAAGCGAATTCAGAGACTTCGACAGCCCCAACATTAGGTCTTGATCATGTAGTAAATACATGGGTCAGACATCAAATGGCTTATAGACAACAATTAGTAATGGATATACAAACTATTACTTATTCAGTTGCTGAAATAAGGTCTCCACTAGGACATATAACTAGTGAGGTGTTTAGACGAGGAGTAAAAATTCTTCCGAAAGTTCAAAATCCAAGTATGGATGAGAAAAAGAGATTAGATAAATTACTTCTAGACTGTAATATTTTTGATCAAACTTTAGAAGAAGTATTTAGACAGGTTCATTATGATATAAATTGTATAGATGATGGCTTTGTTTATATAGTTAAAGAGTATAAATCTGATGAGAATAATAAACTTACTTCTAGAGTTAAAGAAATAAGAAGATTAAATCCAGCTTTAGTAGAATTTGATTTAGATACTGCTGGATTACCTAAAAATGCTCATTTCATATGCCCAATGCATAGAGAAGAAGTAAATGAAAAACCCGGTAAGTGTGGTGTTTCCGGATGTCCTCATAAATTATGGCCAGCTATGTATAAATATTATCATAGAAACCAACATATATATTTATTTGATGGGGAAGTTATTCATGTTTCTAAGTTCTCTCCATCAGAAACATATGGTTGGTCGCCTATATTAACTATATTTGAAAAGGCTTTAACCCTTATAGGTATGGATAAAAATATTTATAGATATTTCTTTGAAAGAAAAATGCCAGCTTCTATGGTAATGGTAACAACAGATGACCCAGAAAGTTTAAGAAGGGAAAGATCACATATAGCAGCCCAAACTAGAATAGACCCTAACTATATACCTATGGTAGCTGTATCTTCTAGAAACAATAGAGGTAGAGTTGATATGGTTAGGTTATTCCATACCTTACAAGAAATGGATTACTTACCTGTTAGACAGGAAATAAGAGAAAGAGTAGCTGCAATGTGGGGGGTTACTCCTGCATGGCAAGGAACTCCTGATGCTTTCGGTGGTTTATCAACTCAAACCCAACAATTAGTTGTTATGGGTCGTGTCGTTGAAGCAGATCAGAGATTATTCCATGAAAAAATTATTCCTTTACTTCTAGACGCCTTATCTGTAGAAGATTGGACTATTAAATTAGAACAACCTGAAGAAAAAGCTGAAGCCACTAGAATAAGTTTTGCTCAACAAAGAGCTCAAATAGCTAGTCAATTTTTACAAATGGGATTTGATGTTAAATTAAAACAAGATGATGTTTCAATAGATGAAGCTGAATTCTTAATAGCAGGAGAACCTGTTCCAACAGCTAAACTACAAGGCGAACAAACAGCTATGCAGATCGAACAGCAAAAAGAACAAGCTGAACAGATGAAGGCTACTATGGAGGAAGGAGCTGGTGGAGAAGGTGAGGGAGAAGAAATGGAAAAAGCTTTAAATATAGATGAAGAGGCTATAAAAACAGCCGTAGAAAAAGCTTTCACTCCTGATTTTCATGCTAAAGGCCCTGATAAAGAAAGAGATATAGATGAATGGGCTAAAAAAAGAGAGAAGAAAGCTGAAGATAGAGCCTATGGGTTTAAAGATATAGGAGGAAATCCTAAGAATTATCAAAAATCTTGGATAGAAGATTTATCAGATCAAGGATTTACATCTCCAATAATTAAATCTGTAACAGATGATGGTTCTCAGATGTGGTTTTCTCAAAATAATATTGATTATGTAGCTTCACTATCTCATTCAGGAGTAGTAAATGTTGAAAAGGCTTCTTTTACGCCTTCGATTCCTTCAGTTTCATACGATCCAACAGGTTCAAATACTAGAAATAATAAAGATCGTAAATCTAATTCTTACCCAGATGAAAATGATGAGGAAGATTAACAATGCCTATTAAGAGAACTGATAAAGGGTGGTATTGGGGAAGTAAGGGCCCTTTTAAATCTAAAAGAAAAGCCCAAAAAGTTGCTCAAGCAGCCTACGCTTCAGGATATCAGAAGAGTTTTCAAAAAGGAAATATCACTAAAGTACTAGAAAGTGTATTATATGATTTAAGAAAAGAGAATGGGGGTAGTGGTACAGTTTTTACCTCAACTAATTCAGGAATTTTTACTCCCACTTATGGTAGCTCAAAATCAACACGCAAACGAAAGAAGAAAATTGATGCTAAAAAAAGAGGGGAAGGATTAATAAGTGCTAAGAAAAAATCAGGAGTAGAAAAGCTTCAAAGATGGATGTCAGATAAATCACCTGTAAAAAAAATAAAAAAAGATGTTAAAGTATCCAAAGCAACTCTTACAGGAAGTACTTCAGGGCATCAGACCCAACCTGTAAATAATATTATGAGAATAGATTGGCAAAAGCCACACAAAGATATGATTAGACATAAAGAAAATGATGATCCTAAATTCGTGGAAAGAGAAGGGAAAGATGAGAAAGAACAAGATTTATCTGTAGTAGAACAAAATGATTTTCAAAGAAAGGTAACTGAAATGGATGAAGATAATAAACGAAAAACTAGAGGAAGAGATACAACAGAATTAGATGGTGAAGTTTCTGCAGCTGCAGGAGTAGTACAACTATCAAAACAACCTAATAAGTTTGGTAATCCTCAAGATGATGAATTATTAAGAGGGTCTAAAAAAGACAAGTCGAAAAAAGAGGGTAAAGTAGATTTAGAATTGGGCAATGATAAACCTTTACATTTAATTGAAAAAGCATTAGAATTGGTAGATAAAGATAATATAGACGTTTTTGAAGCAATTAGAAAAATATATGATGACTAATCAATTATCAGAACAGAAATGTCCTAAATGTAAAGGGGTAATGTTTTTAAACCAAGACAAGGATTTACAATGTTTATATTGTGGTAAAATTATAGTATTAAAAATTAGGAGAGAATATGATTCCAGAACAGGCAAAATCAGAGATAATAAGAAAACACGCAATGGGGGAGACTTGGACAGCCATAAGGAATTGGTTGGAAGAGGAATACGGAGTGAAGGTTCACAGAACAACCATTTCAAGATGGCACGCAAAAGAGGTTTATTCAAGACCTATTAATGAAGAAGAAGAAATAGAAATTGAAATAAATTTATCTGAAGATGATAGGATAAAATTAGATAAAAAAGTTGTTACTCATAAAGCTGAAGCTAAATACTTTAAAAAAATGTATGAGAAAGTTTTAAAAGAGAATACAAGAATCGATCTCATTATAGATACCATTAGAGATTATGCTCCTGCATTTAAAAATCAACCTAAAATTAGATATACAAAGCCGAAAGGAAAAGTACGAGGAAAAAGTCCTGTAACAGCTATTGCTCCTTTGACCGATACCCATGTTGGAGATGTTGTTCATGCAGATCAAATGTTAGGATTGAATTCTTATAATATAGATATCTTTAATAGAAGGTTATATGGGTGGGCTGAACAAGTATTAAACCTAACAAATTTTCAAAGAACCCATACAGAAGTCACTAAGTTAGTAATCCCAATGCTTGGGGATATGATTAGTGGGGATATACATGATGAGTTAGCTAGAACAAATGCAGACAATAATCTAGGTCAAATGATTAGAGGAGCCAATTTAATAGCTCAAGCTTTAATGTCTTTAGCTCCACATTACGAAGAGATAAAAGTACCTTGTGTTGTAGGTAATCATGGTCGTATGACTAGAAAAATACCTGCAAAAGACAAGTATTTAGATTGGGATTATATGTTATATCAATGGGTAGCTTCGTTTTGTAGGAATCAAAAGAATATAAAGTTTGAAATACCGAAAAGTTTTGCTCATATATTTGAAGCAGTCAATAGAAAATTCCTTATTTTACATGGAGACTCTATAAGTGGGTCAGGAAGTTTAGTAGGATTAATGAATTCGGCTGCTAAATTGAGAGGAGTATTACAATATAGAAAAGGTTTGGAAGAAGAAATAACTAGATTTAATATAGATAGTGCTGCTCCAATAGGATATGATTTTGATACTGTTATGATGGGGCATTTCCATAGAGTAGATGAGATAGATATTGGTACAGGAGAGATGTTTATATGTGGAACTATGAAAGGTGGAGACGAATATGCTTTAAATAGACTCCATTTAATATCTAAACCCAAACAAATTATCACTTGGTGGCATCCAAAATATGGGTATTTAAGTAAGAATATTATATATTTGAATCGATATGATTCAAGTGAAGAAGCTTTTGAAGATGTTTTACCTGATATTTGGGCGAGCTAGAGGAAAAATAAACACTTCGTCAGTATAATATACAAGAGGTGAATATGTCTTTAGATAAAGTTTTCAAGGCAACATTTGATAGATTTAAAATTGATACTTTACAAAAGGTAAAGAAATCTGCCCCTGTAAAAAGTGGAAACCTCAGAGATTCAATAGCTATCACAGGAAGTTATCCTAATGTTGCTATTAATATTTCTGCTCCTTATTCAGAAGAAGTTAATAAAGGTGTGGGTGAAGATAAAAAATTTACAGGAGACTATACAGTAAATAGAAAAGCTTATCAAAGAAGAACTAAGAGTGGAAAGATGTCTCATGTACCAGCTTCCTCATATACTCTTAGAGATAAAAGACCTGTACAAGTGTCTGAAGGTGTGTTTAGAACTCTTTCTGAAGTAAAAGGTTCAGAGGGTTCAGGATTTATAGATAAACATATTGAAGATGCTGGTGAAAGATATATAAAAATCTTAAAAGAAGAATTAGCAAAGTATTATAGAGTTAACTAAGGAGAAAATTATGGCAGATCAAATAAAAATTACGCCAGATCAAGAATATATAATGGCAAGACATTCTAAAATGGTGGGGAAAGTTCTAGATTTAATAGAAGCTTCCATGCCAGAAGGCAATCAATGTGAAAAAATGAAGAAATTAATTCAGCAACCTTTATATGATTATAGAAATGAAATGCTTAAATTTATTTCAGATGGTCAAAAAGTAGATGAGAATTAAGCCCTCTTTGTGAAATTTTTCACATTTCATAGTATAATATAACTGAGGGGTATTTTACCCCTTTATTTTATAAATTATATTTAAAGAAGGCCGGGAGTGGCTTAGACCAGCTTTCCAATTAAATAGTTAAGTTTTGGAATGGAGGAATTTATGTCTGACGAAATCTTAGCGAATCTAGAAAAACACATGGAAGGCAATCAATTAGCTCTCGCTGCAGTAGCAGAAGTGTTAACAAAGATGGATGCTCGATTATTGAAAGAAGAAGAGAACGAAGAAGAGGAAGAAATGGAAAAGGCTGCTGAAGCTCAACAAGATGCTTTAGTTAAATCTGTAGCAGATAGTGTTATTGCTGCTTTAAAAGCAGATCAAGGTATGGATGTAGATGGTGAGAAAACTAGATCAGCCTCACAAGGCCCATCTGGTCAAGCTGATGAGGAAAAACCAGCTTCACCTACAACAAAAATAGAAGATCAGCAAGCAACAATTCAAGCTATGAAAAAAGCTGAAGATGAAGACGAAGAAGATGTTGAAAAAGCAGGAGCAGAAAACGAAGATGAAAAAGAAGAGAATGAAGTGGAGAAGGCTAAAGCTGTAGATGAGGATGAAGACGAAGACGTGGAAAAAGCTGAAGACGATGAAGACGATGACGAATTAGCAGCTGTGAAAAAAGAGCTTGACGCACTTAAAAAACAAATAGGTGATGCTGAAGCTAATATCGAAAAAGCTGTTCAGGAAGAATCTGAAAATCGATTGAGAAAAATGGGATTCAGAGAGGAAACTTCTCTACAAGCCCCTAAAATTTCTCACCCACTAGGAACAGATGGTACTACACCTATCGTAAAGGGTGATAATCCTGCGAATACTGTAGACCAACTTGCTTCTCTCTCTTATAAAGAATTGAGAGAATTACAACAGAAAATTGAATTAGGTGAAACCGATGGTGTTCCAAGAGAACTAATTGGTAAATAATCCTACACTTTAATTTAAAAATTATTTTATTAAACTTAAAAGAATAAACGAGGAAAATATGGCAAATCCATCTTTATCGGAATATATTTCCCAAAGTCAAAGAGGACTATATCAGTCAGTATTCGGACCTGAATACTTGATGAAGCAGACCTACTTTACTGTAGATACTGCGACAGGTATATTCAATACGACTTATGGGCGAAAAGTATGGCAAGCTTTAAATAACCAAACTCGTGCTTTTAATGCAATACCAAGAACTGTATGGGGTAATACAGCTGGTTGGAGGATCAGAACCGATAGAGGTTCAGGAAGATCAAGACCTGTAACAGAAACAGGTTCCCTACCTACTGTTGACATTTCAAATATAGAAACTGTCAGCTCCCTACCAAAGATTGTATCAACAACCTTTGGAGCATCAGTCAAGTCAGTATTTACTGCTCAATTAGAGGGTGGTGTTGGTGACGTATTAGCATTAGAAAACGAGAATGCCCAGCTTGACCATGTAAAAGAAATGAACCAAGAATTATTAGCAGGTTCTGCATATCTATTATCAGGTGGTTCAACTACTACATCAGTACTTGGATCAAACTCTACTGAAGCAGCTCACTTTAAAGTGGGTGACACAATAGCTTGGTATGATAATTCAGCAACAGCTAATATTAAAACAGACGCTAGTGTAACAGTATCTAGCGTGTCTTCAGCAACAGTTACACATGGAGCTGCAGGCGTAACAATAGCAGACAGCGATGTTCTGTTCGTTCTAAGAAGAGCAGGACTAACATCTATTGACGACATTGTGGCTCAAGATTCAATGGGCGTAGGTGGGGGAAGTGCTTCTCCTTCAGCTTATGACTTGACAGTCGCAGGAAGAACAGCTGGTGATTGGAATGCAGGAGCCAGCGTTTCTTACAATAGTGGTACAGGAAGAGATTTATCTCTAAACCTTTTAGATACTGCTATTCAAAAAATCAGAACAAATGGTGGTGAACCTAAAGTAATTATTATGGGTCACGATCAGTACTTCAAGTTAGAGAGATTATTAAACTCTCAACAGAGGTACATGGGACAAGAAGAATACCAAGTTGGTGTTGGTTCAGAAAGAACTTTCCCCGGCACTAGAACAGGTCTTGTTCTTGCAACCTATCAGGGTATTCCAATACTACCTGATGCAGATACTCCGAAGTCAATTAACTCTTCAGATACTGCTTTGGGTTCAAACGTTTACGTTTTGGATACCGACTATCTCGAAATTGCTATAGCTCAACCTACTCAGTATGTTGAGAATAGAGACTACTTCGCAGCCAATGCTTTGGTTGTAAGAGGTTTGCTCTACACTATGGGAGAAATGAGATGTAAGAACTTCTTTGTACAAGCAAAGATTGCTGACTTAAACAGCTAAACAAGACAGATATTTTATAAGGGGTAGATTAATTCCACCCCTTATAAATATTATTTATTTAAAAATTTAACCTTAAATATTAAGGAGAAATAAATGGCATTATCAATAACAACGTCATCTAATGGAACAGACTTTCCATCTGGAGTTATGGGTGACTTAAAATACAAGGTAATTGAGATTGACTTTGACTCTTCTTATGTTACAGGTGGTGAATCGTTAGCTGCTAGTGACATTGGATTTGATCAAATTGTATTGGCTCAAATAGAACCTACAGATGGAATGAGCTTTGCTTATGACTATACAAATAGTAAAGTAAAGGCTTATGGGACAGCCCCATCTCCTGTACAAATGACAGACTTAGATGGAGCAGCTTCCACAGGAGTAGCTGTATATCTTCATATTGATACAGTAGGAACAGATGTAGACAGAAAAATAGGTCATTTTGAATCGGTTACTGCTAACAACGCAACAGTCGGTTTTCAAGCTACTTCTGGCAATAGTGCTACAGGTACTATGTGGGATGATGACTCAGCAGCTTCCGGTGGTGTTGCTGTCTATGTAGATGAGAATGGGGATACTAATTTATCAGCAGCTAAGTTATTAGTTGTTTCAGGTACTAATGAAGATATATATGTACCAATGAGTGATGGTTCTTATCTAACTGTATATGATGATGATTCTGCTGCTTCAAATGGCGTACAATTATACGCTGATGATAACGCTTCAAACGCATACGAAAAATTAATGTTCGTAGCTCCAAGCGATGCTAATGTAAATGTTCATACATCTACAACAGTTACCGATAGGGCAGATTCAGCTGAAGTACAATCAACAGCAAACTTAGCATTACAGACCAATATAAGAGTTTTTATACTAGGTCATTAAATAATTAATTTAGAGTATTGTATTGAATCATCAATTGATTTTGGTGATTCAAACAGTACATATTTATATATGAGGAGATCAAATGTCCGAATTTAATTTTTCAGAGGGCTGGCATGGTTGGGAAAGAGACCCAAGTACCAGAACTAGTGTACATGCTATCACTAAATATTATCCTTTCAGAGCTGCAACTTCTACAAGTGCTTCAACCCTTTTAACTGTAGATAGAGGAATACCTTCTGTAAATTTAGTAACTAATCCAAGAATTGAAGATTCAACTATCAGTATGTATACTGCTACAGGGTCTGCTATTTCAAGAAGTACAGCACAGCAATCTTCAGGAGCAGCTTCATTATTAGTTAATCCTGATAACTCAGCAGCAGGGGAAGGAGCTTATTGGACATCAGATACAATAGCAGCTAAATATAATCAAGGAGAAACCTTTCTAATGGCTACTTGTGAAGTCAGAGGAGCTTCTGCAAGTGGAACTGTACATATACAAATACAAAATTCAAGTGGAACTGCTTTAGCTACATCAGATACACATAGCTTAACTACAGGTTTCGTTAAAATATCAGTAGTTTATAAGCTACCAAAAACAAGTGATCCAGCTGCTTACAGAGTAGCTGTTTTATCACAAGCCCAACATAATATAAATTGGTATGTAGATAAAATTCATGTCGAACAAAGAGCAGATGGAAACGTAGTTGACTATGTTGATGGAGCTCAAGGACTTAATTATGAATGGGAAGGAACAGCTGAAACAACTAAATCAAGAAGAAGAGCTGGCTTGGAAATAATAAGAGGAATTTTTATTAGAAATGAATCTACTACTGTAGCTGATATAGTATATGTAGCTTTTGATCAGACAGCTACATCAACAACAGGAATAGCAGTACCCGGTGCTGGAACAGGCTCAAACGCAGAATTCTATTCAAATTGGCCATTAGACTTTAGAAGTAAAGTTTCGGTCATAGCAGCCCAAAGTACTCCCACAGTTAGTGGAGTTATTTGGGGAATTCATTCAGGATAAGGAGAATAATTTATGGCTTCAACTATTACAGCAGCAACTTTAACAGTAACAATTACTGAAGCAGTAACCTTAAATGGTTACGATCAGGGCTCTTCAAACAGCTTAACTATATCTAGTATTAACGAAGTAACTAAAAGAATAGTAACTTGCCCAGCAAGTAATACTACAACTCTTGTAACTTTCAAAGCTGATGTATATGATGCAGCAGGAGCAATGAATCTGGCAGATACTAAGTATATTAGAATAACAAATATGGATGATACTAATGCTTTAGAACTAGCAATAGTAGGAGCAGCAAAAAATTATCAAGTAGAGCTTGGAGCAGGAGAAAGTCATATATTAGGAGGCCCTGATAATGTATTTGATGCTGAAGCAGATAATGACCCAGCTTTTGGAACAATGTTAGATATAGTTACCATCCAAGTAAATCCCGGTGGGAATGCTATAGATGTAGAACTATTTGTAGCTAGTGAATAAAGGACTAACCTATGACAACTAAAATAGATAAAGACACTTGGTCTAAAGCCTTATACCAATTCGTAGAAGATGATGCTGAAATTCTTCCATTAGAGAAAGCAACTGATGGAAGGACTACAATGCAAGAAATTGGGGGAGCTTTAGAAGAATATAAGAAACTGTTTAAAGCAGGAATAGCCTCAAAAGGTGAAGTATTAACTTTATCAAGAGCTTTTCCTGATAGCCCTGAGTATACAGAAGCTGCCAAACCTTTTCTAGATAGTGAACCTATGGTAGTTGGAGGGCCAGCCTCTGTTGATTTAATCGATAGAGAAGGTCATAGGATTACTTCAAACGCTTTAAAGAATGCTTTTACAAATTATATGAAGAGTTTTAGAACTAGGAACGCAATGGTTTTGCATTCTGATGTTCAAGTAGGTTGGTGTTTACCAGCTTATATAAGCAAAGGTGGACAAATATTTAAAAGTGGAGTAGACGATAAAGGTTTATTCTTTGTTTGCGAAATAAGAGATGATACTCGAATTGCTAAGAGAGTCATGGAACAAGTGAATGAAGGGAAACTAAAGAGTTATTCAATCGCTGGAAGTGCCACTAAAGTAGAAAATGTACAGAAAGGTTTAGTACCATATGTGCGAGTAGATGATATGGAATTAGCTGAAGTAACTGTATGTGAGAAGGGTGTTAATCAATCAGCTTCTTTTGATTTATTAAAAGCTGAAGAAGATGAGGAAGGGAAGGAAGAGATAAAAATAAAGATACCTGAACTTAAAAAAGAATTATTCTTTAAATCAAATGATGATATAGATTTCTTAACTACCTTTGTAAATTATAATAATACTGTTATAAACAAAGCTAAAGACCCATTAACAACTAAAGAAGCCTTTACTACCTTACATAATTATGGGGGAAGGTTGGAGGAACATCACGAATTATTAGAGAGAATGAAATTTCCTGATGAAATAGCCCCTGAAACATTAAGATATTCAAGTATAATACATGGGAAAGAAGAAAAAGATGGGAAGGCAATAAAACCAATAAAACCCGGAATTGTAAATCAAGCAGGTGAAATGCTTGGAGATAAACATGATGAATCAGCTCCTACTTTTAAAGGAAGTTCTAAAAATAAATCTAGAAAAAAGACAAATACAATTTCAATGACTAAAGCTTTTATAGATTTTGAAAAGAGACTTAGAAAGAAGAAACAAAAGAAAGCAGGTATTGGAAATCTTAGTTGGGCTTCGGCTTTATTGGCCGGCCTAATGATGCCCATAGCTCCTAAATATAATCCAGCAACATCGAGTTTTGAATGGAATTAACAATGTGGTCGGTCACAGATGATTATATGGCTCTTTGCGAGTGTGAATTAGGGATGTGTGGAGTAGACCATTGTATATGTGAATGCGAATGTGAATGTGAAGAATATAGTACAAATGTAGAATGTAATTGTATGTGGGAAGGAGTGAAATGAAAAAATGGAAAGTATCGTTATTAGCTACAGTAATAGCAGGGTCAACTATATTAGCAATAGTAGGATATAGAGAACTAATTAATAGTGTAGTTAATAGTATAACAATAGATTCATTAAATAATGAGTAAAAGAAACACAGGAAAGAGATCAATAATGTCACCTTTCAAACCTCAAATTTTTATAGCTTTATTAATGCTTTCCCTACTTGGTGGGGTAGGTCTTTATTATGGGCATGTTGAAATTACCACAGGTTGTGTGGGGGGTGTTATTGCTCTAGGAATGAAACTTTTAGAAAACGAATAATTGGAGACATTATGAATTTACCTTTACTTCCGTTTAGAATGATTATGCTTATCGTAATAGCGACTGTTGGAGCTTTTGTCGGTGGTATAATTAGTGCTTTAAGACTTTTAATTAAATGTTCTTTTGATGGGAAAATAACTAAGAAAGAGCAGGAACAGGTGGAAAAGATCACTTGGGCTGCAACATGGAAATCTATGGGAGCAATGCCATTTATAACTGTTTGTAGCGATTGTGGTGACAACTGTACCTGTAAATAATTAATATTAAATAACATGAGAATTCCCTTTAGCTCCCCCATAAGTTAAAGGGAATTTTTTATATGTATTGACAAGATTAAATTGATTAAGATATAATATACTCATTACAAATTTAGTTTGGGAGAACTTATATGAAAAGCTTGGCTCCACTATGGATACTACTTATTTTAGCAACAATAGGACATTACTTGTGAGTAGATACGAAGATGAAATAAATGATATATTAAATAATCCACCTATTGAAATACCTAGTGAATTATCCGAAGTTTTTATTAATTTACAAGAAAGATTAACTAAAACTAAAGAGTTATTGTCTATGGCGAATCAATGTGATAGAGGACAAGTCTTAAAAAAACATTTAGAATTATGCGATTCTTTATTAAAATCTATTAAATGTCACGATTGTTTAAGAAAATTTAGGGATTCAATTGGTGAACTCAAGGAACTTTATGAACATGATAGTGATAATAAAGGCTATGTGTGAGGATAAAAGATAGAAGTGGGAAGTTGGAAGCAAAAAAATCTAGAATGAGAAAATCTGGAAAAGCTTTAAAATTAAATACCTATAGAAAGACTTCTGAAAAACTAAAACCAAAGATAAGGATTGTATGAGTAAAGAAAATTTTAACATAGATTTAATTACTAAACATGAAGCTTCGGAAGTATTAAGTAAATTTCACTATTTAACATCTTTAAGTAGAGGTTTTAAATCAGGAATCAATTTTGGTTTATTTGATAAAGAGGGATCGTTAAGAGGAGTCTGTATTTTTACAGGCTTCCCTGTACCTGAATTATCTAAAGGATTATTTGGGTTGGATAGGAAAGATCAAGAAGGTCTTTATGAATTAAGTAGGCTTTGTATACACCCTAAAACACAGGAAGAAGAATATAATATTACTTCTTGGTTTGTTGCTAGATGTATAAAGGAACTAAGGAAGCAAGAAAAGGTAAGGGCTTTATTAAGTTATGCTGATACTGATTATCATAATGGTATAATATATAGGGCTTTAAGTTTTAATTACTATGGTCTTACTGCCCCCAAGAAAGACTTCTTCATTCAATTGCCTAATGGAAATTATATAAAACATTCTAGAGGGAAGGTAAAAGGATTGGAAGGGGAATGGAGAGATAGGACAAGGAAGCATAGATATTTAAAAGTATTTGATAAAAAATTAAAACCAAAATGGGAGCAGATAAAATGGCAAATGTAATGCAATATATGATTCAAAGACACGAGGAATATACAGCAAGAGTAGATGAATTGGAAAAAAGATTAGAAGGTGTGGAAGAAAAAGTGACTCAAATACAGTATAATATAGAAAGACTAGATGAGTTTTTACGAATAAAATTATCAGATTAGGAGTATTTATGTATTCATTCTACGACAAATTTAAGGAATTGGTGGAAGGAACTTTGTTCTTTAACAAGGCTTCTATCTCAAGACCCCCAACTGCTCATGAAATCTATAAAAGATTTAATATAGAAGCTGAAATCACGGAAGAAGACGAAGACGATAATGAGTAATTGGAAGAACAGAGATAGGAAAGTAGGGAAAAGAAAAGCTTTTACCTTTAAATCACCTCATAAAAAAACACCTCAACAAAAAAAAGTTAGGACTTCTACAGGAAGGAAAATCTAAAATGCAGGGTTTCTCGTGGTCAAAATTTATTAAAAGTGGTTTTCCCTTATACTGTTTAATTTCTAAATGTAAAGAATGGGAATTAGAAGTATGGGAAAGCAGAACCTCATACCAAAATACTTTAATAAGATGTATTAAATGTAGTAGAATTATAGGTGGGATTAGGTAAATGGACTTAATTGTAATCTTTATGGGGCTTAATCTCTTGATTAATTTTATTGCAGTAATTGTTTTAGGGTGGATTAATTTCAGAATCTACTTCATTTCCGAAGATATTTTAAAAGTTAGTGTTGACCTTTTAAATGAAACTGTTATAATTAAAAAAGATACAAAGCATATCAAAGGTGAAACAATAGTAATAAAAAATGAAACTATTGATATGCATAAAACAATAGGAAAGGATATAGATTATGAATAATATAATAATAAAGAAAGAACAGCTTAATAGGAATTCTCAACATATGGGATTGATAGGAGCAGTAATAAGGGAAGGAATAGAAGAGGAAGGGCTTAGATATTTAGAGTCGGCAGGGGGAAAAATGTGGTGTACTTTAACAGGAGTCAATCCAGAAAATTTAAGAAGAGTAATTATAGGAAAGTCTAGTAGGAAATTTGATCCCAATGCCCTTGTATAAAGTTTGTGTAAATAGAACTAGAGTAGATACTTATATAGTAGAAGCTGAAGATAAAGATAAAGCTTTTAATCGTGTTAGACAAGGAAAAGTCTATGTAGTAAATTCAACTAAACTAAATGGAGATGATATAGCAGTTATTGAAATGGAAGATAGAACAGACTTAAACAAATGGTTTGACACAGACAATGAAGATAATGTATACTTTGAATTAATTGATGGTGTTTGGGTAGCAAATATTTATAAAGAAGAAATGGATAAAAACCATGCAGAAAAATGGGGGAAAAATGAAAACCATTACAGATAAGATGATTCCTAAATGGATAAAGGAAAGAAGAAAACGAAGGAAGCAGAAAGACTATGCTATGAGAATATTTATAATAGTAGCCATCTTTATTATGATATTAGGGTCAATGAGAAATTGTTCCAATTTGATTCTTGACTAATTCTGTGGTATAATAGTGTAGAGAGGTAACTATGAAACCAACAAAAATAATTAAAGAATTAGATAAAGAACAGGTTATAGAGCATACAGTTATAATAACGGATTATCATAAATCCCCAAATAACCCTGTTGTGCCTTATGATACAGAAGTGGATATTGTTTCTTATAAAAGAAAGCATACCCCTAAAGATTATCATTCTTGGGTTGCTGAATACTATAAACAATATGAAGATAGAGAAGATTGGTATTACACTCGGTATTATCCTAAAGTTGTTTACAAGGGACAAAGAGTGAAAGGGTCTTCTAAAAAAATTATGAGGTATTTAAAAGAAAAGACATCATTTTGGTTAACTGTAGTAGAGAAGAATAAAATAGAATATAGGTGGTGGATTGACTCTTTTGGAAATATATTCCAAGTATATACAGATCAAAAATATATTGGAGTAGCTAATCTTGGATATAAATATAAAGGTTTAATACATTTAACTCAAGTATTAAATTTATTTACAACAACCGAAGGTACTAAAGTATCTATGGAAAAATTATTAAGACTTCTCACTCCTATCAAAAGTGAACCTATAAAAAGGAGAAGAAGTATTTCAAGAGGGAGAATATAATGAAATTTGGAAACTTAGATCACAATGGATTCATAGAAATCGATATAGATAAACAACTAGAAGATAATTTTGTAAAACTTAAAATGGCTAATAATGTAGAGATTTTACATCCTTTAGCAAAATTAGTATTTGATCTAGAAATATTATTGAACTATATTATTTTTAGGGTTATGAATAATAAAACAAATGAGATGTTTTTCGTATCAAATCAAATAGCTAATATACTAGCCTACATTGGATTTTCTCAATTTGATGAGTTAAAACCACAACTAGATAAAATAGAGAAGGGAGATATAGAAAATAAAAATGAAGATATTTATGGAGAATACATTGGAGATTCTATACAAAGGCTTATGGGGATAGTACAAAGTTTTGATGTAGTTGATATAAAGGATTCTGAAAATACAGGTTTGACAGACTCAGAAAAAGCTGATAAGATTAAAAAGCAAAGTAACAAATGGGATAACTTATTAAAGGATATAATAGATGACAATCAAGAATAAAGTAATAGAAAGATATGGTAACAATAACCTTCAGAGAAATGAATATCAAGGACATATTGTTTGGTGTTTATTCAAAGACTCAGAAGGACAATGTTATGGAGTTAATTTTATTTCCATTAAATCTTATGATACTAAATGGATTAGTAGGATATTAAATGACCCTACTTTAAAGTATGTTTGTAGGTGGTGTGGGACAAAAGGACAATTTAATTCTATAATGTTTATGAATGATGAACTTACCCCTACCTTTTATAGAGAGTTTAGAGAAGGGAAGATAGATAAATGTGTTTCTTATATAAGTAAGTTTCTATGGACAACAGGTAATAAGGTTAGAAAAGAAAGTTTAAAAGAGCTTATGATTGAGCTTCTTGCTTATGAGGAGAGTTTAGATGAAGATTAAAAATACTTTGGAAGATAAGAATAGTTTCGATCAAGCCTTTTATTCATTAGCTGATGATTGGTCTAAGTATATGATTAGATGTGATGAACTAGGAGTAGAAGGCACAGACGATTCTAAAGATGATGAGATTAGCTATGGACTATTAGAGAATATAGTTTATTATGTTTTAGGTACTTGGTTTCATGATGAAGGTCAATTGCATTTAGATTTAGAGCATTGCTATAAAACCGAGTGGGAAACTAAATTAGAGGAAGCATTAAGTAAATTTGAAGAGTTACAAAAAAGACATTAATCAACAACATTGTTCAGATAAAAACTGTACTTTAACAATGGAACAGTTTGAACAATTACAAAAATACATAGGGAGTTTAGACTATGGACAAGAAAGATTTTACCAAAAAAAGCGAAACAGAGAAGCCTAAAATTATAGTGGAAAAACTTGAGTTAGAAGCTAAAGATTTACCACAGAAGATTGAGGTAAAAAAAGAGGAAGTGGAAGAGCCTATAGTAATGGAATTAGTATTACAGGAAGGGGAAGCTAAATGCGACAGATGTCAAATGGCATTTGAAGAAAGACTAGCTTATAAAGTAGGAATGGCAGAGAACATTCAATGGGGGGAGTATCAAGATAATGATAAAAACATTACTGTATCTACTGCTATGAAAGACTTAGAATTTGACACAATTTGTGATGTCTGCTATAATACTTCTATTGATAGTAATACAGGTAGTATATCTAGAGAATGGTTTGATTAAATAAAATAAATGGAGATTGAAAATGAAGGGATTTTTGACGAAATTAAAAAAATGGTTTAAACTATATGTAGAGAAACTTGGAGATTTATATTACGAAATAGATTGGGAGAATTAAAATGGCATGGAACAGATTTCCTAAACAATTAGAACTGTTTGGATTACCTAAAGAAGTACAACTAAGCTATGTTTTAAGAAAAGAAGTAATCCTTGAAAAACTAATTGATTTAGATATTCGAGATAAACAAACATATAATAATCAAGACTTTTATTTATGGAGTGAACAAAGACTCAGATTCTTATTAATTACAACTGAAACTTTTTATTGGTCGCATGATGAGAAAGAAGATAATAAATACTATGACTGTATTAATTTAGCTACCTTAGAAGTTAATAACTTTGATTTAGCTAAAGAACTTCTATTC
>Ga0114898_1000697_pt1 | contig 23658 bp, 30 predicted proteins | sample Malvired_Geostar_FD_83496 | JGI IMG/M metagenome (GOLD analysis project Ga0114898, IMG submission 83496) | Marine viral communities from the Global Malaspina Expedition - Malaspina viral metaG DeepMed_Geostar | ecosystem: Environmental > Aquatic > Marine > Oceanic | place: Mediterranean Sea... | reverse complement strand
GCAGCAGTTACGGCTCCTACAAAATGAGATGCTCCACCAGCTACATACAATGCGTATGAATTAGTAAGAGTCATATTCGTACCAGCAACGGGGGCACCAACGATATTTAACGTTGCAGCCCTAGTAGTGGTTACACTAGAATTAGTAGCTGCTAAAGTAGCTTGGTCTAGATTAGCAGATGCGTAATTCTGAGAAGCGGTACCTGAAGCAGAAGTCGAACCATCAGTAAAGGTAAGAGCATCTATATGCAACAGTTGTCCATCTGCTGATAAGGTTAATGCTGAATTAGCAGTATCTATTAGAAGCTTATTGTTAGTAGCTAGTAGACCTGTAAAGGTTCCTGTAGTACCAGTAATAGCAGATGCTTGGAATGGGGCTGCTGCTATGGTTAAGTTACCAGTACCAGTTCCAGTAGCTTCGGTTGTGCCTACTATAAAGCCATCTGCACTCTCATCCCATGCCATTATAGCATTATCGCCTGTTGACCCACGTTCAATCACTATACCTGAATCATTGGCATTGGAACCCGCACCATTATTTAGTTCAATTAGATTATCTGAGATAACAGAATTAGTAGTACTTATTGTAGTTGTAGTCCCACTTACTGTAAAGTTCCCAGATACGGTTACATTTCCTGGGAATGTGGTTTGAGTACCAGAAGCAGCAAAAGTTATAGTATTTGCACCCACTGTATCAAAGATAGTCTTGTTTCCAGCTGTTAAATCAAGGTCAGTTAAAACTGTCAACGCTGTAATACCCAATGCTCCTGCTGCACTTAATGTAGCAGTAGTTCCAGTAGCTCCAGATAAAGGCTTATTTAAAAAGGCCGAACTTCCATCATAGATAAGAACATGTCCAGCAGCTAATGTAGCACCACCAAGGGTTACATCAGAGAGGGCACCTAGAGAAGTAGCACCAGTTCCTACAGTGAGGTCATACTCAGTCCCACCATCGTTTTTACCATAAAGCTTATTATCGGATTTTGGGTAAATAACAAATGTACCACTAGAAGGAGTACCTGGAGCAGATATTTCCGTTAAGGTAATTGCATCTGTAAAAGTCTTATTCGTGAAACTTTCTGCTACAGCGTTACCTGTAACCAATTCCCACGCATCAGCAGCTTTATCCCACTTGTACATATCATTGGTAACTAGCTCTAACCAGAGTGTACCATCATTTAGATAATCAGTAACACCAGAAGCTAATCCAGTCCTATCAGAATTAGTACCAGTAATTCTATTACCAGCTAAATACTTAATTGCCATTATTTATATCCTCCTCCAAGCGGGAATATCCATTTCATATTTATGTCCACAATATAGTTCTACTATTATTGTACCTGTTTGGAAATTAAAAGTGGGGTCTTTTGCTCCATCTTTGCTCCCGCATTCTCCACAAACTGCGCCTGGAGAAGTTAGTTCTACTTCTACTACTGAAGTAGCTTTCTTAATTTTTACTGCTAATGCATTGTTACTCCCGTCAACTTGTTTAACATATAGCCTACCTTCTTCTACATCAGGAGAAGCTGGTTCTGATGATAGCTTATCAAAATCAATAAATGCCCTATTTACCCATTTACTTGTACTACTGTCATATTGCACATGATTATTATCAGCTGGACTAGCAATAGTAGTATCTCCAAGACCAGTTAAAGTTTGATTTGCATCAATATATTCTTTAATAGTTTTTGCAGAAGCTATTGTATCATGATTAGCCGACACAGATGTTAAATCAGTATCAATAGCTGACGTTTTAAAATCATTTATATCAATACTAGCAGACGTTAAACCAAATTTTCGGCCCCGTTTCATGAAGTGTGGCATACTATCTTCCCCAAGCAATACCACGAATTCTTGCATTCGTAGCACCAGCCCTCATAATCGTTATTTTGCTAGAAATATAGATGGCATCATCAAAATACCCCTCATCCTGAGGAATCAGCATAGTAGTGGCAGATGCATCCCCATCAAATTCAATGTAAGCATCAGCTAATTCTACAACAAAGGAAACTTTGTTAACCTCTTCCATAGCTAATCCTAAGTCAATAGCCGTTTCAGAGTTGGCAGAGGTGGTTGTATAAGTAAATGCTTTATGTTTACTATAACTCTGAAGTATTTCTATCTCTTGTCTCCACGGTTTAGTTGTCATTAGCTCTCCTTCTTACCAAACTTAAGTAGAGTGGCTTGACCCGTACCTAAATTGTTCTTTCTATAATTTACAGCACTGGAAGCAAGCGGTAGCTTAAAACCCTCTTGTCTTGCAATAGCTCCAATAGACATATGTTGAGGTTTACTTAGTTCAGTTTTATAGTAAGCGTTAATTCGATTCAAGGTGTTTACATCCTCATTTAATTCTTTAATTTTGTGGGAGCTTTCTCCACGAATACGTCTTTCAATAGCTTGTGTATGCCGTTCTAAATTAGTTTTTTCTTGAGCCACCGCACTTTCTTGTTGTTTTTGCAAAACTAGTATATCTCCATGCAAGGTCAGGTTCGCTGCCTCTAATTTTTGCCGTGCTTCAAATACGTCTGCATATTGTTTTGCCAGAGCATTTGACGAACTTGTTAATCCCTCATGTTGATATTGCAAATCGGCTAACGCTTGAGTCAACTCCCTAGATAATTCATCCTTTTGCTGTGCTGCATTCATCATAGACCTATTATTACTCTCTAAATTGAATGCATTGTTCCGTAACCTATTGAGTTCTTGCTCTTTTCCAACCATGTCCATACGCAAATTGGAGAGGTTATGTACCGCTTCGCCATGTTCAGTGGCTAATCGGACATTATCCTGCTTTAAACCATCAGAAACGTCCAATATTCGTTGTTTATCGTGTAACTCCATAGTTAAATCAGATACTTGTTTATCTAATGTTTGTATGGTTTCATAGTGCTTACTACTCAAATTTTGTTGAATCTCTAATTGCTTCTCTATAACGCCCTTTTCATCCCTAATGCCCTCCAAAATACCTACTTGACCCTCTAACTCTTTGATTTTAACCTCTAATTGAGCCTCTTTTTGCTCGTTATTAAGGTTGAAAATAGGTGCTTGTTTCGACTTATAAGTGGTATCTTTGGTTAAAAAATCATTCATTTTCATAGAAACTTTGTACCTCAGAGGCAAAAAAGCCATCATGTAATAGAGAATTTGGTAAATTTTCAAACCATGCCCTAGTGTCCTTCCGTGGCACTGATTTCCCACCTTTAACGTCTATGTCTCGCCCTACAAAATTATCCATATATATCTGAAACCCTACCTCATAGTCATAGGTTATGTCATCAGTAGACTCCCAATAGGTAATTATCCCTACTTTTTTATGTCCTACAACATCAAGTTCAGGTATAGGCATTTGTTTTTTAATAAAGACTAAATGCTTCCTTGGGCGCACTTCTTCTTCTATTTTTTCTACAACAATCTCTGGCTCCATCACTGCTACGGGAGCTTCTATAACTACTTCTTGCTTCTTTCTAGGCATAATATCCTCCTACTTCTTCGTTCTAGCTGGGTTTTTTCTAAATGCTGCCAACCCTCTCAAAGCTGGATGTTTCTGTTCTCCCTTGCTTCCAATCCTCTTGCCACCATCATGTGGATTTAGTTTACCAGAGTCACCAGTACTTTTGAATCGTCTTCCCGCAGACGCAGAACCCGCTCCTCTACCTCCAACACCACCAGTTTTAGTACTACGTTCATGCGAACCAGTACCCGTACCACGAATACGTTTATGTCCAGACAATTCCCATACAGTACGGCCTATTCGTTCTGGACGAGTCCATCTATGCTTAACAGCATCCCACATCAAACCAATACGTGGGGGTACTGGAGCATGGTCTTTATCTAAAAAGTAATCATTTAATGGTTCTAACACATCATTATCTGATTTTCGTAGTCTACTTTTAATTTTTCGTTCAAGTCTACGTTTATCTTCATCAGAGGCTTGTCGATTAATAGCACGTTCCCATTCTCTAACTAACTCAGGTGGTACATCTCTATTAACAACATCTCCACTCAATGCCCAACCAGCACCAAAAGCAATGAGTCGTTCAAGACCAGGGCTGATTTTCTCTAAATCCCTAGTTTCTTGTGCTTTTGTCATCATTTTATTAACAGATTTTTTCTTTTTCTTACCACGTTTATTAGCGATGATAGCTGTTGCAATTTTATCTCTTACGTTAGCACCTTCATTCCCTTGGGCAAAATCTCCTTGCCCCCAAGGTGGGGCTTCACCAGTTTCTTTTCTATCCCCTACAGCATATCCCTGCTTCTGTGCTACAGCGGTTGCCATTGCATATGGGTCATCCCAATACTTATCACCACGTTTACCCTTTTCCAATTGTTCATCATCTTTCTCATAAAGATGGTCTAACTTGTCAGGGTCTTCTTCACGCATAGAAGCAATATGACCAGCGTTAGGGCCATAAGAAGTCCAATATTTATTTAAAGTTTCAAATGCAGACATATCATCACCTAATATATTATACTCGCTTATTCATTAGTTTCCCAATGTCTGGGCAAATTCAATGGAGGAGGGTTAAAACCCACTTGTCTTGCTTGTGGAGCCTGTCCTGCTCCCTGCGCTACAGGTTGTTGGCCTTCCTGCATTTGTTGTGGCCTCATTTGCTCTCGTTCATATGCTGCCCGTGCTTGAGCATCTGGAGTTGAACCATAGAAAACATCGGGCGGTGTCGCATATGGATTTCTCTTCTGTGCTTCTTCAGGTGCATTAATATAATCTACCCCATAATATCCAGAACGAAGCTTCTGATAGAGTTCATTGACTTTATTTTCTTTTTCATAAGCTTGTCTCTGTTCTGTATGATATTTATCTAGAGGCTTCTCTCTAGTTACAAATCTAGCTAAACCAGAAAGTGCTGGCAACTGAAGTTTCTCTGTTGCAGCATAAACTTGTTGCTTTTTCTTTTCCGTAGTAGTCATATAATCCATAGGATTAAAACTAGGTTGAGGAGCTAATCCTTCCTGTCTCTGTCTAAATCTATCTATAGCCTTTTCAGGACGTTCTGGGGGGGTTTGACTAGCTGTGTAAGCCTGTTGCGCCCTTGGCGATTGAGGTATACTGATTGGTGCCACACGCCTATTAAATTGTGCTTCCGCACCCTCTCCTGCTTGCTGTAGATGCTGTTTAATCCTTCTCGTATGCCAATCACTTACTACCTTATGAGGAGCATGGTCATGTTGAGCATTGTGAGGATGAGCATCAAACTCCTCTGCTTGCCTATCTAAACGAATAAGGTTACCATCTTGACCCATCCAGAAGCTGCCTTTACCAAGAGAATGTTCAGCTGGAATCTCTTCATCTGGTGCGGGGTCATATAAATTAGTATAGCGACTACCATCAGGTATGTACAACCCAGTGTTAATATCAGGATTTCTATTTAATGATTTAACTTCACTCCGCAGCTTTTCAAACACATGTGGATGTACAGTACTACCAGAAGCTGGATGATGCCAACCCGCTACAGAATTTCCATCTACATCAGTAAATGAATCCATCTCTCCACCAGCCATTATATCTTGAACGGCGGGGTCATTAGAAGCATAAGCAGACATTTGGTCACCTGTAAACGGATTATTATAATCATGTGTTACATAAGTTCTAGACCCATCATTACGAATCATAGGCTTAATAAATTCACCAGGATGATAGTCCTCATGTTTAGATGCTTCCGCAAATCTATCATCTAATGAACCATCATATTCAGTTTGTTCTTCTTGTTGCGCTTGCTGTTGCTGCTGTTGTTCCTGCATCTGTTGCAGCACAAACGCTTTATGTTCTGGTGAACCAAACATAGCTCTTCCTTCTTTCCCATCAAATTGTTCTAATTCAGTTCCTAACGTGTCTTCCCAATTTACTCCAGCTTGAGCAGCCTTGGCTTGCATATCTTGCATCTGTGCTTGGAAATGTGCTAGGGCAGGTTTATCATACGAATGTCGATGATGCAAATATTCAGACATTAGTACTCTAGCCCTATCTACAATTGTATCAGGAGTTGCATTAGGTTGCAACGGTGGTACTCTAGTTACTACATCATTAGCAAAATTCTGTTTTTCATCTGCTGCCTTTTTACTTCTATAAGTAGATATATCTTTATGAGATTGGTGGAACGCATCTGTTAATTGCTTATCATTCATCTCACTAAATTTAGATGAGTCATGAATATCAGTACCATGCATTTCTTGTGCATGGTCACGAATCTCCTGCTCATACTGTTGACGCTTATCACCCTCCATTGCAGGAGTAGTGTCTGGAGTAGACTTTAATTTCTCATCTAAGTGTTGCCCAAATATTTTCTTGGATTCACTGTCATCAAGATTAGCAATATATTCTTCCGCATCTTTCGGAGAGAATCCTCTATCTACCAGATGTTGTGCAATTTTTTGTTCTCTAAAGGAAAGGCCACCAGCTGGTGCTGTTGGTTTAACCTCTTGTGGTTGTGTCTCTGTAACTGATTCCTCTCTAACAGGTTGGTCAGTCACAGGTTCTTCAGTCACAAGTGGTTCAGTTGTAGTAGTTGTTGCAGCTGGGCCAGGGCCACTAGCAATAACCGTATCTGAATCTTCTTCATCCTCATAGTCAATAATTTCTTCCTCGTCCTCTACTGGAGGGTGTTGCAACTTATGCAAGTCTCTTATATCCCTTAGTACATCAGGACGATTCGCTCTATGCCCAAGCTTACTAATATCAAATGCTCCATTCTCCTTTATAAAACGAGGCATGGTTTTAAGATGGTCAGCAATTCCTTCTAAGTTAAGGGGTATGCCTTCGCCTCTTCTTGCTACCCAATCCGCATGAGATTCACCTTCTTCTTTGGAGGGGAAAATAGTATAGTTCTTCCCATCCTCAGATTCTAAATGATGCCCATCGTCACCAAGCCACCTCACTACATTTCCTCTTAATAAATTCATATGTTTCTCTGCATGATTCTCTGTATCATGATAGTATTGATTGGCGATTATATCATCTACATTTACAGGCACCTCTGGATTTGGATATAGATGATTATTAGGATGTTTTTCAGGGTCTAATGTATCTGCAATATTCTTCTTCAACATTTCTATCCATTGATTATTCACAGCTTGTTTAGCTGCTATATGCGCTTGAAATATTGCAGGAGCAGAAGTCTCTCCTTCTGGAGTTGCTTTTTCTAGAGCCTGTGCCCAAGCTTTTTCGGCACCCATTAACACAATAAGCAATCCTCTATATGCGGATGCCTCTCCTCCTGCACCAGATACATCACCATCATCATCATAATCAAAAGGCCACACACTTCTATAATCTAAATGATGCGCCACATCTAATCTTACATTACTATCAGCATTTGCTATAAATGGGGTTTCTACAAAGTCGCCCTTTGTCAACAAACCATGTTCTTTAATCCAAGCCTTAAACTTCTTTCTAGTAAACCCAGGTATTCCTTGTTTCAATGATTCAAATAACGCATCATGATTTTCTTTAGTAGGATGCATGGATTCATCATCATGGCGCACCCTCTTAGCCATTTTATACAGCATGTTTTGGATAGGCTCTGCTCCACCTTCTTCTACCGCTGGTACCTCTGGTTGAGGAAGTTGGGGAGTTTCCATAGGTGCAGCATCAATAGTATTAAAGAAAGCATCACCGTGTCTCTTCACAGAACCACTAATAGCTTCTGCCCATTTTACGGGTATGATGCCCTCTCTTTTATATATCTCTCCTCCCCGTGCTTTAGGAAGACGACTCATCAACTGTTTTCCTTTTTCTGTATATTCCCATTGCTGTTTGTTATCATAAGGCGTAACTAATTTTGCATTAAGCATATGTCTATGAGCATCTGCACTTAAACGTGGTTTAACATCAGGATAATGGTCAGGATGGTCAGGATTTATAGGAATGACTCGATTAAGTTTAAACCCAATTAATTTTTCCATCAAATCGGCATGGGTACGTGGGTGTTCATCAACTCCTTCCCCTGCTGTATACCCTGGATATGGATTGTCAGCAGCAGCTTTGTCTTCAGCTGCCACCATATCCTTTATTTCTTTGTTGGTCTTTTGTTTCTTTTTAGATTTAAGGTCTTGTCTCTGAGCTTTTAAATCTGCCCACCCTTGCTCTTCAGACACAGGCTGGTCTTGTATTCCTGGTGCCACTGCTTCAGAACGACGAGTTAATGCTGCTTGTTGCTCTTCCATTTCTTGCAAAAACATCTCTCGTTCTCGTATCTTCTCCATAGGATTTATATATTCCCCATAATGACGAGAAGTAAAAGCTTTCTTAGCTAATGGATTTTTATCCATACCCTTTAGATAATCAGGAGATGCGGGGTCACCACTAGCATCTTCGTCTACCCTAGCATCCTTTTCTTTATATACTGGTTCCTGTTTCCCAGTTGGTTCCCCATCCTCATCTAATATATTTTCCATGACAGGATTCCCTTTATCGTCTAATTCTGGTATTGGTTGCCCAGCTTCATCTAATTCATATTCACTCTTTAAATAATCCATCATAGCACTGGAAAAAACAACATCGCCCTTCTCAATCGTTAGGTCAGGGAAATTTTCCTTAAACGCAGTCCAAGCATTACCAACTAAATCAGCAGTCATTAGATGCACATTTTGAAAGGCTGGCACTTCATTTTCAGCATCTGTAAAAGTATCTGCCATTCCCATTTGTAAATTATCTAAATAATTCGGGTTTGCTGCTATATCAAAGTCTGATTGATTTATACCACTAATACGGTCTTTGAGAGCATTCATAGCCTCTCGTAAATTATTGATTTCATTTCTCTTGTCTGGTGATAGGGCTGCTATTTCTTCTGGAGAATCATATCCATAAGAAGTAAGTGCCTGTGACATAGATGTAATAGTATTCATCTTGACTGTATCATCATAAGATAATACCATCCCTTCCCATTTATCGGCTAATGCATTCCGTGTTTCTGGTAATAGTTTGACATTATTCCTCATAGTATCCCAATACTCTTGATGATATGTAGCTCGGACATTACTATTGATATATTCTTTTTTAATTTGATTTATTCGGCTAACTAAAGTACCAGGTTTACCTTCATATGTTTCTACTAATCCACGCAACGCTGACCCTTTAGGAGCCAAATCAATTTCTTCTTGAAGAGTTTGCAAGAGTTTAGAAACATAATCATCTGCATGAGCCAAAGACTTCTTAGCAAAAGGAAAGCTCAATTCAGAACTGTACATTTGTTCTATCATCTTTGTTTCAAACTTCTCTCTTACTTGGTCAGCAAACTGTGATAAAGTTTCATTTATAATTTCATCTGACTCAAAGCCTTTAACCTTTCCAGCTTTAATACTTCCAGCCATTCCTTGACCCAATCGCTCAAAAGCAATATCCGTAATTGGGCCTATTAACTTTGCCCAATTATCTGAAAATCTATCTGAAGGAGTTGCATCACGGGTAGACAAGCGCACTCCAGAATAATCTGGCACAGCATGAAGATTCGCATGATTTAATATACTGGCTACCATATCTTCAGGATAGCCCATGCTTAAAGCATTTTGCCGTAAATTATCAGTTTCAGGAATTTCATCAAAATCTTCCCATTCCTTCATCGACTGTGGAATAGAAAATATATCCTCTGCTAATCTATTAAATACATCGGGATTCAGTTTATTGGTGGCATCAAAAATGGCGGGAAAACCGTCTGGCATCTTAACGCCTGACTCTTGTATAGTTTTATTAACTTGGCCTAAAAAGGAAAGAATTCTCCTATGCCCACGCCACGTTGTAAATACATCTTGTCCAAATAATTCTTTCCATTGGTCTATATGAACTTGATTATCGGGGTCATGATACCAATTTTCATGGGATTGGCCCCGTCTGTTCAAAACATAAGAACTTAATAACATAGCAGCATTGGGTCTTACAGGTTTAAAACTTTGGAGTCCATACTGCACACTATTTAATTCATGTAAGATATGATTTATTAATTCGGGAGGAGTATCTGCATCTTCCCCCATATCATACAGAGTTATATCAGGAAATAAATCGTCCTCCTCAAAACTATTGGGTTGCATAAATTGTCTAGCAATACTGTCAGCCCATGCAGGAACCTTGTCTTCGATGTCTTTTTTCAAACGTCCTGTGCCACCAGTTTCGTCTATAAACATCTGTTTTAATTGGCCTACAAAGATACCATACTCATCACTATTATCTATCCAATCATCAATGTCTAGCCCTTCCCAAATTTTAAGTCTGCCTGAATCATCATAAGCTTCATCAGCATATTCAACAGCGTTTCCTTGGTCATCAAAATCTGTACCATACAATTCATCAAAAGCTTGTTGCCGTTGAAGTCCTCCTGCTCGTATCGCTTCAAATAAAATAGGGACAATTTCATCAGCATCTTTGGACTCATAATGCCCTAGCCCATTATTAGACCCAACGTGCCTCAACCATTTCATAGCATGTGAATCATTAATAGATTCTAAAGCACTCCGCTTTTGTTCATTATAACTCTTTCTTTCTTCAAACGAAGCATCTTGAGATAGGGGAGGTAAAGCATCAGAAAATTCCCCGTCACCCATATCATATTTCCCTACACTGCCTGTTCCCGCTTCTTCTATTAAAGGTGTAACAATGTCCTTTATGAAAGGCTCTACACCCATTCTAGATTCTTTGTCTAATTTCATAACTTGGGTAAGAATATCTTTATAAGTATAACGTGTGCCTGGGGCTTGCTCGTCCAACAAAGCTCGTTCATAATCTGAAAAACGTTCTTTCATAATAGCCCCTAAAGAACTTGCCGTTATTTTTTTACTGGCTTGTTTATAGGCCAGCCCTTTAGCAGACCCAGTAAAGTTCATTTCCACATTTTCTAATCCTATATCAGTCAACAAACCCTCTAATTTCTTTAGAGCGTCATTATTAGTTAAGCGGAAATTATCAGGATGAAATTCTACCACACCATTAGCGTCTAAAGTAAACACAGCTGGTGTACCAGTACTTTCTCCTTCTTGAGTAGTACCACAAAATTCATCAGCTAATGAAGCATCTTCTTGAATTGCTTCATACATTTTCTGTAGATTTTTACGGAGTAAATCTTCCTCGACTATTTCATCCTCAGGCTGCTCTTCTTCCTCATCATCTTCGGGCACATATTCACCTAAAGCATCGAGTTCCTCTTCTGTGTATTCACCCTCTGCACGGCCTAATCCTTCTGTATAACCCTCCTCTTCTTCTTGTTGTGCTAATTGTTCATCAGCTTCTCGTTTTTTGGGCTTAACAATTTCTAAACGAAAATCATTGTTAAATTGTTCATACCATTCACCCATCGCTTGAATACGATTGGTAATAGCTCCACCAGCAGTGGCCTCTACTAAGGGAGTCCACCACTTCTCTAATATATCATCTACAGTAGAAAAGTCATCGGGGCCAAATGCTCCAATCTTATAGTTAACATTTGTAAATCCTTTCTTCCCATCATCATGTGTAACATCAACTCTACCTAAATTAAATTCGGGAATAAAAGCATCGGGATGTTTTATGTCTCTTCCTTGGTCATCTTTAAGTTTAGGTTTAACTTCTGGAGAGAGGTGTCTATATATAAAATTATAAGCTTCTATTCCTGCATTTAACATGTTCGTATCTGGAGTTGACTTTGCCACTAACTCTTGCAATTCGGGACTGAGGAGTTCCTCCGAAGATGCGCCCTCTGGCAAGAATTTTTCCATAGCAGTGTACAAATCATCTGTTTTTTCATCCCATAGAACATAGGACTTTGACTTTTGAATCTTCTCTATCCGTTTAGCAATCTCAGGTTCTTTTTGAATAACATATAAATCTACTCTATCTGGGTCACTAGTTGCAGATAAGCGTCGATGCAAAGGATAAGCTCCAGGTAATTTCATTTGGTTCATCAATTCATATACAGGATGGTTTTCATCATCCAAACCATTTTCAATATTTTTAAGAATCTCTTCTTGACGAGCTTCCATATAATTTTCTATCTGTTCTTCATAATCTTTCCCTGGTGTATTTTGTATAGCATCTTCTGCTTCCTTATTTAAAGCTTTCCACATTGACGGATATGCTTCTACAACAGGGTCAGCAGTTCTACTCTCTACTTCCACAGGGTCATTCGATTGAAGTTTATTTAGTGTCTTAAAAGTCTGTACAAATTTCTGTTTTACTACATCGCCATATTCTCTCTTCTTTTGTTGAGCAGCGGGTCTATTACGTCTTACTTCTTTTGATGATTCCCTATACATTTTACGTTTATCTGTAACAACCTTGTCTATTCCATCCACCCACTTACTTTTGCCTACGCCTTTTTTAGTGGCGGGAGAAGAATATTTTCCAGTCTTTTCACTTAACACCATACCAGAATTGGGTGCCCACTGCTTTATCCCTGGAACTAAATGATGATAAAGAAAATTATCTTTACCTAAAGAAGTTTGGTACTGATGAACAATGGTAGTAAATAATTGTTGAACAAGAGCATCATTGTCTTTACCCCAATGTACGGATGCTTCAATATCTTTACCATGTTTTTCTACTCTCTCTACATCTGCTAGTTGGTGCTTATCAGGTTCTTGTCCATTTACTAGTCCTGTTTCTTTATCGGGCATAAATTCTTCTGGCGCAAATCTAAAGCGAGATAAGAAATCAGTAAACGGTGTAATTTCCTCACCGTCTTTCGTAAACATGTTCTGACTTTTTGCATACTGTTGCACAAACCACAAGCGAGATAATTCTGCTACCTGTTCGGGCGGGAAAGTAGTTTTTCTAAATATATCAGAATCTTCTGATTTAACCTGTAATGCTTCATTCTTCCCATATTCATCTTCTAATGTTCTAACAGCATCATCATAAGTATCTAAAGCTTTATATAAGGATGAAACATATTCTTCTGTGGTTTGCTGTCGTGAATGTTCTCTATCTATATTACGGACTTTTCTTTTGCCTTGATTATTGGCGGTTTGATTGAACACACGCATTGCGCTTTCCATCGCATCCGTAGCGTCAGAAACTGGGCCATCAAACGCATCTCTACTACTTATATCATCGGCATAATTACGAAAGCCTTGCCATTTAGTCCCACCAATCTCGGATGGACTTTCAGCTTGTAGGGGCAGGGGGTGTGTTTCACGAGTAATTGAGAACTCTTTAAGGGCAGCACGTATATTAGCAGAGTCTGATTGAAGTTTGCTGATATGTTTATTTAAATGATAACGTCTATGTCCAGAAGTATCTATAGCATTATAAGCGGGTAAATTAAATACCACTGGAATTGGTTTACCATTTTCTGCATCTAATTCAGGTTCATTGGTATCTGGATTTATATAATGGATTGGTTTTCCAGATGCGTCCTTTACTGATATGACACCCAATTCATCTGGTACACCAAACATGCCCAAGTTAATACTTTTGCCAGTTTTCGTTTGTGGTATATGTGGGCCTCTAGCTAACTCAGTAACTCTCTTTCCGCTCTGAGTCATTTGGGCAGGAATCATAACACCCTTTTCATTCTTACCACCCATCTGTACTTGCATAGCAGCTTTAGTGTCTGCAATGTCTTTTTGTACTTTTGCTTCTTCTTCTCGTTGTTTCTCTGGAGAAATTTTTTCTGCGGGTTCAGCTTCAGGTAAATCAATTTCTTTACGTTTCTTTTTCGGTGCTGCTGTGGGAATAGGTGCCTCGTCTTTTTTAGGTTTTGAAACTATAGTAGGAAGAGCATCAGGATTTTGCGCTAGAAAATTTGTCAAGGTGCGTAGAGCATCTTTTTGGTTTTTGTGTTCGGGGTCAGCAGCTATTCCATAAATACCCTTAATTCTGTCTGACAACTCAGAATTTTTAACAGTTTCTTTTGCTTCTTCAGAGAAGTCAAGCTCCTCCGCTTTTTGCATAAATGCGAAAAAGGACTTGACTGCTCCAAACTCATCATCTGAAGCAGCCATTGAAAGGGCCATATCATTATTAACGGCTTGTCTAGCTCTTTGCTTTGCTTCTTCCCAGACCACCTCTTCTCTTGACTTATTCTTAGTCTTTTGAAAATATGGGTCTTTTATTAAGTTGGCAAATATCTGGACAGCCTTATCCTTAGTTAATGTCATGTAATACCCCTATATTCATATTAACCATCTTTAGAAATTACGAAGTCTTCAGGTGGGGGTACATCAGCTGATTCAGCTTGAATCCCCTCTCCCTCTATCATTATACTACGTAATGCATCTTTACGCCTATCCGCACGGCGTTTCATTGCACTGTAATAATCATCGTCATCATCGTACAGGAATTGTAGTTCTTGATGGTCAAAGAATTCATAGAGCCTATCTGGGTGTGTACTGAAACCCATCCAAGTTTGAACGTCAATACCGAATCCTAGTTGAGTAACCGTGACACGACTTGTAAGGCCCAATAGGTGGCCTGTATTACCGTGGAACAACCCACCACCAGAGTTACCGAAGATAGACGGTGCATTCTGCATTAGGTATGCTTTCTGTTCAATCATCTCCCTCAAGTAAGTTAAAGTGCCGAAATTGGGGAACGGGTCATGTAACAATGAACAACCACAAACTACAACAGGGTCTGCAATACGCAAATCATCTATCTCATCTTTAGGAATGACTGTAGCAACATAATCCAACTTCCTTGTATTGTTCATTTTAATTGCGGCTAAATCATGATGTTTATCGTAGGCCAATATTTGCCCTGTCATTGAATTAGCAGATACGATATTAGAGCCGTTATAATCAAATAGCTCTACATGTACCTCTTCCATCACATCACGTTTTACATCCCGCTTCAATACAGTATCAAACTCATCTCTAACTTTGATATTCTTATCTACGACATGTTGACATGTTAAAGCAATGTTTATATATTGCCCATCGTGTTTAGGGTCTGGTTTAGAATATATCATTACTCCAGAACCTCCAGCATCAGAAGCCCTTACTCTGGTTACTGGATATAGCACCCTTTCATGTACTTGTGTGTTTTCCATAACTTTCCTCCTTATACTCCTGTGTCATCGACTATTATAAAAGCTGGATTGGGTATTACCTGTTCTTCGATATAATTAAGAGATTGCTCTTCCGTTTCATTATAGTAGTTCATATGCGCTTCAATTAAGGATAAATATGTATATACTGGTAATACTTCTTCATCCTTATAATAAAGCCCTATTAAAGCCTTATCATATTCTACTGGGAGCATTGACGTATGATTACTTTCTATTATAGCTCGTATACGATTCGTTTTCGACATATCCTTTCTTCCTCTTCTTAACTTCTTTATAATTACATCTTTGACAATTAGGCCCACCTGGATGAGTCTTCTTATGAATCTTGCATCCACATTGCCTACATTTTAACCATGTTGTTTTCACTCGTTGGTATATTCTTTTGCATTCAGGTTTACTTTAAACCAGTCTACATAACAATATCCACATATAGGCCCAGAGTTATATTCAGGGTCATCATCCACTGCTATCACTATTGGACTAGCTGTGGTAAACTTATGTCCTCTTGGGCATTCGTATTCTTTTTTCTCAGTACCTTCAGATACCAGTTTGCTTCCAAATTTGCTAGTTCTTATAGTTTGCCATTTTTTAAGAACATCATTAGTTATATACATTACTGTTACTCCTCTAATCCTTCTTATATATTATACTAGAGTCTTCTCAATTAATTAACATAGAATGGTTGTATCGTAGCATCTAATCTAGGCCACAACATAAAGTTGTTCTTTTCCACTAACATTCTAACCATATGCATTATAGACGCTGCCATTGCTAGGGGAAATTCATATTCCTGTAATAAAATGTTTGAAGCTTCTTCTGCTCGATTAGGATAGTATTCTTTTAATCGAACTATTAATTGATGGATTTCTTCTTGAGAATGCATTATTATAATTTATAACTCCTTTTATTTATAATTTATAGCTTCTATTATTATAGCTATTTTGTTTATAGCTTATGCTATTATACTAAGAAAGTCGCTTATTATCTGCGTAATATCGCACTATATTGTACGTCCGTATACCTTAAGGATATAGGCCGTTTTTCAAAAAATTTTTTTCAGAATTTTTCTGAGGTAATGCAGCCGTGTTTATTTAGGGCTAGGTACCATCTAGGATTCGCACAACCAGGGGGGGCTGGGGGATACCCCCTACCTGGGAAAAACTATATGTGTCAGCTACCAAATAGACGTATTTGTATACATGATAAACCTAGAGGTGATAATAAAATCACCCCTAGTATTTGCTATCCTAGTTGATAGATTAGAATGGCTAATCGCATCTGGTATTTATACGTTAGTCTTGTCATAAACTTTCGCTCCCATGTTATTCATATCGCCTAACCCATCTATATCTAATTGGGTAAAATCATCTAGCGTTATGCCTGCGCTATCTGCGCCTGCCTTACGCCTTGAATGAGGCGGGATGTATTCGTGCTTGTATTCGGCTAATTCTTGCAATGCTTCGTCTAATTGTTGCGTCAAGACTTTTTCAGTTTCGGCCATACCATCAACTATTTTCTGATAGGTACTCGCCACATCATTTTTCCGAATTGAGTAACTATTACAGTTATCAATTGCGCCATATACCATTTCGGAAAATTCAGATGTTACTTCGCATTCATCAAATTCTATTGAGAATGAAAGATTGCCAGTTTCTGGATAGTAATGTGTAAATGTTGCCATAATTTATCTCACGCTCCCATTAGCTAAACTACCATTGGCAAAATAGACGGTATCAAATTGTTCTGGTGTACGCATAAAATCCATTCTATGTTTGAGACATTCGGCGCATAGCCATACGCCATCGCCATCTATATCGAATTTAAGATATGCCATGTTATGGCATAAATCATACTCGCCATTTTCTGGCATTGGATGAATGACAGTATCAAAGTATTTGAATGTTTCACATTCGCATACCATTTTAGTTGGGAAGCTATTGTTTATAACTTTGATATTTTCCAATTTAGTCACGCTCCAAATTAATCTTGATGAAATTGCGGGGCATTGCCAATTCTGTCCATGTAGAAAACTTGTGCTTACGTGGGCAAAACTGGAAATTAGGAATTATGCCGATTAGCGTATGCGATGCATCGCCTGCCTTATGTGTCTTAAGGCATGAATCACAACGAATCGACCCATTAGGAATGCTAGTGTTTACCAAAGCTGAAAGCTTCAAATTGGTCACGCTCCCTTTACTTAATATATGCCTATAATAGCATGTTGAAACAACGTTACTAAAGCTATGGACTATCAATAAAAGTATTACTCTAATGGGATTATCTTATCGTGCGCCCCAACTATATAGGGTAGGGATTTATCAAGACTAATTATCAACGCTAATTATCAACGCTAATTCCAGTTCCAGTTCCAGTTCCATTTCCTGTACCCATCCAAATGTATACATGATAAAAATTAGACTTGATAGGACGGGGCTTTCGCCCCGCCCCATCGAATTATTTAATCGTCGGAATCATCGTCGGAATCATCGTCAAGCACAACAGGCGATATTTCACCCGCTTTAATTTTGCGCTCACCGAAATTCTCGATTATCAATTGCCAATTATCCGATTCAGAATTACTCCAATCGTCTAATTCGGAAACGTGCAACGCCGAACGATTATTTTGTTTGCCATTGGCTTTGCGCCATGCATCGTCCCTATCCTCAAGAAATGTCATTGAAGCGGGGCCGATAATTTGGGACATACCATTGGCAAAATGTAGCTTCAAGCGTACATTGACGGTACCGACATTACCAGAGTCGAATATGCGGTATTTCATACCGTCCAATAATTCGACGCTAACAATACCGTTTACCCGTCCATATGTACCTTGATATGTGCTACCTTTCGGCTTGGCTTGTGCTACGCCTTTCGGCTTATTCTTTGCGCCTACTGGCCTACCCAATTTCTTGGGAGCCTCGGTCTTGGGAGCCTCTACTACCTTTCTGAAATTCGCCATACGATGTATCACCGTCCTATTTAATATATGGCTATAATACCATGCTGAAACAACGTTAACCAACCTATGGACTATACTTGAAAAAAACACAGCACCACAGAATTAAAGTAAGCCTATTTAATTGTGTCTATATATAATTATCACAGCTAATTATCAAGGCTAATTCGTTCCTATTCCATTCCAATTCCATTCCAGATTCCATCCATATATGTATACATGATAAAAATAACCCCATTAAAAGTTACTCATGATAAAAATATACCCAGGCACAAATAATACCAGGATACTTTTATCATGTCACATATTTCCAGGCACAAAAAAATATCCCTTAAGGATATTAAGTCCTTAAAGGATATAAAGTATATAAGGTGAATATAAAAAAGATAAAAAAAGGGGAAGAGGAAAATTAATTCCCCTTCCCCTAGTTCCTTACTTCCTTATAAGGATTTAACTTTCCTTTATCTTCTTTTCACCTAGTAAGTCTTGTACATTACTTTCCCCATCATCATTTAATTCGTACCCTTCCAATTCATCTACTTTTAATCCACTACGATTATTCGTAGAGTTATTATCCTTACGCCATTGGTCATCTCTTTCAGTAAGGAATGATGCATTACATGGGCCAAATACTAGCCATTCATCCCCTACTTTAACCTTAAAACGTGCATTGGTTAATCCTACATTACCACTGGCAAATATTCGGAATTTACTACCAGACATTAACTCTATATCGGAAGTATTAAACCTACCATATACTCCCATATCTATATGAGTATCATTAGCTACTGTAACAGCCTTGGCCTTATTCTTAGAACCTACGGGCCTTCCTTTTTTCACTACTTCTTTAACCTCTTCTTTATTCTCTACGGCCTTTACTGTATTGGACACCATTCTAAAGTTTGCCATAAGGATTGTTCACCTGTTAAACAAAGTCGCCAGTCTCGTTTGACTGACGCTAGAGCTACTCTACCACGCCGAAACAACGATAACCAAGCTACGGGCTGGCCTTTAGATATTATGTACTTCTAAGGATAGGTAGTATGTATATCTATCAGGATATGCCTTTAATGGCCTTGTAAGCCCGTTTAAGGGCATTAAACAGCTCATTAGGTATTCCAGTATAGGTTGCTTCCTAAAGGTACTTAGAAACGTATTAATTTTCATCATTCTGTAAACTCTTTTCCTTCTCCTTCTGTTGTTTAATCCTATTAGATTCGTTAGTTATATTTATTTGTTTAGTGACTGGAGAGTTATCAAACTTTCTTTCTTCCTTACATTTCTTACATACTCCCCTACTCCATGAGCCTAATGAATCATAGTTGGCTCTGTAATTCCTTCTCTTATATGGTGGTGATTCTATTATCCAATAGTGGACACATTTAGGTTCTTCAATTTCTTCCATGTCTTTATCTCCTTTATCATTATTGTATTACCTCTACTGTATTAAGATATTGTGTTACTTCTTTAAGGAGTTTCTTTTTCGGCTTCTCCCTAAATCCATAACTCCTTAATGCTCTTGCAGGACTTCCTGGTTTTCCCTTTCCTTGTGCATACTTATGGTATGTTACTTCATCAAATAGCATTTCCCTTAATGCTTGAATACCAATATATGTATTGTGTGTAATGACATCACTTAATGGAATCATTTAAGCCTCCTGAGATAAATGCTTCAGTAGCCTCTACCAATTCAACAATATGAATGTCTGGAGTATCTATAAAATCATCCCATGCAGTTAAAGGTAATCGTGCTGGAGTCCAGTCCCAAGTATTAGGGTCATTCATATAGTTTTTCTGAATGACATATCCTGTTATGACTACCTTATATATTCTATCCATCCTTACTATCCTCCATACTTAATGTTAGATTGATATTGTACTCCCCATCCTGTTGGTGATGCTCTTGTAACCATTTGTGCTAGATTTAATCCTTCATCCGCATAACCTATATTAAATCCACTAAGACCAATAGCTTCTCTAATATATGGCCTAGCACCTAGAATAAAAGAATCTTCTGCTACATGGTGATGCTTTTCTAAAGCATGTACTAGATTAACATAGTCAGTTAATACTTCCTCAGGTATTATTCTAGGTCTAGAATCTCTTACATCAGTAGGATTAGTAGTAGCTTCTATGGAAATATATATCTCTGCTAATGCTTTATGAATAGATGTAAAATCTATAATCCTAATAGTCATTACTCTGCATCCCATCCTTCACAGATACCACACATATAATCTTCCATACATCCACCAACATATATCCCATGCTTACATATATCCCCAGGATATGCTCTCCATCCTTGAGGATATTGTTTCTTTGCTTTATCCCCGCAACCATCACATAGCCTAGTCTCTAACATCACACTATTTCCACAAGGGACATTAAATTCAATTGTGTTTCCAGTCCTGTAGTTATAGTCATTAAAGGAAACCATATTGTTACAGTTACTCAATGTCCAATACCATCCCGTTCATGGGTTGGACTTCTTTAATGGTTACAGCTTCAAGGGCTTCTATTAGTTTATTTATATCCCAAGTCTCAGGCTCTCCTTCACCTTCTTGTACTGGTAGATAGCCTTTAATAGTTATGCTGTACATTTTAACTGTTTCCCAATTCATATTATTCACCACCATTAAAGATTTGGTCTTGGCATATCTGACACATACCAGAGATAGTATATTCTTTCTCCGATAGTTTATCCCTAAAGGAATTAGCTTCACCTGGACAAGTCATACATAGGTTAGATGCTATCTGTATTTCCCTGCTTTTTCCCGCCAAGTTTGAGAGCATTAAATCAATTGCAGCACTTTTACAACTAGGCTCCATAATCATCACCCCTTATTAAAATGGTATATCTTGGTTAGGGAAACAAAAGCTACAAGTCTCGTCTTTAGTACACCCAATCTTAAATGTCTCATGGGCATCCCACTCACCCACTGTAGCAATTGTTTGTTCATCATCAATTAACTCTGGAAACTTTCCAGAGTCAAAGTCTCTAATAAATGTTCTTACATCTTGTGGCAAAGATATATTTTCATCAAGCTCTAACATTTCTTTAAGTCTTGCATCTTGTATGTCTTCAAGGTCACCATCAAAGATATTAAAATCAATAGATGTAGAACCAACATGAACATTTTCTAACTCAGAAAACCCATCCTTTAATACCTTGGCAATAACACATGAGTTTCCTTGTCCTGGTACAGCCTCTGGTAAATCCTCTATAGGAGTTAAACCCCAAGGACAAAAGGTATCGTTAACCCACTTAATGGTATTCATTATCTGTTCTGTGGTATTCAATTTAATCTCTCCCCATCGCTGGTAGTTCTAAAGTTAGTACCTGTTGATATACATCAAAGTAATTGTCCAGTAGGTATTGCATATCTTCCATATTGGATACTTCTTTCATCGCCCCCTCAACCTTATCCAATTCTTTAATAGCAATGACCAATGCTTGTGCTAGGATATAATGTCCACGATTGCTATTAATAAATCCAGCTTCCCATGAGGTCATATCTGTATGCTTCAATTTAGTTACTCTCCTTATCTAATGCTTCTAGTCTATTAACTTCATCAAGTACCGCTTGTTCTCCAGCTTTAACTTCTGGAGCAGCATAAGGATTGGATTGAATATAATATTCAGCCCGTTGCCTAGCTTGCTCTAGGGTTTTGGCGTACCCATTAAATCCACCACCACCACCAACTGCCCTAGTAATACCAGGAACACCATGCCAGAAGTGACGGTATTTAGTTTCTTCAGTGGGTTTTCCACCATCGCCATAGGGCTTGTAACAATACTTATCCACTTCCAATTTAACAACGTCATTACAAACATAACAGAATTGAGTATCCAACTTATTCACTTACTCCAACATATGATTCTAGTCTCAGCCCACCACATACTTCAGGCTCATAAACTCCATTATCCTTGGGAAGATATTGAAGTAGTACCTCCCTATCTACTTCATTTAATAGTCCCATAAGAGCATAGAGTTTATCTCTATTTCTTTCATCGCCCAATCCATCACCCTCTGGTATCTGTAGATTAACATTACCTGATGTTAAGTATGCACTGACATCAGCGATAACTCTTTCAAGTACCCATAGGATTAAGTCGTACTGTTCATATCCTTCATCTTCTCCTATATCGTACAACAACCCTTCAAAACTTAATCCCTTAGTGGATGAAAATTGTCCGTTGCTATTAAACAGTTCAGCCATAAGATTAATCTGTCCTCCAAATACTATCTAACTTGGATATGTTTTGCTGATAGTGAATCCCTATGCACATTGCTGAGTGCATCATATGCCTTAAGACTATAGCGGGAGCAAGAAATACTGGTGATGCAGGAACATGCTCATCATGGTTACTCTCACCACAGTCACATTGGTCTTTTACTAACTGCATTTGTTCTGGACTAGCTTGATGTAGATATGTAGTAGGCATTAAGTCACCACTATTTAATGCCTCCTGATATATGGTGTAGAGAATAGCTTCTAGTACAGAATCTTCACTCTTAAACAACTCTTGAATGGTGTCTGCACTACCAGACTCAAAATAGTTTTTCACCATTTCCATAGCTTCTAGTTCTACTTCGGTCAGTTCTGGATTAAGCATCTACTTCTTCACGCTCCTTATCTATTTGCGTAATAACAATGGGCGGTAGCACGTTTTGAAAACCATTAACCATGTTAATAAACTCCAAGACATCGGTTGGATTTTGCCAACCTTTCACTTCTTGACCATCATCAAAGGCATACCATATACTGCGGTACATGGGTATACCCTCTCCCCTAGAATCAGTATGCCATGCTGCTATTTCAGCATTAGGACAATCCATAAACTCTGGAACATCTGTAAAGGGATTTCCTATACTGCTTCGATTGCTACAGTAATTGCCAATACTAAACTGCACACTAACTGTCCAACCATTCTCCAAGTCTATGCAAAATCCTGTTGGCCCCTTACTAAAACCTGACATAACTTATCTCTCCTTTGCCGTGGCTCGCTGTCCAACTTAGCTTCGCCAGTCTAGCACAACGAAACAACGATAGACAAACTACGGCCTGCCTTTATGCTTTAAGTTCTTATGCGAACTTCTTTTGTCTTTTTAGTCTTGGGTATTCTTTTCTCTGCTTGTTTATCCCAACACTTCACACATAAACCATCAGCTAGATAACCAATCTCATAACACTTCTTACCTTCACACCACCCATGAGTTTCTGTAGGTATATAGGCATCTTCATCTATTAGAAAATATGCTTCATTCTTCATCTTCATCCTCATTAAGAAACCATTCTTGTGGTATTCCCAGTTTAATCCACCGTGTATCTGAATCCCAATCACACTCAAAGAAGAAATCTTCACCTAAAGCATGTTCAGGTCTAACGTTATGTTCGATTATAAGTTCTATTCTATTACAGAAATCTTTAAATGTACACACTTGCATTATTCGTCTCCCCTAATCTCCTTCATATTTATCCAAGCATCATTAAATTCCATGGCGTTACGTTTATCCTCATAGTGTTTATTCATATGGTATCTATAGAAATCTTCTAGTTCCATATCAGACATAGAGTCTAGTTGCCATTCTACTACATCATCAATCATTTTATATATAGAATCTGCATAAGGTATATCCGATGTACTTTCCCACTGTTGGTTATACCTTAACCTAACGTATTCTAAAGAATTGGCCTTACCTTCTTCTGG
>Ga0114898_1000695_pt1 | contig 23703 bp, 18 predicted proteins | sample Malvired_Geostar_FD_83496 | JGI IMG/M metagenome (GOLD analysis project Ga0114898, IMG submission 83496) | Marine viral communities from the Global Malaspina Expedition - Malaspina viral metaG DeepMed_Geostar | ecosystem: Environmental > Aquatic > Marine > Oceanic | place: Mediterranean Sea... | reverse complement strand
GTGTTCGGTGATGCGCCGGCGGCCGACAATCTGCCCTCTGGCAATCTTGAAGTCGATCCCGCCAGCACCGTGTTCCGGCAGGTCGCGGCGGCCAGCCACCCCGATCTGCTGAGCGTGGAACGCGGCATCAACGAACGCACCAAGAAGGAACGCAGCGAGATCGTCGTCGAGGATGCTCGGCGCGTCGCCGGTTTCCTGCACAAGACGGCATCCGGCAAGGGCTGGCGCGTGGTGGTGATCGACAGCGTTGATGAGATGAACCGCAACGCCGCCAACGCAATCCTGAAGATATTGGAGGAACCGCCGGCAAACGCGCTGCTGCTGCTGGTCAGCCACAGTCCCGGCCGGCTGCTGCCGACCATCCGTTCGCGCTGCCGGCTGCTGCGGCTGTCGCCCTTGGGCGAGGCGGATATGGACCGACTGCTGGCGCATTACCTGCCTGAGGAATCAGGCGAGAACCGGCTGCTGCTAACACGGCTGGCGGAAGGCAGCATCGGCGGCGCGCTGGCGCTGCATGCGGCGGGCGGCATGGCGCTGTATCGCGATCTGGTCGGGCTGCTCGCCGCCTTGCCCGATCTGGAGGCCCGCAAGCTGCATGCTTTCGCCGGCCGGTTCGAGCGTGCCGGGACCGAGGCCGCGTTCCAGACCGCGATGTCGCTGCTGGCCGACTGGATCGCCCGCCTGGCCCGCGCCAAGGGACTGGGGCAGGCACCTCAGCCTGTCCTTGTGGAGGAAGAAGCGGCCCTGCGGCGGCTGGTAACGCTGCACAGCCTTGATCGCTGGCTGGAGCTATGGGAGAAAGTGCGGCATCTGACGGCCCGCACCGATGCCATCAACCTGGATCGCAAGCAGGTGGTGATCGGCGCCTTCCTGGCGCTGCAGGGAGCGCCCTAGGGGGAGCGCCCTAAGGGGGCCTGAACTTTCGCTGGAGTACAGATGAGCATGTCGGGGTCCGCGCCGAAGACCTTTTATATCACCACGGCCATTTCCTACCCGAATGGCGCGCCGCACATTGGCCACGCCTATGAGGCGATCGCCAGTGACGTGATCGCGCGCTTCAAGCGGCTGGACGGCTATGAGGTGATGTTCCTGACCGGCACCGACGAGCACGGCCAGAAGATGCAGCAGACGGCGGAAAAGCTGGGCATCACGCCGCGCCAGCTGGCCGATGAGATGGCGCCCAAGTTCCAGAACATGGTGCGGCACCTGAACATCTCCAACGATGATTTCATCCGCACGACGGAACCCCGGCACTACACCTCCGTGCAGGAGCTGTGGGGCCGCATGCAGGCGGCCGGCGACATCTATCTCGGCAAATATGGCGGCTGGTACTCGGTGCGCGACGAGGCCTATTTCGGCGAGGACGAGTTGACCAAACAGCCGGACGGCACGCGCCTCGCGCCGACCGGCTCGCCGGTCGAATGGGTCGAGGAGGAGAGCTACTTCTTCAGGCTGTCGGCCTATCAGGACAGGCTGCTGGCCTATTATGAGGCCAATCCCGGATTCATCCAGCCCGATGGGCGGCGCAACGAGGTCACCAGCTTCGTGAAGGCCGGCCTGAAGGACCTCTCGGTCTCGCGCACCACCTTCGACTGGGGCGTGCCTGTGCCGGGCGATCCGAAGCATGTCATGTATGTCTGGGTCGATGCGCTGACCAACTACATCACCGGGCTGGGCTATCCCGACCGCGAGGGCGAGGCTTTCCAAAAATTCTGGCCGGCCGACGCGCATGTGATCGGCAAGGATATCGTGCGCTTCCACGCCATTTACTGGCCGGCGTTCCTGATGTCCGCCGACCTGCCTTTGCCAAAGCGCGTGTTCGGCCACGGCTTCCTGACCAACCGCGGCGAGAAGATGTCGAAGTCGGTCGGCAATGTCATCGACCCGATCGCCATGGCCGATACCTATGGCGTCGATCAGATCCGCTATTTCTTCTGCCGTGAGGTGCCGTTCGGCCAGGATGGCAGCTACAGCCATGAGGCGCTGGTGAACCGCATCAATGCCGACCTCGCCAATGATTTCGGCAATCTGGCGCAGCGCTCGCTGTCGATGATCGCGAAGAACTGTGGCGGCGTGGTGCCGGAACCGGGCGATTTCAGCGATGCAGACACAGCGATCCTGGCCCAGGCCGATGGCCTGCTGTCCGGCGCGCGCGCGGCGATGGAGAATTACGAAATCCACAACATGCTGGCCGAGGTCTGGGCGCTGATCGGCGAAGCCAACCGCTATTTCGCCGGCGAGGCCCCCTGGGCGCTGAAGAAGACCGACCCGAAGCGGATGGAGACGGTGCTTTACGTCACCGCCGAGTTGATCCGGCAGGCCGCCATCCTGGCGCAGCCGGCAACACCCGCCGCTGCCGCCCGGATGCTTGATCTGCTGGCATTGCCGGAAGAGGCCCGCAGCTTCGCCAGCCTTGGCGCCGCCGGGCGGCTGAAGCCCGGCACCGCGTTGCCGGCCCCGGCAGCGGTGTTCCCGCGCTGGGTGGAAGAGGATGCAGCGAAAGGGGAAGCCTGATGCTGGTCGACAGCCACTGCCATCTCGATTTTCCGGATTTCGCCGAGGAGCTGGACGCGGTCGTCGAGCGTGCCCGGGCCGCCGGCATCGGGCGGATGGTGACGATCTGCACCAAGATCACCGAGTTCGAGCGCGTCCGCGCTATCGCCGAACGGTATGACGACATCTATTGCACCGTCGGCATCCACCCGCATGAGGCGGACAGCCAGCCGGAAATCGATACCGCCCGGCTGGTCGAGGCGGCGCGCCACCCGAAGGTCGTCGGCATCGGTGAGACCGGCCTCGACTATTTCTACGAGCACAGCGCGCGGGAGGCGCAGCAGCGCAGCTTCCGGTCCCATATCCGTGCCGCGCGGGAAACCGGCCTGCCGCTGGTGGTCCACACGCGCGACGCGGACGAGGATACGGTGGCGATCCTGAAGGACGAGATGGGGCGGGGGGACTACCCCGGCCTGATCCATTGTTTCAGCTCCTCGGCCTGGCTGGCGGAGGAGTGCCTGAAACTCGGATTGTATATTTCACTGTCCGGCATCGTCACCTTCAAGAAGGCGGAGGAACTGCGCGAGACGGTGAAGGCACTACCGCTGGACCGGATTCTGGTCGAGACCGATTCTCCCTATCTTGCGCCGGTGCCGCACCGTGGCAAGCGTAACGAACCGGCCTTCGTCGCCCATACGGCGAAGGTGGTGGCGGAGCTGAAAGGGGTTGGCATGACCGAGATCGAGACCCGGACGACCGAGAATTTCCTGCATCTTTTCAACAAAGTGCCGGCGCCAGCCCAGATTTCAGGTTAAGGCGCTACCATGCGCATTACCATCCTCGGCTGCGGCTCCTCGACCGGCGTGCCGATGATCGGCGGAAACTGGGGAAACTGCGATCCCGCCAACCCCAAGAACCGCCGCCGACGCGCCTCCATCCTCGTCCAGCACGGGGAAACTACCCTGCTGGTCGATACCCCGCCGGACCTGCACGACCAGCTGGTCGATGCCAATGTGCAGGACGTTACGGCCATACTCTATACCCATGCCCATGCCGACCATGTGCATGGCATCGACGAGGTGAGGGGGCTGAACCTGCTGACCGGGCGCTGGATCGATTGCCATGCCGATGCGGCCACCCTGGACGCCATCGGGAAGCGCTTCGGCTATGTCTTCAAGCCGATCGAGAAGGACTACTTCTACAAACCCTGCCTGACACCGCATGTGATCGACGGGCCGTTCCAGGTTGGCAGCATCCGCGTGACACCGTTCGAACAGGACCATGGCTATTCTGTTTCAACGGGTTTTCGGTTCGATATGCCAAATAAAATGAGCGCTGCCTACTCGACGGATGTGGCTTTCCTGTCCGACGAGGCCCTCGACCTGCTGACCGGCGTCGATGTCTGGATCGTCGATTGCCTGCGCTTCGAGCCGCACCCGACCCATGCGCATTTCGAGCGCACGATGGAATGGGTAGCGCGGGTGAAACCGGGCAAGGCGGTGCTGCACCACATGAACCACCACGCCGATTACGAGGCCTTGCGCGTGGCCTGTCCGCCCGGCGTGGAGCCTGGCTATGACGGATTGGTGATTGAGGGTTAACGGAACGTCCCGGCCTCGAAATCCTGCAGGGCGCGGGTGACATCATCGATCAGCGGCAACGACCCGGCCAGTTCCGGATAGAAGGCCAGCAAGATGGCGATATGGCCGGTATCGGGATATTCGACATGACGGACCGGCACGTTCTTCTCGCGCAAGGCCTTTGCCAGTTCCTTTGAGTTCACCGGATAGACCGTGCCGTCACCGGCGCCGTGCAGCAGCAGCATGGGCGGCGCGCGGCCGGTCACGAACGCGACCGGCTGGGTGCTCTCCCGGTTTTCCGCCGTGGCGAAGATATTGCGGGTCGATCTGTATTCTGTCGGGTCGAACGCATAGGGCCCGGCCAGGCCGAAGAAGCCCTTGACGATATCCGTATCGAGACCTTCAGCCTGCAGGTAGTGCCGGTTCAGCGCCAGCATCGCGCCCAGATGCGCCCCGGCCGAGTGACCGCCGAGATATATCCGCTCAGGGTCGCCGCCATAGCGCCCGACATTCTCGCGCGCCCAGGCGACAGCCCTGGCGCCATCCTCGATGAAGGAAGGGAACCGCACCGCCGGATAGACCCGGTAATCCGGAATCACGACGACATAGCCGCGCTTCACCAGCGCCTCGGCAACGAACCGGTAATCGCCGCGGTCGCCATTCTTCCAGCCGCCGCCGTAGAAAAAGACAACCACCGGGTGTCCCGAACCGTCCTCCGGCCTGTGTACATCCAGCCGGTGCCGGGGATCCGGCCCATAGGCAATATCCGCCGCAACCGGATAATCCTGCGACAGCAACGCCGCGTTCAGCGTTGCCAGGCCGGAGCAACCGGACAGCAGCGAGGCGACCAGAGCAGGGATTGCCGTGAATTTCAGCGCGCGTGCGAGAACAAGAACAGACATTAGTCTGAATTCGGTCGATTTTTGCGCAAGTCGAGGCCTGATCGCATAAGCTGCGCGCATGACTGACGGAGCGGCATTTTTCAGCGGCCATAATCTGCGGGTCGGGTTCTACGATCTGCTGTTCGGGCGCGCTTCGAACCTGATCGGCGAGGCGGAGTTCTATCGCGACTTCACCGCCGGCACCGGCAGCGTTCTGGAAGCCGCCTGCGGCAGCGGAAGGCTGTTTCCGGCGCTGGGGGCACCGGGACGGCTGCTTGTCGGCTTCGATGCCTCGGTGGAGCTCCTGCAGCAGGCCCAGACCCATTATGGCGGTAATACCGATCTCGGACGGCCGTTACTGTGCGCCCAGCGGATGGAGAATTTCGCCTTTGGCTGCCGGTTCGAACGCATCATCGTCGGCTATTACGGCCTGAGCTATGTACTGGATCCGGACGGACGGCGCAGCTTCCTGCAGCGCATCGCCGATCATCTGACGCCGGACGGTCAGGCCGTGCTGCATCTGCCGGACGCCGATCTGCTGCGCCGTCCGGTCCCGCAGAGCGAGATCGATGCCCAGCGCGGCAGCCTGGTGCTGAAATCCGAGGCTCCGGGGTTTAGCGGCAGGCTGGCATACCACACCACAGAGAACCGTGTGGTGGAGAATGGTGCCGTCCATATCACGGCGCTGACATTCGCGCTGCTGGATGAATCCGGGGCGATCCTGCGCGAGGAAAGCGCCGCCATGCAGTATGCAATCCTCGACAGGCAGGATATCGAAACCCTGGCTGCATCCGCCGGGCTGACGCTGACGGGGTGCCGCAACGGCTTCACCGAGGATAATGAGTCCGAACTGATCGTGACCCTGGCCCGCGCCTGATCAATCCTGATCAATATTTACCATAATATACATTATGCGATAATTGGATGCTGCAATCGCCACACGGCAATCACCATCCGGGGTTTCATCCCCTGCCCATTCTCGCTACTCTCCCGCTCCGGTAACCATACAGCTTATTCCGCATCTCATGACCGCACCGATCGACAGGCTTCTCGGGATCATGGCGCGCCTGCGCGCGCCGGACGGCTGCCCGTGGGACCGCGCGCAGGATTTCGCCAGCATCGCGCCCTACACCATCGAAGAAGCCTATGAGGTGGACGATGCGATCCGCCAGGGCGATATGGGCCAGCTGCGCGACGAGTTGGGCGATCTCCTCCTCCAGGTCGTATTCCATGCTGAGATGGCAAAGGAAGACGGGCATTTCGATTTCGACGCCGTGGCGACCGCGATCTCCGACAAGCTGGTCGAGCGTCACCCGCATGTCTTCACCGATGCAGCGGCGGACAATCCTGAGGCCGTAAAGCTGACCTGGGAGGAGCTAAAAGCCGCCGAGCGCGCCCGCAAGGCAGAGGCGAAAGGCAGAAAAGCCAGCATTCTCGACGATGTCGGCCTTGCCCTGCCGGCGCTGATGCGCGCGGAAAAGCTGCAGAAACGCGCCGCGCGGGTCGGCTTCGACTGGCCGGAAACCGCGCAGGTCATCGCCAAGATCGAGGAAGAGCTGGCCGAACTGAAGGAAGAGCTGGCCGCCGAGCGCCGCGATTCCGCGAATATTCATGAGGAGATGGGCGATCTGATCTTCGCGCTCACAAACCTCGCCCGCCATCTGAAGGTCGATCCTGAGCTTGCCTTGCGCGACTGCAATGCCAAGTTCGAACGGCGCTTTCAGTTCATCGAATCGGCCCTGGCCGCCGAAGGGCGCACGCCCGATCAGGCCAGCCTCGCGGAGATGGAAGCGCTCTGGCAGCGCGCCAAAGCCGGAGAGAAACTCAAGAAATCCGCCTAACCACCTGAACTGTTGACTAAAATAGAGGTTTCAATCATGTCCCAGCTAACCGTCTTCATCACCGGCGCCACGGCCGGATTCGGCGCCGCCACGGCGCGCCGCTTTGCCAAGGACAAGCACAAGCTGATCCTGACCGGCCGCCGGCAGGAGCGCCTTGAGGCGCTGCAGAAGGAACTGGACACCGATGTCCATATCATTCCGCTGGACGTCCGCGACGAAAAGGCGGTGCGCGCCGCTGTCGCCGCCCTGCCCGACAATTTCAAGAATGTCGATGTGCTGGTGAACAATGCCGGCCTCGCCCTGGGTCTGGAGCCGGCCCATCTGGTCGCCATGAGCGACTGGGAGACGATGATCGACACCAACATCAAGGGCCTGCTCTACTGCACCCAGGCGCTGCTGACCGGCATGGTGGAGCGCGGCAAGGGCCATGTCATCAATCTCGGCTCCGTCGCCGGCAGCTATCCCTATCCGGGCGGCAATGTGTATGGCGCCACCAAAGCCTTCGTGAAACAGTTCTCGCTGAATCTGCGCGCCGATCTGGTGGCCCAGAACATCCGCGTCACCGATGTCGAGCCCGGCCTCGCCGAAAGCGAGTTCTCGATGGTCCGCTTCAAGGGTGATGCCGACAAGGCGAAGGATGTCTACAAGGGTACCGATCCGATCACCCCGAACAATGTCGCCGAGGTGATCTACTTCACCGCCACCTTCCCCGCCAATGTGAACATCAACCGCATCGAGCTCATGGCCGCCTGCCAGGCCTTCAGCCCGTTCAACGTGGTCCGCAAGTAAGCGGCGGGACCGAACAGGAAGCCCCCGCCTTCTGGCGGGGGCTTTTTTATGCGGCGATCTTCGCCAGCTCGCCCAGCAGATGGTTGAGCCCGACGACGCGCTTGTCCGCCTGCCCCCAGGGGCGCTTGCAGACCAGCTTGTGGTCGGGGCGCAGCTGCACGCTGCCGGCCTGCCTGGAGATGAACTGCACAAGGCCGCCCGGATTCGCGAAATGATTGTTGCGGAAGGACAGCACGGCCCCCTTCGGCCCGGCATCAACCTTGTCGATACCGGCCTGCCGGCACAGCCGCTTGATGGCCACGATCTGCAGCAGATTCTCCACCTCTTCGGGCAGCGGGCCGAAGCGGTCGATCATCTCGGCGGCGAAGCTGTCGATCTCCTGCCGATCCAGCAGCGTGGCAATGCGCCGGTAGAGGCCGAGCCGGACCGACAGATCGGCGACATAGGCCTCCGGGATCAGCACCGGCATGCCGATGGCGATCTGCGGCGTCCATTCCTCCTCGGCGGCGGCCGCGTCCGCACCGCTGCGCAGTTCGGCAATCGCCTCCTCCAGCAGATGCTGGTACAGCTCGACGCCAACCTCCTTGATATGGCCGGACTGTTCCTCGCCCAGCATGTTGCCGGCGCCGCGGATATCGAGATCGTAGGAGGCCAGCGAGAACCCCGCCCCCAGCGTATCCAGCGTCTGCATCACCTCCAGCCGCTTCACCGCGTTCGGCGTCAGCTTCATCTGCGGATGCAGTGTCATATAAGCGTAGGCACGGGTCTTGGAACGGCCGACCCGGCCGCGCAGCTGATAGAGCTGGGCCAGCCCGAACATGTCCGCCCGGTGGATGATCAGCGTGTTGGCCGAGGCAATATCCAGGCCGGATTCGACGATATTGGTCGAGAGCAGGATATCGAAGGCGCCGTCGGTGAAGCGTGTCATCACCTCTTCCAGCTCGCTGGCCGGCATCTGGCCATGCGCCACCGCCAGCTTGCATTCCGGCACCAGGTTGCGCAGCCGTTCCGACACCTTCGCCAGATCGTCCAGGCGCGGGCAGACATAGAAGCTTTTGCCGCCGCGATAATGCTCGCGCATGATCGCCTCACGGATGATCACGCTGTCATAGGGCATGACGAAGGTGCGCACCGCCAGCCGGTCCACCGGCGGGGTGGCGATGATGCTCATCTCGCGCACGCCGGCCAGCGCCATCTGCAGCGTGCGCGGGATCGGCGTCGCGGTCAGCGTCAGCACATGGATGTTGGCGCGGATTTCCTTCATCCGCTCCTTCTGCGCCACGCCGAAATGCTGTTCCTCATCGACGATCAGCAGCCCCAGCCGCTTGAAGGACACGCTTTTCGCCAGCAGCGCGTGGGTACCGACGACGATATCGACGGACCCGTCGGCGAGGCCCGCCTTGGCGTCCTTCGCGTCCTTCGCCGTGACCATCCGCGACAGCTGCTCGACCCGGACCGGCAGGCCCTGGAAACGCTCCCTGAAGGTCTTGAAATGCTGGCGCGCCAGCAGCGTGGTGGGCACCGCCACGGCAACCTGCATACCGGCCATCACGGCGACGAAGGCGGCGCGCAGCGCCACCTCGGTCTTGCCGAAGCCGACATCGCCGCAGACCAGCCGGTCCATCGGCCGGCCCGAGGCCATATCCGCCAGCACTTCCTCGATGGCGCGCAGCTGGTCGTCGGTCTCCGAATAGGGGAAGCGCGCGCAGAATTCGTCGAACAGCCCCTCGGCCGGGCGTGCCGGCTCGCCCTTGCGCAGCTCGCGTTCGGCGGCAACACGGATCAGCTTTTCGGCAATCTCGCGAATGCGCTGCTTCACCCGCGCCTTGCGTGCCTGCCAGCCGACGCCGCCAAGCTTGTCGAGCTGTGCGGCCGCATCCTCCGAGCCATAGCGCGACAGCGTGTCGATATTCTCCACCGGCACGAACAGCTTGTCGTTGCCGGCATAGATCAGCCGCAGGCAGTCGTGCGGCGCGCCACCGACCTCCAGCGTCACCAGCCCGTCATAGCGGCCGATACCGTGCTCCATATGCACGACCAGATCGCCCTCGGTCAGGGCCGAGGCCTCGGCGATGAAGGCGTCCGCCTTGCGCTTGCGCCTGGCCGGCCGCGACAGGCGCTCGCCCAGAATGTCCTGCTCGGCGATGACCGTGACGCCTTCGGCGGCGAAGCCCCGGTCCAGCCCGATGACCGCCAGCGCGACGGCGCCGCGCTCCAGCTTTTCCAGCTCGCGCCAGCCCTCCACCGGATGCAGCCCGTCGATGCCATGCTCGCGCAGCAGCGCCGACAGACGGTCGCGCGAGCCGGCGCTGACGGCGGCGATGGCGATCCGGCGCCCGCTGCCCTGCTCCGCCTTGATGGTATCGCGCACGGCGTCATAGAGGTTCAGGTCGGGCCTAGCGCGAGCCTCCGCGAAATCCGGACCAAGCCGGCCGCCGGCATCGAGAATGGCGCGGCCGGTCTCGTCCTTCTCCGCTTCCGGCGCCATGAAGGGCGAAAGCTGGATCGAGGCGCGCACCGCCAACAGCTTCGGCAGCGCCGCGCCCATCAGATAAAGATGGCCGGGCGGCAGCGGCTTATAGACCTGCCCGTCCTCGCCGCCGGCGCGCAGCATGCCGCGCCGCGCCTCGTAATATTCGTCGATCAGCCCCAGGCGCGCATCCAGCGCTTCCTGCGCCTGATGGTCGAAACTGACCGCGGCACCGGGCATATAATCGAACAGGGTTTCCAGCCGGTCATGGAACAGCGGCAGCCAATGCTCCATACCGACATGGCGGCGGCCGGCGCTGATCGCCTCATAGAGCGGATCGCCGCCGGTTTCCGCCCCGAAGGCCTGGCGGTAGCCGTGACGGAAGCGCTGGATCGAGGCCTCGTCCAGGAAGATTTCCCCGACCGGCTTGAACAGGATGCGCTTTTCCTTGCCGACGGTGCGCTGGGTGACCGCATCGAAGCTGCGGATGCCATCCACCTCGTCGCCGAACAGGTCGATGCGCAGCGGCTCCGGGGCGCCGGCGGGATAGACATCGAGAATACCGCCGCGCACCGCATATTCACCCGGCTCACGCACCGTATTGGCGCGGATATAACCGTTGCGTTGGAAAAAGCCGATCAGATCGTCCAGCTGCACCCGCTGGCCAACCTCGACCGAGAGCACCGCCCCCTCGAAGCTGGCGCGCGCCGGCAGCTTCTGCAGCACCGAACTCACCGTGGTCAGCAGGATGCGGCCGCCCTTCTTTTCGGCGGGCAGCAGCAGGCGAGTCAGGCTGTCCACCCGGCTGCTCAGGATCTCGCCATTCGGCGAGGTCCGGTCATAGGGCAGGCAGTCCCAGGCCGGCAGCTGCAGCACCTCGCAATCGGGCGCGAAGAAAGCCAGAGCCTCGGCAAGCGTGGCCATGCGCGCATCATCGACGGCAACATGCAGAATGCCGTCCCCTCCCGCCTCCCGCGCCAGGCGGGACAGGATCAGTGCGTCATACCCTGCAGGCGCCCCGAACAGCGCAGTACGGCCGGGGGCGTTCAGTGTTTGTTTAAGTGATTTCAAGACCGTGAATCGACAAATTTAAAGTTACGCAGCATCTCCAGAACATCGGAATTCATGCCAGGCGGCGGCTCGGACAGGCCCATGATCCAGCCATACAGCGCCGGATCATTGTTCATGCCGAGCAATGCCTCATAGCTGTCGAGCTGCGCCTCGGTCATGGAATCGAGATGCTGCTTGGCGAAACTGCCCAGCAGCAGATCCATTTCCTTGATGCCGCAATACCAGCTGCGGTACAGCAGGCGCCGGCGGCGGGTTTCCAACGGCTCTGATTGGGGTTCGGTCCCGGATGAGGGGCGATCCGACATTGGTGTCCTCCTTCTCGAAGCCTAGGATATAGACTTGAGGAGCGGCTCTGTCAGCCGTTCAATGGCATTTCATCCACCAACAGCCAGGCCGGTTGCGTGCGTCCCCAGATTCTGTTCCCGCTTTTCGCCGATGTCACCACCCTGCCCGGACTTGGCCCGCGCCTTGGCAAGCTGGTGCAGGGCGCCATCGGCCCGCATGTGGTCGATATGCTCTGGCACCTGCCCAGCGGCATTGTTGACCGCTCCTACACGCCGCGCATTGCCGAGGCGGAACCGGGCCGCATCGCGACCCTGACCGTCCGCATCGAGGGGCACATCCCCTCGCCCACGCCACGCCGGCCCTATCGCGTGATCTGCCGCGATGCCAGCGGCGATATCGATCTGGTGTTCTTCCACGCCCGGGGCGACTTCCTGGTCAAGCAGCTGCCGGTCGGCGAAACCCGTGTGGTCAGCGGCCGGGTGGAATTCTTCCAGGACCGCGCGCAGATGGCGCATCCGGACTATATCGCGAAACCGGAGGAAGCCGGCGAGATCGCCGGGGTGGAAGCGGTCTATCCGCTGACCGCCGGCCTGATGCTGAAGACGCTGCGCAAGGCGGTGCGCGGCGCGCTGGAACGGCTACCGGAACTGCCCGAATGGCAGGATGCCGCCTGGCTCGCCCGGCAGCGCTGGCCGTCCTTCCGCGAGGCGCTGGAGAGCGTGCATGCGCCGCAATCCGAAGCCGACCTGCTGCCGCTGACCCCGGCGCGGCAGCGTCTCGCCTTTGACGAGCTGCTGGCCAACCAGCTGGCGCTGGCGCTGATCCGCGCCCATCAGAAGCGCCAGTCCGGCCGGGTGATCCGGGGTGACGGGCGGCTCCGTGCGCTGGCCGAGGGCGCCCTGCCCTTCGCCCTCACCAACGCCCAGCGAATGTCACTGGCCGAGATATCCGCAGATATGGACAGCGACAAGCGCATGCTGCGGCTGCTTCAGGGCGATGTCGGCAGCGGCAAGACGGTGGTGGCGCTGCTGGCGATGCTGGCCGCCATCGAGGCCGGCGGCCAGGCAGCCTTGCTGGCACCGACCGAGATTCTGGCACGCCAGCATCTGGCGACCATCCAGCGGCTGGCCGCCCCTGCCGGCGTGAAGGTCGCCCTGCTGACCGGCCGCGAGAAGGGCCGGAACCGCGAGGCGATCCTGGCCGACCTCGCTTCCGGCGAGACCGGGATCGTCGTCGGCACCCATGCGCTGATCCAGGAGGATGTCGTCTTCCGGGATCTGATGCTGGCGGTGATCGACGAGCAGCACCGGTTCGGCGTGCATCAGCGCATCGCGCTGTCCGGCAAGGGACGCGGCGTCGATGTGCTGGTGATGACCGCGACGCCGATCCCGCGCACCCTGACGCTGACCGCCTATGGCGATCTCGACGTGTCGCGCCTCACCGAGAAGCCGGCGGGCCGCAAGCCCATCGTCACCATCGCCAAGCCGACCGAGGCCCTGGAAGAGGTAACGGCGGCAGTCGAACGGGCGCTGAACGCCGGCAACAAGGTCTATTGGGTCTGCCCGCTGGTCGCCGAATCGGAAGCGCTGGACGTTGCCGCCGCCGAGGAGCGCCATGCCGCCCTCGCCCAGCGCTTCGGTGCGCGCGCCGGGCTGGTGCATGGCCGCATGAAGGGGGCCGACAAGGACCGCGTGATGGAGGGCTTCGCCGAGGGCGGCATCGATCTGCTGGTCTCCACCACCGTCATTGAGGTCGGCGTGGACGTGCCGGCGGCCACAATCATGGTGATCGAGCATGCCGAGCGTTTCGGCCTTGCCCAGCTGCATCAGCTGCGCGGTCGCATCGGGCGCGGCGACAAGCCCTCGACCTGCATTCTGCTGTACCAGAAGCCGCTCAGCGAGACCGCCACGGCGCGGCTGAAAATCCTGCGCGAAACGGAAGACGGCTTCGTCATCGCCGAGGAGGATCTGAAACTGCGCGGCGCCGGCGATCTGCTGGGCACCAAGCAGAGCGGCATGCCGACCTTCCGCCTGGCTGACCTCGCCGCCCATGGCGAACTGCTGCAGGCCGCCCGCGACGATGCCCGGCTGGTGCTGGACCGCGATCCTGACCTGCAGGGCGAGCGCGGCCAGCGCCTGCGCGTGCTGCTCTACCTGTTCGAGCGCGACGCGGCGGCGCGCTATCTACGCTCCGGCTGAGCGGCAGCGGCTTCGTCACTGACTGGTTCCGGCAGTTGCTTGCGCGGGCGGGCTTTGACTTTACGCCCCTGCCCTTCCGACCAGGCCGGCGCCACGATGCCGCCCGAAACCACCATCTTGATGCCCTGCTCGATGCTCATGTCGAGATACACAAGGTCCTCGCCCGGCACGAACAGCAGGAAACCGGAGGTTGGGTTCGGGGTGGTCGGGATAAACACGTTGATGACCTGAGCCTCGGTACGCGCCTGCACCTCGCCGGTGGTGGCACCGCTGACGAAGCCGATCACCCAGCAATCCTTGCGCGGATATTCCACCAGCACGACCTGGCGGAAGGCGTTGGACTGCTGCGCCAGCACCGCCTCCATGATCTGCTTCACCGCGCCATAGACGCTGCGCACCACCGGCAGCTGATTCACGACGGCTTCGCCCACCCGCAGGATCAGCCGGCCAACAAAGCCGGCCGTTAGCGCGCCGATCAGGGTGATCGTGATCAGCAGCAGTGCGAGGCCAATACCGGGTACGGAGAACGGCAGATAGGTCTCCGGATTGTAGCGCACGGGAATCAGCGGCATGACCTGCTTGTCGATGAAGTCGATCAGCAGCCAGGCGAGATAGATGGTCAGCCCGATAGGGGCGGTGATCAGCACACCGGCGAAGAAATAGGCGCGCAGCCGGCTGGTCATCGTCAGGCGAAGGCTGCGCTTCTGGCGCGGCGCGGCCTCCTCCTGGCTGGTTCGTGGGCTGGTTTGTGGATCGGTGTCGGGCATGCCGGTCGGCTCGGTGCTCATGAGGTTCGCTCGAAAAAGATCAATCGGGTCGGGAAAAGAACGCCATAAGGGCGTCCAGGGTTTCTTGCGGGGCTTCCTCGGCCAGGAAATGGCCGCTGGGAATACCATGCCCCTCGACATGAAGCGCCCGCTTCCGCCAGACGTCCAGAACATCGTACTTGCGGCCGACGAAGCCCTTCTCGCCCCAAAGAGCCAGCACCCGGCAGCTCAACTTCCGGTGCATATCGGCTTCGTCATGCTCCAGATCGATGGTCGCCGCCGCGCGGTAATCCTCACAGCTGGCATGGATCGTCGCCGGATCGGAGAAGCAACGCTTGTATTCCGCCATCGCCTCCACCGTGAAGGCCGCCCCGTCGCGCCCCCAATGGCCCATCTTGCGCTCCAGGAAAGTGCCGGGATCGGCTCCGATCATGCGTTCCGGCAGATCATAGGGCTGGATCAGGAAGAACCAGTGATAATAGGCAGTGGCGAACTCCATATCGGTCGCCCTGTACATTTCATGCGTGGGGGCGATGTCCAGCACCGCCAGTTTTGTTACCCGGTCAGCATGGTCGATCGCCAGCCGGTGCGCCACCCGGCCGCCACGGTCATGCCCGGCCACCATGAACTCCTCGACGCCCAGCGCTGTCATCACCTCGGCCATGTCCTGCGCCATGGCGCGCTTGGCATAGGGTGCATGCCGCTCATCCGTCTTCGGCTTGGAGGAATCGCCATAGCCGCGCAGGTCCGGGGCGACCACCGTGAAGCGCTCCGCCAGCGCCGGCGCGATCTTGTGCCACATCGCATGGGTCTGCGGATAACCGTGCAGCAGCAGCAGCGCCGGCCCCTGCCCGCCGGTGCGCAGATTGATCTCCGCCCCACTGGTTTCGATCCGGTGCTGCGTGAACCCTTCGAACATGTCACCCCCACAATATATTGCTGGCGTCGCGCCATCCCGGTCCGGCAGCATACACGAGCCTGAACCGGTCTGCAGAGGGGATGAGAGATGGCGGCAAGCCTTGGTCAAGCCGTAAGGCACCATTGGAACCTGCGCGACGATATCATTTTCCTGAATCATGGCTCCTACGGCGCCACGCCGAAAGCCGTGCTGGTCGAGCAGCAGCGCTGGCAGGACCTGATGGAGGAAAATCCCGTCAACTTCATGCGGCGGGTGCTGCCGGAGGCGCTGGAGAAAGCGCGGGCCGATCTGGCGCGGTTTCTGCGCGCCGATCCCGCCGACCTTGGCTTTGTCGAGAATGCGACCGGCGGTGTGAATGCGGTGCTGCGCAGCCTGGACTTCGCAAAGGGCGACGAAATCCTGGTGACCAGCCACGGCTATAACGCCGTGAAGCAGACCGTTCATTTCATTGAGGAAAAGACCGGTGCCGCGATAGAGATCGCCGAGGTGCCGTTTCCGCTGGAAGGTCCGGACTCCATCGTCGCGGCGGTTAAGGCAAAGCTGAGCGACCGGACGCGGCTGGTGATCCTGGACCATATCACCTCGCCCACCGCGACGATCCAGCCCCTGAAGGAACTGATCGCCGCCTGCAAGAGCGAGAGGCGGCTGGTGCTGGTGGATGGCGCGCATGCGCCTGGCATGCTGGACCTCGACGTACCGGCCATCGGCACCGATTTCTACACCGGCAACTGCCATAAATGGCTGTGCGCGCCGAAAGGCTGCGCCTTCCTGTGGGTGGCGCCGGACCGGCAGGCTGGAATCCACCCCACCACCATCTCGCATCCGTTCAGGAAGGGCTTCGCCGAGGAATTCTCCTGGACCGGCACGCGCGACGCCAGCGCCTGGCTGTCGGTTGGCGCGACAATCGCGTTCTTCGACAGCATCGGCGGACTGCCCGCGATCCGCGCCTATTACCGCGGCCTCGCCACGGAAGCGGCGGAAATGCTGGCAGATGCCTGGGGCACCGGGATCGGCACGCCGGCGCCCTTGCGCGGCAGCATGGCGACAATCCGCCTGCCCGACCGGTTCCGCGATGTACCGGCGCAGACGATCCTGGACGAATTGTGGGAGAAACACCGGATCGAGGTGCCGGTGCATCATTTCGGCGGCAATCCCTGGGTCAGAATCTCGGCGGCGCCCTACAATCACATACAAGAGTATGAGATTTTGCGCGATGCCGTGCTCGGCTAACGCGGCACAGCCAGCGGTCTCAGCTGCACCATCAGGTCCTCGGCCATCGTTACCCCGGAATCGCTGACCGGCAGGCCGGCCCAGGCCAGCTTGCGCGCGACCCAGCTGTTACAGGTGTTGAACAGGTGGAACTCCCCCCGCGCCGGGTAGAACAGGCTTGTCTCGTACAGGCCGGGGGCGATGCTGGCCACACGATCCTGACCGGCGGGGCGCTCCATGGCGGCATCAATGCGTTCCACCAGGCGGCGCAGCCCTGCCTCGCTGATGCGAAAGCGCAGGATTTCCAGCTTGCCGCCCGCCTCCGGCAGTGCCGCACGGCCGGCGATATGCACTACCGCTGGCGTCGGCGTCAGCCCGGCAGCCAGCGCCATGCCCATCGTGGGGCGCGGATTGGGGTAATATTCGCGGTCGCCCCAGCCAAACTCCAGCCAGGCGGCAGCGGGAAAATCCGCCGCCTCGGGCAGCAGCCCCACCGGCAGGTCAGAGCGTGCCAGGATGATGCCGGCATGCCAGCCATTGCTGATGACATGAAGGGTCCGGGCCGGCGGTCCGTCGCGCGCGGCAATATCGGCCGGCACGCTGTCGCCGGAAGCGCAGCCAGCCAGAAGCAGCAGAAGGGAAAGGAGCCGCAGCAGCATGACCATACCTTAGCGGAAACGGTCATCGCGCTGGCGGAAATTGGTGAGTCCTGTGGGACTCGAACCCACGACCTACTGATTAAAAGTCAGTTGCTCTACCGGCTGAGCTAAGGACTCTTTGCACGATACGCACCAAGGTGCGTTCGGGTGCCGGCAACCTAGGCAAGCTTGCCCGCCCGGTCAATCCCTGTATGCACCCGATATGGGCAATTGAATTCAGGCGCGGGTCTCGACTTCCGGCGTGTTGTCCTTGGCGAAGCGGTGCATAACGCGCTCGGCAATGCGGGGCGGCACGAAGGAACTGATATCACCGCCCAGGGCGCCAATCTCCTTCACGAAGCGCGAGGAGATAAAATGGTGGCGTTCCGAAGCCATCAGGAACACGGTCTCGATCTTCGGGTCGAGGCGGGCATTCATGCCGGCCATCTGGAATTCATATTCGAAATCCGAGACGGCGCGCAGCCCGCGGATAATCAGCGAGGCATTCGCCGCCTGGCAGAAATGCATCAGCAGATTGCTGAACGACCGCGCCTCGATATGGCCGTACTCCCCCGAGTCATTCAGCGCGGCGATCTCGCCCCGTACCAGGTCCAGCCGCTCGCCAATGCTGAACAGCGGCCCCTTACCGGCATTCTGGGCGACCCCGATGATCAGGTGATCGACCATCTTCGAAGCCCGCTTGATGATGTCCAGATGGCCATGGGTGATCGGGTCGAAGGTGCCCGGATAGACCCCGGTCAGATGCTTATTCATCGCTCCCCTCCGATTCCGGCGCCGCCTCCCCTTCAGCAGCGTCGTCCCCGACCGCTTCAGCGGCGTCCTCGATCTCGTCCTCTGCGGCCCCGCTTTCCTCGGCCATCCAGGCCACCGAGACGATATGCTCGTCCTCGGCCACCCGGAACAGGGTAACGCCCTGCGTGCGGCGTCCGGCAATGCGGATATCGTGCACCGGGCAACGGATCAGCTGGCCGCCATCGGTCACCAGCACGATCTGATCGGTCTGCGCCACCGGGAAAGAGGCCGCAAGCTTACCGTTGCGCTCGTTCAGCTCCATATTGGCGATGCCCTGCCCGCCGCGTCCGGTAACCCGGTACTCATAGGCCGAGCTGCGCTTGCCGAAGCCTTTTTCGCTGACCGTCAGGATGAAGGCCTCGCGCGCGGCCATATCCTCGAACCGGGCATCGTCCAGTGAACCGCCGGCGCCAGCGCCCTCCTCGGCCTCCAGAACGACGGCCTCCTCAGCCCCCTCATCGCCATTCTGGCGTCGCAGCGCCGCGGCCCGCCGCAGATAGGCTGCCCGTTCGTCAGCCGTAGCCGCGACATGGTCAATGATCGACAGCGAGATGACCTGATCGTCATTCTGCAGCCTGATACCGCGCACACCCATGGAATCGCGGCCCTTGAACTCGCGCACATCGGTGACGGCAAAACGGATGCACTGGCCATTGCGGGTGGACAACAGCACGTCCTGCTCTTCCGAACAGGGCATGACGCCGACCAGATGCTCGCCTTCGGCCAGTTTCATGGCGATCTTGCCGTTCGACTTGATGTTGGTGAAGTCGGACAGCGAGTTACGCCGCACCGTGCCGGCCGAGGTGGCGAACATGACATGCAGCCCACCCCAGCTATCCTCATCCGCCGGCATCGGCATGATGGTGGAAATGCCTTCGCCCGCCTGCACCGGCAGCATGTTAACGATCGGCTTGCCGCGGCCCTGCGGCGTTGCCAGCGGCAACTGCCACACCTTCATCCGGTAGACCATGCCGCGCGAGGTGAAGAACAGCAGCGGCGTATGCGTGTTGGCGACGAAGACGCGGGACACGAAATCCTCGTCACGGGTCGCCATGCCGGCGCGCCCCTTGCCGCCGCGCTTCTGCGCCCGATAGGTCGAGAGCGGCACGCGCTTCACATAGCCGAGACGGCTGACCGTCACCACCATGTCCTCGCGCTGGATCAGATCCTCGATATCCTGGTCCAGTTCGCCTTCTTCCAGCGCGGTACGGCGCGGCGTGGCGAACTGATCCTTGATCCGCACCAGCTCCTCGCGCAGCACGCTCATCAGCTTCTCGCGGGACCCGAGGATCGCCAGATATTCCTCAATCTTGCCGGCGATCTCCTGGGTTTCCTCGACCAGCTTCTCGCGTTCCATGCCGGTCAGGCGCTGCAGGCGCAGCTCCAGGATGGCCTTGGCCTGCACTTCGGACAGCCGGTACCTGCCATCGATCACGGCGCGGCCCGGCTCGTCGATCAGCGCGATATACGGCGCCACATCCATTGCCGGCCAGTCCGTCCCCATAAGAGCTGCGCGCGCCTCGGCGGCATCCTTGGAGGCGCGGATCATCTCGATGACGGGGTCGAGATTCTGGATCGCGACCAGAAGACCGACCAAGATGTGCGCCCGGTCCCGGGCCTTGCCCAGCTCATAGACCGTGCGCTTGGTGATGACCTCCTCGCGGAACTGCAGGAAAGCCTCGATGACCTGCTTCAGGGTCATCATCTCCGGCCGGCCGCCATTCAGCGCCAGGGCGTTCACGCCAAAGGAGGTCTGCAGCGGCGTATAGCGGTAGAGCTGGTTCAGCACCACATCCGCCTGGGCGTCGCGCTTGATCTCCACGACGACGCGCACGCCGTCGCGGTCGCTCTCGTCGCGGATGTCGGAGATGCCCTCGACGATCTTGGCGTTCACCACCTCGGCAATCCGCTCGATCAGGCGCGCCTTGTTCACCTGATAGGGAATCTCGCTGATGATCAGCGCTTCGCGGTCCTTGCGGATTTCCTCGACCGCCACGCGGCCGCGCATGACGACCGAGCCGCGCCCCGTGCTGTAGGCCTCATGGATGCCGCGCTTGCCCATGATAATGCCGCCGGTCGGGAAATCCGGTCCCGGCACATGCTGCATCAGCTCTTCCATGCCGATCGAGGGATCATCGACATAGGCGCAGCAGGCGTCGATCACCTCGCCCAGATTGTGCGGCGGAATGTTGGTCGCCATGCCGACGGCGATACCGCCGGCGCCATTGACCAGAAGATTCGGATATTCCGCGGGCAGCACCGTCGGTTCGACAACCGATTCGTCGTAGTTGGCGACGAACTTCACGGTCTCCTTGTCGATGTCGCGCAACAGCGCCTCGGCCGCCCGCGCCAGCCGCGCCTCGGTATAGCGCATGGCCGCCGGCGGATCGCCGTCCATCGAACCGAAATTGCCCTGCCCGTCGATCAGCGGCAGGCGCATCGAGAAATCCTGCGCCATGCGCACCATGGCATCATAGATGGCGCTGTCGCCGTGCGGATGGTATTTACCCATGACATCGCCGACGATGCGGGCCGATTTACGATAGGGCTTGCTCCAGTCGTAGCCGCCATCCTTCATCGCATACAGGATACGGCGATGCACGGGCTTCAACCCGTCGCGCACATCGGGAAGCGCGCGCGCGACAATCACGCTCATGGCGTAATCGAGGTAGGAGCGGCGCATCTCCTCTTCGATGGAGACGGGCTTTACATCGAAGCCGGGGGGCGTTCCAGGAGGCGTCGTCGTGGACAAGGCGAAGGGAACTTTCCGTTACGGGCGATGGTGGCTTGAAGGCGCGTCATTATGAGGCGCGATCTTGGCTTACCCCAAGATATTGTTATTTGAGCAAGGTTTCTAGCATGTTTCGCGCATGCGAACAACGCCGCAGACAGGCTTGCGGGACCGGCATCGCCCCGCCCCCCGCGACCTCTTAAGAGAGCCTTAAAGATTAGCGGCTAAGATTTTAGTAGGCTGGACGAAATCCACGGTAAATCAATACCGAACGCCAGCCATAAAGTGCGGCAGGATTAACGGATGGCTGATACGAAATTGACCGCCTCGCCGGATGGAGAAGCAGCCCAGCTGAAGAATCTGCGTCCCGCAGATCTTGCCAAGGCCCTGTCCCTCCACGAAAGGCTGCTGTCCGGCCGCCCCGGCGGCCGCCGTGCCCTGCTGTCCGGCTTCCGGCTTGAAAACACCGATTTCAGTGCGCGCGACCTGCGTGAATCGGATTTCACCGGCGCGGCGCTGTCCGGCAGCCTGTTCCAGCGGACCAAGCTGCAATTCTCCAACTTCTACGCTGCGGACCTGCGCCGCAGCAACTTCAACGGCGCTGACCTGACGCGCGCGGATTTGCGCGGCGCCTGTTTCCGCGCCGCCAGCCTGGTTGGCGCCAATCTGATGGAGGCCGACATTCGTGAGGCCGTCCTGGCGCGCTATTCCGCCAACCGGATTCCCATGGTGGTCAGCCATGGCGACGGCCAGTCGGACATGACCGCCATCAACGCCGAGGGCGCCAATCTCAGCCACGCAAAGATGGGCGGGTCCTTCACGCTACGCGCCGATTTCAGCGAGGCGAACCTGTCCAATGCCGATCTGCGCAACGCCGATCTAAGGATGAGCAATTTCCGCAATGCCATCATGACCGGCGTGAACCTGAACGGGGTGAATGCAGCCGGTGCGGATTTCCAGGGCGCCGTACTCACCAACGCCCGCATTCATGACGCCAATTTCGACGGCGCCGATCTGACCGGCGCCATCCTGGACCTCAACCAGGTATCCTCGCCGGTATTTGCCAGGGCGCTTCTGCCGAAGACACCGGAAGCCTGCAACCTGGACCTGGAAGCGGCCCTGGATATGCACGAAAGCTGGGTCAAGAGCGCGGCGCGCCTTGGCAAGCGGTTGACGCTGGACGGCCTGGATCTGGCGCGCTGCGACTTCGCCGGGCGCAGGCTGACGGCCATCTCGCTGGTACAAGCCATCTTGCGCGGCTGCAATTTCACCGGGGTGGAGATGGCGACCGCCAATCTGGCCCGTTGCGATCTGCGGGCCGCCATCCTGCGCAACGCCGATTTGCGCGGGGCAAGCCTGGAGCATGCGCATCTCAATGAATCGATCCTGGCCGGTGCCGACCTGTCACCGCTGAACGATGTCGGCAGTTCCGGACGGTCCCTCAGCGCGGATTTGCGTGGCGCCCGGCTGGTGGGTGCCGATTTGCGCGGCGCCAAGCTGATGCATGCCAATCTCGCCGGTGCCGATTTGTCGCGGGCGAAGCTGGACGAAGCCGACCTGACCGGTGCCAATCTCACCGGCGCGCGGTTCATCGGCGCGGATATCGGCAGCGCGACGTTTCAGGGCGCCGTCATGGAAGGGGTTGTCGGCCTCGGTTGAATCGGCTGAAGTCCATTATCGGGCTGGCAGCCACCTGTGGACCAGCCTCAGGAAACCGCCATCAGCCTGTCGGCGGGCAGTTTCAGCGTGACCCTGGTGCCCTTGCCAACCTCGCTCACCAGCTCCAGCGTGCCGTTATGCAGCACAGCGATGGCCTGGCTGATCGTCAGGCCGAGGCCGGTGCCACGGTCGTCATGCTCGGTCTTGGCGTGCAGCTGCTTGAACGGCATCATTGCGATCTTCGAATCGGTGACACTCATCCCGATACCGGTATCGATAACGGAAATGGCGAGCCAGCCCCGCGAATCGATCTCGCTGCGCACCAGAACGCGGCCGCCAGACGGCGTGAACTTCACCGCGTTGGAGAGCAGATTCAGGAAAAGCTGCTTCAGCTTGGTCTCGTCGCCGATCACCAGGGGGAAGATACAGGCCGGATCGACCTGAATACTCACCTGCCCCATCGCGGCGCGCTCACTGAGAATCCGGATCGAGGACTGCACCACCCGCCCGATATCGACCTGGCGCTCGTCGAGAACCATCTCGCCAGCCTCGATCTTCGACAGGTCGAGAATGTCGTTGATGATGCCGAGCAGATGCCGGCCGCTCTGCATGATATCCTCGGCATAGTCGCGATAGCGGTCGTCCAGCGCCCCGAACAGCTGGTTGACCATGATCTCGCTGAAGCCAATCACCGCATTCAGCGGTGTCCGCAGCTCGTGCGTCATCTGCGCCAGGAACTGCCGGGCCGAGTTCCGCTCCATCTCCGCCTGCAATTTCGCCCGGTGCAGGGTTTCTTCGCGTTCGAGCCAGGGCCGCCGGTCGCGCAGATAGACAAGATGCTGGCGCGCATCCTTTCCGGCGTTGAGCGGCAGCAGCAACGCCTCGACCGGCACCTCGGCATCCGGACCGCTCAGCGTGCCCGACAGCCACGAAACCCCATCCGTGCGCTGCGCATCAATGCTGACGACGCGCGCGAAAGACTGGCCATGGCAGAAGGCAGGGTCGTCAGCCCCGATCAATCGGGACAAAGCCGCGTTCGAATCGCGGACGACCCCGCCCTCAATGAGCAGAATCGGCTCCGGATAAAAACTCACCCAGTGCCCCAGACGCTCTTTGAGGAGACCAGCCATGCCATGTCTATTGTGATGGGACGTTAATTACCCGCCAACTTTAGGCTCTATTGCTTTCGAGAGCGTTAAATTTTGGGCTGGTGAGAAAAAATAGGAAATTTTGCTCGATCAGAACGGAATCTCGTCATCAAGATCGCTGCCGCCCCGCGCCGGACCGCCCGCACCACCACCCGCAGGGCCGCCCGATGAGCCACCCGAATAATCGTCCGGACCCGAGTCGAAGCCGCCG
>Ga0114898_1000688_pt1 | contig 23911 bp, 18 predicted proteins | sample Malvired_Geostar_FD_83496 | JGI IMG/M metagenome (GOLD analysis project Ga0114898, IMG submission 83496) | Marine viral communities from the Global Malaspina Expedition - Malaspina viral metaG DeepMed_Geostar | ecosystem: Environmental > Aquatic > Marine > Oceanic | place: Mediterranean Sea... | reverse complement strand
GTTGCAGGCCGAGGGGTAGCGGGCCGAGGGGTGGCGGAGGGTGTTCATGGGGAACTCCGAAGGGCAAAGCGGGGCTTGCACGCGGCGAGGGCCGCATGGAAAAAAGGGGTGGAGCGGGGGCGCTTCAGAGCGGGCGCGGTGGTCCGCGGGAGCCCAGGCCGGTCGGGTGCCATGCCCCACGGGGGCTGGCGTCGGCGTTTGCGAACCGCGCAGCGCGGCGGTCGGCATGGGGAGGCGGAGTCGCCGGGCCGGGCTGGCTGATCAACGACGCCAGCAACGGGCAGTAGGCGCAGTCTTCGAGGTGACCCGAGACCGGCGTGTCCGGCGTCGCCGGGGCGGTGTCGGAGGCCGTCGGCTCCGACGCCTGGATGAGCACCCCGTGGTGGGCGACCGTGGCGGCCGCCGAACCTTCCGCCCCGGCCAGCACCCGACCCGTGGCGGGGACCAGCATCACCAGCAGCGCAGCGACCAGTGCCAGGCGGCTCATGAAGCGGTGGAAGGTCGCGGTGTTCATCGTGAACACGATGCTATGCGCCCGCCTGAATGCGGGCGCTGATCCATGTCAAGTCTCAGTCGAGGAACTGCAGTTTCGCCAGTTCCGCGTACAGCCCGCCCTGTGCCAGGAGCTGTTCGTGCGTGCCTTCGGCCACGATCCGTCCGTGGTCCATGACCACGATGCGGTCGGCCTTGAGCACCGTGGCCAGGCGGTGGGCGATCACCAGTGTGGTGCGGCCTTCCATCAACGCGTCCAGTGCCTGCTGGACCGCGCGCTCGCTCTGGGCGTCCAGTGCGCTGGTGGCTTCGTCGAGCAGCAGGATCGGAGCATCCTTCAACAGCGCCCGGGCGATCGCGATGCGTTGCTGCTGTCCGCCCGACAGGCGGGCGCCGCGTTCGCCGAGTTCGGTGTCCAGGCCCTGCGGCAGCGCTGCGATGAAGTCGGTGGCATGCGCCGCCTCGACCGCGCGGTCGACCTCGGCGTCGCTGGCCTCCAGGCGCCCGTAGCGGATGTTGTCGCGGGCGGTGGTGGCGAAGATGGCGGGCTGCTGGGGCACCAGGGCAATGGCCTCGCGGAGCCGTGCTGGATCGAGCTGGCGGACGTCCAGACCGTCGATGCGCAGCATTCCGCTTTCCGGATCGTGGAAGCGCAGCAGCAGCGACAGCACCGTGCTCTTGCCGGCCCCGGACGGACCGACCAGCGCGACCGTCTCGCCCGGCGCCACCTTCAGCGAGAAGTGCTCCAGTGCGGGCGCATCGGGACGCATCGGGTAGTGGAAGGTGACGTCGTCGATGTCGATTTCGCCACGCACCGGATCGGGCAGGGCCAGCGGTTGCGCGGGCGTGGTGATCGCGGCCTGCTCGTCGAACAGCTCGGTCACCCGTCCCATGCCGCCGGCGGCGCGCTGGAGGTCGTTCCAGACTTCCGCCAGCGACCCCACCGAGCCGCCGCCGATCAGCGCGTACAGCACGAACTGGCCGAGCGTGCCCGCGCTCATCGTGCCTTCCATGACGTCGTGGGCGCCCGACCACAGCACCAGCGTGATGGCCCCGAACACCAGCACGATGGCGATGGCGGTGACCCAGGCCTGGGCCTGGATCCGGCGGCGGGCGGTGGCCACGGCGATCGTCAGGGCCTCGCTGAATCGGCCGAGCTCGTAGGGCTCGCGCGCATGCGCCTGCACCGTCGCCACCGCGCCCAGTGTCTCGTTGGCCAGCGCGTTGGCATCCGCCACGCGGTCCTGGCTGGCGCGGGAGATCTTCTGCAGGCGGCGGCCGCCCAGCACGATCGGCAGCACGGCCAGGGGGATGCCGACCATCGCATACGCCGCCAGGTGCGGACTGCTGATGAACAGCATCACGATGCTGCCGACGAAAGTCACCAGGCTGCGCAGGGCCACCGACATGCTGGTGGCGATCACGCCGCGCAGCAGTTCGGCGTCGGCAGTCAGCCGAGAGACCAGCTCGCCGGTACGGCTGCGGTCATGGAAGCCGGCGTCGAGGCTGATCAGGTGCGAGTACAGCCGCCCGCGCAGGTCGGCCACCACCCGCTCGCCCAACAGCGAGACGAAGAAGAAGCGCGCCGCCGTGGCGATGGCCAGCGCCACCGCGACCGCGAACAGCAGCATGAACGCCCGGTCGATGGCGCCGCCGCCCCCCTCGGCAAAGCCCTGGTCGATCATGGTCTTGAACGCCACCGGCAGGCTCAGCGTGGCGGCCGACGATGCGGCCAGCGCGAACAGCCAACCGCCAAACAGCGCCCGGTGCTTGCGCACGAACGGCCAGAGGGTACGCAGGCGGCTGACGGGGGCCTTGGCAGGCGGAGCGGTGTCCTTCCCGGACTCGTTCGGATCAGTCATTCCGCCATTGTCCGCCATCGGCCGCCGGACGTCTCGGGCGGCAGGCGGCAGCGGGTCAGTCCGAGAGGCTCGCCCGGTCGCGGGTGGCGTCCCGCAGGTGGTCCGCCAGCGCCTCCAGCCGGTCGGCGGGCAGCCGCAGGCGCAGGCTGGCGCCCGCAGCATCGAAGCGCTCTTCGAGCTTCTCGGCGCCGTGGGCGGTGGCGCAGGCGTGGACCGGGCCGGTATCGGCAAAGGCGTAGTGCACGGTGCATTGTGTCCACTGCACCAGCTCGCTGCGTTCGGCGGTACGCAGGCACTCGGCGGCGCAACCGCCGTAGGCACGTACCAGCCCGCCTGCCCCCAGCTTGATGCCGCCGTACCAGCGCGTCACCACCACCACCACCTCGTCCAGCCCCTGGCCATCGATCGCGGCCAGGATCGGCCTGCCAGCGGTCCCGGCGGGCTCGCCATCGTCGCTGGAGCGGTACAGGTCCCCGATCCGGTAGGCCCAGCAGTTGTGGGTTGCCGCGGGATCACCGACTTCCTCGACGAAGGCCAAGGCCGCCGCGGGGGAATCAACCGGACCGGCGAGCGCGAGGAAGCGGCTGTGCTTGACCTCGATTTCATGGCGTTCGCGGCGGGCGAGGGTGAATCCGCTCATCGCCCCGGATCTGTCGCACGTCGCAGGGTGGCCAGGTCCGGCGGCAGCTCGATGTCCGGGTGGGCTTCGCGCAAGGCATCCAGGCTCCGGCGCGCCTGCTCCAGGTTCCCGCGCTCGCGCCTTTGCCGGATGCGCTCGATCCAGACTTCGGGTGCCAGGCCCAGGTCGGCCTCGATGGGGAGGTCGTCGACCGTGATGCCGCGATCCTCGATCGGCTCGGCCCTGGCAGCCGTCGCTTGAGCTGCAGCCGGGGCAGATCGGGAGAGGCGCTGGCGCGAAGCGGAGGCCGTCGCTTCCGCTGCGTCTGTGCTTGCGCTTTCCCGGTCGATATCCATGGGCGCAGGGTCGGAGATGCCTTCGGGTACGGCCCGCACTTCGCTCTGCAACCGCGAGGCTTCACGTGGCGCCGCCGCCGCGGGTGACGGTGGTGCCGGTGGTGCCGGTGGTGCCGGGGCTACGACCGGAGGCGGGGGTGGCGGCGCGGCCGAGCTTGGAGGAGCCGCCGGTTTGGCCACTGGCGGCGGGGGCGTCGCCGGTGCCGGCTCCGGAGGGGGCGCGGGTAGCGCTTCGTAGAGTGCGGGTGCCGGAGCGGGCTCGGCGGGCTTGATGGCAACACCTTCGGCCGCCGTGGCAGGCCCTTCACCGGCCGTCGCTGGCAACTCCTGGGTGGGACGCAACTGCCAGGTGACGCCGACCGCCAGTGCGAGCATCGCCGCCAGTCCGGCCATGGCAGGCCAGCGCTTCGGCTTCCGCCGCCCGGGGTTCGCGGCGGCGTGGGCGGCAGCGAGGATGGCGGCATCCACGCCCGCTGGCGGATCTTCATGGGGGCCCAGCCGCGCCAGGCGCTCCGCCCATTCGCGCTCCTGTGGATCCAAAGGTTCTTTCCGGGGCGTCGTCATGGGTTGAGCTCCGCGCGCAGCTTGTCCATCGCGTACCGCAACCGCGACTTGACGGTTTCCCGGCCCACTCCCGTCACCTCTCCGATCTCCTCCAGGCTCAGTTCCTGTTCCAGTCTCAGTGCCAGCACCAGGCGCTGCTCGTCCGGCAGTTGTTCCATCGCCAGTTGCAGGCGGCGTCTCTGTTCGAATTCCGACAGCACGTGTTCCGGGGTGGACGGATCGGCCTCGCGGTTCATCCTGTCGTCGCTGTCCGCGGGTGCAGGCGGCCGGTGGCGCGATGCCCGCCAGTGGTCGTTGAGACGGTTGTGGGCGATGCGGAACAGCCAGGCGCGGAAGCCGCCGTCCGGTTGCCAGCCCGCGCGGGCGCCGATCACCCGTTGCCACACGTCCTGGAACATCTCGTCCGCCAGCGCGGGCTGTCGCAACTGGCGTAGCAGGAAGCCATACAGCGGCCTGCGGTGCCGGGCGTAGATCTGCTCGAACGCGCTCGCATCCCCGCTGCACCAGGACAGCATCAGGACCTCGTCGCTTGCATCTGCGGGCGCATTCATCCGCTGCAGGTTAAGCGGTGGAAGCAGGTCCGCAAAGCCGGTGGCGCCGTGTCCGGGAAATTTACGACAGGAATCCATTGTTGATGGAACGCCCGGGCACGGCCTGCGGGGTTGCCATGCCGAAAGTCCCGCGAACCCTGCCGGCGCGCTATCCTCGGCCGATCGGGGGCGATTCGGCGAGAGCCACGGCATGCAGCCAGGACCAGCAGAGCACACGGAAGCCGTGCAGTCGGGGCGGGGCGCGGGTTCGCTTGCGGCCGTCCTGCAGCAGGCGCTTCCGGCCGGGGCGGCGGTCGCCGTGCGCTGGCGTGAAGGGGCCGGCGCGCCGGGCGGCTCGGCGAGCGCCGGGGTGAGCGCTGCGCTGTCGGACCGCGCGGAGCACCTGTTGCTCGGCCGTCCGGGGCACCACTCGGAAAGCACCGGTCCGCTCGACCAAGCCTGGGAAGGAGAACATGGCCGCGCCGCCATCGCGGTGGACCTGGCCGGGGAAGTGGTGTCAGCCATGCAGTCGGCGTGGTCGTGCCTGGCGCGCCGCCTGGTCGACGCGCACCTGGAGAAGGCACGCACCCGGGCACGCGTGGAGTCGCTGGAGAAGTCCGAGCGGCTCCAGCAGGCGTTGTACGAGATCGCCGACCTCGCAGGCTCCGACCTGGAGATGGCGCGCATGCTCGAGCGCATCCACGGTGTCGTCGGCGGGCTGATGTATGCCGAGAATTTCTACATCGTGCTGTACGACGAGCTGCGCGACACCTTCCGCTTCCTCTACTTCGCCGATCGCATCGATTCCTACGTCGCCGAGCCCGAGCGCGAGATCCATGCTGCGGAGATGCCCAACAGCCTCACCCTGGCGCTGCTGCGGCATGGTGAGCCGGCGCAGGGCTCCTCCGACCGGGTGCGCGAGCAACTGGGCGTGGAGCGCGACGACAACCACGGCCCCGACAGCAAGGACTGGCTGGGCGTGCCCATGCGCCGCGACGACCGGGTCTGCGGCGCGGTGGTGGTGCAGAGTTATGACCGCCCCTTCAGCTACGGCGAGGAGGAACGCGCGCTGCTCGTCTTCGTCGCCCAGCACATCCTGACCGCGCTCGACCGGCACACCGCGCGGGAGCAGCTCGAGCGCCGGGTCGAGGAGCGCACCCAGGCCCTGCAGCAGAGCAACCGCGACCTCCAGGCAGAGATCGTCGAACGCCAGCGATCCGAGCGCCTGCAGCGCGCGCTGTTCCGCATCGCCGAGCTCTCGATCACCTCCGAGACGCTGGAGCGGTTCTACGCCCAGGTCCACGATGTCGTGGGCGAGCTGCTCTACGCGCGCAATTTCTACATCGCGCTGGTGTCCGACAACGGCAAGCAACTGGAATTCCCGTATTCGATCGACGAGCGCGACGTCGCACGCGACAGCCGGCCAATTGGTATGGGCATGACCGAGTACGTCATCTCCAGTGGCAAGCCCTTGCTGGCCGACCGCAGCCGGATCAGCGAACTCGAGGCGCGCGGGCGCTTGCGCAGCCACGGCACGCTGTCGCACTGCTGGCTCGGCGTGCCCCTGTACCGCGAGGAGGCGGTGGTCGGTGTCATCGTGGTGCAGAGCTATTCGCCCGCGATCGGGTTCACCTCGCGTGACCAGGACCTGCTGACCTTCGTGGCCCACCACATCGGGATCGGCCTGGCGCGCAAGCAGGGGCAGGACCGGCTGGTTTCCGCGCATGCCGAGCTCGAACAGCGGGTCGAATCGCGGACACGCGAGCTGGCGATGGCGAATGCGGAGTTGCTGGAGCAGATCGGCGAGCGCATGCGGGCCGAACAGCAACTGACCCACCAGGCCCGGCACGATGCCTTGACCGGTTTGCCCAACCGCCACCAGTTGCTGGACCGGCTCGCGGGGGCGATCACCGCCGCCCGCACCCGGACCCGCCCGGGCCGGGCAGGCCCGCAGCCGCGCGCGTTCGCAGTCCTGTTCCTGGACCTGGACAGGTTCAAGCTCGTCAACGACAGCGTCGGCCATTCCGCCGGCGACGACCTGCTGGTGGAGGCCGGTCGCAGGATCGTCGCCACGGTGCGTGGCGACGACACCGTGTCGCGACTGGGCGGCGACGAGTTCGCGATCCTGATCGACGACATCGACGGTCTGCACGTCGCGGAGGACCTCGCCCAGCGCATCCTCCATGCGTTGGGGCAGCCGTGCTGGGTCGGAGGCCGGGAGGTCTTCCCCTCCGCCAGCCTGGGCATCGCGATGTGGCACCCGCGCTACCACAACGGCGCCGAGCTGCTGCGGGACGCCGATGCCGCGATGTATCGCGCCAAGGCCGGGGGACGGGACCGCTGGGCGGTGTTCGATGAAGCGATGCGCGAGCACGCCGTGCAGATCCTCGACCTGGAGGCGGACCTGCGCCGCGCCATCAACGTCGACAGTTTCGTGGCCTATTACCAGCCCATCGTGCGCTTGAGCGACCGCACCGTGATCGGTCACGAGGCACTGCTGCGCTGGCGCCACCAGGAGCGTGGGCTGCTCAGCCCGGGGGAGTTCATCGGCCTGGGCGAGGACAACGGCCTGATCGAAGAAGTCGACTGGTTGATGTACGCGCAGGTGATATCGCGGCTGGCGCGGGGCGGGGAAGGGTACATCTCGATCAACGTCTCGCCGCGCCACTTCCGTGCGCCCGACTTCGCCGACCGCTTGCTGCGGCTGGTCGATGCCGCCGGCGCGGATCCCTGCCGCCTGCGCATCGAGATCACGGAAGTCGCTCTGCTCGACGACGTGCCACGCGCCCTGCGCACGCTGAGGACGCTGCGCAGCCACGGGATCATGGCCCAGCTCGACGATTTCGGCACCGGCTACTCCGCCCTGTCGTACCTGCACCGGTTCCCGATCGAGTGCCTGAAGATCGACCAGAGCTTCGTGGCCGGCCTGATCGGCGACAGCCGGACCGAGAGCATCGCGGTGGTGCGGGCGATCCAGGCGTTGGCGGGTACGCTGGGCATCTACACCATCGGCGAGGGGATCGAGACCGAGGAGCAGCGGATCGCCCTGCGCGAGCTGGGCTGCACCTGCGGGCAGGGTTTCCTGCTGGGTCGCCCGGCCGAGCAGATGCACCCGGCCGGTGACCTGGCCATCAGTTCCTGAGCGACTCCCCAGTGGGGCCCGTGACGGTGCCGCCGCTCAACATCTGCGCCTGCTCCACCAGTTCGATGAACTCCCGTGGCGCCAGTGGCTGCCCGCCATCGCCGGTGCGGGCACTGGCGAGGATCCCTTCCCAGCCCCAGCCATCGGTGCGGGTGCCGCCGCGCAGGGCATCGGCAAACCCGGCAACGGTCGCGGCCAGCTTCATGGCTTCACCCGGTTCCGTGCCGGGTGCTGCTGGGAGCACCGGGGCTTCGATCAACTTGCTGTTCGCCGTCCCGGGGTCTTTGTAACGCAGCCGTACGTGGGCGAGTTCTTTCGCGTTGGCATCGCCGGTCGCGACTGGTGGGGCGCCATAGCGCAGCGCCGGCAGGCGCGCCGCCGGCGACCCGACCAGGGTGAGCTCGTACAACGCGGTCACCTCGTGGCCCGCACCGATCTCGCCGGCGTCCACCTTGTCATTGGCGAAATCCTCGTTGCGCAGCACGCGGTTTTCGTAGCCCACCAGCCGGTACTCGGCGACCCGCGCCGGGTTGAACTCGACCTGCACCTTCACGTCGCTGGCGATGGTCAGCAGGGTCGACCCCATCGACTCCACCAGCACCCGCCGCGCCTCCAGCGCGCTGTCGATGTAGGCATGGTTGCCGTTGCCCAGGTCTGCCAGGCGCTCGGCCAAAGCGTCGTTGTAATTACCACTGCCAAAACCGAGCGTGGTCAGGGCGATGCCGCTGTCGCGCTGGTCGGCCACCAGGGTCTCCAGTGCATTCTGGTCCACGGTGCCGACGTTGAAGTCGCCATCGGTGGCCAGCAACACCCGGTTGGCGCCGCCTTCGATGTACGCCTGTCGCGCCATCGCATACGCGAGCTTGATGCCTTCGCCACCATTGGTGCTGCCGCCGGCCTGGAGCTGCTCCAGTGCGGCGAGGATCTCGCCCTGCCGGTCACCCGGCGTCGGGGCGAGCACCAGGCCCGCCGATCCCGCGTAGGCGACGATGGACACGCGGTCCTGCGGACGCAGTTGGCGCACCAGCATGCCCATGGCGCGTTTGAGCAGCGGCAGCTTGTCGGGCGAGTGCATCGATCCCGAGGTGTCCACCAGCAGCACCAGGTTGGCCGGCGGCAGTTCGTCGCGCGGGATGTCGTAGCCCTTGATGCCGATCATCAGCAACTGGCGATCGGCGTTCCAGGGCGCGGCGGCGACCTCGGTACTGACCCGGAACGGGATCGCCCGGTCGGCGGGGGCGGGGTGTCCGTAGTCGAAGTAGTTGATGAATTCTTCGGCACGCACGGCATCGGCCGGCGGGCGGATGCCATCGGTGAGCATGCGACGTATGTTGCTGTAACTGCCGGTATCGACATCGATGGAGAACGTGGATACCGGTTGCTCGGAAGCGCGCTGGACGGGATTGTCCTCCACCTCGGCATAGCGCTCGGTATTCGCGGGTGGGGAGACCGCGAACATCTTCGGGGGGTGGGCCATCGAGGCCATCGGTGCCGGTGGCGCAGCCGGCGCGATCGGGGGCGCGGGAACATCGAGCGGAGACGGGTCATCCACGACGATCGGTGGTGCAGTACGTTCCGAAGCCCGCGTGTCCCCGGATTCGGCTGCCACGGGCGAGTCATGGGTTGTGCTGCAGGCGGCCAGCGCGAGGGCGGCTAGCACCGCGGCGGCCAGGCGCGCGGCGCCGCCTGATGGCGCGACGGATCGCGAGGCAGTGCTGGTGGTGTTCGACGTGCTCTGGTGCATACCGGTCTCCTTGTCGTTGCGAGGAGCTTAAACGCACGACAAGGACAATCGGGGTTGGCAGTGCAGGCCGCCCGGCCTGCTATCCAGCGTCGCGGATGACAAGGAGCCGTTGTTCGGTCATGTCTTCGATCGCGTATCGCACGCCTTCGCGGCCCAGCCCGGATTGCTTCACACCGCCATAGGGCATGTTGTCGACGCGGAAGCTGGGGATGTCACCGATCACGACCCCGCCCACCTCCAACCGCTCCCAGGCGCGCATCGCATGGTCCAGCCGTGCGGTGAACACGCCGGCCTGCAAGCCGAATTCGCTGTCGTTGACCGTATCCAGCGCCTGCTCGAAGTCGTCGAACGGCTCCATCATCGCGACCGGCCCGAATGCCTCCTTGCGATAGAGGTCGGCTTCGCGCGGAACGTCCTCCAACAGCCATGCCGGCAGCATGTTGCCTTCCCGGGGGCCGCCGGCGAGTTTCCTGGCACCGGACTTGCGGGCCGATGCGATCCAGCCTTCGACCCTGCGCGCGGCCTCCTCGTCGATCATCGGTCCGATGAAGGTGTCCTCGTCGCGCGGATCGCCCATGGGAAGCTTCGCCACCGCCGCCTTCAGCTTCCGCCGCAGCGCGGTGTAGATGTCGGCATGGGCGAGGATGCGCTGCACGCTGATGCAGCTTTGGCCGGACTGGTAGTAGGCCCCGGACACCAGGCGCTCGACCACGTGGTCCAGATCCAGGCCGGGGTCGGCGTCGACGATGCAGGCGGCGTTGCCGCCAAGCTCCAGCACCACCTTCTTGCGTCCAGCCCGCGCCTTCATGTCCCAGCCGACCAGTCCGCCGGTGAAGCTCAGCAACGCGATGCGCTCGTCCTTCACCAGTGGGGCGGCGTCCTCGTTGGAGCAGGGCAGCACGGAGAACGCGCCCGCGGGGAGGTCGGTCTCGGCCAGAACCTCGGCGATGATCAGCGCTCCGATGGGCGTCTTGGCTGCGGGCTTGAGCACGAACGGACAACCGGCCGCCACCGCTGGCGCCACCTTGTGCGCAACGAGGTTCAGCGGGAAATTGAACGGCGTGATGAAGCTGCAGGCCCCGATGGGGAACCGGCGCGTCATGCCACGATAGCCGCGGGTGCGTTCCGACACCTGCAGTTCGATCACTTCGCCACCGATGCGGGTGGCCTCCGACGCGGCCATCCGGAAGGTGTCGACCAGTCGCTCGACCTCGCCACGGGCGTCGCCTATCGGCTTTCCCGCCTCGATGCACAGTGCGTGGGCGAGTTCCTCGCTGCGTTCGCGGAACCTGCGGACGCAATGCTCCAGTACGTCCCGCCGCGCGTCCGGCGTGAAAGCCGACATAGCGTCGCGGGCGGCATGCGCCGAAGCGATGGCCTTCTCGACGGCAGCGGCGTCACCCATCGCGACGCGGGTGGCGACGCGGCCGCTGTACTTGTCGCGGACCTCCAGGTCGGCGTTGGCCTGCAACGGCCGGCCGGCGAGATAGTACGGATACTGCTTCTTCAGCTTTGGCATCGCGGGGGTCCTGGTGGGGGCCGGCACCCGAGGTTACTACTCCACGCGTAACCGCAACTGCCCATCCGCCAGCCGCGCATCGAGGCGGTCACCGGGGGCGGCATCCAGCGCGGAACGCACGATCCGACCGTCCTGGTGCTGGAGGATGGCGTAGCCACGGGCGACCGTCGCCAGCGGGCTCACTGCCTCCAGAGAACGCGCGAGCCCGCGCAGCTGCCTGGCGTCGCCGGAAAGGCGTCTTGCGATCGCCGCCTGCGGCCGGTTGGACACCGCGGCGAGGCGCTCACGCAGACGGATGAGGCGGCGCCCGGGATGCGCAGCCCGGAGCACCGTGTCGGCATGGCGGACACGGGCCCGGTCCTGCTCCAGTCGCCGCGCCAGAGCCGCGGAAAGTCGGCGCAACGCTTCGGCCTGCCTGCGACACAGCAGGTCCAGTCGGGCCCGTGGCCGCATCGCGTTCAAGCGCAGGGCAGCCCGGTCGGTACGCTGCATCAGTCGGTGCAGCCTCTGGGACTGGTGGCTCCGGAGTCTTGCTTCGAGCGTTCGCAGGCGCCGGGCAAGATCATCGGAAGCAGGCACCAGCAGCTCGGCGGCGACCGACGGCGTGGGTGCCCGCAGATCGGCCGCGAAGTCCGCCAGGCTGAAGTCGGTTTCATGGCCGACGGCGGAGACCAGCGGGACCTGGCATGTCGCAATCGCCCGCGCGAGGTGCTCGTCATTGAACGCCCACAGGTCTTCGAGCGAACCGCCACCGCGCGCCAGCACGATCACGTCGTAGCGTCCGGATGCCTCGGCACGCTGGAGCATGCGGGTGATCTGCGCCGCGGCGGCCGCTCCCTGCACCTGCACCGGCAGCACGTCGGCCTCGACCAGCGGGAAGCGCCTGCCCAGCACGCTCAGCACGTCGCGTACCGCCGCGCCCGTGGGCGAGGTGATGACGGCGATCCGCCTGGCGAAAGCGGGCAGGGGGCGCTTGCGGGCGTCATCGAACAGGCCCTCCGCCTGCAGGCGGGCCCGCAACTCTTCGAACGCGCGCCGGAGCGCACCTTCCCCCGCCTCCTCCATGTGGTCGAGCACCATCTGGTACTCGCCGCGTGCCTCGTACAGCGTCACCCGTCCGCGCGCCATGACCCGCATGCCTTCGCGCGGCACGAACTTCAACCAGCTGCTCTTGGGCTTGAACATCGCGCAACGCACCTGCGCGCGCGCATCCTTGAGGGTGAAGTAGAGGTGCCCGGACGCGGGACGCGCCACGTTGCCCAGTTCCGCCTCAAGCCAGACCAGGGGGAAGGAACCCTCCAACAGGTCGCGCGCCAGGGTGTTGAGCTGGCTCGGCGTCAGGACGTCTCGGGCAGGGTCTTCAAGGGGCATGGCAGGGCCGGGCGGTGCGGCCCGATACCCTAGCGCAGCGACCCGCCACGGTCACCTGGATGCGGCCGCGACTGACCGGGCAGTCAGGCCGGCGGCGGTACAATGCGCGCCATGAATCCCGATGCACACGGCCCCGACGCCGCTCCCACCTTCGGTCCGCAAGCGCGCCGCCATACCCGACCCGTCGATATCGGTGGCGTGACGGTGGGTGGCGGTGCGCCAGTGGTGGTGCAGTCCATGACCAACACCGATACGGCCGACATCGACGGCACGGTGAAGCAGGTTGCGCAGCTGTGGCGCGCCGGCTCGGAGCTGGTGCGGCTCACGGTCAATACGGCCGAGGCCGCCGCCGCGGTGCCCCGCATCCGCGACAAGCTGGCCATGATGAACGCGCCGGTGCCGCTGATCGGCGACTTCCACTACAACGGGCACCAGTTGCTGGCAGGCGAGCCGGCATGCGCCGAGGCGCTGGCCAAATACCGCATCAACCCCGGCAACGTCGGCTTCGGCAAGAAGCGCGACAGCCAGTTCGCCACCCTGATCGAGTTCGCCATCAAGTACGGCAAGCCGGTGCGCATCGGTGCCAACTGGGGTTCGCTCGACCAGGCGCTGGCGACGCGCCTGATGGACGAGAACCACGAGCGGGCGGTGCCATGGGAGGCGGGCAGGGTACTGCGCGAGGCGCTGATCCGCTCCGCACTGGATTCCGCCGGGCGTGCGGTCGAACTGGGACTGCCGCCGGAGCGCATCGTGTTGAGCGCGAAGGTCAGCGGCGTGCAGGAGCTGATCGCCGTCTATCGCGAGCTCGCCCGGCGCGGCGACCATGCCTTGCACCTCGGGCTGACCGAGGCCGGGATCGGCAGCAAGGGCATCGTGGCGTCGTCCGCGGCGCTCGCGGTGCTGATGCAGGAGGGGATCGGTGACACCATCCGGATTTCGCTGACCCCCGAGCCGGGCCAGTCGCGGACCAACGAGGTGGTGGTCGCGCAGGAGTTGCTGCAGACGATGGGGCTGCGCGCGTTCACGCCAATGGTCACCGCATGCCCGGGCTGCGGGCGCACCACCAGCACCTTCTTCCAGGAGCTCGCGCAGAAGGTGCAGGAGCACGTCCGCGCCCGCATGCCGGAGTGGAAGGTCACGCATCCGGGCGCGGAGAACCTCACCTTGGCGGTCATGGGCTGCGTGGTGAACGGACCTGGCGAATCGCGCCATGCCAACATCGGCATCTCGTTGCCGGGCACGGGCGAGGCACCTTCGGCCCCGGTGTTCGAGGACGGCGAGAAGACCGTGACACTGCGGGGGGAGCGCATCGCCGACGAGTTCGTCGGACTGATCGACAGCTACGTGGAGCGGCACTATGGCGGCCCCAGGCCCGACTGACCCGGCTTCCGGTTCCGTGCAAGGCGCCGTACGCGCCGAGCGTCGGATACTGCTCGAACTCTGGGAACGTCACGGCGGCAGCCTGCTGCTCGCGTTCTTCAGCTTGCTGTTGCCCTTGTGGCTTTTTGCGGAACTCGCGGACGAAGTCGCCGACCGGGAGGGATTCGCATTCGACGAGCCACTGCTGCTTTGGGCCCAGGGTCTGGCGAGTGAAGGGCTGGACCGGTTCTTCGTGGTGGTGACCGACCTGGGTTACCTGCACGGGGTGGTGCCCCTGGACATCCTGCTGGTGCTGTCGCTGTTCGCGATGCGGCGGTTGCGCGAGGCGACGTTCGCCGCCGTCGCGCTGGGCGGGTCGGCCTTGCTCAACATGGGAACGAAGCTGGTGTTCGCGCGTGAACGCCCGTCGTTGTGGGAATCCATCACGCCCGAACTCACCTACAGTTTTCCCAGCGGGCATGCCATGGGCTCGGCCACCCTGGCGTGCGTGCTGTTCCTGCTGGCATGGCATACCCGCTGGCGCTGGGCTGCGGCCGTGCTCCTGCCGCCGGCGGTGGTGCTGGTCGGTTTCTCGCGGATCTACCTCGGGGTGCACTACCCGTCGGACATCCTGGCCGGCTGGGCCGCGGCCAGTGCGTGGGTCGGAGTGTCGTACTTCGTGCTGTTCCGCTTCCACGCCCGGCCCTGGCAGACAGGGTTCGACCGGTAGCGGGCGCGGAAACCGCTGCTGCGCCGCGTCAATATTCCTGGAACATTGTTTCGTCCGTGTTGCAGCGGGCTGCATTGCTCGGCCACGCCGCGACGCAAGGACTGGCGGGGCCTGCAGCGTCCGGGACGGACCTGGGGGTATGGCCATGGAGGGCCGGAGCCCGCTGCGGCGCTCCGGACACCGGTTGACGTGCCCGTCATGTGACGCATAGCGTCAGCCGGTCGCCGTTTTCGGCACTGCGACGATCCGAAGGGTCGATCCACATCCGGATTGATGGCTGCCGGTACCTACCGGTCAGGGACGATCCTGCGGAACAGGGGGAAAAGCTGAATCCGCGCCACCGCATCGCGGTGGACGTTCTCATGGAAAAGAGGAGTTTCGGGATGTCACCTACCCCGCGTTCGAATCGAATCAAGCTGCTGGTCGCCGCGATCGGCATGGTCGCCGCATCGGCCGCCACGGCAGCCACCACCCAACAGGTTCCGCAGCAGGATCTCGGCGGCATGCCGACGGACCGCCTGTCGGCCCAACTGGGCCTTGGCGCCGGAATGGCGCTCACCGAGCGCACCGCCGGTCCGCTCAGCAATGGCACCCGCACCGTGCGCATGCAGCAGACCTACCGCGGCGTGCCGGTGTACGGCCACAGCGTCGCCGTCGTCCAGGATGACCGCGGCAACGCATTGCGCGTCCGTGGCCAGGTGCTGGAGGACGTCCAGGTGGACCTGCCTTCGGTCACGCCGAAGCTGAGCCCGCAGCGCGCGCAGGCGATCCTCGCGCGCAACACCCAGGCACTCGCCAGGGGAGCGGACATCAGCGTCGAGAAGACCAGGCTCTTCGTCTACGCGGAACAGGGGCCGGCCCGGCTGGTGTACGTGACTTCGTTCTTCGCCGATGACGGCGTGGCGCCGACGCGCCCGACCGCCATCATCGACGCCAATACCGGCGAAGTGCTCGACCAGTGGGAAGGCCTGACCTACGCCGACGGCTTCGGCCCGGGTGGCAACGAGAAGATCGGCCGCTATGACTACGGCACCGACTATCCCGCGCTGGACGTGCAGGAATCGGGCAGCACCTGCTCGATGGTGAACACCAACGTCGAGACGCACAACTTCAACCACGGCAGCAGCGGTCCGATCCATACCTTCAACTGCCCGACCAACACCGTGAAGGAGATCAACGGCGCCTATTCGCCGTTGAACGATGCCCACCACTTCGGTGGCGTCGTCTATGACATGTTCAACGACTATGTCGGAGCGCCGCCGCTGACGTTCCGCCTGAAGATGAACGTGCACTACGGCAACGGCTACGAGAACGCCTTCTGGAACGGTTCTTCGATGACCTTCGGCGACGGCCTCAATACGTTCCACCCGCTGGTGTCGCTGGACGTCAGCGCACACGAGGTCAGCCACGGCTTCACCGAGCAGAACTCGGACCTGCAGTACCAGTACCAGTCCGGCGGCATGAACGAGGCCTTCTCGGACATGGCCGGCGAGGCCGCGGAGTTCTTCGACCGTGGAAGCAACGACTTCCTGGTCGGGGCCGACATCTTCAAGGGCAACGGATCGCTGCGCTACATGTGCAACCCGACCCAGGACGGCGCCTCGATCGACCACGCCGACGACTACTACGACGGCCTGGACGTGCACTACTCCAGTGGCGTCTACAACAAGGCCTACTGCGAACTGTCGCAGACCAGTGGCTGGGATCCGAAGCTGGCGTTCCAGGTGTTCGCCTACGCCAACCAGTTCGAGTGGCAGCCCACCACCGGCTTCGACGAGGGTGCCTGTGGCGTCGAGGCGGGTGCGAGCGAACTCGGCCTGCCAGTGGCTGACGTGACCGCGGCGTTCGCGGTGGTCGGCGTCAGTTGCGAAGGTGGTGGCGAGGATCCGCCGCCGGGCGGCGGCGAGCTCGAGAACGGCGTGCCGGAGACCGGAATCGCCGGCGCTTCGGGAAGCCAGCAGTTCTGGACGCTGGAAGTGCCCGCTGGCGCCTCCAATCTGGTGTTCCAGATGGCCGGCGGCACCGGTGATGCGGATCTGTACGTCCGCTTCGGCGCGGCACCGACCACCACCACCTACGATTGCCGTCCGTACCTGTCCGGCAACAACGAGACCTGCAGCATCGCCAACGTGCAGGAAGGCACCTACCACGTCATGGTGCGCGGCTACAGCGCGTTCTCGGGCGTGAGCCTGACCGGCAGCTTCAATGACGATGGCGGCGGCGGTGGCAACACCTACTTCGAGAACGGCACCGACGTGCAGATCCGCGACCGTGCCACGGTCGAGAGCCCGATCGAAGTCTCCGGCGTGGCGGGCAATGCCCCCTCGGACCTGGAGGTGACGGTGAGCATCGACCATACCTACGTCGGCGACCTGCGCGTCGACCTGGTGGCCCCGGACGGGAGCGTGTACAACCTGCGCAACCGCAGCGGTGGCAGCGCCAACGACATCGACGCGACCTATTCGGTCGATGCCTCCTCGGAAGTCGCCAACGGCGTGTGGAAGTTGCGCGTCAACGACAACTACAACTACGACACCGGCAAGATCGACCTGTGGAGCCTGCAGTTCTGAGCTTCGCGCCCTGAAGCACGACGGGAGCCCCGGCCACGCGCCGGGGTTCCTGTTTCTACTGCCCGGGCTCGACCGCGGAGGTTGCCGCAGCAGTCGCTGCGCGCCGAGCCAGCTGTGCCTCGCGATGCGCGATATAGCCGTTCGCGAAGAGGATGATCGCCGCCCCGATGGCCGTCCAGCGGTCCACCGCTTCCCCGAACAGCAGGAAGCCCAGCACCGCCACGATCGGCAACTGCATGAAGCTGATCGGTGTGAGCGCCGAAACATCGCCCAGCTTGAGCGCCCGCGTCCACAGCATGTGCCCCGCCGTGCCCAGCACGCCGGCGGCGGCGACCCACAACCAGGTGATGCCTTGCGGCCATTCCCATACCGTCAGTGCCGGTATGAGCGACATCGGCACCCACAGCGCGGTGGTCAGGATGACGATGCGGTCGGCCGGCTCGGTGTGGGACAACTGCTTGATCTGTATCGCAACGATGCCGCTGATGACCGCGGCCGCCACGGCGACCAGCGTGCCTGCAGAGAACTCCGCCGTCCCCGGGCGCACGATCACCAGCACGCCGATGAAGCCGAGTACCACTGCCGTCCAGCGTCTGGCACGGACCTGCTCGCCGAGCCACAGGGCAGCGGCGATGGTGACGAACAGGGGCGTGGAATACGACAGCGACACCGCCTGTGCGAGCGGCAGGTGGCCGATCGCCCAGAAGCCGCACAACATCGATGCGGTGCCCAGGACGCAACGCACCACGTACCGCGGTGCCTGCGTGGTTCGCAGCAGGCCCGGACCGTGCCTCAGCAGGAGCGGCAGGGCGGCAAGCAGGCCGAAGAACGAGCGGAAGAAGGCGATCTCGAAGGTGTGCAGCGATTCCGAAGCCAGCCGGATCACGATCACCATGAGCGCGAAAAAGCCGGTGCTGCCGAGCATCAACAGCGCCGCGCGGGTGTGCTGCGAGGCGATCACCACGTGGCGCCCACCAGCCGCGGCTCGGGTTCGAGCGCCACGTCGAACCGTTCGCGGACCGAAGTGGAAATGCCCCTGGCCAGCTCCAGCAACTGCTGACCGGTGGCGGTCCCGTGGTTGACCAGGACCAGGGCGTGGCTGGCCGCCACGCCAGCATCGCCGTCGCGGTGGCCTTTCCAGCCGCAGGCGTCGATCAGCCAGGCGGCGGACAGTTTCCGCGTGGACGGGTCTGGACCAGGGAAGACGGGAAGGGCGGGATGGTCAGCACCCAGTGCTTCCGCTGTCACCCGGTCGACGATCGGATTCTTGAAGAAGCTGCCGGCGTTGCCGATCACTGCGGGGTCCGGCAGCTTGCTGCGGCGGATGGCGATGACCGCCTCGGCGATCTCGCGCGGGGTGGGAGCGCCATCCGCACCCTGGCGGCCGAGTGATTCGAGCAATCCGGCGTAGCGCAGCCGCGGGACATGTGGCCGTGGCAGTGCGAACTCGACCGCAGTGACGATGAAGCGGTCCGGCTGCTGCTTGAAGAGGCTGTCCCGGTAGCCGAACCGGCAGGCATCGGCCGACAGCCGGCACCATTCCCCGGCGGCGGGCTCGTACGCTTCGACCGCGTGGATGAACTCGCACACTTCCACCCCGTAGGCGCCGATGTTCTGGATCGGCGCGGCGCCCACGGTGCCGGGAATCAATGCCAGGTTCTCCAGCCCGCCCATGCCCTGGTCCACCGTCGCCAGGACGAAGTCGTGCCACGCCGCGCCCGCAGCGGCCCGCACGATGGCGCAGCCGTCGACATCCGGCAGCACCTGCACGGTGGTGTCGGTCAGCATCACCAGTGGCTGCACAGGGTCGGTTACGAAGAGCAGGTTGCTTCCACCGCCCAGTACGAGCGGCCGGGAGACCGCGAAGTCCGCATGGGCAAGCAGTTCCGGCAGAGCGGCTGCATCCGCTACCTGTGCCAGCAGGCGCGCGCGCGCCGGAACGTGGAAGGTGTTGAGCTGGCGTAGCGATACGTCGCGCTGGACGCGGACGGAACCGTTCATGCGATCGGCGGTACCGGGCCGCTGCTGGGCGCGAACTTGCGCCGGCGGATCGCTTCCACGCACTCGCCCACGAGTTCGGGACCGCGGTACACCAGCCCGGTGTAGCACTGCACCAGGCTCGCACCAGCCGCCATCTTGGTCACCGCATCCGCACCCGAGAGGATGCCGCCAACGCCGACCAGCGGAATGGATTCGGGCAGGCGGGTACGCATCATGCGCAAGACGGTGGTCGCCTGTCCCATGAGCGGGCGGCCGGACAGCCCGCCCTGTTCCGAGGCGCCCGGTACACCCTCGACGGCCATGCGAGAGACCGTGGTGTTGGTGGCGATGACGCCGTCCACCTCCAGCTCCGAAAGCACGCGCGCGCAGGCCTCGATATCGGCCTCGGACAGGTCGGGCGCGATCTTCACCAGCATCGGGATGCGTCGGCCGTGCTTGGCACCCAGCCGCTCCTGCTCTTCCCTCAGGATGCTGATCAACCGGCGCAGCAACTGCTCTTCCTGCAGTTCGCGCAGGCCGGCGGTGTTGGGCGAGGAGATGTTGACCGTCACGTAGTCCGCCAGCGGATAGACCCGCGACAGGCAGTACATGTAGTCCCCCTCGGCGATCTCGTTGGGGGTGTCCTTGTTCTTGCCGATGTTGATGCCCAGCAGTCCGCCGGGACGCTTGGCTTTTTCGACGTTGCGCACCAGTGCGTCCACGCCGGCGTTGTTGAAGCCCAGCCGGTTGATGATCGCCTGCTGGCCGGGCAGCCGGAACATGCGCGGCCGCGGGTTGCCCGCTTGCGGCCGGGGCGTGACGGTACCGATCTCCACGAACCCGAAGCCGAGGGCGAGCAGGGCGTCGATGTGGGCGCCGTTCTTGTCCAGCCCGGCGGCCAGGCCGACCGGGTTGGGGAAGTCCAGGCCGAAGGCACGGGTGGGCAAGGGCTGCGGACGCCCGGGAAGCAGCGACGGCATCGTCGCCGCGGCTCGGTCCAGGGCGCGCAGGGTCAGGTCATGTGCCCGCTCGGCATCGAGCCGGAACAGGACGGGGCGGGCGAAGCGGTACATGCGCCGTCAGGCGCCGCTGAACGCAGCCAGGGCGAAGATCCCGCCGAAGAACACCACGAACATCATGACCGCGGCGATGGCGACCGCGATCATGCTGTATCCCAGCACCAGCCCGGCGACGGCCAGGCCGTCGCCCTCCAGTGCAGGTGACGCGTTCCGGATTTCGGAACGCGCCAGGTGGCCGGTGATGATCGCCACGATGCTGCCGAGCCCCGGCAGCAACGTCCACCCGAGGATGCCGCAGACCAGGCTGACCACCGCCAGCGTGCTGGTGGTGGGCGGCCTGCCGGCCACGGGGGCCGGCGGGGGAACGCTGACGGGTGCGGGATCGCTCATGGGCGGGTCTCGGGGAGCGGGACTGGGTCAGAGATCGAACTTGATGCCCTGGGCCAGCGGCAGTTCGTCGGAGTAGTTGATGGTGTTGGTCTGGCGGCGCATGTAGGCACGCCACGCGTCCGAACCGGATTCGCGACCGCCGCCGGTTTCCTTCTCGCCGCCGAACGCGCCGCCGATCTCCGCACCGGAGGTGCCGATGTTGACGTTGGCGATGCCGCAATCCGAACCCCAGGCCGACAGGAACTGCTCGGACGCCTTGAGGCTCTCGGTGAAGATGGCCGACGACAGGCCCTGCGGCACATCGTTCTGCATCCGGAGCGCTTCGTCCAGGTCCTTGAACTTCATCACGTAGAGGATCGGCGCGAAGGTCTCGGTCTGCACCACTTCGGCATCGTTCGACAGGCCGGTAATCAGCGCCGGCAGTACGAAGTTGCCCTTGCGGTCCAGCTTCTCGCCCCCGGTCTCGACCTTGCCGCCAGCGGCCTTGGCCTTCTCGATCGCGGCCAGGTACGCCTGCACGCCTTCCTGGCTGTTGAGCGGGCCCATCAGGTTGGCCGGGTCGGTCGGGTCGCCGATCTTCTTCTCGACCTGCTTGTAGGCGGTGACCAGCTTGGCCAGCACGTCGTCGTAGATCGACTCGTGGATGAAGACGCGGCGGGTGGTGGTGCAGCGCTGCCCGGCGGTGCCGACGGCGCCGAACACGATCGCCGGGATCGCCAGCTTCAGGTCGGCGGTGGCATCGACGATCATCGCGTTGTTGCCGCCCAGCTCGAGCAGCGAACGGCCCATGCGGCGGGCAACGCGCTCGCCGACGTGGCGGCCCACCTTGGTCGAGCCGGTGAAGCTGATCAGGTGGACGCGCTTGTCGTCGACGAAGGTCTCCGCCAGCTCGGTGCCGGCGTCGTTGAACAGGAAGAAGATGTCCGGGAAGCCGCCCTTCTTCAGCGCCTCGTTGCAGATCCGGATGGAGGCGATCGCCGACAGCGGGGTCTTGCCCGAAGGCTTCCAGATGGAGATGTCACCACAGGCAGCAGCCACCAGCGCGTTCCAGGCCCACACCGCGACCGGGAAGTTGAACGCCGAGATGATCCCGACCAGACCCAGCGGGTGCCACTGCTCGTACATGCGGTGGCCCGGGCGCTCGGAATGCATGGTCAGGCCGTACAACTGGCGCGACAGGCCCACGGCGAACTCGCCGATGTCGATCATTTCCTGGACCTCGCCGTCACCTTCCGGCTTGGACTTGCCCATTTCCAGCGCGACCAGCGAACCCAGTGCGTCCTTGTTCTCGCGCAGGGCGTCGGCGCACAGGCGCACGGCTTCGCCACGGCGCGGGGCCGGGGTGGCGCGCCAGACCTTGAAGGCCTCCTGGGCGCGCTTCACCAGCTTGTCGTAATCCGCCTTGGAGGTGGCATTGACCCGCGCCAGCACCTCGCCGTCGGTCGGATTGATCGGCTCCAGGACGCCGGCATCGCTGGCGGTGGCCCATTCGCCGTTGCCAAGGTAGGTGCCGGATTCGGTGTCGTTCAGGCCGAGGGCGGTGAGGACGGGGTGGGTCATTGATAACTCCTGTTGGGGCGCCCGGGAAACGGGGCGCGATGGTGCTCCGCAGGTGCGGGCGGCGCAGGATTGCGCGGAGCCCGCGGGAAACGCTGGAACTCGGGTTGGCGACCCCGACACGATTCGAACGTGTGACCTGTCCCTTAGGAGGGGACCGCTCTATCCAGCTGAGCTACGGGGCCGATCCGGACGATTATCGCAGGAACCGCGGGCGATGGCCTCCCCCCCTTCGAGACGGAGGCGCATAACAAAAGAGACTGGACGCGATGTCCAGCCTCTCCTGTTTTTTCGTGGTGGAGCGGAGGGGGATCGAACCCCTGACCTCCACGATGCGAACGTGGCGCTCTCCCAGCTGAGCTACCGCCCCACGAAGGCCAAGATTCTAGCCGGGAGCCAGCGCTGGCGCCACCCCGGCCCGCGACCCGGCCCACCGCTGCCGCATTATTAGATGCCGGCGCAGTCGAGGGTGGCCAGCGCCTGTCCCAGCCCCTCCAGCAGGAAGGCATCCTTCTGCACCTCCCCGTCCAGCGGGTCCAGCACCTCGATCACGACGCCGTCGCTGCGGCGGGCGACGGAAGTGAACGAGGCGACCTCGTCCATCGGGATATGTGCCGACTTGTGGCCCTGCAGCAACGGCCAATACTCGCGTTCGGTCGCTTCCAGCTCGTCGAACCGGTAGCGCACCAGGACTTCGTCGTCGCTGTCACCGCCCTTGTAGGCGGCGAAGTGGTACAGCACGTTGAGCCCGTCTTCCATGCACCGCCAGATCAGCGAGGAGGCGCCGTCGTTGGTGGTGGAGTCGGCATAGACGAAGCTGCGGTCGCTGTCGTCGAAATCGTCATCGGCTTCGACGTGGGTGAACTGGCCGAAGGTGGCTTCCTGGGCAGAGGCCACGGTGGGCGCGATGATGGTTGCCGCGGCGATGGCCGCTGCAAGGACAAGCTTGATGGACATGTTGTTCCCCCTGTGCGTAGCGCCCGTCGCCCCCGTCCTGGATGAACGGGGCTGCGGCGCAGCCGGATTCTAGCCGTCCACGGGCGGCGGTGGGGCACCGGCTTCCGTCAGCAGCGGCGCGAGCACGGGCTCCAGCAATTCCCGGCGCCAGCCCGCCAGTGCATCCGGCCACTCGCCCCGGTCCATCAGGTGCTCGAGGTGGCGACGGGAGGCCAACACGCCATCGGGCAGGCCGAGTTCGGCGCTGCGGGTCGCGACCGCTGTCTGCAGCTGGCGGAGGCGGTTCTTGTCGCGCTTTTCCGCGGCGCCAGCATCGGGAACCGCGGACTCGTCGTCGGCAGCTTCCTGCAGTGCACGCCAGATCGCATCGCCGAGCTTGCGCGGCGCCTTGGGGTGGGCCTCAAGCTGTGCCTGCAATGCATCGCGGTCGGCCGGTGGCTGGCGAGCGATGGCCACGGCGAGCTCATTGTCGAGGATCCAGGTGCGCGGACGGTCGGAGTCGCGGGCATGGGCGTCACGCCAGCGCAGCAGCCGCAACAGGCGCCGTTGGGCATCCAGGTCGAGGAAGCCGGCGCTCCGCATCGACAGGTGGGGCCACCGTTCCAGCGCGCCATCTTCAGCCATGTCGACCACGCGTTCTGCATCGGCCTCCAGCCATTCGCCGCGACCGAGCTCGCCCAGCATGCCCTCCAGCACGTCGTGCATCTCGAACAGGTGGCGCACGTCGTCGGCGGCGTACTCCAGCTGGGCAGGCGACAGCGGGCGGCGCAGCCAGTCCGACCGGGTCTCGCCTTTCGCCAGCGCCACCCCGGTCAGTTGCTCAACCAGCCGCTGGTAGCCCATGCCGCCGCCAATGCCGGCCAGGGCCGCCGCCAGCTGGGTATCGAACAGCGGCCGCGGGACCACGCCGCAGGTGTGCCGGAACGCCACCAGGTCTTCGCTGGGGCTGTGCATCACCTTCAGGATCGAGCGGTCCGCCAGGATCGGTGCGAGGGCCTCGGCCATGTCCGGGGCCAGCGTGTCGACCAGCAGCACTTCCTGGCCCCCGTCCCGTTCATGCGCGATCTGCACCAGCGCAAGTTGCGGCCAATAGGTGCGCTCGCGGATGAATTCGGTATCGATGCCGATGCGGGAGGGGCCGTACGCGAGG
>Ga0114898_1000683_pt1 | contig 24046 bp, 20 predicted proteins | sample Malvired_Geostar_FD_83496 | JGI IMG/M metagenome (GOLD analysis project Ga0114898, IMG submission 83496) | Marine viral communities from the Global Malaspina Expedition - Malaspina viral metaG DeepMed_Geostar | ecosystem: Environmental > Aquatic > Marine > Oceanic | place: Mediterranean Sea... | reverse complement strand
CTTCAGCTCAAGGATGTGCTCGGCAAGGGTCAGCCCGAGCACATCCTTGAGCTGAAGCGTCGCGATGACGATACCGATGCCCGCGGTGAAGCCCAGGGTCACCGGATAGGGCACGAACGTGATCAGCTTGCCCGCGCGCAACAGCCCGAGCGCGATCAGGATCACCCCGGCAAGCAGGGTGCACAGCAGCAAGCCGCCGATGCCGAACTCTTGGGTGATCGGTAACAGGATGACCACGAAGGCGGCCGTCGGCCCGGACACGTTGAAGCGCGAGCCGCCGGTCAGCGCGATCAGCGGCGCAGCGACCAGCACGGTATACAGGCCGTGCTGTGGCGCTACGCCCACCGCAATCGCCAGCGCCATCGCCAGCGGGATGGCGATCACGCCCACCGTCAACCCGGCCATGACGTCACCGCGCAATCCACGGCCGTCGTAGCCCGAACGCAGGGTCTGACGCCAGGCAGCGAATAGAGGCGGAAGGTTCATGCGAGGCCACTCCTTGTGCGCAAAGCTCGAGTATAAGCACAGGGCCCGGTAGAGCGGTCTCCCCAGGCATGGCAATGGCGGCAAATCGAGGATTTTCGTGTACGACCTTGGTCGCAAGGGGCGCTGGCGCGTTGAGTGCGCCCGTCGCGCGGAGTAAACTGCCGCCCCCGTAAGGCTCGTCGGACCGGAGAAACCATGCGCAAAGACAAGAAACAGGTGATCGGCGAAGCGATCAGCGACGAATCGATCAAGTTGTTTCTCGAGCCGGAGCCGGCCGACGAAACACCGCCCTCGCTGCATAAGCTGATCAAGGCCTATCGCGGTTTGCGGATCGATGATTTCGAGCGTTTTCTCGGATTCTTTGTCGAAGCCGGATACGACCTGGACGCCAAGGATGCCAAAGGGCGCGATTTCATTGCGTTGATCGCCGATCAGCGTCAGGCGGAGCCCTACATCGAGCTGATCAAGGCCGCCCGCGGCTGATTCCGTTTACCTTCGCCTGCGCTGTGGCGAGGGGCGCGATACCCGTTGGACTGGCTGAGCGACCGGCAGCCACAATCGTTTTTCTCGCTGCATGCGTCCCGTAGAGCCCAGGCTTGTCGCCCTGCTCCGGGAGGCCTCGGAGCGAGAGGGAGGAGGCCAAAAGCCGTTCTCCCGACAGCGGGCAGGCACCTTGAGGTGCCGGTCTTCGGGCACAAGCCCGAGCAGCGGTCTAGAAACCTCCTCCGTTTCTAGCCGCCTGGCTGGTGGTTCTACACGATCGCGTACTGCGGTCGTGACAGTTTAATGCTGTGATTCTGGAGAACGCGTTAATGACGCAACACGATAGCGAAGCCGTGGATTTGGTGCTGGTGGGAGCCGGTATCATGAGTGCGACTCTGGCAGTACTGCTCAAGGAACTCGATCCCAACATCAAGCTGGAAATCGTCGAACTGCAGGAATCCGGGGCCGTTGAAAGCTCGAATCCTTGGAACAATGCCGGCACCGGCCACGCTGGGCTGTGTGAGCTGAACTACACCCCGGACCGCAAAGACGGCCCGATCGATATCAAGAAAGCCGTCACGATCAATACCCAGTTCGAGGTCTCCAAGCAGTTCTGGGCCTACCTGACGGGACGTGAAGGTTTCGGTAGCCCCCGCGACTTCCTTAACGTCGTGCCGCACCTGAGCTTTGTCCGCGGCGCCAACAACATCGACTTCCTCAAGCGCCGCTTCGACGCCCTGATCACCCATCACGCCTTCGAAAACATGGTCTACACCGAAGACCGTGCGACGATGGAACAATGGATGCCGCTGATGATGCCGGGCCGCCCGCTGGACGAGCCGATCGCCGCCACCCGTGCGCTGAACGGTACAGACGTCAACTTCGGCGAGTTGACGCGGCAGATGCTGGTGTACCTGGCGAGCAAGCCGGGCGTGAAGATGTCGTATTTCCAGAAGGTCACCGGCCTCAAGCGTAATGGCAAGGGCTGGCGCGTGGAGATCAAGAACACGCGCGACAGCAGCAGCCGCGAACTCGACGCAGGCTTCGTCTTCCTCGGCGCCGGCGGCGCGGCCCTGCCGCTGTTGCAGATGTCCGACATCGAAGAAGGCAAGGGGTACGGCGGCTTCCCGGTCAGCGGCCAATGGCTGCGCTGCGACAATCCGGAAATCGTCAAGCAACACCAGGCCAAGGTGTACAGTCTTGCCGCCGTGGGCGCGCCGCCGATGTCCGTCCCGCATCTGGACACCCGCGTCGTCGATGGCAAGAAATCGCTGTTGTTCGGGCCCTACGCCGGGTTTACCACCAAGTTCCTGAAGTACGGCTCGCCTCTTGACCTGCCGATGTCGATTCGCCCGAGCAATCTAAAGCCGATGCTGGCTGTGGCGCGCGACAACATGGACCTGACCCGCTACCTGATCAAGGAAGTCCGGCAGTCCATGGACGATCGGCTGGACACCCTGCGTGGCTTCTATCCGCAAGCCAAGGCCGAAGACTGGCGTCTGGAGGTGGCTGGCCAGCGGGTGCAAATCATCAAGAAGGATCCGAAGAAGGGCGGCATTCTGCAATTCGGCACCGAACTCGTGTCGGCACGCGACGGATCCATCGCCGCATTGCTCGGTGCGTCGCCGGGCGCCTCGGTGACCGTATCGATCATGCTCGACCTGATCGAGCGCTGCTTTGGCGAGCAGGCCCAGAGCGAAGCCTGGAAACGTAAACTCGACGAAATCTTCCCGGCCCGCGAGAAGGTGCTGGAAGCCGACGCCGTGGCGTACCGCGAAGTGACCGCCGTGGTCGACAAGCGTCTGGGCCTGGCCGACTGAGCACAGCGTCCGGCGTCACCCGAAACCGCGCCGTCCTTCTCTCGGCGCGGTTTTTTTTTTGGCCAACGACGCGCCACGGGCTCGAGCCCGTGCGGCGGTCCGCGCGCGATCCGGCCCGAAGGGTCTTTCGCCCATCGGCTGTCAGGCGGTTGCGGGGCTGGTTATACTGCGCGCCATCGATCCCTTCATCTGGAGAAAGGCAGCATGCTTAAACGCCTGTTGTTCAGTCTTGCCGCCGTATCGGCGCTGACGCTTGTCGGTTGTGCGCATAGCCCGCAGCAGCTCGACCCTACCCCGAAAATCACGGGCACCATCAACCCGGTCGGCCAGGGGCAGCCGGTCTCGGTCCGCGTGGTGGATGGCCGTCCGTCTCCCACGCTCGGCACACGTGGTGGGCTGTACCCGGAAACCAGTGCGGTGATCGTGCCGAAGGAGAAGGTCATACCCAAGCTGCAGGCGCAGGCCGAAGCAGCGGTTCGCCTGCTGGGCTTTACGCCCTCTGCCAACGCATACAACGCCCCGCAATTGACCCTGACATTGGCTGAACTCAAGTACCAGTCACCCAAGGAAGGACTCTACGTCACCGAGGCGACGATCGGCGCGACGTTCCGGGTCGAAGTGCAGAACGGCGGCCGCCGCTACACAGGGCGTTACGGTGCCTCGCTCAACCAGCGCTTCGGCATGGCGCCCAACGAGCAGACCAACACCAAGCTGGTCAGCGAAGTCCTAAGCGACGCGCTGAGCCGCGCATTCCGCGACCAGAATATCGGCCAGGTGCTGGCCCAGTAATCATTGGATGGCTGAGGCTGTCCTTGGCTGCGATAGACCCGCATCTCGATGCGGGTTTTTTTATTCCGGTGCGTTTCGTTCGGTGTGCAGGTGACGGCGAGACAGTTGCCGGCCACGTCTGTATCCGATGCTGGAATCGCCGGGTAGTGCGAGCGACAACGAAAAACGCCCCGACGGAGCGGGGCGTTTGCAGGGTGTGAACCCGCCGTACGGTCAGCGCACGCCGGAGTTGCGCAGCGCGGCCGGGGTGTACTGGTTGGAGTTGGCTTCGTAATTGTAGACGTACGGGTTCTTCTCTTCGTTCTTCATGCCCATGACCAGGTAACGACCGGACACCAGGTCATACAGGGTTTCCATGGAGTACAGCGGCACCTGCACGTTGAAGAAGTACTGCGAGTGCGCCTCGGCAACGCGCCACAGGGTGTCACGGCCGTCGTAGTGGTCGATGACCGCGGCCTGCCAGGTATCTTCGTCGATGAAGAAGTGGCGCTTGGCGTAGATGTGGCGTTCGCCGGTCTTCAATGTCGCTTCGACTTCCCACACGCGGTGCAGCTCGTAGCGAGTCAGGTCCTGGTTGATATGGCCAGCCTTGATGATGTCGTCATATTTGAGCTTCGGCGAATCCAGGCGGTAGGAGTTGTAGGGAATGTACATCTCCTTCTTGCCCACCAGCTTCCAGTCGTAACGATCCGGCGCACCGTTGAACATATCCAGGTTATCTGACGTGCGCAGGCCATCGGCTGCCGTACCCGGACCATCGTAAGCCACCTGCGGTGCGCGCCGGACGCGGCGTTGACCGGCGTTGTAGATCCACGCCATGCGTGGCTCTTTCACCTGGTCCAGGGTCTCGTGTACCAGCAGGACGTTACCGGCCAGGCGCGACGGTTCGGTGACCTGCTGCTTGAAATAGAACAGCACGTTGCCGTGCTTCTCAGGGTTGTAATCGCGCAGGGTGTCGGTGTAAACCACCTCGTCGACGAACTTGACCAGGTTGTAGCTGCCGTTCACCTGTGGCGTGGCCTGGGCGACGACGCGCCGGGCCGAGCCGCCACGGTAGCGGGTGATATGGTTCCAGGCCACTTCCAGGCCGTCCTGGGGAATCGGGAAGGCGACGGCGGTATCGAAGTTTTCCAGGCCGTTGCCGCCACGAACCAGTTTGGTCTGGGTCGCATTCTTCTTCGCGGCCTCATAGATGCGCTGCGGCACGGCGGCACTGCGACGAGTCTCGAAGACCGGCAGGCGATAGGTGTCCGGATAGCGCTTGAGCATGGCGATCTGGCCAGGGCTCAGGTTGTCCTTGTATTGCTCGAAGTTCTGCGCGGTGATGGTGAACTTCGGCTTGTCGTCCGGATACGGATCGTTGACGAATCCGTCCGGGCTGATGCCTGCGGCATCCTGGGCCAGACCGCCCGTCCAGGCCGGAATGGTGCCGGCAGCGTTGCCCGCTTTCTCGGCTCCGATAGGGGTCAGGGTGTCGCCTAGTTTGGCTGCCTCCGATTCGGATACCGCCGCCATGGCTCCGCTTGCCAGCAGGGCGCTTGCCAGCAAAGAGAGTGTGAGGGCCCCCGTCTTTAACGTGTTCTTGTTCATTATTCGGTCCTGTTGATTCTCGGAAACTGGTTCCCCACGAGTGATGCCGTAAGCGCGGCGCTCGCAGGTGGCGACTTCCACGAAAGAAGTAGCGGGCCGGTACAGGCCCGGTAAACGGCATCGAAGACGCCGCGATTACAAGTGCCGTTTGCTCGACTCCGCGGCAGTCCCGCCTGGTGCTAATGCCAGGCGCACGCTCTATTTCGGTTGTTCGAAGCAAAGATGAGGGTGAAGCCGGGCGGGACTATAAGTCAACAATCGAGACGGGGCCTATCTGCATAAATGGCGCAAATACCCGGCAAATTGCCATCTTTCAGTGCGTTCCGTTTGGTCGGGAAGAGGCTGAAACAACGGCGGCGCTTCGGTAGACTCCGCAGCCCCATTCGCAGCCCCTGTCGGCTGCGTTAGCGACTGCTGCGTGGAGGTTTCGGTTGGTACTGAGCATCGACTTTTCGGAGTTGTCGAGCCTCGCCACTGTGCTCAATTCGATGGCGCTGTTGATCGCGCTCAGCGGCGCGTGGCTGTTGCTGGCGACGCGCTGGCGTCGGCAACTGGCGGCGGGCGCGGCGCCGGTCGCAGGCGCCCGCACAGCAGCTGTCGATCAGCTTGGCGCGGCCGGCACGCAACGCCTTGATCGCTTCTTCTATGCTTTCGGTTTCGGCAGCCTGGCGCTGGCCGCGCTGCTGTCCTCGCTGACCCGGCTGCTTTAACGGCCAGCCGGGTATTGCGCAGGTATCACAGGCCCAGGCCGGCCTTTACCCTGTGCTGATTGCGCACCGGCGTGGCGTACTGCTGGATCAGGTAAGGCTGTTGCACGCTGGGGCATGCGGCCAGTCGCTTGCTCCATTCGGCCTCGGCGCGCGCAATTTCCTCGGGGCTGAACAGCTCGGTGAGCGCGGGTATCGATAGCGCTGGATCGCATCCGTCCCAGATGCGGTATGCCAGATAGTTCACCGGGAACAGCCGGTAGTCGCACAGGATTTGCTGATCGATGGCGATCGCGAGCTGCTTGGGATCGTCCGGGACGTCCGTGATCGGTGCGCCGAAACTTACATGCACACGGCCTTTGTAGCCGGTGATGCCAAGCGCGATGCTGGCATCGTCCTCGCCGGGCGCCTTGGTATAGGTGCCCGTTGTGGCGCGGATATAGAGTTCGCGGGCCTTGGCCTGATCGCACGGGTCGTATTCGTAGCTGATCGATACCGGTGTGGGCCTTAGCGCCGCCATCGCCTCGGCGAAGGGTTCGTCCTTGCGGCTCATATGCAACATTTTCAGGATGGCCGAGTCGGTGCGATCGTCGCCGTCCTTGGCGCGACCTTCGGCCTGGGCGATCCAGATCGACTCCCCGTCGTTGCGAATCGAATGGTTGATGTAGGCGGACAGCACCTGGTAGGCCGCCAGCTTTTCGCGGCGACCAGTCACCGAGCGGCGTACGATGAAGCTCTTGTTCAGTCGCATCAGGTCGCTGACGAAGGGGCGCTGCAGCAGATTGTCGCCGATGGCGATACGCGGTGTGCGCATCCCGGCCTGGAACACGGCGTAGTTGACGAAAGCCGGATCCATGACGATGTCGCGATGGTTGGCCAGGAACAGATAGGCGCAGCCTGCTTGCAGCTTCTCGAGGCCGGAGTAGGTGATGCCGTCTGTGGCTCGCTCGATGGTGCGGTCCAGATACATCTCGATCTTCGCCTGCAGTGCGTCGATCGAATGAATGCTTGCGAACTCACGACGCAGACGTTGCGCTATAAGAGGTTTCAGCATCCAGCCCATCGGGCCGGCCAGCCGCGGAAAGCGAAAGTGCGCCAGAATGTCGAGGAACTCCCGGTCGGCGAACAGTCGCGCCATCACGGCAGGGACTTCAGCGTCGGCGTAGGGTCGGATGGCTTCGAATTCGTCCATCATGCTCTCTGTAAGGGAAACAACTGAATGACCCCGGTCATTGGGGTCGAAGTTAGGGTCTGTTGGCGTTTCGACGCGGTTCCGGTGCGGCGAGGCGCAGGGCAGGACAGGGTCGTCTGGTGTGGTCGTTCGCAACGCGCATTGCGTCTCGCCGCCTTGCACCAGACAGGTCCGCACTGCGGGAAGCCAACACGCCGGGGCGAATTTCAACAGACTGGACGGCGATTATAGCGGCAAGTCATGCGGGAGACGCTGATGCTGGAATCACAGGATTATCAATGCCCTTATTGCGGCGAGAACGTGCAGGCGCTGCTCGATCTGAGCGGTGGCGATCAGCGCTACATCGAAGACTGCTCGGTCTGCTGCCGTCCGATCGTTTTCGATCTGCGGACCGACGGTACCGCCTGGCAGCTCGATGTGCTGCGCGAGGATGACTAGATGCAGCGGATATACGAACCCCGCGACCTGCTCGAAGCGGAGATGCTGCGCGGCATGTTGGCCGCTGAGGGGATCGAGGTGTACCTGAGCGGGCGGCATCTGATAGGCGCGGTCGGAGAGTTGCCGGCCGCAGGCCTGCTCGGCTTGATGGCCGTCGACGAACAGGCCGAGCGCGCACGACAGCTGATCGCTGCGTACAATGGCGCCGAGCCGTTGCCCGGTGACGAGCCGGAGAGCTACCCGGGCGAGCTCATCTGCTAATACGGCCGGTCGCCGCAGCCCGTGCCGATCGGCCGACGTCCTCGATTTTCCGCCAACGAGTCCTGTTCAGATGTGTGGCCGCTATGCCCTGTTTCGCTGGAGTCCAGCCTTCGCCGCTTTACCCGGTTTCCCTGCCGATCAGCAACCACACTGGAGCCTGGCGCCGGGCGCCTCGGTGCTGTTGCTGCGGCAGATCGACGAGCAACTCCAGCTGAGCCGCGTGCGTTGGGGATTGACCCCGGCCTGGCTGACCGATTTTACGCGCACGCCCGCCCAGGCTCGGGCGGAAACACTGGCCGAGCAACCGATGTTCCGTGACGCCTTCGGCCTGCGTCGCGGCGTGCTGCCAGCCAATGGGTTCTACGAATGGCGCGGCACGGCGCGCAAGCGGCCGTATTGGATGACCGCGGAGGATTCGCTGATGTATTTCGCGGCCATCTGGGAAGCTTATCCGGTGCAGGGCCATACATACTTGAGCGCGGCCGTGGTGACACTGCCGGCGGCAAACCAAAGGCGGCCGATGATGCTCGATCAGGCCGCGATGACCGCCTGGCTCGACCCGCAGACCTCGACCGAAACCCTGCACCGCTTGTTGACCGCACCGCAACCTGCGCTGCGTGAGCGGCCCCTGGCGACGTTCGTCAACGATCCCGGACTGGATGCGCCGCAGTGCCTGACGCCGGCCAACTAGTCATCGCGTCGCGGCCCTCGCTCAGCCTGGATACCAGCCGCTGACAAGGGGCACGCTGATGTCGCAGGCGGTTGCCCGGCAAGCAAGCTCGCTCTAGCATACGGCGCAGATTTCATGGGAGACGCGACATGCTCAAGCCGCATCCATTGGCTTACCTTCTGGCCGCTACCGTGCTCACCGGGTGCCAGGCCGTCAATACCACGAGCGGTGGTGCGGTCGGCGTCGATCGCAAGCAGTACATGTTCAGTATGTTGTCGACCGATCAGGTCAACCAGATGTATGCCCAGTCCTATCAGCAGACACTGAGCGAGGCATCGCAAAAGGGCATGCTCGAGAAAGGCAGCCCGATCACCCAGCGCGTGAACGCCATCGCGCAGCGGCTGATCGCGGAAGTGCCGGCCTTTCGCCCCGATGCGGCGCAGTGGGACTGGGAAGTCAATGTCATCGACAGCCCTGAACTGAATGCCAACTGCGGACCGGGCGGCAAGATCATCTTTTATACCGGGCTGATCGAGAAACTGAAGCTGACCGACGATGAGATCGCCGCGGTGATGGGCCACGAAATCGCCCATGCGCTGCGCGAGCACGGCCGCGAGGCGATGTCCAAGGCCTATGGCGTACAGATGGCGACGCAGATTGGCTCGGCCTTCGGCGTCGGGGCGGGCGGTCTGCAACTGGCCAACATGGGTGTCGAGTACCTGATGACGCTGCCCAACAGCCGAAGCAATGAAAACGAGGCCGACCTGATCGGGCTGGAGCTGGCGGCGCGTGCCGGCTACAACCCTAACGCGGCGGTCAGCCTGTGGCAGAAGATGGCATCGGCTGGCGGCTCGGCACCGCCTGAGTTTCTCAGCACGCACCCGTCCTCGAGTAGCCGCACCCAGGCGCTGCAACAGAACATTCCGAAGGTCATGCCGCTGTACCAGCAGCGACGCTGAGGCGTGTCGCTGCCATCGGCCCGGTCATGCCGGTGGCAGCGGTATCGGGATGGGCGTGTCCATGCCCAGCTGTTTGCGGGCGCTTTCCAGGTCGAACAGGGTATTGATTTCCTCGATATCGCCGCCGGGGTTGAGCGTCCACATCGACATGGCGGCCACGGTGAGGATCTTGCCACTCGGCGCGAGGCCGAACACCGGTTTCTCCAGGGTGCCGAACAGGGTGCTGGAGGTGATGACGCGGTTGCCTTCGCTGAGGCATTCATCCACCACGACCTCGAGGTCCGGGATCGCCAGGCGGATTTCCCGCACGATCAGGCCGAAACCGGCACTGCCGACGGGCTGCGCGATGAACGAACTCCTATAGCTGAAGTAACGGCTCTGCAACTGTTCGGCCAGCGCCAGTCGACCCTTGCTCCAGCTTAGGTCGATGTGCTGCTGAACCCGCCGTTTTCGTTCCTCCGGTGACATGCCGCCTGCTCCCCTCAAGTGCCGCCAGAACGCGGTGAAGACGCACTCTAACAGCACCCGCGCTGCGGCAATTTGCGCTGCGTATCAGACTGGAAGCGTGCCGCTCAAGGTCAGGGCCTGATAGACGGCATACAGCGCCAGAGCGGCGAAGCCGATCGCGGCGATGCGGCGGATCAGCGTGAGCGGCATGCGATCGGCTGCGAAATTGCCCGCCAGCACCACCGGCACGTTGGCGATCAGCATGCCCAGCGTGGTTCCGACGATCACCAGGATGAAATCGGGGTATTGGGCGGCGAGCATGACGGTCGCGACCTGTGTCTTGTCGCCCATCTCCACAAGGAAGAACGCGATCAGGGTTGCCACGAAGGGGCCGAAGCGTCGCCCGCGAGAGGCTTCGTCTTCCTCGAGCTTGTCCGGCACCAGCGTCCAGAGGGCCACGGCAGCAAAGGACGCCGCGAGAATCCAGCTGAGAATGGCCGGTGAGACCAGTGATGAGACCCAGTTGCCAACGGCTCCGGCTGCGGCATGGTTGGCGAGCGTGGCGACGACGATGCCCCAGATGATCGGTAGCGGACGCCGATAGCGGGCCGCCAGCAGCAGAGCGAGCAGCTGTGTCTTGTCGCCAATCTCGGCGAGCGCAACGATCAGGGTGGGGATGTAGAACGATTCCAAACGAACTTCCTTGCAGGGGCGGGTCGACGAAAATCACCATGACACGCACCGCCTCCCCGCCCCGGGTCAGGTGTACGTGTCATGGGTCTTGTCAAACCGAGCGCGAGCCGTCGAAACAGGCCACGCGGGTCGCATGCACCATGGTCTGCGGACCAAGTATGTTGACGCATGCCAGGCGAGCAGGGCGCTCGCCGGAGACTACTCCCCCAGGACGGGCGCGAGTTTGCCCAAGCGCGACGCGTTGTGCAAGTCGCTCAGGTGCGCTGTGCGCGGTAGATGCGAAAGCCGTCGGCACTGGCCCGCGTCTCGCAGCGGCCCAGATGGGCCTCGATCAGCGGCGGGTACTTGAGAAAGGCATTGGCGACCAGTCGCAGTTCGCCGCCGGGTTGCAGGTGGCTGGCGGCGCGTTGCAGCAGTGTTTCACTGGCGGCGTAATGAGTGTGTACGCCCTGATGAAACGGCGGATTGCTGATGATCGCCGCGCAATTGTCCGGTGCGGCATCGATGCCGTCGCCCGCGATGACCTGGGCCTCCAACCGATTGGCGGCCAGCGTCAAACGACTGCTTTCGACCGCGAACGCATCGACATCCAGCAGCACCACCTCGCTTTGCCGATAGCGGCGTTTAAGGGTGGCGCCGATGATCCCAGCGCCACAGCCGAAATCCAGCAGCCGGCCGTCAGGCAGGCCGTCGAGCTGGCCCAGCAGGAGTGCCGTGCCGCGGTCGAGCCGACCGTGGCTGAACACGCCGGGCAAGCTGACTACCCGCAGCGGGCCGTCCGGCAGGTCGAGCTCGAAGCGGTGGGCCAGATCGTGCAGTTCGGGCGATGGTGGCGCGTTCGTCACCCTGACCTGCCACAACTGGCAGTGGCGGGCGCTGTCCAGTTTGCGTGCCTCGCCGAACGGCGCCAGCTGCCTGGCGGCGCGCTCGACACCGGCGCGCTTTTCGCCGACCAGATACAGCAGACGCCCCGGTAGGCGAGTGGCAAGCGCGTTCAACAGGTAATCGGTCAGCTCGCGAGATTTGGGCAGAAACAGCACCGCCGCGTCGAAAGCCGCCGAGGGCGGCTGCACGCCGAAGGTGCAGCGCCCGGCGAAGCGCGCCTGCAGGCCATGATGCTCCCCGGCGTGCCAGCTCCAACCCGTGGCCTCGGGCAGTTGGCCGAGCAGGTCATCGGCCGGCAAGCCGGCAAGCAGCAGGGCGCCGCGAAAAAGTTCGGCCTGACGCAGCAGTACTTCGCTTCGGGGGTCCATGATGGCTCCGGGCAAAAGCTGGCGAGCTTAGCAGTCTTGTCCCTGGCTACAGAAGCGTCAGCTGACCTGGCGCTTCGGTTGGCCGGCGAAAAACGCCTCGGCGTTCTCGCGCATCTGGTCAACGATGCGCTGCCGGGCTTCGCGGCTACCCCAGGCGCTGTGAGGCGTCACGATCAGGCGCGGGACATCGGCGGCCAGCAGGGGATTGTCGTTGCTCGGCGGCTCACTGGTGAGCACGTCGGTGGCGGCACCGCCCAGGTGCCCGCTGCGCAGCGTATCGGCCAGCGCCTGCTCATCGATCAGGCCGCCACGGGCGCTGTTGATCACGAAGGCCGATGGCTTCATCAACTGCAGTTCGCGGGCGCCGATGAGGTTGCGCGTCTGCTCGGTCAGCGGACAGTGCAGGGTTAGCGCATCGACCTGGGGCAGCAGCTCGTCGAGTGGCAGCCGATCGGCGCGCGGCGGGCGACCGGGCAGGTTGCCGGTCAGCACGCGCATGCCCAGCGCCTCGGCCAGCCGAGCGACGGCGCTTCCCAACTCGCCATGACCGAGCACACCGAGCGTCTTGCCCGCCAACTCGACGATAGGAAAGTCCAGCAGGCAGAACTGTCCGCTCTCCTGCCACCGGCCCCGGGCGACCGCGCTTTGGTAATCGGGTAGTCGCGTGGCCAGCGCGAGCAGTAACATCAAGGTGTGCTGGGCGACGGTTGCGGTGCCATACGCCTGGCAGTTGCAGACCACGATGCCGCGCTGTCTGGCGGCCTCCAGGTCAATGTTGTTGACGCCGGTGGCGGCCACCAGAATCAGCCGTAGGTCCGGACAGGCAGCGAATACGGCATCATTCAGGGCGATCTTGTTGACGATGGCGACCTCGGCACCCTGCAGGCGCTCGATGATCTGCGATTCACTGGTCTGCGCATGGCAGACCAGCTCAGCGAAGGTGGACTGCAGCGCAGCCAGGTCCAGGTCGCCCTGGTCGAGTGGAGAGAGGTCAAGGAATACGGCGCGGCGATTGCTCATGGGCTTTACTCGTAGAAATCAGCGGGCGGATGTTGCGCCCCGGAAATAGCGGAGTCGCTGGATGTACTGGATGGAATTCTTCACTGTGGCGCTGGTGCACCTGCTCGCGGTCGCCAGCCCCGGACCGGACTTTGCGGTGGTCGTGCGTGAAAGCGTGACCCGCGGACGGCACAGTGGTTGCTGGACGGCCATCGGTGTGGGGAGCGGCATTTTGCTGCACGTCGGTTATTCGTTGCTTGGAATTGGCCTGATCGTCTCGCAGTCGATCGTGCTGTTCAACCTATTCAAGTGGTTGGCGGCCGGTTATCTGCTCTACCTCGGCGTCCAGGCGCTTCGGGCTCGGCCCGTTGCGGTGGGTGATCTGACCCGTGCCGACAGCGCAGCGGCGCAATCTCGCCGGCGCGCTTTTACGGTGGGCTTCATCACCAACGGCCTGAATCCCAAGGCTACGCTATTTTTTCTGTCGTTATTCACAGTGGTTATCGACCCCCATACCCCGCTCGCCGTCCAGGCGGGCTATGGGGTATATCTGGCATTCGCCACCGGTCTCTGGTTCTGCCTGGTGGCTTGGCTGTTCAGTCGCGAGCGTGTGCGGGCCGGGTTCGCCCGCCTGGGGCACTGGTTCGACCGCATTACCGGCGCGGTATTGATCGGCCTTGGCATCCGTCTGGCGGCCACCGAGATCGCCTGATCGGCGATCCGCGCCGTGAACGCCCGGCGCACGTGCAGTGTGCATCTCATAACATCAATAACAGGACGCCCCATGTTGCAGACCCGAGTGATCAAACCCGCCGCGAACGCATACCAGTATCCCTTGTTGATCAAAAGCCTGCTTTTGTCGGGACAGCGCTATGAGCGCACCCGCGAGATCGTCTACCGCGACCAACTGCGGTTCGACTATCGCACCCTTGCCCAACGCATCGCCCGGCTGGCCAACGTGCTGACGGCGGCCGGGGTCAAGGCGGGGGACACCGTGGCGGTCATGGACTGGGACAGTCACCGCTACCTGGAATGCATGTTCGCGATCCCGATGATCGGCGCCGTGGTCCATACCATCAACGTACGGCTGTCACCCGAGCAGATTCTCTACACCATGAACCATGCCGAGGACCGCTTCGTTCTCGTCAATCGTGACTTCGTGCCGCTGTATCAGGCCGTCGCAGGACAGCTCACCACCGTGGACAAAACCTTGCTGATCACCGATTCGGCGGAGACGCATTGCGACCTGCCCAATTGCGTCGGTGAATATGAAAGCCTGCTTGCCGAGGCGCAATCGCATTACGACTTTCCCGACTTCGACGAGAATTCGGTGGCCACGACCTTCTACACCACCGGCACCACCGGCGAGCCCAAGGGAGTTTATTTCACCCATCGCCAACTGGTGCTGCACACGCTGGCCGGCGCAGTGACGGTGGGGTGCCGCGAGAACCCCCAATTGATGGCGGCCGGCGACGTTTACATGCCGATTACGCCGATGTTCCACGTGCACGCCTGGGGCTTGCCGTACGTGGCGACGATGCTGGGGCTCAAGCAGGTCTATCCGGGGCGCTACGATCCGGAGCTGCTGATCGAGCTGTGGCGTCGGGAAAAGGTAACCTTTTCCCATTGCGTTCCGACCATCGTGCAGATGCTGCTCAACGCCAAGGCGGCACAAGGGGTGGATTTTTCGGGGTGGAAGATCACCATCGGTGGCAGCGCGTTGACCCGTGGGCTTTACGAAGCGGCTCGAGCCTGCGGCATCCAGCTGGTAGCCGCCTACGGCATGTCGGAAACCTGCCCGCTGATTTCCGGCGCGCATATCAACGATGAGTTGCGCCAGGCCAGCGAGGACGAACAGATCACCTACCGTCTCAAGGCCGGTATTCCAGTGGTTCTGGTCGATGCCGCCATCCAGGCGCCGGACGGCCGCTTTCTCCCGGCCGATGGTGTCTCCCAGGGCGAGTTGGTGCTGCGGGCGCCGTGGCTGACCCAGGGCTATGTCGGCAACCCGGAAAAAAGCGAGGAGCTGTGGGCCGGTGGCTGGCTGCATACGGGCGACGTCGCGACCCTCGACGAGATGGGCAACATCGACATTCGGGATCGCATCAAGGATGTGATCAAGACCGGCGGCGAATGGATTTCTTCCCTGGCGCTGGAGGGGTTGATCAGCCGCCACGAGGCGGTTCGCGACGTGGCGGTGGTAGGCGTGCCGGACGAGCGCTGGGGCGAGCGTCCGTTCGCCTTGCTGGTGCTGGCCGAGGGCAAACAGCTCGATGCGCGCGGATTGCAGGCTTTCCTCGAGCCCGCCGTGGAGCAGGGTTCCATCAACAAATGGGCGGTTCCCCAGCAGATCGCGGTGGTCAGCGACATTCCCAAGACCAGCGTCGGCAAGCTGGACAAGAAGCGCATCCGGGGCGACATCACGCGTTGGCTGGAAGAGGGTAGCAGCACCATCTCATCGGTATGACGGGCCGAGTGGCGGACGGCGCTAGTGTTCGTCCGAGGCCTGGCCGGGCTCCAGCATGCGGCGGACCTTTTCTTCAAGGGCCGTGATGGTGAACGGCTTGGTCAGGACCTCGTAATCGTACGAGGCGTTGCTGCGTTGCAACACCGAGCCCTCGGCGTATCCGGTAATGAACAGGACGCGCAGCGAAGGCCGCTTCTCGCGCGCGGCGTCGGCAAGCTGGCGTCCGTTCATGCCGCCGGGTAGCCCGATGTCGGATATCAACAGGTCCAGGTGCGCATCGCTGTCGAGAATGCGAAGCCCGCCGGGGCCTTCGGCCGCCTCCAGGGTGTGCAGGCCCATTTCCTGCAACACCTCGGTCACCAGCATACGGACGTTGGGCTCGTCATCGACGACCAGAACGGTGCGGCCTTCGACCGAGGCCGGAGGCAGATCCGTCGGGGTGGGCGCGTGCGAACTCGGGGACTGGCCGTGGTGGCGCGGCAAGTAGATCCAGGCGCTGGTTCCTTCGCCCACCGTGCTCTCGATGCGCACGCCGCCGCCCGACTGCTTGGCGAAGCCGTAGACCATGGATAAACCGAGCCCCGTGCCTTCGCCCAGGGGTTTGGTGGTAAAGAATGGATCGAACACATAGCCGAGTTTTTCCGGGGGGATGCCGACCCCGGTATCACGCACGCCGAGGGCGACATACTCGCCGGGTTGCAACCCGATTTCCTGTGCGAATGGCTCGTCCAGTGTCAGGTTTTCGCTGATCAGCGTGAGCTGGCCGCCATCCGGCATCGCATCGCGGGCATTGATGGTCAGGTTCAGCAGGGCATTTTCCAGTTGGTTGGTGTCGCAGAGCGTGAGCCAGAGCCCTTGGGACAGCCGCGTCGAATAGCTCACCATCGGGCCTATGGTGCGCTGCAGCAGTTCCATCATGCCTTCGATCAGGGTATTCAGGTCGGTGGGGCTGGGATCGAGTGTCTGCCGGCGCGAAAAGGCCAGCAGGCGGTGGGTGAGAGCGGTCGCCCGACTGGCCGACGTCAGCGCGCTGCGGATGTAGCGCTGCAGGTCGTCGGTGCGCCCCTGATCCAGCCGAACCGAGAGCAGCTCCAGCGAGCCGATGACCCCGGCCAGCAGGTTGTTGAAATCATGCGCCAGGCCCCCGGTCAGCTGACCGACCGCTTCCATCTTCTGCGACTGGCGCAGTGCCGCCTCGGTCTTGGCGCGCGCGGCGACTTCGGCATTGACGCGCTGTTCGAGGGTTTCGTTGAGACGGTGCAGCGCCCGTTCGGTGCGCTTGTGCTGGGTAATGTCCAGGCAGGCGCCGACCATATAGGACGGCCTGCCGCTGGCATCGGTGAAGGTCTGGCCTTTGTCGAATATCCAGCGTTCGTTGCCTTCCGGCAGGCGGACCCTGAACTGCATCTCGATGTCGTCACCGTAGCGGACGCACCGCTCGCACTGCTGGGCAATGCTCTCCCGGTCGTCCGGATGAATGGTGCCGAGCAGGTCGTCGAGCCAGCCGGAGGTCAATCCTTCCAGGCCGAACAGTCGTTGCATGGGCAGGTCCATGTCCAGACGGTTGTTGCGCAGGTCCCAGTAGAACGTACCCGTCCCGGATGCCAGCAGCGCGGCGTTCAGGCGCTCGTCGCTCTCGCGCAGACGCAGCGCCGCGGACTCCTGTTCGAGCAGGCTTTCGGTTACGTCTTCGGCCTGGTGAATGATGTAGCTGACCTGGCCTTGCGCGTCGAGCACCGGCACGTTGACTACATCCCAGTAGCGGTTTTCATAGCTGCCGCCTTCGGCATCTTCGCGCCGCAACGGATAGCCGACTGTCTTCAGGTGTTGCGTGCGTCCCGTGCGTGCGGCCTCGGCCAGCGATGCGCACAACGTACCAAAGCCCGACGATGCCGAGGCACCGCCGTAAACCTCGGACAAGGGGCGTCCAATGACGTCTTCACGACGCGTCATGGTCGCCTGCAAGCGCGCTTCGCTGGCGGCGACCATCGTATAGTCGGCATCGTTGGCAACTACCAGGAAGATGCCCGGCAGGGTATCGAAGATGCGCTGCAGATCCGCTATGTCGATGGCTTGGTTCTCCGTCTGATGACACGCCTGCCCATGCCGTATAGGTTAGCAGGGGCTGTTCTTGAAAATCGCGCTACCTGAGGCGTCAAGATGTCCGAGACAGGCCATACGTTGCGTAGTGAAACCTTTCCCGTCGGTCCGCTGCAATGCAATTGCACCCTCATTGCCGATTCGCTGACCGGGCGAGCCATTGTCGTGGATCCGGGCGGCGACCCTGAACGGATACTGGCGCAAATCGACGCGCTGGGCCTGGATGTCGTCAGCATCGTTCATACCCATGCGCATCTGGATCATTGTCTCGCGTCCGGCCAGATCAAGGAGCGCACCGGCGCGACCCTGCATCTCCACAAGGATGATCAGTTTCTATGGGACAGCCTGGAGCAGCAATGTCGCCTGTTCGGCGTGCCCTATACGCCGGTACCGGCCCCGGACCTCTGGTTGGCCGACGATGAGGCGCTGGCCTGTGGCTGCGGTGTCGCTTTGCATACACCGGGCCGCACGCCGGGCTCGATGAGCTTCTGGTTCCCCGAGGCGAAGCTGCTCATCGCCGGGGACACGCTGTTTCGCCGTGGAATAGGCCGGACCGACCTCTGGGGGCGGCGATTATGCCACCCTCGAACGGTCGATCAGGCAGCGGCTGTACTGTCTGGACGAGGACGCGACGGTCATCACCGGGCACGGCGCGCAGACACGCCTGGGTGATGAGATGCGGCAGAACCCGTTCATCCGTGCCTGAAATGGCAGCTTCGTCGGCACGTTCCGGTTCTATCGCCAGTGGAGTGTTAACCTAGCGGTGCATTTCAGCCTTGTGAACGGATATCTCCGACAGGCTGACGTCCCGCAGATGAAGGAAGTAATCATGAAAAAGCTCAGTAACCTGACCGCATTCGCCGCCACCATCGCTCTGCTGGCCGGCTGTACCAACAACCCCTATACCGGCGAACGGGAAGCAGGCAAGGCCGGCATCTACGGCGGTATCGGCGCGGTCAGTGGCGCAGTGATCGGTGCTGCAACCTCCAGCAAGAAGGACCGCGCCAAAGGCGCTCTGATCGGCGCGGCGGTCGGCGGCGCCGCGGCTGGCGGCTATGGTTACTATGTCGATACTCAGGAAGCCAAGCTGCGTCAGACGCTGCAGGGCACCGGCGTGCAAGTCCATCGCGAGGGTGACAACCTGACGCTGATCATGCCGGGCAATATCACCTTCCCGAGCAACTCGGCCGACATTTCCAGCAGCTTCTACCCCACCTTGAATTCGCTGGTGCAGGTATTCAAGGAGTTCAACAAGAACGGCATCGACATCGTCGGCCATACCGACAGCACGGGCTCGCAGCAGCTCAACCAGGACCTGTCCAACCGTCGTGCGCGCAGCGTCGCCGCCTACCTGGAAGGCAATGGTGTGGCTGCGTCGCGAATAACTTCCTACGGGGCCGGCCCGAGCCAGCCGATCGCCAGCAATGACACCGCTTCGGGGCGTGCCTCGAACCGTCGCGTAGAGATCAACCTGCGGCCGTTGTAAGCCGTTGCGGCCGGCGAGTCCGCAATGGACTCGCCATGCCATTTAAGTGACGTCAGTTTTATATCTTTTTATCACCCGGTATTGAACCTCTCGGTAATCCATGACTCTAGAAGCTGGTGACAGCGAGCCATGTGGTGGCACTGAGGAGGTCGAATGGATGATCGTTCTGCTCTCCATTCTCGTAAGCCTTGGCTGCCATTGGTAGTGACGTTGGCCTTGATGGCCGGGCTCGGAGGATGGGTCGTCTGGCAATGGCAAGTTCAGGAAGCACGAATCCGAGCCGAGCAGGCGCAGCGATTCAACCTGGCGGTCAATGACGTCGAGAGCAATCTGCGTGAGCGCATGCGTGCGTACGAGATGGTCATGCGCGGCCTGGCCGGTCTTTTCGTTGGCAGCGATGCGGTCAGCCTGGATGACTGGAATCGAGCGTCCGACCAGCTTCAGTTGCAGGACTTCTACCCGGGTATCCAGGCGATTGCGCTGGCCCGTTACGCGCGTGCGGAGAATCTCGAATCGATACTGGCGCAAATGCGCGAGGACGGCCGCGGCGATTTTCGCATGTACCCGCCTGGCGAGCGCGACGAGTACCTGATCACCGACTTCATACACCCGCTCGATTGGCGCAATCGTCGCGTGCTGGGCTTCGATATGCTCAGCGAGGATGCCCGCAAGGAGGCGATCACGGCTGCGCGCAACATCGGCACGCCCATGCTCAGCGGTCCGCTGCGGCTCAAGCAGGAGACCGCGCAGAACGCGCAGGTGGGCATTCTGCTTTACCTCCCGCTCTACCGAGTCGGCGCGCCGACCACGACCCTGGAAGAACGTCAGGCGGCCTTTGCCGGTACGCTGCACGGCGCCTTTCGGCTGACCGATCTGTTGGAGGGCGTGCTGGGCTCGCGCAGCAAACTCTTCCAGCTGCAATTGTTCGATGCTGCCGTGCCGCACGAACCGTTGTTGGTAGGGCGCGACCCGGTGAGCACCGATGCGCGTTTCCATCGCACGCGCAACATTTATCTCTACGGCCGCAGCTGGCAGCTGGAAATCGCCAGTACACCGGAATACGAAGCCATTCTCAACAGGGCCAGCGGGGCGTTCAACCTGGCGGCGGCGATGACCGCCGCGATGCTGTTCTCGCTGCTGATCGGCGGCTACCTGTACCTGCGCGAACGCGCGCTGCGCAGCAGCCAGGCGTTGGGTGCGCAGCTTCAGGAGCGCGAGGCGTGGTTCAGGCAACTGATCGAACAGTTGCCCGTGGCGACCTTGCTCTGCAATGACCAGGGTCGGATAGAGCTGGCCAATCAGAGCGCCGCGGCGTTGCTGGGAAGCAGCGCCGGTCTGCTCGCGGGCGAGCGCCTCAACCGCTACGTTCCCGGTGCGCTGCTCGACCCTTCGGGCGGGGCGCGTCTGGAAGCCAGCCACCAGGAAAGCCAGGCGCTGCGAGAGGACGGCACCCCGATACCGGTGTCATTGAGCCTGACCAGCTTCAGGCGCGATGAGGCCGTTCACCATTTGCTCAACCTGGTCGACCTGCAGCAGCGCAAGCGTGACGAGGAGCGCTTTCGCAACGTGGTCGAAGCCTCGCCGAACGCGTTTCTTCTGTTCGATCACGACGGGCGCATCGTCATGGTCAATCGCCAGACCGAGCTGCTGTTCGGCTATAGCCGGCAGGAATTGCTCGACCAGCCGGTCGAACTGCTGATTCCCGAGTCGATGCGCAAGGTCTACCACGAGGTACGCTACCGCTTCGGGCACGAGCCCGAAGCGCGCCGTCTGGGTGAAAACCGCGAATTGTTCGGCCGCCACCGGGACGGGCACCTGCTGCCGGTAGAAGTCGGCCTGTCGCCATTGCGCAGCGGTGAAGAGCAATTGGTCCAGGCCGTGGTGATCGATATCGGCCACCGGAAGGCAGCCGAGCGGCGCCTGCGCGATCAGGCCAACGAGCTGATTGTCGCCAACCGCTACAAATCCGAATTCCTCGCCAATATGTCCCACGAGCTGCGCACGCCGCTCAACAGCATTCTGATTCTGAGCGATCAGTTGAGGCAGAACGCCGCCAGCAACCTGACCGAAAAGCAGGTTCGGCACGCCGATATCATCCATCGTGCCGGACACGATCTGCTGCAACTGATCAACGATGTGCTCGATCTCGCCAAGATCGAGGCTGGGCACATGCAGATCAAGCCGGAGCCTCTCGACCTGGCGGAACTGCTGGTGGAACTGGTGGCCGGGCTCGAGCCAATGGCCGAGCAGAACGGCCTGACCCTCACCTCCCGGATCGATCCGGATGTCCCGGTATCGATCATCAGCGACCGCGCCCGTTTACAGCAGATCCTGCGTAACCTCGTGACCAATGCCTTGAAGTTCACCGAACAGGGTTCCGTGGACATCCATGTCGCGCGCCAGCCGGCCGAGAGTCCGGGCGACGACGACACGCTGCACATCTGCGTGACCGACACCGGCATCGGCATCCCGGAAGATCAGCATGAGCGAATCTTCCAGGCGTTCCAGCAGATCGATGGCTCCATCAGTCGACAATACGGTGGCACGGGCCTTGGTCTGGCGATCGCGCGGCAGTTGGCCGAAGTGCTGGGCGGCGGTATCCATCTGGTCAGTGCGCCAGGCCAGGGCTCCAGCTTCACCGTCCAGTTGCCGCTGAAGCTGGCCACGACCACGGAGGTCCGGACGCTGCGACCGTCACAACGACGCGGCCAGGGTGGCGGTCTGCTGATCATCGAGGATGATGCCGATTTCGCCTCCGTGGTAGCCGAGGTCGGGCAGTCTCACGGCTTCCCGAGTGTGGTCTGCGGCACCGGGCAGGAGGGGCTGGAAGCATTGGGCCACGACCGTTTCGCAGCGGTGATCCTCGACATTCTGCTGCCGGATATCAGCGGCTGGCAGGTTCACCGGATGCTGCGCGCCGATCCTCGCCACCAGGATACGCCGGTCTACATCATCTCCTGCGTGCCGCAGCCGCAAGGCTGGTCGGATGACGGTTCGCGCTATCTGCTCAAGCCCGTGGCCCAGTCTGAACTGGAACGCCTGTTCATCGACCTGGCGCGCCAGGAGGCCAATTCGACGCGGTTGCTGCTGGTCGAGACGGACCCACAAAGGCGCCGGCAGTTGCGGGAACATTTCGAGCGCCTTGGCTATCGGGTCACCGAATGCGGGCGCAGCGAGGAAGCGAGGCTGGCGTATGCGGAGCATGCGTTCAGCGTGCTGATCATCGATTTCGATCTGCCTGGCGAAGATGGACTGGATCTGCTCGAAGCGCTGGATCGGCTGCGCTCGTTGAAGGATGTACGTGTGGTATTGAACAGCCGTGAACCGCTGTCTGAAAAGAATCTGCAGCGGCTTCGGCGTTATTCATCGGTTGCGTTGTCGAAAACAGGGGAATTGGAGCATATGGACGATGCATTGAAGCCAGCCGCAGATGAGCCTGTGGTGCTGGGCGTGGATGAAATGGAGCATCCTTTGCTGGGACAGCGAGTGCTATTGGTGGATTCGGATGTACGGTCCATTTACGCGATCAGTGCGTTGCTGGACGAGCAGGGGTTGCAGGTGGTTCCCGCCACCAGCCGCTCCGAAGCGCTTGAACGGTTCGATGAGGATGCGTTCGATCTGGCGATGGTGGACATGGCTATGGCGGATGACGGTGGGTCCGCACTGATCCGGCAGCTGAGAAACGACTATGGTTGTCAGGTGCCGATCGTCGCGCTGGCCGTCGGCGACGACCCGGCGATCCGCGATCGAAGCATGGCCGCAGGCGCGGACGACGTCTTGTCCAAACCGGTCGAGAGTGCCAGGTTGGTCGAGTTGCTGCGGCGTTGCCTGGAGCGCGCCGATGGCCCTCGCGAGAGCCCATAAGGAGAAGTTTGTGACGCATCGTTCATGCCGGACTGGCGTCCCTGCCGACGCCGTCGCTGTCGGACTCAACCGTACGCCGCGCGGGAGCGCCAGGTGATGGGGCGGGTACAAGCCAAACCGCAACCGCGTACCCGGACGCTGTTGGTCGTCGACGATCGCGAGGCCAATCTGGTCGCCATGGAAGCGTTGCTCGGCGATGGCGACTGGCAGGTGCATACCGTCAATTCCGGCGAAGCAGCGCTGCAGGCGTTGCTCGACCTGGACGTGGAGCTGGTGCTGCTGGACGTGCAGATGCCAGGTATGGACGGTTTCGAAGTGGCCCGCCTGATGCGCGGCAGCCCGCATACCCGCTACACGCCGATCATTTTCGTCTCGGCCATCGCGCATACCAGGGAATCGGTGTTGCGGGGTTACGCCACGGGTGCGGTTGATTTCATCCTCAAACCCTTCGACCCGCAGGTGCTCAAGCACAAGATCAACACGTTGCTCAGCCACGAACACAACCGGCGCGACCTGCAATTGCTGACGCAGCAACTCGACAGCGCGCGCGCCTTCAACGCCTCGGTGTTGAACAACGCCGCCGAAGGCATTCTCGTGGTGGGCGAGGACGGCTATATCAGCTTCGCCAACCCGGCGATTGCCCAGATGTTGCACACCCATATCGACGACCTGCAGGGCACGGCGTTAACCGACCATCTCGCCGCGCCGCAGATGCCCGACGCCTGGCGGGACACGGATTTCTACAAGCAGTGGCGCAATGGCAACACCTATCGATTGCATGAAGCGCAGCTGTACACCGCCAGTGGCGGCACGCTGCCGGTGGCCTTGTCGTCGTCGCCCTTGCCTCGTCAGCAGCGATCCATGGTGGTTATCGCCCTCGACATGTCGGTGGTTCGCAACCTTCACGTACAGCTCGAAACCCAGGCGGTCACCGATTCACTGACCGGGCTGTTGAATCGGCGGGGCTTCCATCAGGCGCTGGATTCGGCGCTGGCGAGGGTCGACCGGAACGGCAAGCGCATGGCCATCCTTTACATCGACCTCGATGGCTTCAAGCGCATCAACGATTCGCTGGGCCATGACGCCGGGGACGAGATTCTCTGTCGTGTGGCGCGGGTGCTGGAGACCTGCATGCGCCCGTACGACATCATTGCGCGCATGGGCGGCGACGAATTCACCGCTTTGCTGGATTCGCTGGATCACCCGGAAGATGCCGCCAAGGTGGCCGAGAAACTGATCGAACTGATCTCAGTGCGACACACCATCGGCGGAACCGACGTTACGCTCGGCGCCAGTATCGGCATCGCGCACTTCCCCGACTGCGGCCAGAGCGTCGAAGAGT
>Ga0114898_1000681_pt1 | contig 24092 bp, 27 predicted proteins | sample Malvired_Geostar_FD_83496 | JGI IMG/M metagenome (GOLD analysis project Ga0114898, IMG submission 83496) | Marine viral communities from the Global Malaspina Expedition - Malaspina viral metaG DeepMed_Geostar | ecosystem: Environmental > Aquatic > Marine > Oceanic | place: Mediterranean Sea... | reverse complement strand
GGGCTGGGCAATCCCGCCGATGACAGGGAAGGCACCGCGCGCCTGATTGTGCGGATGATCCGGCGTCTCCTCGAGATCGAGCACCGGGGCGAAACAGGAATCGGTGCCTTCCAGCAGCGCGCACCAGTCGGCGCGGCTCTTCTCGGCGAAGCGGCCGGCCAGCAGCTTCTTCGCTTCTGGCCAGTTGGCGCTGTCCTCGACATCCGGGAAGGTCTCAGGATCGAAGCCGATGCGCTGCAGCAGTTCGCGGCGGAACTTCGTCTCGATGGGCGCGACAGCGACGTACTTCCCGTCGGCGCATTCATAGACTTCATACTGCGGTGCGCCGGAATCCAGCAGGTTGCGGCCACGCGCCTCGCTATGCATGCCGGCGGCACGCAGCCCGAAGAACATGGTGCCGAGCAGCGCCGCGCCATCGACCATGGCGGCATCGACCACCTGACCCTGGCCGGAGCGTTGCGCCTCCAGCAGCGCGCAGACCAGACCGAAGGCCAGCAGCATGCCGCCGCCGCCGAAATCGCCTACCAGATTGAGCGGCGGCGTCGGCGGTGCGCCCTCGCGCCCGATGCCGGCCAGCATGCCGGCAAGCGCGATATAGTTCATGTCATGGCCAGCGCTGTGCGCCAGCGGCCCGTCCTGGCCCCAGCCGGTCAGCCGGCCATAGACCAGCTTCGGGTTGCGGGCGAGGCACACATCCGGCCCCAGCCCCAGGCGCTCCATCGTGCCGGGCCGGAACCCCTCGATCAGCGCGTCGGCCTTTCCGACGAGATCGAGCGCGCAGGCCACGCCCTCCGGCTGTTTCAGATCGATGGCGACGGAACGCCGGCCGCGATTCATCAGCTCGAACCGGGCCGGCTTCGGAATACCGAGACCACTCGGCTCCAGCCGGTCGAGGCGCACCACCTCCGCCCCCATATCGGCCAGCAGCATGGCGCAGAACGGGGCCGGGCCGATGCCGGCGAACTCGAGGATACGCAGCCCGGCCAGCGGGCCTTTACGGTCGGTTTCAGGCATTTGTCCCCCGGTTTTGTTCGTACAGGCGGCGAGAGAGTTCCTCGCGGAAAGGCGGTGCCGCAACCGCGATCAGCCGCTGCGCCCGCTCGGCCAGCGTACAACCACGCAGGGCGGCCACGCCATATTCGGTGACGATGGCATCGACATCACTGCGCGGTGTGGTGACGTTGGCAACGCTCGCCACGATGCGGCTGACCGTTCCGCCCCTGGCCGTGGCGGGCAGGGCGATAATGGCGCGCCCGCCCTCGGCTTCGTTCGCGCCGCGCACGAAATCGACCTGGCCGCCAACCGCCCCGACATAGCGTCCGTTCGCCACTTCCGCGTTCACCTGGCCGGTGAGATCGACCTCGATGGCGGAATTCACCGCGATGAAGCCGCGCTGCCGCGCCAGCACATCCTGCCCATGGGTATGGGCGGCGGGCCGCAGGGAGAAATCCTTATTGTCATGCACGAAATCGCGCAGCCGGGACGTGCCCAGCAGCACGCCGGCAACGCTGCGCCCGGCATCCAGGCTTTTGCGCGCGTTGGTGACGGCGCCGCACTCGACCAGATCGACCAGCCGGTCGCCCATGCTGCCGGAATGGATGCCGAGATCGCGGTGGCCGGTGAGCGCCGCCATCACCGCCTCCGGCAGGCTGCCGACGCCGAATTGCAGCGTCGCGCCATCGGGAATCATCTCCACGACATGCCGGGCGATGGCCAGGGACGTCTCGTCGATGGGCGGTTGCGGAATGTCCAGCGGCGGACAGGCGGCCTCCACCAGCACGTCCGGTACGATCTCCGAAGGCAATCCGGCATCGTGGGTCCAGGGGGTTGCCGGGTTCACCTCGGCAATCACCGTGCGGGCGTGGCGGGCCGCCAGAACCGCATAATCGTTCGAGAAACCAAGCCCGTAACGGCCGGTCTTCGGATCGACCGAGAGTTGCAGCAGCACGACATCGGCCTTCAGCGCTCCCTCCGCATAGGCGCGGTTCAGCGCGCTGTAATGCCAGGGCAGCACCTCCAGCCGGCCCGCCTTCGCCAATTTTGCAGCGATGCCGACCGCGCCATAGGCGGAGACCGCGATGCCGTCCGTCGTCTCCGGGGCGAAGCAGTCGGAATAACAGGCGCCGAGAAAGACCGAGAAAGGGCCGATCCCCGCCTTCCGCGCGACCAGCGCCCGGGTCAGGGTCAGCGGCTCCGCCGACGCCTGCCCGAAGATCACCCGGTCGCCGGCCCGGACATGGGCGGCGATGTCGAAATTGTCGGCAAAGACCGGCTTCATCGTGCTCAGTAGGATTTGGGGAGGCCCAGCACACGCTCGGCAATGTAGCTGAGCACGAGTTGCGGGCTGACCGGCGCGATGCGCGGGATCATCACTTCGCGCAGATAGCGCTCCACATGATATTCCTTGGCATAGCCCATGCCGCCATGGGTCATGATCGCCTGCTGACAGGCATTGAAGCCGGCCTCACCGGCCAGGTACTTGGCGGCGTTTGCGGCGGCCCCGCAGGGCAGGCCCTTGTCATATTCCCAGGCCGCCTTCAGCACCATCATCCAGGCCGATTCCAGCTCCATCCAGTTCGCCGCCAGCGGATGCTGGATGCCCTGGTTCTGGCCGATGGGGCGGTTGAACACGATGCGCTCCTTGGCATATTGTGTCGCCCGTTGCAGCGCCAGCATGCCCAGCCCGATGGCCTCGGCGGCGATCAGCACACGCTCCGGATTCATGCCGTGCAGGATGTATTCGAAGCCCCGGCCTTCCTCGCCGATGCGGTCCTCGACCGGAATCTCGAAATCGTCGATGAACAGCGCGTTCGAATCGACGGCGTGGCGGCCCATCTTCTCGATCTCGCGGATCTCGATCCGGCTGCGGTCGAGATCGGTATAGAACAGGCTGAGGCCGTGGGTGGGCTTGCTGACCTCCTCCAGCGGGGTGGTGCGGGCCAGCAGTAGGATCTTGTGGGCCTCCTGCGCAGTCGATATCCACACCTTGTTGCCGTTCACCACATATCGGTCGCCCTTGCGTTCGGCGCGGGTCTTCAGCTGCGTCGTGTTCAGGCCGGTGTTCGGTTCGGTAACGGCGAAGCAGCACTTCTCCTTGCCCTGCAGCATCGGCGTGAGCATGCGGTGCTTCTGCTCCTCGGTGCCGAAGACCAGCACGGGGTTGAGGCCGAACACATTGATGTGGACCGCCGAGGCGCCGCTCATGCCGGCCCCGGATTCGGCAATCGCCCGCATCATCACCGTGGCCTCGCTGACGCCGAGACCGGAGCCGCCATATTCCTCCGGGATGCAGATGCCGAGCCAGCCATCCTTCGCCATGGCGTCGTAGAACTCGGTCGGGAAATCGCCGCTCTTGTCCTTCTCGCGCCAGTAATCATCATTGAACCCGGCGCAGATACGGGTGATCGCCTCGCGGACAATTTCCTGATCGGGGGTGAGGGCGAAATCCATCAGCGTGTCTCCATTTCTTCCGGTTCGGATGCGGCGATCGCGGCGCCGTCTGTCAGTAGCTCGTCGATATCCGTGTCACTCAGGCCGGCTTCGCGCAGGATGGCGCGGGTCTGCTCGCCCAGGCGCGGGGCGGGGATCTGCGGATCCGGTTGGGTTGCGGTCCAGCGGCTGGGCACCCGCATGGTGCGGATCGCCCCCTCGCTGGGATGCTCGACCGGCCGGAAGAACCCGCAGGCCGCCAGATGCGGGTCCTCCAGCAGGCTTTCCAGCGTGTGCAGCGGCATCACCGGGATATCCGCCTCATCCAGCAGCGCCTTCCATTCCGCCGTGCTGCGGGTGGCGAAGACCGTCGCCGCTTCCTTATAGATCGCGTCGATATGGCGAATGCGGCTGCCATGATTGGCGTAGCGCGGGTCGCTGGCCTTCTCCGGCTGGCCGATGGCGGCGAAGAAATTGCGCCAGTGCTTATCGTTATAGATCAGCGCACAGATATGCCCGTCGCTGGTGCGGTAGGGCGCGCGGTGCTTCGACAGCAGCCGGGGATAGCCGCCCTTGTCCAACGGCGGGTCGTAGGTCAGCCCGCCCAGATGATCGCCCAGCACGAAACTCGCCATGGTCTCGAACATCGGGATGTCGATGCGCTGGCCCTCACCGGTCTTCTGCCGGTGGAACAGGGCGGCCAGCACCGCATTCACCGCGTGCAGCCCGACGACCCGGTCGGCCATGGTCAGCGGCACATAGCGCGGCGTGCCGTCGCCAGCCTGGGCGATCAGCGAGGGGATGGCGCTGGCGCCCTGGATCAGATCGTCATAAGCGGGCAGGGCGCCATAGGGGCCGTCCTGGCCATAGCCGAACAGGCCAGCATAGATAATATCCGGGCGGGCCTTGGCAATCTCCTCATAGCCGAGGCCGAGGCGCTGCATCACCTGCGGGCGCAGATTGTACATCAGCACGTCGCAGGAGGCGGCGATCCGCATCAGCGCCGCCTTGCCGGACGGTTTCTTCAGGTCGAGGACGATGCTGCGCTTGCTGCGGTTCAGCTGCAGGAACATCCCGCCCATGCCGGGCGAGCGGCCAGGGCCGATCTGGCGCACGATATCGCCATCCGGGCTTTCGACCTTCAGCACCTCCGCGCCCATGTCGCCCAGCAGCTGGGTCGCATAGGGCCCCATCATCACCGATGTCAGGTCGAGAATGCGCACGCCGCTCAGCGGGCCCATGGGCGTTTCCTCCTGTCGGCGCGCCGGTTCAGGCTGGCACGTCCTTTGTTCATATTTGTGTCGATACTGTTCACCTACATGGACAGTGTCAAGGCGAATGGCTGACCTCCCGGAACATGGCTTGCCCTCTGCCCAGACATGGCCAGAATGGCGCTCATAACGGCACAGCACATCGGCACTGGCCAAATTCATCCAAAGGAGAGGAAACATGACGACAAAAGTCGCGATCGTGACCGGGGCGGGCAGCGGTGTCGGCCGCGCGGCGGCACTGGCGCTGGCGAAGGACGGCTTCGTGGTCGGCCTGGCCGGCCGCCGCAAGGAACCGCTGGAGGCGACCGCCACCCAGATCGCCGAACTGGGCAGCGAGGCGCTGGTTGTCCAGACCGATGTCGGCGATCCGGCCTCGGTGAAGGCACTGTTCGCCGCGGTGAAGGCGAAATACGGACGGCTCGATTTCCTGTTCAACAATGCCGGCATGGGCGCGCCAGCCATTCCGCTGGAAGACCTCAGCTACGAGCAATGGAAGAATGTCGTGGACGCCAATCTGACCGGCACCTTTCTGTGCACGCAGGAAGCCTTCCGGATCATGAAGGACCAGTCGCCGCGCGGCGGCCGCATCGTGAATAACGGCTCGATCTCGGCGCATGCGCCGCGGCCGTTCTCCTCGCCCTATACGGCGACAAAGCATGCAGTGACCGGCCTGACCAAATCCACCTCGCTGGATGGCCGCCAGTACGACATCGCCTGCGGCCAGATCGATATTGGCAATGCGGCGACCGAGATGACCGAGCGCATGACCAAGGGCGTACCGCAGCCCAACGGCACGATGATGGTCGAGCCGCGCATGGATGTCGCCCATGTCGGCAGCGCGGTCGCCTACATGGCCAGCCTACCGCTGGACGCCAATGTGCAGTTCATGACCGTGATGGCGACCAAGATGCCCTTCGTCGGGCGCGGCTAGGTCTTTCAGAGGAGTCCTCCCATGCACCGCAGCAGGCTGGCCGGCTTCATCATCGATTGCCTCGGCGAGGATCTCGACGGGGCGTCAGATTTCTGGAGCCAGGCGCTCGGCCTGCCGCGGCGGCGGGACAAGGCAACCGAGGATGCCGGCTACATCAAGCTGGAAATGCCGCCTGGCAAGTCATTGGGTGAAATGGATATCGAGGTGCAGAGGGTCGATCATCCCAGCCGCGTGCACCTCGATATCGAGGCCGATGACATCCCGGCCGAAGTCGCCCGGCTGGAGAAGCTGGGCGCGAAGAAGATCGCCGAGATCAAGGGCTGGGTGGTGATGGCCGCGCCGACAGGGCACCGCTTCTGCGTGGTCAGGGCGCAGAGCAAAGACTTCGAAAAAAATGCCAATAGCTGGGAATAGGGCGCCCGCATGGCGCTGACCGCAGCCGAGCAGGAGGCGCAATCGCTGAAGGCCGGCATCGCCATCGTGCTGGTTGGCGTCTTCATGTTCGCCTGCGTCGATACGCTGAACAAGGTGCTGGGGCAGAGCCACAGCATCGCGCAGATACTTTGGGTCCGGTTCCTGATCTTCGTGCCGATCGCGCTGGCGCTGTCCTACAAACGGCATGGCGGGCTGACATGGCGCTCGCAGCGCCCACTGCTGCAGGGCGCACGGGCAGCGCTGCTGGTCATCGAGATGGGATTCTTTGTCGCCGCGCTGACATACCTGCCGCTGGCCGATGTGCAGGCCATCGCCGCCAGCGCGCCGCTGATGGTCGTGGCGCTGTCGGTGCCATTCCTGGGAGAAAAGGTCGGGTGGCGGCGCTGGTCGGCGGTCGCCGTCGGCTTTGCCGGCGTCCTCATCATCGTCCGGCCGGGCTTCGAGAGCATGAGCACCGGCACCATCCTGACCCTGATCGGCACCGCCATGTGGGCGGTCTATCAGATCATGCTGCGCATCGTCGGGCGCTACGACCCGGCGCCAACCACGGCGTTGTGGACAGCGGTGATCGGTCTGGCCATGACCAGCCTGGTTGTGCCGTTCCACTGGACAGAACCCAGCCCGCTCGGCTGGTTCCTGCTGCTACTGATCGGCATATTGGGCGCGGCGGGACATACCGTGTTCATGAAGGCCTTCACCCTGGCACCGGCCTCCGCACTGCAGCCCTTCACCTATACCCAGCTGGTGCTGGTGACGATCCTGGGCTGGCTGGTGTTCGGCGACCTGCCGGATGGCTGGACGGTGGCGGGCGCCAGCCTGATCGTCGCCGCCGGGCTCTATTCGATCTACCGGGCGCGGCTGCGCGCTGCGTCAGGCGACTAGCACAAGAAAAACAACTGGATTTCAAACTGGCGCACCGACGAAAGCCATTACTCTGCCCGTCACCCCCGGTCTTGTACCGGGGGTCCATGCCTCAGCTTACTGGATGTCTATCGAGCAGGCTGAACCCTGGATTCCCGGCACAAGGCCGGGAATGACGCCGGAGTAAATCCCATAGTCGTGAGCATCAGCGGTGATTGATCTGGCCAATCACCGGATCGATTCGAACAGGCCGGCCAGCAGCCGGGCTCGCGGCTCCAGCGAAGACACCAGCAGATGTTCGCCATGGGTGTGCGGACCGCCGCCGCGCACGCCCAGCCCGTCGAGCGTCGGCACGCCCAGCGCGCCGGTGAAATTGCCATCGCTGCCGCCGCCGAACTGGCCGTGGGTCAGCTCGATCCCCTCCGCCTCGGACAGCTGGCGCGCCATCTCGTACAGCGCCATGGTGCCCTCGCTGGCGCGGAACAGCGGCCGCACTGGCCCCGGCTCGACCACCAGCGTCACCTCGGGATCGTCCGGCTGGAGTGCGGCCATGGTCGCCTGCACCTCGGCGAAGGCTTCTTCGGTCGGGGCGACGCAGAGCACTTCCGCCGTACATTCGATGGGAATGACGTTCACCCACTGGCCACCGCGCACCACGCCGACGGAATAGGTGATGCCGCGCTCGAAATCGGACAATCCTTCCAGCCGGTCGATCAGCCGGGCCATGGCGCGGATAGCGCTGCGCCCGGCACGGTTATCGGCGCCGGCATGCGCCGGCTTGCCATGCATGTGCAGCCTGTAGCGCAGGAAGGCATGACGGCCGGTGACCACATTGCCCTGGCGTGAGGGTTCCGGCACCAATACGCAACGGCTGCGCTTCGCCTCGGCCTCGATCAGCGCGCGGGTCGAGGGGCTGCCGACTTCCTCGTCGGAGATGAACAGGAAGGTGACCGGCAGGGCAGGCTTCTGCCCGGCCTTCAGCAGCTGCCGCAGCGCGTAATAGGCGAGATACATCCCGCCTTTCATGTCGTAGATGCCGGGGCCATAGACCTTGTCGCCCTCGCGGCGCAGCGTCAGCGGCCCGTCGATGGTGCTGCCCGGATGCACCGTGTCCAGATGCCCCAGCACCAGAATGCCGGGCGCATCCGGATCATCGCCGAAGGGCAGGGTGGCCTTCACCACATCGGCATAGCCGTCGGTGCCGGGAATCCGCTCGATGGCGGCGCCGAGGGCGCGCATCGCCCCCTCGGCCTCGTCCATCATGCGGTTCACCCGGTCCGGCTCGTAGGTCGGGCTTTCGATCCGCACCCAACCGCAGATACCGTCGAGGATCTCCTCGGCATTGAACAGGTTGGAGGCGGATGTCATCCCTAGACCCCCAACGCCTTGCGGAAGCGCAGCTTCAGCTCGACGCCATCCCGGGTTGGCAGGGCGCGCGGCGTCTCCTCGGCGGAAATGCCGACGCGGGCAAACAGCGTGCCGCCGCCCTGGCGGATGCGGGTCTTCAGCTCGGCCACGCCGTCCATATCGTTCACGTCACGGCAGTCGGGAATGCCGCAGGCCGCCGCCACGCCGACCAGATCGACACCCTTGCCGGTGTGGCTGGCCTGCATGCCGGTCTCGCCGTAATGCGCATTGTCGAAGGCGACGATGGAGAGGTTGGCCGGATGCTGCACACCGATGGTGGCCAAAGACCCCATGCCCATCAGCATCTCGCCATCGCCGGTGATGACCAGCACCTTCCGGTCCGGCTGGGCCAGTGCAATGCCCAGCCCCATGATGGCGGCACCGCCCATGGCACCCCAGAGATAGAAATTCAGATCGTGATCGCCAGCGGCGAAGGCGTCATAGGTGGTCGAGCCGAGGCCGGTGACGACGAGGAGATTATTGTCGCGCCCGTCCAGCAGGGCCTTGGCGACCGCGCGGCGGTCCAGCTTGTTGGAGCGGCTCATTTCTTCACCCATTGCTTGCGGCCGATCAGGCGCTGCCCCAGCAGCACGGCGGCGACGCTGTCGCCATTGAAGGCAATGTCGGCGGCGGCCTCGACGGTCTCCGCGACTTCTTCCGGCTTGTCCGCGCGATAGACCAGTGCGCCCATCATCTCGAAGGAGTGCGGCGTGGCCTGGCTCATCGGCAGCTGCCAGGGGTTGAACTCCGCCCACTCGCCGCGCATCGTCACCAGCGTCAGCAGCGGAAAGCGGCAGGATTTCGCCAGCGAGAGCATGTTCACGCAATTGCCAACGCCGCTGCTCTGCATCAGCAGGGCGGCCCGCTGCCCGCCGAGCCAGGCACCGGCGGCAAGCGCGATACCTTCCTCCTCAGTGGTCAGGGAAACCGTGTGCATCTGCGGGTCGGCCTGGCACAGCTTGATCAGCCGGCTGTGGCCGGCATCGGGCACATAGCCGACCTGGCGGATTTCGGCGCGTTTCAGCACCTCGAATATCTGCTCCGGCCAGTTGCCGGCCGGATTGCTGTCGGAAGCTGTCATGAAGGGGCTGTCTTTTTTAGTTGTTAAAATTGCAGGCAGCTTAACAGCCCTTCCGGCCCAGGCAACCGCGTGAGGCGCAGGGCTGCATGACAGCAGCGCACAACGAAAACGGCGCAAACAAAAACGGGCGCCCTGAGGGCGCCCGTTCCGTAATCCCAGTCGGGAAGGCTTACTTCGCCGCCAGATACTCGTCGATGACCTTGGAGTCGCTCGACTTGATGGTCATCCCGCCGGGGCCGGCGGCAATACGCGTCACCTGCTTCGCCGGTTCGCCATGCTTGGAGAAGGCTTCCCACTCCTTGGAGCCGGACTTGAACACCCAGAGGCGGCCATCTTCGATCTTCGTCTCGAAGCCGGCCTTCTTGACGATATAGGCGTCAATGGTCGCGCTGTCGGTGGACTTCACCGTCATGCGGTTCGGACCCGCCGCGATGCGGGTCACCTGCTTGGCCGGCTCACCCTTCTTCTGGAAATCCGCCAGCTCCTTGGAGCCGGTCTTGAACACCCAGAGACGGCCATCCTCCACCATCGTGGTGAAGCCCGGCTTGTCGTAAGGCGACGACATCTTGTGCGAGTCGGCAGTGGCGCAGCCTGCAACGAGCACGCCCAGCGACATTGCCAGTACCATTTTACGGAAAAGAGACATGCAAAACCCCCGTTTGCTACAATCCTTGCGGATATCCAAAATCCGAGAGGACTATAGTCACGAGGGTTTGCGGTTTTATTACAGGATGACGAATTTGTTCACTATGCGCGCCGAATAAATTCTGAACAGATGGCGCCGCGGGCGATCAATGCTCGTTGATCTCACCCTTCTTGTAGAGGAATTCGTCCATATATTTCGCGAAGTGCTCATTGTTGCGGCGCAGCCATTCCAGCGCCATACAGGCGTGCTCGATCTCCTCGCGCATATTGTGCAGCAGGATTTCCTTCAGGCTCTCATCCTCGCAATCATCGGCGCGCTGGCGGTACCAGTCGACCGCCTCCAGCTCTTCAATCACCGAAACGATGGCATGATGCATCGTCAGGGTTTCCTTGCTGAGACGTTCGCGCGGGGCGTGAAGGTTTTCGCTCGACATCTGGCTTGTGCTCCTTGCTGGGTGCGAGACGGAAATGAAAGCTGCGCAACGGTTGGGATAACGCCACGCAGAATGCAATCGTTCCAGACAGTTTTAATCCAGTCAGGACAGCACGACAATAAACCCGCCATTGCCGCGCCCTGCTGGCCGTTCATTCTTTGTTAGGAATATCGCCCTATATTCCCTCTCATCGCCACCAATCAAACGCCAATCAAACGAGGGAATCGCTATGAATGTAGGAAGCGCCGCCGGCGTCCAGTCGCTCGCCATTACGGGCATGCGCCCCGAACAGCAGCAGCAGGTTCCCGCCCAGGGGGGTGCCGCCAATCTTCAGGCCGCCGGCGAGACTGCCCGCGGTGCCGGCCAGCAGGGCGGACAGCAGCCAGCCGCTCCGGCGGAGTCCGGCCGTGGCACCACGCTGGACATCAGCGTCTAGGACTACGGAGAAGGCGGCCGGCCTTTTTGACAGGCCGCCTTCACAAGCATATTCTTTTCCGCCAACGAGCGGCGGAAAGAGACTGTGATCGCAATGATTGCGACACTTGCCGGAACGACCAGCTACACAGCGCCCGGGGCGACAATTTCGTCCAGGGCGCTTTCTGTCGTCTCAGCGCCGGAAGCGAAAGTGCCAGCGCCGCAGACGCCGACCGACAACACGGCATCCACCACCGCCTCGCAAGACCAGGCCGCTCAGGCCGGCAATGGCCGGTTGATTGACCTCCAGACCTTCACCAACGCAAGCAATGCGGAACAGGAGGGGGAAGAGGAATCCACCGACCCGTCTGGCCTCACCGAAGAGGAGCGGGCGCAGGTCGATGAGCTGAAGCAGACCGACCGCAAGGTACGCGCACACGAGCAGGCACATGCTGCCGCCGGCGGCGCCTATGCAAGCTCCCCATCCTATGAGTACGAAAACGGCCCGGATGGCAACCGCTACGCCATTGGCGGCGAGGTCTCGATCGACGTCTCACCGGTCTCTGGCGATCCGGAGGCAACCATCCAGAAGATGGAGGTGGTGAAGCGCGCCGCCCTGGCGCCTGCCGAGCCATCCCCCCAGGACCGTGCCGTCGCCGCCCAGGCCGACCAGACCCGGCTGAAAGCCCAGGCAGAGCTGCGCGAACAGCGCGCCGAGGAACAGCAAGCGGCAACGGAAGGTGGCACAGCTGGTACGGGCGAAGGCCAGTCGGTGCAGCAGGCCGGCCGCGCCGCCGGCGCCTATGCCCAGGCGGCACAGGCCATTGACGGCATCGTCTCGCAGATCAACATCGCCGCCTGATCTGGCTTCCAGGCTGGACTGACATGGCAGATGCGCGCCGCCAATGTCTTGCCATGCGCGCCCAGCATTTCTATTGCTGAGGAAGCTGCTGCTCTTTCCGGAGCCTACCCTTGACAGAATCGCGGATTATCACCGCCCCGCCGACGGCATCTCCCCTGCCGGCGAGCGGTTTTGTGCTGCTGGTGCTGCTGACGCTGTTCTGGGGCGTGAACTGGCCGGCCATGAAGCTGGCCCTGACCGGCATCGCGCCTTTCACCTTCCGCACCATCTGCCTGTTCGTCGGCGGTTTCTCGCTGCTGGCCTTCGCGCTGGCGAAACACCAGAAAATCCGCATCGACCCGGCCGACCTGAAGCCGCTGCTGCTGGCCAGCCTGCTGAACGTCACCGGCTGGCATCTGTTCTCCGCCTATGGACTGCTGCAAGTGCAGGCGGGCAGGGGGGCAATCATCGCCTTCACTATGCCGATCTGGGCCTCGATCCTGGCCAGCCTGGTGCTGAAGGAGGCCTTCACGCTGCGCAAGTTCATCGGCCTTGTCCTTGGCATCGGCGGCCTGTCCGTGCTGATCGGGCCGGAGATGGCCAAGCTGGGCGCCGCCCCGGTCGGCTCCCTGCTGATGCTGGGGGCCGCACTCAGCTGGGCCATGGGTACCATCGTCACCAAGCGACACAGCTGGCAACTGGGCACCGTGGCATTGACCGGCTGGCAGTTGACGCTGGGTGGCCTGCCGATCTTCCTCGGGGCGCTGCTGATCGATCCGGCCCCCGATTTTGCCGGCTTGCGCGGCGATGTGCTGTGGGCGGCGCTCTATGCCGCGCTGATTCCGATGATCTTCTGCCACTGGGCCTGGTTCCGCATTGTCGCGCTGTTCCCGGCCAGCATCGCCGCCATCGGCACCCTGGCGATTCCGGTGGTCGGCGTGCTGTCCAGCGCCCTGGTGCTGGGCGAACCCATCGGTGTTGCCGAAATCGCCGCACTCATGCTCGTGCTTGCCGGCCTCTCGGTGGTGATGCTGCGGCGCTAGATCCGCTCACATTTGCGTGAAAATGGCGGCCAGACTTGCCCTCGGGACGATTCCGCCATACTTTAGCGTTTGTGAAACGACGTATCGTAATTCACAGGTGACACCATGAGTTTTATCGACGGTATCGGATCGGCCTTGTCGGGCGCTGCGGCGGCAACCAACCGCTTCAATGTCAGCGCCAACAATGTTGCGAACATCCAGAGCCGCGGTGTGGCGCCGGAAGAGACCGCGCGGCCACAGCAGAATAATGCCCAGCCCGAGGAAGAGCGGGGCTTTCAGCCGCTTCGCGCCATCGATCAGAGCCAGGAAGGCGGCGGTGTCCAGTCGACCACCCGGCCGATCTCGCCGGCCTCGATTCCCGTGCTGCAGGAAAATGCGCCGGAAGAGCAGGCTGGGACGCAGCAGACGGGTGAGACCGGGCAGGAGGGTCTGAGCTTCCTGCCGAACGTCGATCCGGCGAATGAGGTGGTGCAGCAGATCACCAGCCAGCGCCAGTTCGAGGCCAATCTGCGGACCGTACAGACCGGCCTGCAGCTGAATCAGTCGCTGCTCGACATCAACAGCTGACTTCGGATCTGGCTATTCATCCGCGCCGGTAGCGTGTAAGCGCGTCCGGCGTGTCGATGTCGATCAGCACGCCATCCTCATCCATCTCGACCTCGACCACCAGATCGGCATGCGCGCCGATCAGGTGCTTTGCGCCGACATCGCCGGCCAATGCCGACATTTCCGGCAGGAAGCGCCGGCCCCAGAGCACCGGGTTGCCCCGTTTCCCCTTATAGGTTGGTACGCATATCTCACGCCCCTCGACCGGGTCGAAGGCAGCGATCAGCCGGTCGATCATTGCGGATGAAATTCGTGGCATGTCGCCAAGACAGACCACCACCCCGTCAATATCGGCAGGCAGAGCGGCGATCCCGGCCTTCAGCGAGGCGCTGAGTCCGGCCGCATAATCCGGATTGTCCACAAAGGCGAGATCGCCGGGCAGTGCCGCCTTCACACGCGCCGCCTCATGGCCGGTGACCACGGTAAGGGGGCCGGCCTTGGAGTCGCGGATGATCTCCACCACCCGCGCGACCATGGGCTTGCCATCGATCTCCGCCAGCAGCTTGTTGATCTCGCCCATCCGGCGCGACTGACCGGCAGCGAGAATCAGCGCGGCGATGCGCGGCGCCTTGCGCGTGGCCGGTTGTCTGTCATCCGCCTCACGGGCATCCGCTTCACGGGGGCGGGGACGACTGGCGATCTCCTTCAGCAGCCCGCCGGCGCCCATGCGCATGATGTCGGTGCGCGTGACCGGCAGCCCGGCGACAAGGCGTTGCAGCACCCAGTCGAACCCGTTCAGCTTCGGCGAACGCGCGCAGCCCGGCATGCCGATGACCGGCGTGTCGCCGACATGGCCCAGCAACAGCAGATTGCCGGGATCGACCGGCATGCCGAAATGATCGACCGTGCCACCGGCCGCCACGATGCCGGCGGGCAACACGTCGCGCCGGTCCACCACGGCGGAAGCGCCGAACAGCAGCACCATCTCGTGACCGGCGGCGATCTGCACGCGGATCGCGTTGGCGACCGCGGCGGTATCGTGGGGGCAGCGCGCCTCCTCGCCCAGGTTGGCGCCCATACGTTCCAGCCGGGCCGCCGTGATCCGCGCGGTATTGTCCAGCACGCTCTGCTTGGTGGCGGGCAGGGCGGTCTGCACCAGCCCGGCGCGGACCGGCCGGAAGGCGGCGACGCGCACCTTGCCGGCCAGCGATTCGCAGTGTTTCAGGGCCGCTTCGGGGGCGGCGAAGGGGATGATCTTTACCGTGCCGACCATCTGGCCCTTTTCCACCACCTCATAAGGCGGCAGCAGGGCGACCGTCAGCGCCTCGTCGATCAGGTTCACCGCATCCAGCGCCGCAGGATCGTAGGACAGCACACCATCGGCGGCGGCGATGAGATTGCAGCGGCCGGTGAAGGGGGCGGCAGTATCGATTCCATCGCCAGCCATCGCGGCAGCGAGACAGGCAGCCGCCTCGTCCTCCGGCACGTCGCCTTGTTCCAGCCGCGCGGCGATTACCGTCTCGACGCCAGCCTCGCGCAGCGCCGTGATATCCTCCGCCGTCAGCACGCGGCCCTTCTTCAGCGCCTTGCCGGATAGCCGGCGGCTGTGCGCCAGGATGGCGCCCTCGGCCTCGTCCAGCGGCGTGTCGCCGAAGATCATGCGGCCCTGTTCGTGTCTTTGGGGGTCTCGCTCTCCGTCTTGCGGCGCAGCACCTGGGTGATCTCGGCCAGCGCGGAGATCGCGATTTCCGCCGGCGTGATGGCACCGATATCGAGACCGAGTGGCCCGTGGATGCGCTGGAAGTCGGCCGAACCGAAACCGGCTTCTGTTAGTCTTTCCAAACGGCTGGCATGCGTCTTTCGACTGCCCAGGCAACCGATGTAGAAGGCGTCCGACTTCAGCGCGACCATCAGCGCCGGGTCGTCCAGCTTCGGGTCGTGGGTCAGCGTCACCACGGCGGTGCGCCGGTTCGGCTGCAGATCCTCCAGCGCCTCGTCCGGCCAGCGGTCATCCAGCGTGATGCCGGGGAAGCGCTCGTCGGTGGCGAAGGCGCGCCGCGGATCGACGATCACCACCCGGTAGCCGGCAATCGCCGCCATCGGTGCCAGCGCCTGCGCGATATGCACCGCGCCGACCAGGATAAGGCGCAGTGGCGGGTTGTGGACATGCACGAAATAGCCGCCCTCGATCATGCCGCTGCGATCCTCGGCGAGGCTGGCGCGAACCCGTGCCAGCTCATCCTCGTTCAACGCCAAGTCGCCCAGCCGTTCGCGCGGCATGACAATGCATTGCAGCCCGTCCTCGATCCGCGTGACCAGCGCCACCGGCCGCTGTGCCGCGCGTTCCTCAAGCAGGCGTTTCAGGATCGGCGGCTGCATCTCAGTCCACCCGCTCGACGAAGACCTGCACCTTGCCGCCACAGGCCAGGCCGACTTCCCAGGCCTGCTCGTTGGTGACGCCGAAATCCAGCAGCTTCGGCGCACCTTCCTGCATGACCTGCAGCGCCTCATGCACCACGGCGCCCTCAATGCAGCCACCGGAGACCGAGCCGATCATCCGCCGGTCCTCGTCCACCGCAAGCTGGCTACCAACCGGACGCGGGGAGGAGCCCCAGGTGCTGACGACGGTGGCCAGCGCCACCTGCTTGCCGGAGGCCCGCCACTGCGCCGCCTGTTCCAGAATATCTTCCGCGGGATTGTTCATGCCACTTCCTCCATGCGCCGGAGCCAGGGCGCCATACCGGCGCCGCGCCTTGCCTCGGGCCTGCTCAACGCCTCGGCCAGAGCGCCAAGGCTGTCCAGATTATGCACCGGGCGGAACTCGTCAACATGCGGCAGGATCGCCCGGACCCCTAGAGATTTGGGCGCGAAACCATCGAAGCGCAACAGCGGGTTCAGCCAGATCAGCCGCTGGCAGGACCGGCGCAGCCGTTCGACCTCCTCCGCCACGCCATCGCCGGCATCGCGGTCCAGCCCGTCGGTGATCAGCAGCACTACGGCCCCCTGGCCCAGCACACGGCGCGACCACAGCCGATTGAACCCCTCGATGCAGGCGCCGATGCGCGTCCCGCCCGACCAGTCGCCGACCGCCTCGCCAACCTTCGACAGCGCCTCGTCCACATCGCGTTTGCGCAGATAGCGCGTCACATTGGTCAGCCGCGTGCCGAACAGAAAGGTGTGCACCCGGTCGCGGTCATTGGTCAGCGCATGCATGAAATGCAGCAGCATGCGGGAATAGCGGCTCATCGAGCCGGAAATGTCGCACAGGATAATCAGCGCCGGCGGCCGGGTGCGGCGCTTCTTCAGCTCCAGTGGAATGACATCGCCGCCGCTGCGCAGCGCGCCGCGCAGGGTGGCGCGCAGATCGACCGCACCGCCGGCGGAGGCGGGGGCGAAGCGCCGCGTGCGCATCTCCGCGATGGGCAGGGCCAGACGGCGCAGCATGGATTGCGCCTGCCGCACCTCATCGCCGCTCATCTTCTCGAAATCCATCGACTGCAGCATCTCCTTGTCGGAGGCGGTAAAGGCCGCGTCGATCTCCAGCTTTTCCTCGTCGGCCTCATCGGCCAGCACCGCCTCATTGCCCTGCATCAGCGCCTCGGCAAGGCGGCGGTTCATCTCCTCTCCCTGCGGCTGCGGCTGGTCGAGCTGCAACTGCGGCAGCACCAGCTGCATCATGCGTTCCAGCAGGCGGGGATTGCGCCAGAACACATGGAAGGCCTGGTCGAATATCTCGCGCTGGTCCTGCCGGTTCACGAAGACGGCGTGCAGCGCCCAGTAGAAATCGTCGCGCCGCCCGATGCCGACGGCGCGCACCGCCGATATCGCGTCCAGCACCTTGCCGGGGCCGATGGGCAGGCCCGCGGTGCGCAGGGCGCGGGCGAAATGCATGATGTTGGCGACCAGCTTGCCGCCGTCATGCGGATCATCCTTTTGCGGGGCGCCGTCCATCGGCCTGGCCCTAGACCGCGCCGTGCGCGGCCAGCTCGCTCTTGATCTGGGTCAGGATGCGGTTGGCCTCGCTGCCCTGAATGCGGGCGATGTCGTCCTGGTATTTCAACAGCACGCCCAGCGTGTTGTTCACCGTCTCGGGATCGAGGCTGAGCTGGTCGAGCTGCACCAGCGCATGCGTCCAGTCGATGGTTTCGGCCACGCCCGGCTGCTTGAACAGGTCCAGCTTGCGCAACTCCTGCACGAAGCCGACCACCTGCCGGCTCAGCGCTTCCGGTGCGGTCGGCGCTTTCACCTTCAGGATATCCAGCTCGCGCTGGGCATTGGGATAATCCACCCAGTAATAGAAGCAGCGCCGCTTCAGCGCGTCGTGGATCTCGCGCGTGCGGTTGGAAGTGACGATGACCAGCGGCGGCGTGGCCGCCTTTATCGTGCCCAGCTCCGGGATCGTCACCTGGAAATCGGACAGCACCTCCAGCAGATAGGCCTCGAACGGCTCGTCGGTGCGGTCCAGCTCGTCGATCAGCAGCACCGGCGCGCCGCCGGCATGCGGCTCCAGCGCGCGCAGCAGGGGCCGGCGGATCAGGAAGCGGTCCTGGAAGATGTCGCTGGCCAGCGTCTCGCGGTCGGCGCCGCCGGCCGCCTCGGCGACCCGGATCTCCACCATCTGCCGCAGATAGTTCCACTCATAGACGGCGGAACCGACATCCAGCCCCTCATAGCATTGCAGCCGGATCAGGTCGCGGCCCAACGCCGACGCCAGCACCTTGGCAATCTCGGTCTTGCCGACGCCGGCTTCGCCCTCCAGGAACAGCGGGCGGCCCAGCTTCAGCGCCAGATAGAGCGCAGTGGCGAGGCTGCGGTCGGCGACGTAATCGCCCCTGGCGAGTAGGGAAACGGTCTCGTCGATCGAGGCGGGCAGGGCGGCCGGAGCGGCACCCGAAGCGCCAGCGGGAGCGGATATCTGTGTCATGCCGATTATCTAGCACGCAGACGCGGCAAGGCAAAAGAGGGCGTGGCAGGGTGCATGGCAGATGCTGACTGGCCGAACGTACCCGCCATGGCGCCTGCGCTATAATACTTCGATCGCCCCCTGCAGGATGGAGACGGACATGAAAACGCTGCCACTCGGCAGGGCATTCACCCTGATAGAGCCAGGCCCACTTGTTCTGGTGACGACGAATGACGGTCGCAAAGACAATGTCATGACCATCACCTGGACCATGGTAACGGGTTTCTCCGCCAGCTTTGCCATCACCACCGGGCCGTGGAACCATTCCTATGCCGCGCTGCAGGAAACGCGGGAATGCGTGATCGCAGTGCCCACGGTGGACATGATCGATATCGCCATCGGCGTGGGGACGTGCTCCGGCCGCGACACGGACAAGTTCGATAAATTCGGCCTCACTCCGGTCAAAGCCAGGCATGTCCGGGCGCCGCTCATCAGCCAGTGCCTCGCCAACATCGAATGCCGGGTGGTGGACATCATCGACCGGCACAGCATCGTCATGCTCGAAGGCATCGCCGCCTATTTCGACAGCAGCCGGAAGGAAAAGCGGACGATCCATGCCGTCGGCGACGGCACCTTCATCGTCGATGGTCGCAGGCTGGACCGGAAAGACATGATGCGCGACAAGCTTCCAGGCGGGCTGTAGCGTCCTTCACCCTCGCCGGGTATCGCGGCCTTTGCCGTTCGCACCATTGACAGTCTTTTTCCAGGATATCGGCATGCAGATCATTGAAACCGAGCGCTTGATCCTCAGGCCCTTCCGGGAGGGCGATGCAGCGGACCTCTTCGCATATCTGCGCGCACCGACCGCCACCTGCTTCCTCTCGCTGAAGCTCGCAGACCTTGCCGAGGCGGAGGCCGAGGTCAAAAAGCGCGCCCTCGACGAGGGCTCCGTGGCGATCTGCCTGAAACAGACCGGTCAGGTCATCGGCGATCTGTTCGGCGGCGGGGCAGGAGAGGAGGAAGACGGGACTACCTCGGTCGGCTGGAACCTCAATCCCCAGTTCGGTGGCCAAGGATATGCGTTCGAAGCCGCAAAGGCCCTGCTCGACCACTTGTTTCGGGTAAAGGGATATCGCCGGGTTTATGCCTATGTCGAGGAGCACAACACGCCCTCGCAGCGCCTCTGCGAAAAGCTGGGCATGCGCCGGGAAGGTGTGTTCGTCGAGTTCATCTCGTTCACCAGGGACGAGGACGGCAATCCGATCTACGAAAACACCATGCAATACGCCATCCTTCGCCGCGAGTGGATTTCTGCTGCTACAGCAAAATTTGGCAACCATCGGGCGTGAACGGCGTCACAGGTGCCGAGACGTCGGGCTATGGCGTATAAACGGCGGGGATTGGCGGGGTGCGTATACTACTTGGTGGTGATGCGGCGGCAGTCGGCGACTATACCGCATTGTAGACGGCAACTGGCGGATGGGGTGTCCGCTTCCGATAGGGTTTCATAGGGCATCACTGACAACCAGAATTAGCCTGTAACCCTAGCATTTCCTTACATTATTCGCGCTCATATCAAATCATTCGCTATCATGCATCGCCGCACGGTGTTATGTTATTTTGTGGATGCATTTGTGGATTGGAGCGCTGCCATGCCTCGCCTTACTGCCCGAACCGCTGAAACTGCAAAGCCCGGTAAGCACGGCGACGGGAAGGGGCTTTGGCTTGTGGTGGACAAGGCCGGGAATCGCCGCTGGGTTTTCCGGTTCATGCTGCGCGGCACGGCTCGCGAGATGGGGTTAGGCAGTCTGGACACAACCAGCCTTGCCGAGGCACGCCAGAAGGCGCAGGACGCCCGCACACAGCTTGCACAACGGATTGACCCGCTGGAAGCCCGGCGCGAGGCAGAAGCGAAAGCACGGCTTGCCGCTGCGCGCACCATGACCTTCAAAGCCGCCGCCGAGGATTACATCCGGGAGCACAGCGCATCTTGGCGGAACCAGAAGCACGCCGCGCAATGGGGCAGCACTCTTGCCGCCTATGCCTATCCGATCATCGGCGGGCTTCCTGTTGCCGATATTGACCGGGCAATGGTCCTGAAAATCCTTCGCCCGATCTGGACGGAGAAGAACGAGACTGCAAGCCGGGTGCGGGGGCGGATTGAGGCAATTCTGGACTGGGCAACCGTTCACGATCTCCGCAAGGGCGATAACCCGGCACGCTGGCGTGGCAATCTCGACAAGGCTTTGCCGAAACGGGCCAGTGCGCGGACTGTTCGCCACCATCCCGCATTGCCGTTCCGGCAGATTGCCGGGTTCATGGCCGATCTGCGCCAGCAATGGGGTACGGGCGCGCGGGCGCTGGAATTTGCGATCCTGACGGCGGCACGCACCGGAGAGGTGATCGGCGCACAGTGGCAGGAAATCGACTTGGAGGCGGGATTGTGGACAGTAGCAGCGGACCGCATGAAGGCGCAGGCAGCGCATACCGTGCCGCTTTCGCCGCGTGCCGTTGAAGTGCTGCGCGATATGGCGTCAATGGACGGGCAGGACGGCTATGTGTTCCCCGGAGGCCGGAAGGGAAAGCCGTTGTCCAACATGGCCCTAACGGCGGTTCTGAAGCGCATGGAGCGCGACGATGTAACCGTGCATGGGTTCCGTTCGACTTTTCGCGACTGGGCGGCAGAGCGGACCAGACATTCCCCGGAGGTTGTCGAGATGGCGTTAGCGCACACCATCGGCAGCAAGGTTGAGGCTGCATATCGGCGCGGGAACCTTCTCCAAAAGCGCCGCCAACTTATGACCGATTGGGCGCGCTACTGCGCGGAAGGGGAGCCTGCCGGAGATAATGTGACGCCGATCTTTCAGGCTTCCGGCGAGTAGTATATGGGAAACTGCATTCGCTATTACCAAAAGCTGAATCGATACGGAGCCGGAACGTATAGCGGGTGGCATCCGTGATTTTCGCTGATAGAATATGTCCCTTCACGAAACCCTAATAGGACAATTGAATGGACAAGTTCTATCGCATCGCTGAAGTAACTTCTCTCGTTGGCGTATCCGAACCGACGATCTGGCGGCGGGTAAAGGATGGCAGCTTTCCCGCGCCTGTTCGTGTCTCTAAGCGCGCTGTCGCATGGCGGCAGTCTGATCTTAGGGAGTGGGCGGATAACCTTCAGGTGAAGGATGCCGCTTAAATGGCCGCCCTGAAAAGAAAAGCCCCGACCAGCGTTGGACTGGCCGGGGCGGATGCTAGGTGCGTTCGTTATGGGGGCGAACATCTCAACAGTGCCATCGCGCCGACCGATTATCAACGGCGATGGTTGCGAAGCCGCCATGATCTGCCACCGTCCCGCGCTGCGCTGATAGCGTCCCTGTACTTTGTCGGGGGTGTCCAATGAGCGGCGGGGACATTCTGGTTGCCGAGTTTCCCAAGAACGCGCAGGAAACGCTGCGGATCGAGCTAACCGAGTTTAACGGTTACGACCTTCTCGCCATGCGCGTATGGACGCCCGGCACGGACGGCGCTTTGGTTGCGACCAAGAAGGGGCTTACCGTTCGCCGCGATCTGATCCGCCCGATTATCGACGCGCTAGAAAGGGCAGAACGGATGGATGGGCAGGTGGACGGGAAAAAGGCCGCCTAAAATGCATCGCGGAAGCGCTTTGAAACTTCACCGGGAGGCGGCTTTCGGTGAAGTTTCAAACTTAGCGCCCAACAGGCAATCCGTTGAAATAATTACAAACCGGACAGTTGGCACGGCTGTTGCTATTTATCATATCGAAGTAGGTATCCCAGCAAAATCCGCACGCAAGGGCGCTAGGGGTGGCGCTCGGAACCGTGCCGACCGTGCCAGCTACGCGCTGACCGCTAGGCAAACCGCAAACATCTTGGCGGCGGCAGAACATGCGACGGCAATTGGCCTGCCGCTAAATCGCATGGTCACAATCCATTGGGAATCCGCTGGCGTGCCGTTGTCAGCTATGCCGCGCGCAACCGGCAGGTTTACAGATATGCTGGCGAAGGCGCTGGCCCGGCAGGGTGCTAAAACATCGTGGGTTTGGGTGCATGAAGGCGGGCCTGAAAAGGGTGGGCATTGCCACTTGCTCGCACACGTTCCCGCCGACCTTGTGCAGATGGTGACGCGAGCGCAAAGAGGTTGGATTAGTCGAATTACCGGAAAGCCCTATCTGGCGCGCGTTATTCGCAGCACGCCGATTGGCAGGCGGCTTGGTTTGGAAGATGGCAACCCGCCTTTGCACGCGGCAAATCTAGATGCGGCGCTACGCTACATCGTGAAGGGCGCTTCCCCGGAGTCGGCATCGCAATTTGGCCTGACGCGGCTTGAACCGGGTGGCCTGATCCTTGGCAAGCGGAGCGGCACATCGCAAAACATCGGGCCGAAAGCGCGAGGGGTAAAATAACGGCGGATATTCTCCGAGGCCCACAGGAAGCCCGTACAGGCCCGATAGACCGTGACGGCTCCACACAAACAGCGACCGGAGGCCCAAAGCCCGCCAGCGATGCTTACAGGGCCTTACAGGGCATGAGTGCCTTAAAGGCCAGCCGAACCGCACAGGGGCCGGATGTGGGGCTTTGCATATCGTCCCACACTTGCGACGTTGAGCGCGGACCGCGTTCCTGGCCTGCCCTGCCGGGGGGTGGGTCAAAGACTGGAAAATTCGCGGAGGATACCGGCGAGAGGGACGCGCATTAGACGCCGCAGGTTTTGTTAGATGGGGACCGGCGTGAGGGTGCGGCGTGCCGCATCGCAGGTATCAGCGAATTTTCGGAAGCGGTAAAAAAGGACGGTGATCCGCGTAAGGAAGCAACGCAAGCAATGGGATGATCGGAAGCCATCGCTTTAAAGCCCTTGGCAGTTTTTGATCTGGTCCTTGATCCTTGGCGCTATGCTGTTTAATTCACGGCAAACATCATACTGGCCTTCTTCGTAACCGTCTTCAAAGGCCCGGTCGCGGATTTCCTGTTCATCCTCTCCGCACCCTACAAGCACCAAGAGCGTAACTACTAGCGCTATCTGTTTCATGGTGTCACTCGTTTCTATGTGGGCCACCTTACTCGCTTTAGCTTTCCTTTTGGATTATGTCATGCCCTAAAAGCGATAATTGGTGGCTTGGGAGATTTTGGTAGCAGTACGCGCGCGAAGGATAGGGACAGAACGCGCCACCACGAACGCCCAAGCGCCGCGCTTTTGTGGATGCATTTGTGGTTGTGATGCAGGGTAAAATCTTTTTCCCATTTTAAATCAATGTATTAACAAATGATAATGGCGGATGGGGTGGGATTCGAACCCACGGTGGGCTCTCACCCACGCCGGTTTTCAAGACCGGTGCCTTAAACCGCTCGGCCACCCATCCTTTTTGCTGACTTGCCAGATTATGGCAGGCGAGCGCGTTCTAGCACAGCGGGACGCAGGGTCCAATCTCTTGCGTCTCCGGTAGCGTTCTACCGCTGGCACTACCTTTCTACCGCCACTCTACTGCCACAGCGCTTCCGGCGCTGGCTGGCTGTTGCCAAGCGCCCGGGCCTGTGCCACATGCTGAAGGCCAGACATGCTTAATCGACGCTTTAACAGCCCCCTATGACAGAAGGCAGCGCCATGGTCCCGAGCCTCCGTTCCCGCCCCGCGATCCTCTCCGGCCCACAGACCGATGGGGAAGCCAGCAAGGGCAGGGGGCGCAATAGCAGGGGGCGCAATCTGGCGCGCGCGGCTCTGCTGGCCTTTGGGCTGGCGCTTGGGGGCGGGGCAGGAGCCCATGCTGCCGATCAGCCCTTCGATGCCTGGATCGAGGGCGTGCGCGCCGAGGCGAAGCAGAAAGGCATCTCCGACG